>ENA-OVGE01000381-OVGE01000381.1-human-gut-metagenome-genome-assembly--contig:-NODE-381-length-43255-cov-10.004560_pt1 | contig 43255 bp, 51 predicted proteins | sample MGYA00237769_ERZ505417 | MGnify/ENA primary metagenome ERZ505417 (study PRJEB26158, sample SAMN06016403) | human gut metagenome | biome: human gut; feature: ankylosing spondylitis patient; material... | reverse complement strand
AATCGGTGCTTATGAAATTTAATTTTCACTAACCTGTGGTTTGTGGGTATTCAAATTCATTTATTAAAACAGAATAAAGACTATAAAATCAATCATGTGTTTAGTATGAATCCTATACTTCATACAAATGATGTATTAGATGTTCTTGCTTATGAACATGATGATGAAACATATGCACCTGACTTTCAGGATATAGATATTGTATATGAGGATGATCTGATTCTTGTTGTGGATAAGCCTATTGGGATTGCGGTTTATCCAGATGATCCTCATAAGACAGACAGCTTATCTAATAGAGTGAGTGCTTATTATATGACACAGGGATATGATATTCCTGTTCGTTATATTCATCGTTTAGATAATGATACAAGCGGTTTAGTAGTATTCTGTAAGTGTCATTTAATACAGGCTTATCTAGATCATGCATTGTCTATTAAAGAGATACAAAGAGAATATCTGGCTTATGTAGAGGGTCATATCAAAGAGGGTAAGGAATATAAGATTGAACAAAACTTAGGTAAGGATAGACATAGTCCTTCTAAAATGCGTGTTCATTCTAAGGGTATTCCTGCTGTGACTTATTACCAGTGTCTAGAGAACAAAGAAGATCATGCACTTGTAAGATGTCGTCTAGAGACTGGTAGAAAGCATCAGATCCGTGTTCATATGGCTTCTATTGGTCATCCTATTCTAGGTGATTCCCTTTATAATGAAGGCTCTGATTATCCACGTTTAGCACTTCATGCAGCCTATATCAAGTTTGAAGAACCAATTACTCATCTTGAGATTGATTTATATAGTCCTATGGAATTTTAAAAGGGCTGTAACGAATAGATAGCACTCATTACCACATTGGCGTTATAACACTTTCTCAAATCCAACATAAAACAAGTTATTCGCTATTATAAAAAGGCAATAAAAACGCTATACTAAATCATTAAATATTAGCAAATGAACTATTATTATTGAAAATCAAGTTAAAAATTAGTAGAATATGATTGCATAGTTGGAGGATATATGTATCCTTTAAAAAAGCCATTGAATGTTGGTAGCATTCAATGGCTTTGTTTTATTTCCTATCTATTTTCCATTTATAATCGGGATTGTCCTTTATTTTTTGCTGATAATCTTTACGATAATCATTTAAACAAAGTGGATTAGCACATCCAGCCCAGTTACTTGGATCGTATTCCATTAATTCATCATCTTCCCATCCGCAAAAAGGGCAAATATCATGAGAATCTGTATCCTCAAATTCATATTTTCCACATATCGGACAAATATGCGGAGTCATTGTATAATTATCTTCTGTATAATCATATTTTGGATTTTCATCAATTCTAGATTGAAACCATTTTTTATAATCATTTAAAGATAATTCATTCGTCAGATTTGGCACTTCTGGATGTTCAAACTGATATAAATCATATTTCCACCCACAATGTGAACAATAGTCATCTTCTTTTCCTTCATATTCAGGATCTTCTTTTTCCAAATCTGTATCATCTGAAAAATAATACTGATGACAAATTGGGCACTCCATTGGCTTGAAATTTTTAATTGTCATATTACTTTTTTCCTTTCATTTTCTTTTGATCTTTATAGTATTTATAACCATTAGTCGGTTTATAATAAGTCACAACATAGCCATCTTTTGTTATTACTGCATATTCATTAGTTTTTTTATTATATTTATGAGTAGAGCCTTTCTCATCTATAAAACTAACACAGTTTTCTCTATCGATAGTATTCGCAAATTTTACAGCATGTGCGGCATAAGAAGAAACTGTGTCAGAACTCATTTGTGAACCATGTTTTTCAAAATGTTCTAATAAAGTTTTCTTATTAAAGTCCTTTGCCCATGCAAAACCTATTCGCTTGGTTTTATGACCTTGATGTCCTCCTCTTGCATTGCCGTAACGATTACTTGCGCCTTTAGTTGCCATAGCAATTAACTCCTTTAACACGCTTTGCAATCCAAGAATCATAGAATACAAATTCTTGATTCACTTTAATCTCGTCAAATACTTTTCCTGACATTGTTCCGTAGACAATAATCTTTTTTGGTTCTAATTCAGTAATTATTGTTTCCAAGAAACAAAGCCATTCATATTTTTCTGGAATTGTTTTTATAAACCCATGAGTTCCCACTGCAACAATTGAATGTTTGGGTATTGTTTCTAAATATTCCGGAATTAATTCATCAATACCACATCGTAAATTTGGAATGACTGGGACTCCATTATTGCCATAAAAATATGTAAGAGATAAATTATCATTCATTTGAGATTTTTGTTTAATTATAGGCATATCAGAATGAACACTGAAATCAAAACCTATAATCCCTGCTGTTCTTTTGAAAAAGTTTAAGTACTTTTTAGGATTTCTTCTCACTCTTTCAAATGTTTCATCTGGTTCAAAAAAGCAAATAAATGTCTTGGATAGATCCCCTCGATATGTAATTGCCTTGTTAAAAGGCATGATATCAATGGGGATATTTTTTGAAATCATATCCTCTTTTAAAATAGGATATTCTTCTGTTTTTGTAAAAGATGCACCTTCAACTAAATATGCCTGAAATGAATCAGGAACTTCTTTCTTATCAATTTTCATATGTTATAAATCCTCCTTATTATAAATTGATAAATAGGATAACATATGAAATTCGTGCATAGTTGAAGAACATATGTATCCTTTAAAAGTAGAATTAATTCTGCAAAAATAATTATTGGTAGTAATTATTTTCGCACTTAATACAATCATATCGAATCACCTCCTTTAATATTTTTTACGCTTTTTTGCAAAAGCTTTGGAAACACCGCATTGTTTAATGATTTCATCTTTGGATAAATCTTTTGTTTGATCATAATTCATCATGTATTCACCGGTGATTGCTTTCACTTGCCATTCAACACTTTCATATGGATGTAATTCTCCATCTTTAAAACTTCTTTCATACAGTGGTACAAATCCTAATCTATATAGAAATGGATGAAAGATTTCATGCATAATGAAACCTCTGCACGCACCATTTCCTTGAATAGCACCATTATATACATATTCTTTTATTTCGATAGTATAGTTTCCGTCTGGTTCAAAATATCCTCGCGCTGGTACATTTATTTCAAATGCGTTATCATCTACAATCTCATAATGTACAAACGGCATAATATCAGGTATTTTATCTAACAGTTCTACAACAGGCTTATATAAGCTATCTTTTGTATCTGCTAAAATATCAAATGCATTGGCGAGTTTTCTTAACTCAAGTCTTGTAGTTGGCTTAGTTTTATAATCCATTTATTCATCCCCTTTTAATAACTCAATTATCTTTTTGCTTGTTTCTTCATCCAAATCAGGAAATGAACGTTGGAATTGAAAAGCTAAATTTTTTTGTTGTTCATTGCAATTTAGAATATCGATTTTAATTACATCAGCAGATTCTTCAATTGCTTGTTTAAGACTTTTTTGTTCCTCACATGACAAATCATAAATAGAACATAATTTTTCATACCAATCAGACGGTATTTTCTTTTTTCCATTTTCTACAGCAGATAAAAATGGAGTTTTAACATTTAACTCGTTTGCCGTATCTTTCATCAATAGATTATTTTTAATCCTTAATATTCGCATATATTGTCCAAATTTAGTGATTCCCATAAGTATTCCTCCTCAGAATTTCCATTCCAACATTTATTATACACAGTTTACCAAATATAGCAACTACATTTAACCTATTTAAGTTAACTGTTTTATTTGATCTACTTAAAAGTGAAATCATCATCTCCACTTATTTGTATTTTAATACTATTCACCAATGATATTTTAGAATTAGGCAGCTTCTTTTTTAAATGCATATAAAATATAATAAAGTTAATCACAGCTACATAGCGAATAACTTTATTGGGTAGAATATAAAAAAGAGCTGTAACACACAAGGTAGTAAGTAATAAACACTACCTCTTCGTTACAGCCACTTTTCATTATGACTTATTTATTTCCTGCATATACATTTCAGCTATGTATGAAGGTCCACTCCACCAGAGTTTTGTAGTTTCATCGTAGAGGAATTTGCCCGTTTTAGAAGACAAGAAATCAATTAATATATCTTTTCTATCTTTACCTGTTTCTTCCGCAATTTCTTCTACCACCATTGCAATAAGAAGATCTATGGTATAATCCATTCTTTCTTTTGAAAGTTTCACCATATCTTCTCATCCTTTCTTTTCAAGAAATCAGTGATATCATCTAAAACAGCTTCATCACCTTCACACCCAAATATTCCATAACCTATCTCAATATATCCAAGAACATCATATTTTTTAAATATGTGAATAACCTGTTCAACAGGTAACTGCCACTCTTCTGAAGCAAGTCGGGTTAACCTCGTTTGCATAAAGGTTATTTCGGTTTCCCTACGCATTATGAATTCTCCTTTAATTAAACGTTACTAGCTTCACAATATTCTTATGACTCTTATTGAAGAGTGTAGAAGCACCCACACATACACGTTCACCACATGATGAGAAGATAATAGATGTATCAGAGGCTGTTTCTTCATAACCAGTAATACACATCCAATGCCATGTTTCTTCTTCTAATATCTGTGCTTCATGAGTTAAGATCAACATACCAATAGGATGACCCTGATCAATAGCTGTTTTCACAAAATGTACACCCTGTTCAGGAGATTCAGTAATCTTCTGATAAATAGGTTCTACATCTAACCCAATATGTTTCATATACTTCTTAAAGTTCTTCGCAAACTTATAGAAATAGGGGAAACCCATAATACCTGGAGTATTGAGTTTAAACATCTTTATCATCAGTTCTAGAAAATCCGGATAAGAGATATCTAGCTTATGTTCATAGAAACAGGCCATATCTGCAGCACAGACACTTGCACATCCAGCACGTCTTGCCCATTCATCAGAAAACCAATCCTGGTCTCCACCATAATAGTCTTGATTTTCTTTATGAAAGATCATGATAGGAAGTTCTTTTTTCATTTTGTATACTCCTGCATATGGATTTTCATAATAAAGCAGTTTTCTCCCTCTACATCTCCTTCAATAATATAAGTATCATCATTATGAGTGAGATAGAGTTCAATTGTCTGATGAGCGAGTATTTCTTTTTTATAGTTAATAGAAATAGAATCCATGAAATGATTTTCATAGGCTTCTACGGGAATCAAGTTAGAAGCGATACGTAAATAATGGGTATTGTTTAAATGTCTATTTGTATCTATATCACTATAAGGTACAGTATAAGTACTTACTAATTGTCTATCATCTTGCGTAAAGAGTGTTTCTGGGTCTTCTTTAACTAATTCAGGATTATCAGGAAGAGTGAGTCCTGCACGCTTAGGAGATGTAATACGACGTCTCTTTAGGTCAATAAGAGTCCAGATAGAACGACATTCACCAATACGTCTACCTTCTTTTTCTATATAGTAGAATCGAGGAAAAATCACATTAGAATAATGTCCAATATCTGTAGTAAGAGTAATTTCATCATCTTCATAAATAGGTTCAGTTAATAGAAGTGATTGTTTAGAAACAACATAACCATACTTCCCTTTCATGGATTCTTTATAGAAACCTGACAAAGAACCATCTGCAGTTGCTATACGTGAGAAATAGACAAAAATATTTTCATCTCTTAAACGACCTGTATAGTCACATTGATCGTTCTGTATTGTGTAATGAAGTGTATACATTTTCATTTTCCCCCTTTTTTATGTATTATACTTCTTCTTTTTCGTTTGTCCATACAAATAGGGTATAGCCAAATTGAACAGTTCAATGTATAATTATAAGAAGAATAAAGGAGAGAACAGAATGGATCAGGTTTTAATTATACTTGCATTTCTTGTTGGACTCGTTGGTCTCTACTTTACATATATGATTGTGAATGTAGTTGTAACTATTATTAAATCTAAGAAAAGAGATCATTCATTAAAATTCTGTATGAGTCCTGCAGGTAAGGCTTTTTATATTGGTCTTACAGTACTTTATTTTGTAGTATTATTTGGTTGTATCGCTTTTATGATTTCAACATACAATGCTCACAAAATGAACTACATTTCAAACGCTTTAAGTGTATGGGCTATTTATTCAATCATCTATTCAATGCAGATTGCAAACCTTGTATTAGTTGGTAGAAAAAATATGCTTGTAGGTCGTCTTCTTATCGATTATCGTAAGATGAAGAAAATCAACTTCAATACAAATAACGAAATCACTTTTGTATTCGCACAAAAGAACTTTAGATTCTCTACACGTTGGGTTGATAAACAGCTTTTAAGAAAAGCAGTAACAGGAAGAAGCTAATAAAAAAGGATTCCGTGAGGAATCTTTTTTTGTTTACTCTGGTTTTTCAAACTGACTATAGTAAAGGTTATGATAGAAACCATTCTTCTTTAATAGTTCTTCATGTTTACCCTGTTCAATGATATGTCCATCATTCATCACAATAATCTGATCTGCTTTTTGAATAGTAGAAAGACGATGGGCTACAATAAAGGTTGTTCTACCAATCATCATTGTATCAAAGGCATCCTGAATTTGTCTTTCTGTACGTGTATCAATAGATGAAGTGGCTTCATCAAGAATTAACATAGGTGGATTTGCGAGCATGATTCTTGCGATAGATAAAAGCTGTCTTTGTCCTTGTGATAAGTTACTGCCTTCTTCTGCAAGCATCGCATCATAGCCACCTTTTAACTGAATAATGAATTTATGAGCATGGGCTTTTTTGGCAGCTTCGATAATTTCTTCATCTGTCGCATTATTTGAGCCATACGCAATATTATCTCTAATAGTACCTTTAAATAACCATGTATCCTGTAATACCATACCATAGAGACTTCTTAAGTAGGAACGGTCCATTGTTTGTGTATTGATACCATCAATAGAGATAGAACCACTTTGAGGATCATAGAAACGCATTAGTAAGTTAATTAATGTTGTTTTACCACATCCTGTAGGTCCTACAATCGCAATTGTTTCACCTGCATTGACATGAAGATTAAAATCAGTGATCAATGGTCTTTCAGGTGTATAACTGAAATTCACATAGTTTAAGTCAATAACACCTTGTGGATTATCAATAGTCTTGGGATGTTCTGGGTTTTTAATAGCTGGTTCATCAATAATCTTAAAGACACGCTCAGCACAGGCTAAAGCTGTCTCTAATTCAGTAAATACGTTAGAAATATCATTAAATGGTTTTGTGTACTGATTGGCATAAGTCAAGAATGATGATAAACCACCTACTGTAAGACCTCCACCAATGACACTAAAGGCACCATAGATACATACTGTATCATAAACAATCGCATTCACAAAACGTGTAGAAGGATTCGCAAGTGCACCTAGGAACTGTGATTTAACACCACTCTTAAATAAACGATCATTGATTTCATCAAACTTCTCTTCATTGATTGATTCATGTTGGAATGCTTTGACGACTTTCTGGTTTCCTACCATTTCTTCTACAAAACCACTCATTTCTCCACGAATAGATAATTGTTCCTGGAAGAACTTGAATGTATATTTCGCAATAAGTGTTGCGACAATGAGAGAAAGTGGTGTTAATACAATAACAATCAAAGCCAGCTTAACATTCACATATAACATAAAGCCAATTGTACCTAAGATTGTCGCAATACCACCAAAGAGGTTCGTAAAGCCCTGTAATAAACCATCTGAAATCTGATCAATATCGGCAATCATACGGCTCATCATATCACCATGTGTATGAGAATCAATATAAGAAAGAGGTAAAATCTGATATTGTTTAAAGAGTTCTGTTCTTAAGTCTCTTGTGATTTCATAAGTCATCTTATTAGATGCTCTAACTAAGAAATAGTTGAATAATGCAGTCATCAATACAGAGAATGCAATATAGAAGATCTTTTGACTGAGTCCCTGAAAGAAAACCTGATGATAACCAATCATCTGGTCAATGGCTTTCCCAATAAGGATTGGTGTCAAAAGAGTGAATATAATATTAATTGTAGAAAATAATAATGCACCTACAAGATAGATACGATAAGGACGACAGAATGCCATAAGTCTTTTTAAAGTACTTTTATTCTTCATTATTCTGTCCTCCTTCCATCTGTGACATAACAATTTCCTGATAGACATCACATGTATTCATAAGCATGTCATGAGTACCCTGTCCTACAACCTCACCATGGCTTAATACCACAATAGAATCTGCATGCATTAAAGCACTCACTCTTTGAGAGACAATAATAACTGTCATGTTAAGTGTACTTAAAGCTTTTCTTAATTTTGCATCTGTCGCAAAGTCTAGTGCACTAGCACTATCATCTAGAATAAGTATTTCTGGTTTTTTGACTAAGGCACGAGCAATAGTGAGTCTTTGTCTTTGTCCACCAGATACATTCTTACCACCCTGTTCAATATAGGTGTCTAAGCCTTCTGTCATCTTATCGACGAATTCTTTAGATTGTGAAAGTTCTAATACTTCATAGATTTCTTCATCAGTAGCATGAGGATGACCCCATTGCATATTTTCTCTGATTGTTCCTCCAAAGAGTGTGGCCTGCTGAGGTACAATACCAATCATATTTCTTAAATCCTTGAACTTATATGATTTAATAGGAAGGTCTTTGATACGGATTTCACCTTCAGTGACATCATAAAAACGAGGAATCAGGTTAATAAGTGTTGTTTTACCTGAACCTGTACCTCCAATAATACCGATTGTCTGACCTGGAAGGATATTGAATGACACATCAGTTAAAGCATTACCTGAATAGTATGAGAATGAAACATGATCATAAGTAATAAGGTTCTGATAGTCACTTGGAGCCTCATTGATTCCCTGGACAATATCTTGTTTCTGACTTAGTACATCTGCACATCTTTTGTATGATGCACTGGCTTTATTTAAGATCACAATAACATTCGCAAAGACATACATAGAAAGTAAGATCTGGTTCATATAATTAATAAGTGAGATGACTTCTCCCTGTGTCATACTACCTGCATTGATTTTAAAGCCTGAGATATAAAGAATTGCGATAATCCCAAAGTTCACAATGATTGTAGTAGCTGGATTTAATACAGCACTGAGGTTACCTGCAATGATCTGTTCTTCTTTTTGTTTTGTGGTTGTTGATTCAAAACGTTTTTGTTCATTATCCTGCTGGTTAAAAGCACGAATGACTCTGACACCTGAAAGATTCTCTCTTGTAATAAGAGATACGTTATCTAGGATATGCTGGATATGAGAATACATAGGCGCTGTATGACTCATCACAAAGTAAATACTAAACGCAATAAGTGGTGCGACAATCAAAAAAATAAGTGCTACCTGCCAGTTAATCACAAAGCTCATGATTAAAGAACCAATAATTAAAAATGGTGATCTTGAACATAAACGAATAACCATGGCAACAGCTAACTGAATCTGATTGATATCATTGGTGATTCTTGTGATTAAAGAAGGTGTACCAATAATATCAAGATCCTGATAATCATAACGGTTGATTGCACGATACATATCTTTACGCATAAGTGTACCTACACCCTGTGATGTAAGTGATGCAAAATACTGGCATACAAGTGAACTTGCATATCCTACTGTAGATAAACCAAAGATCACAAAAGCCATCTTTGTAATATAGTTTGTATTATGTACTGCAACACCATTATCAATAATAAGAGCTACAGCCATTGGTATACATAATTCTAGAAATGCTTCTATAAGTTTAAATATAAAGCCTGAAATGGCCTGCCATTTATAAGGCTTTAAATATTTCATTATATACATATTTTTCCTCCCTGTCCTTGCAACATTATAATCCTGTTTTATACTATATGTATAATATATATTTTATATAGAATCTATAGGAGGTACGTATGGAACTAAAACAGATGAAATACTTTAAGACAATTGTAGAAGAAGGGACTATAACACAGGCTGCACGTGTATTACATATTTCACAGCCTCCTCTTTCTATGCAGTTAAAAGCGATAGAAGAAGAATTAGATACAATACTGATAGAGAGAGGACATCGTCATATCACATTAACGCCTGCAGGGCACTTATTTTATCGTAGATGTAATCAGATGTTGAATTTATATGAGCAGACAAGTAAAGAAGTACAAGGAGCTGCCACACAGATCTTACGTTTTGGGATTACTTCTTCTAATGGTTATTTAATTACACATGATCATATGGATGTGTTTAGAAAGAAATATCCTAAGTTAGATATTCATATGAAAGAAGGAACAACCTATGAGATGATGGATGCCTTGCTAGCTCATGAAATAGATATTGCGTTAGTCAGAACACCATTTGATTCTACGAATGTAAAATCATTTTTATTTAAACCTGAACCAATGATTGCGGTAGGACCTTCTACTCTTGTGAATGAAAAAAAGAACCATCTCATTGATTATCGAGATGATCCTGTTTTGATTCACAGACGTTATCGTCAGTTTATAGTAGATTATTGTTTAAATGAACTCCAATTCCAGCCACATATCCCTATTATTACAGATGATATACGTACTGCCTTAGTATGGGGTTCTATACTTGATCAGGTGGTTATTATACCTGAAGCAGCTATACCATATATAGACTTAAATTCACAGACCTATACTAAACTTAAAGACAAGGGGCTCTATACATCTGCAGCCTTTATCACAAGAAAAGAAGAACTATCTCCAATCATAGAAACATTTATTTCTTTAATTATCAAAGACTACAAGATTTAAACTATTCTTCTTTACCTCTAGATGATAATAAGATGCTTTTACTTCTTCACCATCTAAATTACATGGATACTGAGATTCTACATCCACTTCATCTACAGTAAAGACATGAGCATGTTTATCCTGATCAAGTGTTTCACTTACTATCTTCTTAATATATAAAGGAATAAGTCCTTTATTAATTTGATCAAGAATCACAATATTCATGAGACCATCATCTAATGAGGCATGAGGGGCAATCTTATAACCCCCACCATAATACTTCGCATTCGCACAGGCACATAAAGTAACAGGACCTTCATACAATAGTGTTCCATGGCTTGTCATCTTAATAGGATAAAATGGATACTGGACAAAGTTTCTTAGGATAGAATACTCATATTGATGTCCTTTAAACATCTTAGGAATCTTCACATCATCATGAACATGATTCGCGATCACACTATCACAACCAAAACATGCATTATTAATAAAATAACGATTATTCATTAACACTGTATCAATAGGAATTGTTTTACCCTTTAAAGATGCTTTAAGTACTTCTTTAGAATCATTATTCTTAGAAATCATCTTAAAGAAGTCATTTCCTGTTCCATAAGGAATAACTACTAGTTCATGAGGTGTACCTACAAGTCCCTGAATTACCTGGTTCAACATTCCATCCCCACCAACACTATAAAAACGTGTTGGTTCTTTATAATGTTTAATAATCTTCTTGGCGTGATCAGGATAAGTACTCATGAATATATCATAATCATAACCCTGCATGACTTCTCTAATTGTTTCTATAAACGGATGATGATCATAATCATCATCCACTGGTTTAAGTAAAAATATATGTCTCATTATAGTTCTCCAAAAAAAGACTGGATCAGTATCCAGTCTAGATCATATCAATAGTTTCTAGCCACTCTTTAACGCCTTTGACATCAGTAAATGCCTTTGCACGCTTAAAGTTCGCATTTGGTATCATCTTATTAAAGTGAGCAACGCTCTTCTTGCTGGAATATTTCACATGGCCACGCCAGTTCTTTTCACTTGTACACATAGGTACAATTGTTTTACCTGATAAGTCATAATCCATACAGAATGAATCAATAATTAAAGGTTCATCCTTTTCCCAGCATGGATAAATAAGATATACAGTCTTGTATTGATTAATATCATCAATTTGATTTTTAAGAGTAGGTAATGTATCTAATACATGTTTATTCTTATAATCATGTTTATTTTCTTTAAGTGCTTTTGCGTAAGCTTCTCTTTCTTTTCTATGTTCTTTAATTCTTTCTTTAAAGTCTGTAGAGTACTTCTTAGAAGTCTGTAAACAAAGTAAGTCCCCTTCTGTATATGACTGTACTTGTTTAGCAAGTTCACGTTCTTCACCATTGAATGAATAATACACAATCAATGTATCACTGAGACCACCTGTAATAGTTAAGGGGGCATCACTTTCTGAATATTTGGTATTATAAGTACATCCTGATAATGTGATCAACATCAAACATAAGAATGTAATGATTGATTTTTTCATAAAAATCCTTCTCAGACCTCATTATAACATATTTCCTAGAAAAAATAATAAGTTCACAATGTGTTCATAGATAAAAAGCATAATAGTACCTGTAAAGAGAAAGCAACTCCCTATAATAACAGCTTCCTTTTTACCAAGAGTGATCCCTAAAATAATTTCCAAACTCCCTTCAAAATAACTCTTGAAATAAACAACGATCAGGTATCCCTTCCTGATCGTTTTGTTTTATTTCAATTTTAGATATTCTTCTTCATCCACTGCTTCAAGCCACTCGTTTGAGGCATTTTTATTTGGTACACTTTCTGCAATATGTACAAAATAGCTTTCTGGTGCTGCACCATGCCAATGTTTGATTTCTGGCGCAATATAGACTGTATCACCTACATTGAGTTCCTGAGCAGGTTTTCCCCATTCCTGATAATACCCTCTTCCTGCAGTACATAATAAGATCTGTCCTGCGCCATGATGGATATGCCAGTTGTTTCTGCATCCTGGTTCAAAAGTAACATTAGAAATATTTACTTCTTGATTATTAATAGGATAGAGATAACTATTACCTACAAAATACTTAACATATGCTGTATTCAATTCACCAACAGGATAAGGACTCTGTTTCTTGATATCTTCTAAAGTATAATTCATGATTATTTCTCCATTTCATGTATACATCTGATCGCATTCAAAGTACGTGGATAACCGATATAAGGCATGCAGTTAGAAATCACATTAATGAGATAATGTGCATTATTACCCACATGGAAGTTTCCACCAATATGACCCTTTAATTGAGGTTCAGTGCCGAGTGCTGCTAGAAAACAGAAAGTAATCATTTCTCTTTGTGCACCAGTTAATCCAATTCTTGTATAGTTATCACCAAAGCAGTTACCTGCGAGCCATCTCTTGATATGACGTTCTTCTTCAGGACCACTTGTTTGGAATCCTCTCATATGTTCACCAAAGAGTTCACATTGTTTCTCATTACCAAGTTCTATACGATTGTCTCTATTTGTGGTAGATGCACTCTTTAATGGTTTATTCACATGTCTATTCATAATATTTAAGAATGGATAAACCATGCCAATACCAAGATAAGCCACAGCCTGATAAAGGACTTCCTGAATTTCATCAACTGTGAGATATTTCAATAAATCATCTAACATATCCTTAAATAAATCATGAGCTTTTGTGCCTACAAGTACTGCAGTAATAGATAAGTATCTACTCTTATCATCCAAAGTTGTATCATTGATTACTTCTTCACCTATAAAATGTGAATAAAAGTCATAAAATTCTGGATCTTTGTCTTTAAAATTTTCCATAAATGTATATTTCATAGTCTTCACCTCTATGTGTATTTTATTAATAATAAGTAGAAAAGTACAATGCCAGTTTTGTATTATGCTATAATGTGGGTGCATAGTGAGGAGGAATATTACATGATTGAAATTGGACAAGTTGAACAATTATTAGCTGTTTCTAAATATGGAACATTATCTAAAGCAGCTGAAGCATTACATATCTCTCAGCCAGCTCTTTCTCGTGCCATGCAGAAACTTGAAGAAGAACTGCAGGTTCCTATTTTTGACCGTGAAAAGAATCGTATTACTTTAAATGCGACTGGTAAAGTGGCTGTTGATTATGCACAGAAAGTATTATTTTCTGCAAATGATATGATTGCTCGTGTACGTGAATATAATCGTATGACTCATACAATTAGTATTGGAGCATGTGCACCTGCACCTTTATGGGATTTAGTACCTTATGCAGGAAAGATATATGAAAATATGGCTGTTTCTTCAGAAATAAAAATGCCAGATATCTTATTATCTGGTTTGGAGAATGATTTATATACAGCTGTTGTATTAAATAAGATTCCTGAGAGTAAAGAATTATATTATGAGTTATATGATACAGAAACATTGTATTTCTCATTAGCACCTGATCATCCTCTTGCAGATAGTAAAGCATTATTCTTTAAGAATCTAGATGGTCAGACAATGCTGTTGTATTCTAGAATTGGTGTATGGTATCCTATGCATTTAGAAACACAGCCTCATACTCATTTTATTCTTCAGGATAATAGAGAAGTATTTATGGATCTGACTCAAAATTCTACTCTTCCTACATTTATTTCTGATCTATCTATAGAAAGAGATGGTATGCCAAATAATAGAAAGATTATTCCAATCATAGATAAAGAAGCGACTAATAGTTTCTATCTTGTATGTAAGAAAAAGAATAAGAAGCTATTAGAACCACTTTATCGTGCTGTAGAAAAAAGATTAGAAAAGAAAAAGAAGTAATATATCTTGATAGAACCCACCACGCCACTGATTTTCATGCGCAACCCGGTGGGACTTTTTATTGCTTGCGTAGAAAAAGAAGTAGTTATTAAAACTACTTCTTTTTAGAATCCTAGATAACCTAGAATAGCACTGACATAGAATAAGATACCTGCAACGATTAATAAATAGTTAGACCAAGTGCTTTTCTTCTTTAAATAGAATGTATTCGCCTGTTCCCCTAAATAAATAGGATATTCCTGTCCTTTTACATAATCTTTTTCAATCTTTTCTACTTTAAATTCCTGGATAGATGCCTGGTTATACTTCTTTGTACCATAAGAATACTGGAAGATAGGACGACAATATAAGTTATTGACTTTCTTATAACCGTGGTAAATTCCTTTAATTTCTCTTTTATCTTTCTTAAAGAAGATTTCATAGATTCCATAAGCCATGAGTAGTGTTCCTAAAATAATAGATAGGATAATCATGAATGGAGATCCTGACTTAAAAGAGAAGAATGAAGTGTTCATATTCATATATTCTACCTCCATAGAGTATTCTACCAATATTTCGTGAGTAAACAATATTTTTTTTGATTTTTCGTGTATAATATAGAATGTAATTAAAGGGGGTTCTCATGGATATTATTAAAAACTTAAAGTCACGTTTTGATTCTGTGCAATGTGATTTTCTTATTGCGATTGCCGCAATATTCCTTCCTTTCTATATTACTGTAGTGATTCATGCAATTATATTCTTTAAATGGATTAAACAGGGTGAAGTAAAGAAAGGTTATGAAGAAACAAAACGAAGCAAATATATTATTTTCTTCTCAGCACTTATTCTCTTAACAAGTGTCTTTTATCAGAACTGGCCAGGAGCTGGTGTATCATTAGGTTATTTGATGTTATATAGTATGACACTTGTATATAGACGTCATGCAAGTGAAGAACTATTTGATACAATGTTGAATATAGTGATTGGTTTAAGTGTATTTGCAGCTGTATGGGCTATTATTGAATATATCTTCATCTTAAGACAGTTTGATCTTGAGGGATGGTATTTGGTTGTATTTAATGCACCACAGTATCGTACGAATGCAATGTTCTTTAATGCGAACTACTATGCAATGATGATTGAGTTCTTTGTGGCTATTTGCTTCTATAAGTTCTTGAAGTATACTCATAATCATGGATTTATGAATCATATTAAAGAAATAGTGATTATTGGTTTAATTTCATTACTTAACTTATTCTGTCTATATTTAACAGGATGTCGTACTGCATGGCCTGCACTTGCTGGTGGCCTTGCGATTATGTTGTTGTTTAATCGTAATTATAAGAGTTTTGGTAGTATTTGTGCTGTAGGTGCAGCGGGTGTTGGTTTCTTTATTGCGAAACCTCAATATATTCCACGTATGAGCAATATTGTGAAGTACTTAGGGGTAAGAAAACATATCTGGGAAGTTGCTATTCAGAACATTAAGACACATTTCTTATTTGGTGAAGGACCTATGACATATTGGCATATTTATGCACAATATAATGGGCATCCTACACAGCATTCACATAATATCTTTATTGATCCTGTTTTATGTTTTGGGATTATAGGATTATTAGTGATTGCACCGTTCTTCATTGAAAATATTAAACGTTTATATCGCTTATTAAGAACTAAGTGTAACCCTACTCTTGTTGCTTTAATTGTAGGCTATATTGTGATGATTTATATTCATGGATTACTCGATTATACAATCTTCTTTGTATCAACTGGATTCTTATTTGCGATGATAGTAAGCAGTTTTGACATTTATAGAAAAGAAATTGATCAATAAGGCAATGATTCATTGCCTTTTTAATAAGGAGAAAAAGAATGGATAAAAAACTTTATGAGACTTATGTAAGAATCTTAAATAAGGAACTCGTAACTGCCATGGGATGTACAGAACCTATCGCAATTGCGTATGCAGGAAGTCTCGCTAGAAAGACATTAGGTGGTATACCAAATAAGATATTAATTGAAGTCAGTGGTAATATCATCAAGAATGTTAAGAGTGTTATTGTGCCTCATACTCATGGAAACAAAGGTATTGAAACAGCGGCCTGTATTGGGATTACAGGCGGAGATGCAGAAGCAGAATTAGAGGTTATTAGTCATGTGACGGAAGAAGATATTATTGCGATGACTGGACTTATGAAGAGTGCTTCTATTAAAGTACAGCCTTTAGAATCCCCTTATTCTTTAGATATTCGTTTAACTGTATCTAATGATGAACATGAAGCAATGGTACATATTGCGGGAACACATACACATATTGTAGAAATGACAAAAGATAATGAAACTATTGTATGTGGAGAAGCATTGAAACAGACTATTGATGAAGATTATCTCACTCTTACTATGCATGATATTTATACTTTTGCGAAAGAAGTAGAGATTGATGATGTAAAAGAGTTATTAGATCAGATGATTGCATGTAATACTGCCATTGCACAAGAAGGAATGCATGGTGATTATGGGGCTAATATTGGTAAGGTGATTGCGATTAGAAAAGATTTACCAAGTCTATTAAAGGCCTATGCAGCAGCTGGTAGTGATGCAAGAATGAATGGTTGTGAACTACCTGTAGTGATTAATTCTGGTAGTGGTAACCAGGGATTAACTGTATCTGTACCTCTTATTGTTTATGCAGAAAGAGAACATTTAGATAAAGAGAAGTTATATCGTGCTCTTGTGATTTCTAACTTAACAGCCATTCATTTAAAGACTGAGATTGGTCGTTTATCTGCTTTCTGTGGTGCAGTGAGTGCAGGTGCTGCATGTGGTGCAGGACTTGCTTATTTAAAGGATGCAAGTGAAGAAGTGATGAATCATACAATCGTGAATGCCTTAGCTATTACTTCTGGTATTATCTGTGATGGTGCTAAAGCAAGCTGTGCTGCAAAGATTGCGGTCAGTGTAGAAGCTGGTATTCTAGGTTATGATATGTATATGAATGGTCAGCAGTTCTATGGTGGAGATGGTATTATTTCTAAGGGTATAGAAAATACAATCCACAATATCGGTGTATTAGGAAGTCAAGGTATGGCTTCTACTGACCAGGAAATTATTAGAATTATGTGTGAATAGTAAAAGCTGCCGTTTGGCAGCTTTTAGTGTCCTATTTCGTCATATGTATATAAGTGTATATCATGTTCTTTAAGATAGGCTTTAAGTTCTTCTGAACATAACATCTCTGCTTCTTTTGTACGATCAAGAGTGAGAGAAGAAGTACGTAGTATTTGTGCATCTAGATATCCTGGATGACAAACCAATAAATCACAACCATCATTATGTGCATTCTCTACCATTTCTTTAAATGATTTAAAAGGATCATAGCCTTCCTTCATACTCTCCATATGCATATAGAGTTTTTCTCCTGCCAGATCAACAGGTGTCCCATCAAAAGAAATATCGTTGAACTTTAAATTGTGTCTTTTCGCAACAATTTCAATACCTTTTAATAGATTATCACTGGCTACTGCATGAGCTTCGAAATAAGAAGGCTCAAGATGAGTTATCTCTTTAAATCTTTCATATTGTGCTTCTATTTCTAGAATGGCTTCTTCTAGTACTACAAAGTCTTCTTTACTTTGTCTATAGGTTCTACTCGATTTAAATTGTCCATTCTCATCTACAAGACTTGGAATAAGTTTTGGATCACTGATGGGAGTACCAATACATACATTGGTATGCTGTCCTAAACAGATATCTAAATCCTTTACAAGTTCATAGCCTTCTACAGAATCAGGCATATTCACCATAAAACCAATATTCTTAATCACACCATTTTTTACTGTATCATATATACCATAATTCACACCTCTGCTGTAACCTAAATCATCAGCACGTACCATAATCTTCATAAAAAATTCCTCCTAAATAAAAATGATCCTGGTTATCATACTTATTATATATATACAATACATAATAAGATCATACCGCCAGGATCACTTCTTTCTATATATAGTTTACTCTATAGTGTAAGCGTTGTCAATTAAGACGAATAAAAAACCAAGTGCACTGCCACCTGGTCTAAACGCAATATATTTCCGCGACTAGACGAATATTATTGCGTTTTTATTATATGTTATATTCTTCTTTTATGCAAGAGAAAGGGCTGTAACGAATAGATAGTATTTTATCATCTAACCTTTTAATCGGCTTTCAATATCTGATACACTATATAATACATCTGTTACAATCACATTATCTCCCTGGATTACAAAAAAGACAGAGTAATTGTCTACCAACAATCTTCTCATCTCTTTGCTTCTTTCCGGCTCTGATTCCATAATACAGATTCTCTCAGCCATAGTATCCAATGTCAAAATAGCGTCTGCAATCCGGTTATATTGATCCATCGCATTTTCCGGTGCCTGAAGAACATAAGCAATATGATTATATAACTGCTCCATATCAGCCAATGCTTCATTTGTAATCTCAACTGTATAGTGTTTCATATCAATGATTCTCTCTAAATTTTGCGAACGCTTCCGTTGCATTTTGCACTCTTCCTGCAGCTATATCATTGTAACCTTTTTCCAATTTCTGATGGATTTCTTCTACTGTCATGCCATCTGCATGAATCGATACTGGTGCTTTTGGTAAAGAAACAGAAAATGGAATTCCACCTGTAAGAGAAATTTGATTCAAATACATATCAATCGCTGTTGACATAGGAACACCTAACTGAGACAATACTTTTTCTGCCCTCTCTTTGACGGCTGGGTTTACTCTTAAGTTTAATGTTGCTGATTTACCCATAATCACACCTCCTTGTTTCTTATATTGTAACGCTTTTGTCGTTACAAATCAAACATTATTACTCACATGTATCTACTTTACAATTGAGGAATCTATAATCTTGTATTTTAGTCATTTTATTCCTTTACAAAATGTATTTTTTGTTGTTTGACTCCACCTGATTCTTTACTCTTTTTAATATTGATATCTACAGTTGGAGTTACATCAGATGAGGATACTTTTCTATAAGAAACATTTGTTCCATCTGATAATTATGCAATAGTTAGCTTTCAAACAAAAAACATATACCCAATCGGATATATGGTCATATGTCTAATGTTCCGTTTGGGCTTTAGTTCTAAAAGGGCGATGTAACTACATTAGTCTATGCCTTAACGACATAGACTGTTCAAACCAGCGAATGATGTCTCCATCATTTTGCAGCAGCAGTCCGTATCCCTGAAGTAACCTCACTTATCGATTTCATATATATTAAAATACCTGCTACTCGTCCATAATAGACAAAATATATAACTTTGACAAAATAAATGGTGCCGACTGCAGGAATCGAACCTGTGACCTATACATTACGGGTGTATTGCTCTACCTACTGAGCTAAGTCGGCATCTAAGTATAGTATAGTCTTCTTCTATTTTAATACAAGCAAAAACCACTGGAGGAGAGCCAGTGGTTCTAAAAAACAATTTAATACAATTAGAAGGGAGTTTTATTTATGAATCGTAAACAGGACGCTTTTATTATTAGGGAGTGGCCCTCTTTACAGTTATTACTATAATCTTAGTATATGAACTAAGTATGAACAAAAACAAAAAAAGATCTGACTCCCTATTTCAGACCTTTCCAAGAGCTATTCTAATCGTAATACGACTCCCACAGTCATATTAGCATACTTTTTCTATAACAACAATATTTTTGTTACGCTTTGTTTTCCATATCCTTTATTTTTTCAATAAAAGCAGGATCATATTTCTTTCTTAGGCTCTTTCCAGCAATATAGTTTGGAGATGTTACAAGAGGACCATACTTTAACTGGATGCAGGCATCTAGATATAAGCCAAATATAGATGAAATATAACTATATAACTTGTTTAATGCATAAATATGGTAGAGGTTTAAATCATTGAAAATGGATTTGTCTGCCACAATACAGGCTACTAGTTTAGAACCTTCATAGATAGAATATACGTAACCTGTTTCTAATCCAACTCTATACATCTTATATTTAACACCATCATACTTTAATACAAAGTAACCTGATTGAGATGTAAAGCCTGTTTTCTGATAGATTACTCCTAAACTTTCTTCTTCAAATAACATTCCATATTTCTTATGTCCTACCTTATCCCATTCAGGTTTTATTTTGTCAGGATCATAAATTAATGAGAATTCACGTGAGAGAAAATTACCTTGAATTTCTCCTCCTTGATTAAACTGTTTAGGTAAAGAGGCTCCACCAAGTTTATTATTTCCTTTTGCGATTTCGTAATCTATATTAAAAGTAGATAGGATTTGGTTTAAGTCTATTATCATAATGAGTTCACTCCTTTCCCATATTTTAACATTATTATTCGCTTTTAAAAAGAGTTCATTATGTATATAATTAATTCGAAAGAGGTGAAGTGTATGGCTATTAAAGTAAAAGCAAAGGATGCAGATACTCTAGAGGAAGAACTAGAAGAATGGTCATTAGGTGTCAATCTTGTAAATACAGCACCTACTCAAACAAAAGAAACCGTCACTTTTAGTACAGACCAAATAAAAAAAGATAAGTCTAAAAGAACAACTTATCTTAATGATGATCTAGAAGATCCTACATTATAAGCACTTAGGTGCTTATTTTTTTCTTTTAAAAGATCTCTGATTTCTTCTAATAATACAATGTCTTCTGGCTTTGGTGCAGGTGCTGCTTTTTCTTCTTCCTTCTTACGGAAACTCACGACCTTATTAATCGCTTTAATACAGATAAAGATACAGAAAGCCATTAATAAGAAGTTAATGAGGTTAGAAAGGAATGATCCATACTTGATATTAATATTATTAATCTTAAGAGTTAATTCAGTAATATCAGATGGAATTTTAATGATTGCAGATAGTACAGGCATAATAATGTCCTGTACAAGAGATGTGACAACAGCAGTAATAGCAGTACCTAAAATAACACCGACAGCCATGTCAATGACATTACCTTTAAATGCGAATTCTTTGAATTCGTTTCATAGTTTTTTCATGTTGTACCCCTGTATTTAGTTTATGCAGCAGGTGTTTCGTCTTCTTCCTGATGACCGCTTATAGCCTTGATGAATTCCTTGCTGATAATAAATGCCTGATCAAATGGATTGATTAATAAAGCGTCATATTCTCCAGCACCTAAGAATGTAGCAATATGCTGATCAAATGGACGACATTCGCTGATTAATACCTGTCCTTCCTGTAATTCAACATTATCTTTGATGCCCCATTTATCAATCTGTTCATTAGATGTAAAGAGTGGTAAATAGCTTAATTCATTACCTTCATCATCTTCTGCAGTTAATGAAGGAATAATTAGAGGTACATCCTTTTTTAATTCATATGTACCATCTGGTAAAGTAACTAAATCTGATTTATTCACAATCGTCATTAATGCAAGACATGAACGTGATACTAAATCATCCATAACTAAAGAGAACTTTTCTTTTTCTTCTTCACCTTGTGCTTCCATATATTCATCATATAACCAAGAAAACTCCATATTACCTGGTACTCTATGACCAATTGTTTCATGATGGTCTACACCATTGTTTTCTTCAACACCCATATCACTTAATGTATCTCTACCTAGAGTAAATGCATCTGTTTCTGGATCAATAACCATACCATAGATTTCATCATCACCTGTATTAAATAATTCATTTAATAAGAATTCATAGTCTACTTCTACTAATACATTATGACGATCTGGGAAATCTGAATCTTCTAGAATAGAAGAGTTCTGTGCATTTTCTACAGTAGTATAAATCGCATACCATTCATCTCCGTCATCATCACATACTGTCTGTAAGAAGAATGAATCTTCATCATCATCGTCTACAGAAATATATGTAAGGAATGTAGAAGCCTTTAATGTATGCATTAAATCATCTTCTAGTTTAGTGGCAGTAAAAGAAGCTTCTCCATATTTACCACAGTTTTCTTTCCATTCTTTATCAGTTGTTTCTACTGGTGTTGTGTTTAATAATGGTTTACTCATTCTTTTACTCCTCCCCTTCTATTAATCCCATTGTAGTTAGGATTTCTTTTGTAAGTACAATATTATCTGTGAATGGATTAATAACGAGTGCATCAAAGGCTTCACCATTATTAAGTCCTCCTAGATGAGTATCAAGATCAGCAGTCAGTAGCATAGATTTTCTTTCTTCATCTTCAGCATTCCAGCCATCTAATGTTTCAATATCTTCCTGTGATGTAAAGAGTGGAACAATATTAGCCTGATCACCATGATCTTCACTTGATAACATTCTAATCGCAAAATCTGCATCTGATCTAGCAACGTATGTATTACCATCTTCTACTACTAAATCTTCTTTTCTTACCATAATAGGTAATGCGAATAAAGCATCATCAAATGCTTCAGCCATATGACTAAAGATTTCTGCTTTCTTATCATCATCTTCAGTATTCTGGAAAATCTTCCAAATTTCTTTAATAAAGATATTTGCAGGAGTAATGTTACCTAAATCTTCTGTATGGTCTAAACCATTACATAAACGTTTAGAGATCTGTACTAATTCTTCTCTTGTAAGAATATAGTCATCACTAAATGGGTTAATCACAATACCATCAATTTGATTACCATCAGCAAGTGTAAGTTCTTTTGCTAGGAAAGCATAGTTGACTTCTACTGCTTCTACTTTTCTTCCTGGCATTGATGTTTCAGGTTTCGCAAGACTGCTTTTTAATTCTTTTAATGAAGTATAAACAGAAATAAAATTCTTACTTCCATCCTGTGGTGAGATAGTAAAGAATGAATGATCATATTCTAAATTTTCACCGCTTTCTGGTAGATTCATATAACCATAATAATGTGATTCTGTTAGGTTCTTAAGGAATGCTTTGTAGGCTACTTCTTTGTCACCCTGAGCTTTTTTCCATGCATCAAGGGAGTCAGTCCATCTTGATGTAGTAAATGCTTGAGCATCTTTTAAAGGTTTGTAATTCAACTTGTTTTCCTCCTTAGTTGATAGTTTCTTTATTATAAAACATTTCATCTAACATGTCTTTAGAAAACCCTAGATGATCTGTAAAAGGATTAATGAGAATACCACAAAATGCATTACTAGAAAAGAGTATATCTCTGTATGAATCAAATGACTGACATGTAATAATCATTTCCATATCTGGTTCATCATGTGTCATATCTACTCTTTTTACATCTTCTAATCCAGTAAATAAACTAATATAGAGTTTATTAGGATCAGCATGAGAACACATAAGTGGTTTGATATAAATATCAGCACCTGTATGCATTGCAAGTTCTCCTGTCTTATTTGTATATAAGTCTTTCTTATTTACAAGTACTGGACAGGCAAAGACCCCATCCTCCATAAGGTCTTCTACACTTTCTTTTAATAACTCTTTTATATGAGGATCTTTACCATTAGAATGATAGATCTTCATATTCTTTCTAAACTTTAAATTAGCTGGCACAAGACTTGGTAAATCTTCTTGATGATTAATACCTGTTGTTGTATTGTGTCCTATACAGTTTAATAGTTTTTCATCAGCTATGAGCTTTTGTGAGAAAGGATTAATCACTAAACCATTCAACCCTTCTGTACGCATATATATCTCTTCTAAGAGGCGTTTATAAGAAGCTACCATTACTTCTACCTGGTAACCTTCTTGTGCTTCTGGAAGGTCTATATAGTCTGTAATCTCCTTTATATTTGTGAAAGCAGGTAAATAGGATTGTTGATCTTCACCAGATACAGAAATGATTTCATAATCTTGATCATCATAATTCAGTGGTCTTTGAACCATAACAAGATAATCTGAATGAGATATTAAATAATGAAAATGTTCTGTAATATCTGTATTTAAATTATAGTCCTGATACCAAAGGTTAAAGAAATCATTCCATTCTTCATCATCAGGATAATATTGTGGTGATACAATACTTAAACCATTGTAATCCATTAAAAAACCTCCTTCCTTCTCTATTGTACCATGTTAGAGATGATAAGAGGTTTGTATTCTTCAATTATTTTATTAAATCTAGTACTTTCAGAAGATTTTCTTTGATACAAAGTAGATGAGGTTGTGTCATATCACTAATATCTACTAAATCAGGTACTCCAATAACATCTATACCTGCAGCATCTGCCGCAATAATACCATTTCTAGAATCTTCTAGGATAAATGTTTCTTCTTTATTTAATCCATAGATTTCTATTGCCTTATTAAATATTTCTGGATTAGGTTTGGCACGAGTGACATGATCACCACATACAAACTTATCAAAGTACTTGTCTAAACCAGCAGACTTGAGAGAGAATAGTACATCTGGTTCAAAAGTAGAACTAGTAAGGACCAATGTATAACCATTATCTTTTAGATATGTTAATAATTCATGAGCACCCTTTTTTACTGGCATAGGGTTTGTTTCTAAGTATTTTCTTGTTTCTTTGATCTTGTCATCTCTGAAACGTGTAAAGTAGTATCTATTGCCTGTGATCTTCTCCAGCATTTCTTGTGCTGCTAATCCATTAGAGCCAATTGTTTTATAAGCAGCTTCTGGGTTAAATGGTTCATTGTGTTTAGCGAATACTTTTTCCCACATCTTGATTCCTAAAGCTTCACTGTCTATAAGCAAGCCATCCATATCAAATAATACATTCTTCTTATTTTCTAACATATGATTAATCCTCCATATCCATACTGTATCATTATATAGTGTGATTGGGTATATGTAAAATAATTGTTGATAGCGATTACAGTTTATGCTATAATAGTAGACGAAAAGAAAAGCAGAAAAAAAGACTTGAATATTCCCCCATTCGAGTCTTTTTTTGATGCCTGCATGTATTCTTTTTGACAGTGCTCGACGAATTGGGCAGCCATAGTAGTTGTATAGTGTTCTGTTTCTTTGATGTACTCATCGACATATACATCTGTATGATGACCGAATGAATGTAAGAAACTACTTAACAGTTTAGTTAACTCATTGTAGTAGTTAATACCTGATTGTTCATCCATCATACCTGTCATAAGTGAATAATAGAGACAAAAGTTAACAGAACCAGGACGATTAGATGTCATAGCATCTATACCATACCAAATAGGATTTTCTTCTATTGTGTATGGTCCGTTTTCCATCATAGTATATACTTCTTCCGGATCAAAAGGTATGTGTGCTTCTTCGTAAAAATCATCTAAGAGTTTAATTTGATGTACTCTAGATAGAGTACTATGAGAAACGATTTGATAACTTATACCCAGACAATAGGTTTCCAAGCAGTCTAACGCCTTGATGCTGCTAAAGAGTTGTTTGTACATACTACTGTCTTTTACATTGAGATAGAGTTCGTCAAGTTTGCGTTTAAATGCATGAAATTCGGATAGTTTCATATTGTTTACCCCCTTTTCAATAATTATTATACTGATTGATTTATTGATTTCAAGAAATCAAAAAGTGTATAGATACGGGTAAAGAATACTGATTAAATGTGAGAAAATAGCTTAGAATACAATTGTCTTATCATCCTTGATCAGTGCGAGCCTTTTATTATTTTAACTTAATCCTGATAATGAACGCATTACTAAATCAACATCCTGACTTTCTAACTCCTGAATAATATGTAAATATGTTTTTTGAGTTGTATTCATACTTGAATGACCTAGTCGTCTTGCCACACTCGCAATAGATACACCAGCAAATAATAATAGTGATGCATGTGTATGTCTTAAACCATGGACTGATATAACAGGTACATTCGCCTTTTTACAATATCTAGCAAGTATATCATTTACAGTAGAATTATATACTTTACCATTTACAAATATTGGTTTGTCTTCTGGCAAACCTTTTATTAATTCAGAGAATTGAATTACTGTCTGCCAGTCTATTTGTACTTTACGGACTGATGATTTATTTTTGGTTGGTAAGAAACCTCCATCACCTTTATAATCCCATGTTTTACTAACTGAAATAGATTGTCTTCCAAAATCAAAATCTTTTGGTGTTAAAGCAAGTGCTTCTGAAAATCTTAATCCTGTTTTAGCAACTATTAAGATAAACCAATCCCAACTTATTTCTGACTTTAGATTTAAATTATTAAGTAATGTATGTAATTCAAACTGGTTGATATACTTAATCTTTTTAGCAGCAGGTGTTTTCCCCTTGATAATTGCTTTACGTGTAGGATCTCTATCTAATAATCCTTCATCTACCGCATCTAATATTGCACCTTTTAGTTGGTGATGAAAATCCATTGTTGTTTGTCTTTCATGATATAAAGCATAGTCATTCAGTAACTGTTGATAGTTGATACGAGTCATTTCACATATTTTTAATTCAGGTATTAACTTCTTTAACCAACGATGTGTCATATAGTATTTTTCTAATGTGACTTTTCTTATTGCGCCTTCTTTGTATACTTTTATCCATTTTTCATAGTAATCACAGAATAAGATTTGGTTATTTATATTATCTAACATTTTATTGTCCTCCATCTGTTTTTTGGCTCACACTGATGAAGGGTGATAAGGTTGTCAAGTTGATTAAAAAATTCGCCAATTTGTCCTTGTTCAGATAAGCTTGGCATAGATATTTCCATTGCTTCAACATCCCCGGCGTTGTAAGACGGTAACGCCCCAATCTGAACTAAAGAAGTTAAATCTATTGTTTCAAACAAAGCCTTTGCAAAGTCTGCGTTCCACTCAGTTGAGCTGAGAGAATACGCCATTGTGTTATTATCCAAAAGGAACGGAAAACGGCATAAACGCTTACGATTTAGCATTACAGCAGCCCCAACCTTAGCGAAAAATAAAGCTGGTAGTTCCTCGATAGGCGACCATCTATAAGTTGCAATTTGTTCTGCTGTAACATAGTTATTAGCGACTGTCATTTCATTCTCGTTGCCATCCGAGTTCATATCAGATACCTTGAAGAACGGCACTCCAATCGTCCCGCCTTGTTCAGTATCAGGAAAGCCAACACCGGAACGCGCTTTACCTACCTCTCCAAGCTCACGCTGTTCCCAAGTTTTACAAGAATCTCATTATCTATGACGCAATCAATTACAGTATTTTATGATTTTCCTAACTCAAAACCTCCGCATAGAATGAACTTTCTCAATAAACTATCTACTCTAATATTAACTTTATGTGGCAACACCTTTGTACCTTCTACAGATTCAAAATAAGCTCTAGCCTTTTGCTTATCAACAGATTTCTTTAAGTTATCTAGTCTTCCAAACTCATTAATATTCAATTCGTTCAGATTTAATTCCATCATGCTTCTTAATTTATCTTCATCAAGACCAAATGTTTCTGCAAACTTATGAGTTTGGTCATTCTTTGCATTATATTTGTATTCATTGATATAATCCCTTAAAGTTTTATCTTCTTGAACATCGACTTCTCCACTCTGTACATCATGTAAGAATATATTTGCATATTTTTGGTTTTCCTGACTCAAGCTGGCAAAAGACTGATGTAATTCAGATAGTGCTTTTTCTACAACTTCAGGTGAAGAACCTTTATTCAATTCCTTTAGATACTTTTTAAATCTACTATTCATATAATCAGAATCAATTTTTTCTGAATCAATTTCAATAATATAACTCTTAAGGTCATAAGGTATAATTTCTTCACCACCATCACCGTCGCCTCCTGGTGACAGTTCTTTATATCTCTGTAATAATGCATCATATTCTCGTTTAGTTACATAAACATGATACTCTTTATGTTCTTCAGTCGCAGGATTTTCATATATATAAACTTCTTTATCCCACATAAATCCTTGAACCTTAGCAGCATCTAAATACACATTAAAATCATTAAATAATGAAACGAACTTAGCAGATACCGCATTATCATCAGGAACCTTTTCAAAATCCTTAATACCTTCTGAAGCAAATAGTTCTTTTATCTCTTTGTAAGTTGTATTTATACCTTCTAGATTTTTAGGTAATTTATCCACAAATAATTCTAGAGGTTTATCGCCTGAATATAGTTTTACTGCATCTTTTATGTTTCTAGCCATTGTATTGGTTTTTCTGTAATATCTAATAACGCCAAAAGGTTTATCATTCCCAAATAATCTATTAGTTCTAGAAAAAGCTTGAATAATACTTTCGTATTCTATTACCTTATCTAAATACAATGTGTTAACCCATTTAGAGTCAAATCCAGTTAACATCTGATCAACTACGATCAATAAATCTAATTGTTTTTCTGGAGTTCTTTCGATACCTTTATGATTTTCTTTATGTGCTAATCTAAAAGCCACATCCTTCTTAAATTCTGAATGTGTAACCATATTATAATTTAAATCATAAAGTTTATTATAATCGTCTAAGATTTCTTTTAATCCTTCTTCTTTATACTTAAAACCACCTTTATTATCAATGTTAGGATCAAATAAACAAGTTACACGTAATGAAGGTTTCATCTCTTTAAACAACTGATAATACTTAATTGCTTCTGTAATACTTGATGTAGCAAAGATAGCATGAAACTTTGAATTATGACTGTATGTGTTCCAATGTTCTATAATATCTGAAACAACTGCTCTTTGATGTTCTTCAGTAGTATATTGTGAAGTAGAAACATAGTCTTCTATTCCTTTTATATATTTTCCTGATTCTTTATGTCCAGCCATCTGTATATATGATGAATCCATATACTGATAATACTTTTCTTCTTTTTTCGGGTCAGTAAATACTTCTTCTTCAGTCTTAGCCTTTGCTTTTTCTAAAGCGACTGCTTTTCTAATATCACCATCTTTATATGTTTTTACCATATATGGATCAAAACCAAGAACATTCTTATCTCTTATACCATCTGCAATACTATATCTATGCAATTCATTACCAAACACCATAGATGTAGTATTGTTATTCTTTTCATTTTCTTTTTGGATAGGTGTTCCAGTAAACCCAAAGAACAATGCCTTAGGGAATGTAGTTTTAATAGTAAATAACATTTCACCAAAAGTAGAACGATGTGCTTCATCTACAATAAATACTAATCGTTTTAAACTTATTTTCTGAATATCTCTTTCATTCAATCCATCTTCTTCATACTTAATATTACTCATCTTTTGGATTGATGTAACTATAAGTGTATCTTTAGGATCTTCACTAGTTAATTTAGAAATAAGTACTCTTGTATTTTCAGTAGCCTGTACATAGTCTTCACAGTCGGCGAATCCTTTATATTCCTTTAAAGACTGGGTACCGAGTTCTAATCTGTCTGTTAAGAATATAACTTTATCTGCATCTTTAGAATTTGCAATTAGTTCTGCTGATTTAAAACTAGTCATAGTTTTACCTGATCCTGTTGTATGCCAGATAAAACCACCTCTCTGATTTCCTTCATCCCATTTTGTTTTTGAAACCTTATCAGAAATCGCACTAGCTGCATAATACTGATAACTTCTCATTACTTTTAAAATACCATCTGAACTATCAGCAACAGTGTAAAAACCAATTAACTGATGTGCCATAGGAATAGATAATAACGTAGAAGCTACATCCTTCCAGTTATTAATAGGTTCATTATTAAAGTCTGCCCAATGGAAATAATAATTTTCATTAAATTTTCCATCAGGCCCTGGATTAGCATAATATACAGATTCTTCAGGATTCATAGCTACAAATATCTGAACCAAAGAGTAGATTCCTGTATAGACACCTTCATACGCATACTTGCGTATTTGATCTTCTGCTTCACTAATTGGTATACCACTCTTTTTTAATTCAATGTGAATAACTGGCATACCATTAATAAGAAGCATCAAATCGCCTCTTCTATCATTTACTAGTTTAGACTTGGTTTTTAATATAGGTTGTTCCACTATCTGATATCTACTTTGACCAGCAGCAATTTCATCACGATCATAAATCTTAAGACTTACTTCTTTACCATAATGAAGCTTATCATCTGGATTATCTCTCTTGATTGCGACAGTTTTACCGTTAATGAAGCTGTTTAACTGTAAAGGAGTTCTTAAATTAATGATCTGATCAATAATCTGATTCATTTCAGTTCTAGTTAAAGGATAGTCTCCCAATCTATTAATATTTCTATTGTTTTCAAATAGAATATTTGCCCAATTCTTTATTAAATCTTCTTCTGTGGGATTCTTTATAATTTCTGATTCCCATCCTTTTGTACATAAGACTTTGATTAATGCTTTTTCAAAGTCTAATTCTTTATTAAATACCATTATTTAACACTCCTTTCTTAGTTATAATGTCTATTTTTGGTGATTTTACACGCTGATGAAGGGTGATAAGGCTGTCGAGGTCAAGAAAATATGTCGCTATTTTCTCTTTTTCTTCATTTTGAACTGGCATCATCAATTCAAGATACTTTAACTCACTTGCTTTGATCAATGGTTGTCCAGAGCCGAAAGACATTTTCTTTAAATCAAATTTATTAAGTAAATAAAACACAAAGTCAATATTACTACCTTGTAAAAATACCGTATTGTCAGTGATTTTAACCTTTCCCGAATGTCTATAAAGTGTTCCTGCATTCGCTCCAACTCTTGCCGTCAGCAGGAAATCACCTTCATAATCAAAAGAATCGTCATATCCTATTACTCCTGTTGAACCCAATATTTCATAATCTCCAGATTCTTTTGCGTCAAATTTACTTTTTCCAGTATCTATCGAGGAAACTTCATCAGATAACTTACGCTGTTCCCAAGAATAATTCTATTACAAGTGTTCACGCACCATCATAAGGGCGTATCCAAGCAGACTTTGACCGTTCCACTTGGTTTTGTTCAGCCTGTCCGGATCTTTCATCGACAAACCGATACCCCAAATACGGTCTTTTACAGCGCACTCTGCCAAAATAGCATTTCCGGTTGCTTTGAGTTTTTCTTTTAGTTCCTCATTTTGCGTGAACTTTGCCAAAAGTCCCTCATAAACAACTATTTGACGAATGCCATTCCACATACTCTCGTCATAGTTTGATACCTGCCTGCCAAGTGATTTGATTTTGGCAACATCACTTGTTGATAAGATTCGAGCTGCTACCGCTTCATCTCCAAAGCAAATTGCTTTGCGGTACATCATAAATTGTTCCATCGAAGAAAATGCTATATCATCCACCATAAAATGTGACAGATACCAATTACTCAAATAGCCATTATCTTCATCGGGGTTGTGAAAACAAATAATATTCATCACATTTCACCCACTTTTTGCACAGCTAAATCAAGTTCCAAGTCGTGCAAACCATAGTATGCTTTTTTTATAAAATCAAGCGGCACTTTTTTAAGTACCTCGGCACTTGGAATGTTGTAATACCATTGATAATACGCATAGAATTCGCCAATCCAGTCAGGCATAAAGCCACCAAGAGCCTTGCCGGACTTCAAGGAATACTTTTCAGTTTTGGTAAAGTATTCCCACAATTCTTTGGCGTCCATTGTGTTGACATAGGCTTTTGCCTCGTCAATACTTTTTCTAGTTTTGCTTGCCATATAGGTTTTGATAAAATCCTCGGTGTCCTTATCGGGATAAGTTTGAGCAACGAAGTCAAAGAGCTTACCCTGATTTTCCACCACATCGTTCAAATAATCCTGTGAATAGGCTACCATAATCATCACTCCTCAAACAGTGTACTGAACACCTTTGTTACACGGTTGGCATCGGAATCAACAAGTTCACGCATTTTCTGCCTTGCGGTAATATCTCGCTGATTGTATTTTTCGTTAAACTCTATGTACTCAACAATTTGCAAGTTGTTTGCCACTTCGTGCAATTTAGAATAAGCAAGCTCGGACTTTATACAATACTGAATACCTAAGCCGCCAAGAGAAAGCAATTCCTCAAGAATGTCCATATCGATATTGTCTCTTACAAATTCTTTTGCGATATAGAAATAGGAAGCATTTGCTCTCCAGCCTTTGATGACATCATATTCGTCCGTATCGACACCATATTTTGCAATAAATTTCTTTGCAAGCATACGATAACGCTTTGAGTCGGCTGCGTCTCTATGCTTCATCAGTTCTGCAAGCCACGCAAGAACACCTTTTTCTTGAAAATCCAAAATCTTAAGACCATCTGTATCAAGTTCATATCGATGAACATATCCATTTGACTCATTTGGGCGGCATACTGCCCATTCTTTTGCAAGGTCAATGCTTTCGGTAAGATAAAATCCTTGTCCGTAATCGTGTTTTTCCTCGCCCTTGCCATATGTCGGAACCACGATTTTGTCAGGGGTACCGTGATATAGAGTTATTTTTTCCATTTTCTCTTTTCCTCCTAAACAAACATCTTTTCAAGCATAGATTTCTTGATATTTTGAAGCTTTTCTAACTCACGCTGATGAAGGGTGATAAGGTTGTCTAAATTATGAAGAATACTTCCTACCTTTTCTTGTTCGCTAAGTGAGGGAACTAAAAATGTTTCATTTAAAAAATCATCAGTAACTAAATCATGCATCATTGTCGATGCTTTTGTACTTCTCGAAAGAATATGCTGCATCAATTCTTCATTATTAATCGCATATTTCCAAAAGTGCAAATCATATTCTTGAATAGGTCTAAAAACAGAAAAAATATGCGATACTATGCCATTTCCAATATCATTTTCAACAAATCTTCCGTATCGAAATTCTTTACTCTGGTGTCCTTCAAAAGCAATATCACCTAAATTAAAAGTATAGTAAGTTTTTAGATATTCAGGTGTAGATACCTTAACATCTCCTTTAAATTGCATTGTTGCAACAGTAATATTTTTATTTATTCCTATACTACCATCATTTTTTTCACCAGATTTTGAATATAGTTCCTTAAACTTACGCTGTTCCCAATCGTTAGTAAATCCAGTAAAACGAATTTCCGGTACTGTGCTACCCTGTTTAGGAAACATTTTTTCAAGCATAGATTTCTTGACGTTTTTCAGCTTATCTAACTTTCGCTGATGAAGGGTGATAAGGTTGTCAAGATGGCGAAAAAAGTCGGCTATACGGTCTTGTTCCTCAGTACCGGGCAATAAGACTGACACGGAAGTGTATTCATCAAACGAGATGTTTAGCAAGCCGTCCATTCTTGCACCGGATGATACAATCTTGCGAAGTTGGTTTTCAATCTCAGCACCATTTAACTCTATTGACATAAACTCCGCATTTTGATTTTCAGCAGAAAAGCAGTGATAAACAAAGGGAATACGGGCATTTTCTGCTGTTGTCAATGCAAAACAAGAACCGTATGGACGCAACTTGGAAGCCCCGTGATTGTACGCAAGCTCACCTTTTTTGAGAAGAATATACTTCTTCAAACTTTCTCCGGCGTTATTAAAAGCATATCTTTCAGATTGCTCAATGAAGCCATTGTTTGCCGTAATCATCATTATGGGTGCTTCCAATTCGGGGTCATTACGAGTTATTTCTTTGACTACATCACCCAGCTTACGCTGTTCCCAATCGTCTGTAAATCCCTTAAATCTGATCTTAGGTTTTTTACTCTTTTCCATACTATTCACCTGAAAGTAGTGATTTTAACTCACTAAGTCCTTTCATATCATATTCATCACCTACTAGATCATCAATCATGCTACATAAGCTAGCTTCAGTTTCCTTAATTTCTTTCTCTATATCAAAATAAGTAGTCTCATACTTCTTCTGTAACACTTCAATACTCTTAATAAGTTCATCAACTATCTCTACAGGTAACTTAAATAAATTATCAATAAGACTATCTATCCATTTCTTTGTTAGAAGGTAATCTACCTGTTCTTTAGAAAGTCCTTCAATAGTTTTCTTTGTTTTCTTTTCTAATGCTTCTGCATCTTTCTTTACCTGTGCCTTTAATGACTTCTGTTTTTCAAGAATGCCACTTGCTTTACATAAAATATATTCATAGCTATCTTCATCAAATGAATGTTCTTCTCTTAAAGTCTTAATATAGTTATTCACTATACTCTTGCTATAAGAACCATTGTTTCCATCCATCTTATTCCAAGCTACTTGAGGATTGTTGTAAACAAAGGATTCTTTATCAGCTTTCTTAGATAGTTCTAAGTAATGCTGTAATGCTTCAATTTCTGGTGAAGTAATCTGTTCCTGAATCTCTTTAACTTTTTTATCTAATTCTTTAGGTACAAAAGCATCACCAGCTTCATTGAATAGTCCTTCTTCCTTATCATCTTCAGAAATACCTTCAACTAATTCATTTAACTGTGAATCATATTCAGATATCAAATTATTAGTATGAGTTAAAGCATCTTTGTCTTCTTTTAACAAAGTATTTTGAACAAGATCAAAAGGAATAATATGACCTACCCATCCTTCTTGTACTTCTTTTTTGTTTTTTACAACCATATTAGGATCTACCTTTGTAATACAAGAAACGCCTTCTGTCTGAATCATTTCTAAATCTGTAGATACTTCATGCCATTCTTCATCAATTAACTGATAAGCCTTATATTTATCAATAAGAGGTACATTAACTAATCTATTAAACACATCTTCAGTAATAATTTCTTCTTCCTTAGTTATCTGAACATTATTAATATCCACAATTAAGTTCTGTTTTAAGAAACCACCAAAAGAATCAAATGCATTTCTAAACTGTTCTTCAAATTCTTTTACATCACTATTCTGTTTAACTGATTTTTTAATATCTTCTACTTTTAGTTCAACATATTTACTATTAGTTTCTTTAAATAAAGCTTTTTTAAGATTAGGGAAAACATCCCAATACTCTTTTAATGCATTTATTTCTTCCTTAGGAATTCCTCCATACATAGAAGCATAAATATCCCAATGTTCTGCTTCTTCAGAAGAATCAACATATCTAGGAATATTTAAGTTATAGTCATTGTTTCTAATTTCTTCTCTAGAAACAACTTTTGAATACTTATGAATGCTTCTTCTTTCTCTAACCGTATCTACAATCTTCTTAATATCACAAGCACGTAACTTATTATTCTTACCTTCCTTCATAAATCCCTTAGAAGCATCAATAATAAGTACATCATCATTATCTTTTTTCTGTTTAAGAACCATGATAATAGTAGGAATACCAGTGCCATAGAAAATGTTTGCTGGTAAACCAATGATTGTATCAATATTATTGTATTCAATAAGGTTCTTTCTGATTTCACCTTCTTCACCACCACGGAATAAAACACCATGAGGTAATACAATGCTCATAATACCATCAGGCTTTACATGGAATAAATCATGAAGCAAGAATGCGTAGTCGGCTTTTCCTTTAGGTGCTACTCCATAACGGTTATAACGTGCATCATTCGCTTTATCAGTAGGGTTCCAGTTCTGGCTGTATGGGGGATTAGATACAACAGCATCTACATATAAAGGATCATATGTTGCTTCAGGATTAGTATCATCAAAATAAGGCCAGTCTTCTTCTAAAGTATCCGCATTTCTAGTCACAATATTATCTGGTTTTATACCTCTCATAACTAAATTCATACGAGTTAAGTTATAAGTATTTTCTTTAAGTTCCTGAGCATAATACTTAATATTGTCGCTATTATTCATTCGCTTAGCTACGCTGTGACCAATATTAATTAATAATGATCCAGAACCACTTGTAGGGTCATAAATTTTAATACCTTCTCTATCACCTAAATAGTCTGCAATAATTTCAGACATCAATAGAGAAACTTCATGTGGAGTATAGAATTCTCCTGCTTTTTTACCAGCATTAGATGCAAACTTCTCAATTAAATATTCATAAATAAAGCCTAAAACATCATAGTCCTGTTTTTCATCCATTGGGATTTCATTAATTGTTTGAATCAAACTACTTGCAGTACTTGTCTGGCTTTTAGAATCTTTTCCTAGTTTACTTAAACCTTCCTGCAATGTTTTAAAGATATTATCAAATACTTTCTTATGAGATTTAAAAATCAATCTGTCAAATGCATTCAAAGCATCTCTTACATTTGAAATATCAAAATCTTTCTTCTTTGCAATCCATGTTGAAAACAAGTTATTATAATCAATAAAATAACCAATGTTTTTCTGAATAAATTCAACTGTTTCAGTATCTTCTTCTGTTAGTCCTTTAATATCGTCATCAGTAAAGTCATTATCTCTTAAGAACTTTACTTCCTGATGAGACAAATACTTATAAAAAATAAAACCTAAAATAAAGTCTTTATACTCATTTGCCTCAATTGTTGAACGCATATCATTTGCGGTTTTCCATATTTTATTCGCTAACTCCTGTTTATTCATTTCTGACAACCTTCCTTTTTATTTCTAACACTACTATCATATCATAATTACATTCTGGTTTATTCACCTTTATATTTTTATTATACACTTTATTATTCACCTTATACTTCACTAACCCACTGATAACGCCTATATTTATACGTCATTGATCAAATTTTAATATTTTGTTTGATTTCTCTTCTCACATAAAAAATTCCTATCACACCGTGATAGGAACAATTCATATTATTTATTCTTTTGTCTTTCTTCAATTTCCTTCAGCATATCAATTCTTACTTGATGTCTACCACCTTCATACTCACCACTTAGCCATGCATCCACAATCATTTTAGCAAGTTCAATACCTACTACTCTTGCCCCAAAAGCCAACATATTAGTATTGTTATGCTGTCTAGATAATAATGCACTATATGGTTCGCTACAAGTCACGCATCTAATTCCATTCACCTTATTAGCCGCTAATGAAATTCCGACACCTGTACCACAGATTACAATTCCTTTATCCACTTCTCCGCTTACAACTGCATTTGCTACTGCTTCTCCTGATACTGGATAGTTAAATCTTTCTGTACTATCTGTACCATAGTTGATCACTTCGTATCCATACTTATCTTCAATATATTTCTTGATTTCTTTTTTGTATTCTACTGCAACATGATCATTACCAATTCCAATCTTCATTTTATAGACCTCTCAATTCATCAATAATCTCTTTATAACTCTTATCTTTTCCAAATAATGCACTTGTTCCTAAAATGTATCCTTTAACACCTATCTTTGATAACATCTGTATTTTATCTGGTGAACAAGCGCCATCGATCATAACATCATAACCACCATAGTTATTTGACTCATCGACAAACTTCTTAAATTTTGGTGTTACAAAATCTAAATATTTCTGACCTGCAAATCCTGGATTCACACTCATCAGCATGACATAATCACATAAATACAATAGATCTTTTACCGTTTCATAAGATGTTCCTGGATTTACTGCAATTCCTGATTTTACACCTACATCTCTAATCATTTGTAATGTTCTACAGGCATGAGGATCAGTTTCAGGATGTATATAAATAATATTGACTCCTAGCTTTGCAAATTTATCTATATATTTTGAAGGATTTTCAATCATCAAATGGACATCACAAGGTTTAGTTGCTGTTTTACAAATATACTCAATATCCTGTAATCCCATCCCAAAATTTGGGACAAAGCTTCCATCCATCACGTCTAAATGGAATATATCAATTCCACCTTTTTCAAGATTCTCTATTTCATCTTTTAGTGATGAAAAATCAGCACACATCATACTTGGACATAATAACTTTTCCATATAGAAACTCCTATTTTTGAATTTCAATAATAGTGTCGTCTACTGTCTTATTTCCTTCACATGACTTTACAGCAGAGTATTCCTGAGTATTAGTAATTACAAGTAAAACAGTCGTATCATATCCTTCATTTTTTATACTATCAAGATCAACTTCTAATAGTTTATCCCCTTTTTTAACTTTATCCCCTTGTTCTTTTAATGCATTAAAATACTTCCCATTTAATTCAACTGTATCAATACCTACATGAATGAGAATATCAACACCATCGTCTGAAGTAATACCAATAGCATGTTTAGTAGGGAAAAATGTTTTTATTTCACCATTTACTGGAGATACGAGAGTATTTTCTTCAGCAATTATACCTACTCCTTTTCCTAATCCTTCTGACTTAAATAATGGATCATTTGTTTTAGTTACATCAATGACATCACCTTTTACTGGTGAACAAATTTCAAAATTTTCTTTTTTCTTTCTAAATTTATCAAATATCATCTTATTTCTCCTAATTTTAAAAGCGAGCCCACCATTAGTGACTCGCTTTATTTCTACATTACAACTTCAATCTATAATTCAGTAATTATTGAAACTTTTTCATTCAATTTTGCATCATTTTTATCCGAAATTACAATCACATCATCTAGATCAAATGCCTTTACATTAGATAGTTTATGGAACTTAGAACTGTCGCATACAAGATAAACTTGATCAGAATGTGCTTTAACCATTTTCTTTTTAGTCGCTTCTTCTATAGTAGGTGTTGTTACACCTAGTTTTTCATCGATCCCATTTGCGCCCAAGAATGATTTATTGAAATATAAATTCTTCAATAGATCTTCCGTAAATGGTCCAGTCATTGAAGAAGTTACTGGATTATATCGACCACCAAGCACATATATATCAGCTACTATATTCTCTTTCACAGAAAATATATCTGCATTGGTTGTATATATTGTTATTTTCTTTTCTACAATGTATTGAAGAATCATTGTGCATGTTGAACCAGAATCAATATATATCGTATCTCCATCAACAATCAATTCACTTGCCATTCTAGCAATTTTATCTTTCTTTTCACTTTCTAGTGTGTTCTTTGTTGATATTGGTATTTCACCGATAGTTGAGATTTTTTTAAAAGCACCTCCTGAGAATGATTCTATTTTTCTATTTTTCTCAAGTTCTTTTAAATCTCTTCTTAAAGTTGATACAGAAACATCATCAAATATTTGTTGTAATTCGTCTATTTTTACAAGATCTCTTTCTTCAATAATACTTAAGATTTTCTTTTGTCTTTCATATGGAATCATATTAAACACACCTGCTCCTTCTTTATTAGGATAGCATATTTTCTATGATTTATAAAACAATACTAAGCGAGTTTGTCGTCTTTATCTGTAAAAATATATCCTAATACTGCACCTACTACAGTAGCAATTAATAAGCCGATTGCACCATTAATAACATTTGTATTATTAGTAATAAATGCTGGGAATGTAGTAACACTACCGAATACGAAAGCATTTGTAACAACCTTCATTAATCCTAAATAAGCGCCACCTACTGCACCGCCAATAATCTGTGCTAGGAATAATTTCTTATTTTTAACTAACATACCAAATAATGTTGGTTCGATAATTGCTGATAATGCAATTGTGATAACACCTGTTAATGAGAATCCTTTTAATTTTGGATCTTTTGCTTTTAAATAAACACCAATAGCTGTACCGATTACTGCAAAGTTACATGCAAATGTTAATGGACAAATATAGTCATAACCAAACTGAGAAATATTGTTAATCATGATTGGATTAACTGCCCAATGTACACCGAAGCTTACAAGGACACTCCATCCACCACCAATTAAGATACCTGTTAAAACACCACTACGTTCAATTAACCAGTTAACTACATTCGCAATACCTTCACCAACATAAACACCGATTGGACCAATAACAATTAATGATAATGGAACCATAACTACTAATGAGATAAGTGGTAAAATAACTAATTTTAATGTTTCTGGAACTTTTCTATCTAAGAACTTATATAAGTATGAATATACCCAGATTGCAATAATGATTGGTAAAACTGTAGAATTATAATTCATTAAAACTGTTGGAATTCCGAAGAATGAAGTCACTGCTCCATTACCAACTTTACCCATTAATGCAATTAAATCTGGATGAATCAAAGCAGCCCCGATAAGTGCTGAGATATATGGGCTTGCTCCAAATCTCTTGCCTGATGTAAACGCTAACAATACTGGCAAGAAATAAAAGACTGCCATAGATGTTGAAAATAAAATTGTATAAGTACCACTACCTTCTTTAATAAGACCTAGTTGTACTGAAAGAATTAATAAACCTCTTAAAATTCCTGATCCAGCTAAAGCAGGTAATAATGGTGCAAAGATAGCAGAAATTGCTGAGAAAATTTTACTAATGACACCTTCATCTTCATTACTTTCCGCCATTTCGACATTACCATTACCTTTTACTAATTTTTCGAATTCTTCAAAGACATGAGGCACTTCAATACCAATAAGAACTTGGCACTGTCCTGCCTTATTAATTACATTTACAACACCATCAACAGATTTAACCTTTTCATCATCTGCTAATGTTTCATCTTTCAAGTTTAGTCTTAAACGTGTTGCGCAATGAGACATGTTTGAAATATTTTCAACTCCACCAACATGTTCGAGAATACCTTTTGCTGTTTCCTTATAATTCATTATTATTTTCCTCCTTTAAAAAATTCAAGCATTAACTTACTAGCAGCAATAGCATCGTTTTTATCTATAATAGATTGAATATAATCTAATCCAACCTGATCAATTAAATCATTCATATAATTGATCATTTCAATGTTTCTTTCACATTCCGCTGCAGCTTCTTCGATCACTGGGAATGTATCAAAATAAATTGCATTTTCATAACCATGCTTTTTAAAGTAATAAAGCATTTCTAATGTTTTGAATGGTGTTGATGTTCCAATCATTAGACCATCATCATGTACACCATAACCATCGTTCAAATGAATACCATATAATTTCTTTTGACTTCCAAAAATATCTGCTGCAAATGCAGGATTTTCATGTTTCATTAACATATGACAATAATCTAACGTTACACCAATGTTATCTCTATTAATATCATTTAACATCATTCCTGTAACACCCATTGAGTCAATAAACGCATAAGCTCTTTCTTCATATGGTTTATATTCGATACTGATTAGTAAATCTGGTGCATAATCACAAACTTCCTGGAATGCATGAACTAACTGGTCCCATACCTTTTTGTAATTAATCTGAAAACTGTAATCAAATCCATCAAATCCTAACCAAATCGTAATAACTTTTCCACCTACAGCTCTACAATAGTCTACAGCTTCTTTACATAACTGAAGAGCATCACCAGCAATCTGAGGATCAGAGTTTCCTAATTCACCATTAATGAATTTTCCTCTGAATCGTAATGCCACACCATTTAATTTTAAATCGTATTTTTCTAATAATGATTTCATAGTGTCTGCATCATATCCATTTACATGTTCTGGATAGTTTAAATCAACATATCCTAATCCTACCTTTTTGAAATCAGAAAAAGTTTTTTCTAAATCATAACCTTCAATTCTTAAATATGAATTAATCCTTGTCGCTAATTTCATCTTTTTTCTTCCTCCCTTTGACAGGTTCAATATTATCATAGAAAGAATGCGTTTTCAATCATTTATATTCATATTTTTCCATTTATTTTCATTATTATTCAATTTTACGCTTATTTTTATGAATATTTTTGAATATTTAGGGATGCTTGGACGCATATTTTTGATAAATCATGAAAAAATATGATTCATTTTCATTCAAATGATATTAACATCTGTATATATCCTAAAATTTAGACATAAAAAAAGATCACCTACGGTGATCATAGTAAGGAAATCGGATTTTGGTATGAGCTATTCCCTTACCCATCCATTACTATACACTAGTTTTACTCTTTATGCACGAATTTGCAGTTTTAGAAAAAGCTATTAAAAAAAGATTCAGTGGTATAACCACTAAATCCCCTTCTTGTATAAACTATAGCTATATCCAAAACATAGTAAACTAGCTATAAGTATAATACCTAAACCAATAAACATATAACCTAACATACTAAAGACAATATACAACATTCCACTCAATACAAACACATAACCAGAAAATCTATGTGTACGTGACCAGTTCTCATCACTATTTAATGTCCATGAAGTACGAATACCTATAGTATAGTTTCTTTTTATTTTAGGTAAATAATTACCTAAAATAATAAAGATGAAGCCTATTAATATATTCATAATAAATGTCATATCAAAACGATAACCTAGACTATATGTAATAATAAGTAGAGTCACCATCAAACATATAACCGGGCAGATCATTAATATGATTCTTAATCCTACTTCTGGTATATTACTCTTCTTAGGATCCTTAAATGTCATGAAGGTACAGAATATATGAAGCAATAACATAAAGCCCCACACACCATATAAACCTAAGAACTTATTCATATATCCATCAGGTGTACCATGAAAATCAAAGTGTGTTGCGACTTGTGCAGGTAACTTATTATAAGTCACTAATATACATACAAGTGGTAACAAAAATAATACCAAACTAAACTTAAACCATTTATTCTTCAACATCATTATTTCCTCCTAAGAAAGACTTAAAATACAACAACATTTCTTCAAACACAGTCGCATTAATTTCATAATAAATATAATTCTTATCTTTTTCTTCTCTTACTAAGTCTGCAGATTTTAATATCGATAAATGATATGAGACAGTTGCCTGTGTCATATCAAATTGTGCAGCTATATCTCCTGCAGACATCCTTCCTTTCTTTAATAAGTTAAGAATATCTCTTCTTATTGGTGCACTGAGTGCTTTAAATGTTTTCTCAAACATATGTTCACCACCTATTTAGATAACTTTCTAAATAGATTATACAATAAACTCTAAGAAATACAATACCTATTTAGAAATATTTCTAAATTCTAAAGTGAAAAGTTAAATTCCACTTTAGGCGGGTCAAAGTTGCGTTTAGTCTT
>ENA-OVGE01000370-OVGE01000370.1-human-gut-metagenome-genome-assembly--contig:-NODE-370-length-43998-cov-11.257606_pt1 | contig 43998 bp, 47 predicted proteins | sample MGYA00237769_ERZ505417 | MGnify/ENA primary metagenome ERZ505417 (study PRJEB26158, sample SAMN06016403) | human gut metagenome | biome: human gut; feature: ankylosing spondylitis patient; material... | reverse complement strand
TATCTAATTTATAGCGAAATATCTATATTTTGAGGTGAACTGTGGATAGTAGATACAATCGTCATAACAGGCAAAAATACAGTCTGAAAGTACACATAGTTCTAGTAACCAAATACCGTAAACAATTACTCAAAGATTCTATCGTCGATGATGTTATACAAAAGATTTTTCGATATAGCTAATACTCATGGCTACGAAATTATTGCGATAGAAACTGATAAAGACCATATACATTTCTTATTAAGTTACGATACAGCAGATAGAGTCTGCGATATTTTCAGAATTGTAAAGCAGGAAACAACATACCACTTATGGCATAAGTATAGTTCGGTCTTATCAAAACAGTATTGGAAGGAAAAAACATTTTGGTCAGATGGTTATTTTGCTTGTAGCATTGGAGAAGTGTCATCAGCAACTATACAAAAATATATTGAAAGTCAGGAATAATAGATAATGATTTATGAGGCTCCTCCCACCACCTATTGGCAGTGAGTTTCCGCCTATGACAAACGAAAGAATTTATTTATGAAAAAAATTTGCCAATCTTCTCTTACTTCATTGTTTTTTCCCAGACATCCGCTATATTACGACCTACATCTTCTGGATGATGCGCATCACTTGCAGTAATCATCTGAACATGATGTTTTTTCAAAGTCTGTAATAACTGGTCTGATAAGCCAATATCAGGTGTATGATAACGATAGTAACATCCTACATTGTTTTCTGCTTTCATATGATGTTCATTTAATAATTCAGCCAATTCATCATATGTAGGCTGTAAGTCATAAGTAGGATAATGGCCAAACATCTTAATCGTATCTGGATGTGCAAGCTGTGTAAATAAATCAGATTTTACAAGTGAGAAGACACATTCATAGTATCTTTTATAGATATCATTAATAGGATACTTGTTCCATAAGATTTCTTCTGACCATTTCATATCATAGAGTTTACCGTCGATAGAATGAATGGCTCCTACTAAGAAATCAAAATGATAAGGTTTTAATATTTCTCGAATTGTTTCTTCATATTCAGGTACATAACATACCTCTAAACCAAAAGACACCTTAATAGGTAAATCCATTGCCTTGATTTCTTTAATTAAAGCACAATATTCATCTAAAGTACTATGAAACTTCATTTCTTTATTGTTTAACCATTCTTCCTGATAAGGAGATGCTTTTCTTACACCTTCATAAACAGGTCTAAATTCTTTAAAACGATGTGTATGATCAAGAATCTGTATTTCATCCATACCATTCTTTACTGCACTTTCCACAAATTGTAGTACATATTCTTTTGAGAGATCCCCGTATTCTAGATGCATATGTCCATCTATCATAAATATCACCTTCCTTTTTTTGGATTATAACACATACATATACATAGTTATAGAAATATAATAAATATTTTAGGAGGTTTTCTATGAACATCTATACATTACTACAAACAAAGACAGACTTTACAACAAGTGAAAAGATGATTGCGAAATACATTTTAGAGAATCCTGAGAAAGTAATTCATATGTCTGCTCAGGAAATAAGTGAATCATGTTTTGTTTCTGTGACTTCTATTTATCGCTTAGCGACTAAATGTGGCACATCAGGATTATCTGATTTAAAAGTAAAACTATCATCTTCATTATCTGAATACAAAAAGATGGATGAGACATTTGATTTTGATTATCCAATCAAGAAATATCAGACACATCATGAAATGATTGAATTATTAAAAGAAGACTATAATCAAACAGTATTAGAAACAAGTCACCTCTTTGATTTAGATACATTACAGGGTATTGTGCAGTTAATGGATTCTTCTCAACAGATTGATATTTATACTTCAGCAGGTCATTTATTCTTTGCGAAGAATTTTAGTTTTCAGATGTTGGAGATTGGAAAACAGGTTAATGTTCCTTCAGAAGAATATCAATCACAATTACTTGCTGCATCAAGTGATTCTTCTCACCTTGCAATAGTCATTACCTTTAATGGACGTGGGATATTATCAGAAAAGATTCCTTCTATTTTGCATAAGAATCATGTCCCTACTGTACTGATTTCTTCTACTGAATATCATCCTGAAATCAAGTATTATGATTATCAGTTATTCTTGAGTTCAAAGGAAAATCACTATAAGAAAATGTCTTCCTATAGTACCAGATTAAGTCTATTATTTGTATTAGATACTCTTTATACAGCATATTTCAAAAGACATTACGAAGAGAATATTGAAAAGAAAACAGAGTACTACAAAAGAATGACGGGGGAATAAATATGGATATACGTGCTATTGTATGTGATGTTGATGGAACATTACTAACTAGTAAACAGGTTGTAGATGAAAGAACTGTTTCATCTATTAAGAAAGCAAGAAGTAAAGGAATATTATTTGGAATATGTACAGGCAGAGATGCAGATAGTGTAAGAAATCACATGAAATCATGGGGTATTGAAGGATGTATTGATTTTGTAGTGGGTTCTGGAGGTTCTGAGATTGATGATTATATTCTTGATATATATCAGGAGAATCATACTTTGAGTCCTGAATTGATTAAAGAAATCATGAATCATTATAAAGATATGGATTGTAACTTTACAATCTGTCATGAAGGTATTCTATATGCACCTAAGGATGATGATTATATTAGAGATATGGCTGAGGGTGATGGTATTGAATATAGGATTGTTGATTTTGATACGTTCTTAACACGTCCTTATCGTAAGTTGATGATTATTTGTGATCCAAACTATATGCCTCAGATTGTGGAACGTTCTAAATCATTTAAGAATAAAGACTATAAAGCGTCTGCCTTAGTAACTACCAGTTTCTTATATGAATATATGGATCCTCATGTGTCTAAGTCTAATGGTTTAAAAGAGGCTTTAGCTCTTCATAATATTTCTATATCTCAATGTATGGCTTTTGGTGATGAAGATAATGATATAGATATGTTGGAAGAAGCAGGTATTGGTGTTGTGATGGAAAATGGTTCTATTCACGCGAAAGATGCAGCTGACTATATCACAAAAGATAGAGATTCTAATGGAATAGGATTGTTTATTGAAAAGTTTGTATAAGCTTTTTTATCATTTTTTGAGCGTTTTTTAAGAAAAATGATATAATGTGAAATGGTTAAGAAAGGAGTCAATAAAATGGCAAAAGTCGATATTATTTCTGGATTCTTAGGTGCTGGTAAAACAACACTTATTAAAAAATTATTAAATGAATCTTTAAAAGATGAAAAGTTAGTACTCATTGAAAATGAGTTTGGTGAAATTGGAATTGATGGTGGTTTTATGCGTGATGCAGGTATTACTGTCAATGAATTAAGTCAGGGTTGTATTTGTTGCAGTCTTGCAGGTGATTTTGAAACAGCTTTAAAGGAAGTTGTAGATACATATCATCCTGATCGTATTATTATTGAACCAACAGGTGTTGGTAAGTTATCTGATATTATTGCGGCTGTACAGAAAGTACATGGTGCTGATCTAACATTAGACCGTTTCTTTACTGTAGTAGATGCAAAGAAATGTAAGATGTATCATAAGAACTTTGGTGAGTTCTTTAATAACCAGATCGGTGCAGCAAGCTGTGTAATCTTAAGCCGTTCACAGGATGTGTCTGAAGAAAAGATTGCGGAATGTTTAGATATTATTAGAGAATTAAATCCTCATGCACCAGTCGTTACTACTCCATGGGATCAGATTACAGGTGATATGATTCTTGAAGCAAATAATCATAAGGATGCTTTAGAAAAGGCATTGATTGCCGCTGAAAAGGAACATCAGGAAAGTGTTCATGGACATCATCATGAACATCATCACCACCATGATCATGACCATGAATGTGAATGTGGTCACCATCATGATCATGACCACGAATGCGAATGTGAACATCACCATGAACATGATCATGAATGTGAATGTGGTCATCATCACGATCATGAACATCATCACCATGATGGAGACAGCACATTATACTATGATGAAGAAGATATGCATGATGCAGATGAAGTATTCAATAGTATTGGTATTGAAACAGCACATCCATTTACTAAAGAAGAACTTGATGATAAGTTAAAGACTTTAGGTACTGATGAATCTTTAGGTCATATTCTTCGTTCTAAGGGTATTGTGAAGGGTACTGATGGTAAGTGGTTTGAGTTTGACTTTGTAAGTGGTGATTATGAAATCCGTGAATGTACACCAGATGTTGGTGGAAGAATGTGTGTAATTGGTGAAAAGCTTGATGCACATAAAATCTATGATTTAATGAAAGGTTAATGTATGGATAATTTAGAAACAAGAATTTATCTATTTACTGGCTTTTTAGAAAGTGGTAAAACAACATTTATCAACGATACAATTATTAATACTGACTTCTGTGATTATGAGACATCTGTGCTTATTGTGACAGAAGAAGGTGAAGTAGAATATAATGAAGCTGCTATTAAGGAACATAACTGTGAAATCGTTTATGTAGAGAATGAAGAAGACTTGACTGCCGATTTCTTTAAGGATTTAAAGGAGAAATATCATCCTACACAGGTTCTTGTAGAATTTAATGGTATGTGGAATGTAGATCAGTTTGTAGAATCAAAATTCCCTGAAAACTGGGATGTTGTACAGATTCTAACTACTATCAATGCCTCTACTTTCCAGCTTTATGTGAATAACATGCGTGCACTTTTATTCCAACATTGTGCTAAGAGTGACTTAGTCATCTTTAACCGTATTGAAGATGGTATGAAGAAGTCTACTTTAAGAAACAACATCAAGGCAATGAATCCTGTATGTCAGATCATCTATGAAAATAAAGATGGTTCTGTAAATACTATGCAGGATGATGAATTACCATATGATTATACACAAGATCATTTAGAAGTTGCTGATCATGATTTTGGTATCTTCTGTTATGATGCGATGGAACATCCAGAACGTTATGATCAAAAGACAATTAAAATAAAAGGTAAATTCATAGGTCGTGATAAAGTGATTCCTAATGGTTTTATTCTTGGTCGTTATGCAATGGTATGCTGTGAACAGGATACTTCATTAATTGGTATGCTTTGTGTAAGTGAATATGCGTCTAAATTCATACCAAATGAATGGCTTCTATTAGAAGGTCATACACATATTGAATATGATCCATCTATGAATGCGAATATCTGTGTTCTTGATGTAGATCATGTTGAAGGGGCTAAACCTTTAGATAACGAATATGTTACATTTGATTAATCCAGGATTATTTTCCTGGATTTTTTTATTATGCTTCTTTTAGGGGGGGATAATGGTAAAATATATATGAAAGAAATAACACTTCAGTTTGGAGGAACATATATGAAGAACAATACTGTAGTAAGATTTTTTATTTGGTTTATTGCATCACTTTTCGCTTTAGTTTGTGTTAAACAAATAGTCTATATTATATCACCTTATGATACAGATATTAGAGCCTATGGCTTAATGATCATTGGACTGATTATTATCTTTGGACTTCTAATCCTTAAAAAACTGGATGACAAAAAAATCAAATAATATTCTTAAGAAAGGGGAGCTTTCCCCTTTTTTATTGATTTAATGGCTATTTTTTCGTATAATAGGCAAGGTTATCGAGGTGATGTTATGAAAGATTTTTGGTATGAATGTAAACACGTATGTAAACAGACAGGCGCAAGATATGGGATTCTTCATACACCACATGGTGATGTAGAAACACCTATGTTCATGCCTGTAGGAACACTGGCAACAGTAAAAGGTATTTCTCCTGAACAGCTTAAAGAAATGGGCTCTCAGGTTGTACTTGCGAATACTTATCATTTATGGTTAAGACCAGGAAGTGATATTGTAAGAGATGCAGGAGGGCTTCATCAGTTCATGAACTATGATGGACCTATTCTTACAGACTCTGGAGGATTCCAGGTATTCTCATTAGGTAAGACACGTAAGATTGAAGAAGAAGGTGTTACCTTCAAGAGTATTGTGGATGGTTCTAAGCTATTCTTATCTCCTGAAAAGTCTATCGCAATTCAGGAAGATTTAGGGGCTGATATTATTATGAGTTTTGATGAATGTGCACCTTATCCATGTACTCATGATTATATGAAGAACTCTGTAGAAAGAACATTAAGATGGGCTAAGAGAGGTCAGGAAGCACATAAGAGAGAAGACCAGGCTTTATTTGGTATTGTCCAGGGTGGTGAGTTTGCGGATTTACGTGAACTAAGTGCTAAGACTTTAGTTGATATGGATTTCCCTGGTTATTCTATTGGTGGTACTTCTGTAGGTGAACCTAAACCAATCATGTATAAGATGATTGAAGATAGTGTTAAGTGGTTACCTGAAGATAAGCCAAGATATTTAATGGGTGTAGGTAATCCTATTGATTTAATTGAAGGTGCTATGAGAGGTATTGATATGTTTGACTGTGTACTTCCTACACGTGTCGCAAGACATGGTGCACTTATGACACATCATGGACGTATGAATATCAATAATGAAAAGTATAAACGTGACTTTACTCCTATTGATGATAAGTGTCATTGTTATGCATGTAGAAATTATACAAGAGCTTATTTAAGACATCTTCACAAGTGTGATGAAATCTTTGGTAAGTCTTTATTATCTATTCACAATGTTGCATTCTTATTAGATCTTGCAGCAGATATTAGAAAAGCAATTCAAGAAGACCGTTTAGCTGATTTTAAGGAAGAATTCTTAGAACAGTATGGTCGTGATGTTTATGAAAGGGCGTTTTAGTTTTATGGATATTGAATTATTTGATTATGATCTTCCGGAAGAATTAATTGCACAGACACCATTAAAGAAACGTGATACTTCACGTTTAATGGTTCTAGATAAAGAAACAGGAAATGTTGAACATAAACATTTCTATGATATTCTCGATTATCTAAAGCCTGGTGATGTGCTTGTAAGAAATAATACAAAGGTTATTCCAGCACGTCTTTATGGTCTTAAGGAAGAAACGGGTGGACATGTAGAAGTTCTTTTATTAAAGGATCTTCATGATGATTTATGGGAATGTTTAGTAGGTAATGCGAAGATTGTAAAGCTAGGTACTGTGATTACTTTTGGTGATGGTCGTTTAAAAGCTCAATGTACTGAAATCAGAGAAGAAGGTATTCGTATCTTCAAGATGATTTATGATGGAATCTTCTATGAAATTCTAGATCAGTTAGGTATTATGCCTTTACCACCATATATTAAAGAAAAGTTAAATGATCCTGATCGTTATCAGACAGTCTATGCAAAAGTAGAAGGTAGTGCTGCTGCCCCTACTGCAGGCTTACATTTTACTGAAGAATTACTTCAGAAAGTAAGAAAAAAAGGGGTTGAAATCCTAGATGTGACTTTACATGTTGGTTTAGGTACATTTAGACCTGTTAAGGTAGAAAACGTATTAGAACATCATATGCATAGTGAATATTATGAAATCAGTGAAGAAGTAGCTGAAAAATTAAATCAGGCTAAAAAGGAAGGTAGACGTATTATTGCGGTGGGTACTACTTCTTGTCGTACATTAGAAGCCAACCATTCTAAATATGGATGCTTCAAAGCAGCTCATGAAAATACAAATATCTTTATTTATCCTGGTTATACATTTACTGGTATTGATGCATTGATCACAAACTTCCATCTTCCTAAGTCTACATTAGTGATGCTTGTAAGTGCTCTTGCAGGTAGAGAGCATATCTTAAATGCCTATAAGATTGCAGTAAATGAGAAGTATCGTTTCTTCTCATTTGGTGATGCAATGTTTATCCACTAATGAAACAGAATTATCGTTTAGTGATGTTGGAGACTCTTAAACATTTAGAAGGACATCCAAAGTTATTGCTTCATGCATGTTGTGGTCCTTGTTCTTCTAATGTAATTAAAGAGTTATGTCAGTACTTTGATATTACTATTTATTATACAAATAGTAATATCTACCCTGCTGATGAGTATCATCGTCGTGAATCTGAGTTAGAAAGATTTGTGAAAGAGTTCAATGATAAAGAGAACCAGAATGTACAAGTGGTAGAAGATACCTATGATCCTGAAGAATATTTAACGCATATTGCGCCATATAAGGATACTGGGGAAAAGGGCTACCGCTGTTATGTGTGTTATAAGGTAAGAATGGAGAAAGCAAGAGATTATGCTAGAATGCATGGTTTTGATTATTGGACAACTGTGTTGTCTGTTTCTCCTCATAAGAATAGCCAATGGATCAATGAGATTGGTGATGATTTAGATCTAGAAGCACCAAAATTCCTTCATAGTGATTTTAAGAAGGATAATGGTTATTTAAAATCAACACGTATGAGTGATGAATATCATATGTATAGACAGAACTACTGTGGCTGTGTTTATAGCTATCAGGAGATGCTAGAAAGAGAAAAAACAGACCTCTAATGAGATCTGTTTTTTAAGTTATCTAAGAATAGTTTAATCTTCTCAGTCGCAATTTTTAATTCTTCTAGTGAGTATGCATAAGAGACACGGATAAATCCTTCTCCAGCATCACCAAAGGCTGTACCTGGTACACAGGCTACCTTCTGATCATTTAATAGTTCTTCACAGAATTCTTCAGATGTAAGTCCTGTAGAACGGATACATGGGAATACATAGAAAGCACCCATTGGGTTAAATGTATGAAGTCCCATATCATTAAATGTTTTTACAAGGAAGTTTCTACGTGAGAGATAAGAGGCTCTCATTTCTTCTACTTCTTTATCACAATGTCTCAGTCCATCTATTGCACCATATTGTGCACCAGTAGGTGCTGACATGATAATATACTGATGAATCTTACACATTGCCTTAGAGAGTACTGGGTTTGCAAGGACATAGCCTAATCTCCAGCCTGTCATAGCATAAGCTTTAGAGAAACCATTGATGACAACAATCTGATCTCTGATTTCTGGGAATGAAGCTAATGTGCAGAATGGTTCTTCATAACTTAATTCTGCATAGATTTCATCTGATATAACGATAATACCTGATTCTTTAATAATAGGTACAAGTTTCTCATAGTCTTCTCTTGTCATTGCCCCACCTGTTGGATTTGATGGGAAGTTGATCAACATGACCTTTGTCTTTGGTGTAATAGCTGCTTTAAGCTTTTCAGGTGTTAATTTGAATTCATCTTTTTCTTCTAGGTGAATTCTTACAGGTACTCCTCCTGAAAGAATAACACTTGGTTCATAAGCCACATATCCTGGGTCTAAGATAATCATTTCATCACCTGGATTCATTAAGGATCTTACTGCGATATCGATACCTTCTGAACCACCTACAGTCACAATGATTTCCTTTTCAGGATCATAATGTACACCAAAACGACGATAATAATAATTACTAATTTCCTGACGTAATTCTAATAAACCTCTATTGGCTGTATAGAAAGTACGTCCTTTTTCAATTGAATAGATTGCAGCTTCTCTAATCTTCCAAGGTGTCGCAAAATCAGGTTCCCCAACACCTAATGAAATAACACCTTCCATCTGGTTTGCAAGATCAAAGAACTTACGAATACCACTTGGTTTAATAGTTTGTGCTGCAGTACTTAATTTCTTCTCATAATCCATTTTATGGAGTCACCACCAGTCGCGTATTTTTACCATCTTCATCATCTACTAGGACATGTCCATCTGTCTTATATGGCTTTAACACAAATGTTGTTTTTGTTCCTGTAACGCCAGGAATACATGCCAATTTAGATGCAACAAAGTGCGCGACTTCCTGCATAGTACGCCCCTTTACAATGCACATAAAATCATAATCACCAGATAATAAATACATTGTTTCAATTTCTTCGTACTTATAAATGTGTGATGCAATACGATCATAACCATATTCTCTTTCAGGAATAGCATTAATCTCAATCATCGCAGTCACAAGTTCAGTATTTGTCTTGTCCCAGTTGACAATAGTATGGTAACCACAAATAATCTTCTCTTTTTCTAGTCTATTTAATCTTTCTACAATGCTGTCTTTAGATTCTGCTAGCGCGGCGGCTAGGTCAGAAACCTTATATCTTGCATTTTTCTGTAATAATTGAATTAAAAGACCATCACTCATAGATAAAAGTTCCTTATTATCCAACCTTTTGTCCTCCTTTGACTATTGTACAATTATTTTATAATAACGAAACTCATTAGTAAATAGAGAATAATTATGATAAAATATTTTCATGTGGAGGTGTCCTATGAAAACGTTTTATGTTGCAAGCTATGGTAAAGGTGACGATAAAGGAATCTATATTGTTTCTTTTAATGAAGAAACATTGGAATTAAAGAAAATACAACAGATATTAACTCAAGATTTTCCATCATATCTGATTGCAAGAAATAAAGAACTTTATGTATCTTATAAGAATGCGAGATCTAATAATGAAGGTGGAGGATTAGGAAGTTTTAGTATTCATAAGAATGAATTGATTCTTAATAATAACTATTCTTCTTCTGGTAGAAGTTATACACATTTATGTATCTCTGATGATAATAAGTATATCTTTGCGGCAAACTATCATGTTGGTGCAACAGCTGCCTATAAGCTAGAAAATTATCGTATTGATCATAAAATTGGGGCTGTGAGACATACTGGTATGGGTCCTGATTTATTAAAGAGACAGACTGCACCTCATGTACATAATGTTGGTTTTACACCTGACAGACGTTTCTTATATGCCGTAGATTTAGGTGCTGATAAGATTGTAATGTACAATTATAAAGATGGTGTACTTAAAGAGAATACAGATTATACAGTAAATGTTGTACCTGGTTCTGGTCCTAGACATTTGATTTTCTCACAAGATGGACGTTATGGTTATCTCATTAATGAGATTGCGAATAAGATCATGGTCTTTAAGTATAATGAGGGGCGTATGAGTTTAGTTCAGGCTATTCATTGTATTCCACGTCATTTTAAGGGATTTAATGCAGCTGCCGCAATTCATCTCACAAAGAGTGGAGAACATCTACTTATTTCTAATAGAGGTCATAATTCTATTGCCTTATATAGAGTCAATAAAGAGAATGGTAAGATTTCTTTACTTTATATGGTACATACTGGTAAAGAACCTCGAGACTTCAATATTATTGATGATAAGTATGTTATTGTAGGTGCACAGGAAGATAATAAGCTTCAGGTACTTACTTTTGATGAAGAGAATGAAAAGCTATTGATGACAGATTCTGAATTAGAGATTCCTGCACCTGTATGCGTATGTGTTGAAGATTGAGCTTAGCTCAATCTTTTTTTATACTTAAAAAGTATATCCGAGGATATACTCATTCTTTGTTGAGCTTATTCAAGATTAAGATTCCAAATAGGATAATAAGGAAGATTATCAAAAATTCTACTTCTTTGTCATGATAACTTATCAACCCTGTCACAAGACTCGCTAATGGTAATCCTACATAGAGAGCGACAAAAAATAATGCAACGACTTCTCCTATTATAATAAGTGCTTTCTTCATAGTTTCTCCTTTCAATACACCTGAATATATCTTTTAATTAAACTATATATAAATCGTCAAAAAAAAACAATATAACATACATAATTGAGTAAATATTAAGTAATTTAAAGATTCTTTGAGAATAAATATATAGGAGGTCCCTTATGGAAGAACTGATGAAAAATTTATATTTATTCTTAACAGAAGCAGAGAGAGGTGATGTATTAAGAATACATGTGACTGAAACAGATGAATGTTATGAATTTAGTTATGATGAAGTTATGGATATTGTGTTCCATAATAGAATTCCAGAAAGATTTAAAAAAGAAGTAGGTCCTAATAATTAGGATCTACTTCTTTACTTTTAGAGTGATGATGACTTCGTCATCTGTTTCATTGATGTTTTCTTCTACATCAGTTCCTGCATCAGTAACCATCTTCACTGCCTGATTAATTGTGTTGATTGCGATTTTAACACTTCTAGAGAATTTACGTACACGTGGTTTTTCTTTTTTAGGTGTTAATAGTTTCGCAATTCTTTTTTCTGTTTCATCGACAGTTAAATTCTGTTCAAGAATCTCCTTCAACATATTATTCTGTTGTGCTGTATCTTCTAGTTTTAATAAAGCACGGGCATGTCTTTCAGAGATTTCTTTTTTCTTAACTGATTCCTGTACTGTCATAGGAAGTTTTAAGAGTCTAAGTTTATTAGCTACTGTAGACTGTTTCTTACCTACTTTTTCAGCGAGCTGGGCTTGAGTTAAACCCTGTGTATCTAGAATCTGCTGGTAAGCTAAGGCTTCTTCTATTGCTGAAAGATTTTCTCTTTGAATATTTTCTACTAATGCAGCATTGGCTGTCTGATTGTCATCAAGTTCCTGAATGATACATGGCACTTCTGTAATACCTGCTAGTTTGCAGGCACGGTATCTTCTTTCCCCTACAACAATCTGATATTTACCTTCATATTCTCTGACTACAATAGGCTGTAAAAGACCATTCTGCATAATAGATTCAGCGAGTTCCTGGATCTTCTCATCTTCAAAATGAGTTCTTGGCTGTTCCTTATTCGCAACAATATCATTGATGTCTAAGAAACAATAAGCATCTTTAATAACGTTCCTTTTCTTTCTATAAAGGCTTTTTCTTAATTTGTCCATAGTTTCTTGGGTACTTTGCAGGTGTTGATTTCACTTTCTTGATCACGATGTTATGACGATGATCATTCTGATCACTTAAAGTAAAAGTAAAATCATCCATCACTTCTCCTCCAAGTACCTTTATGCCTCCCTTCGCATCTTTTAATTCTTCAGGGGCTTTGAGTCCTTTTAATGAAAGGAAGTAACCGTCTTTCTTCACTAATGGGAGACAAAGTTCATCTAAGATATTTAATCTTGCAACTGCACGTGCCATGACAATATCAAATGATTCACGATGATCTTTACAGAAATCTTCAGCACGTGATGCAACTGCTTGAATATGATCTAATTCTAATTCTTTAAATAAATGATTCAAGAATGTGATTCTCTTATTCAAAGAATCTACAATAGTGACATTTAATTCTGGATAAACGATTTTAAGTGGAACTGAAGGGAATCCAGCACCTGCACCTACATCACAGATTATTTGATTAGAGAATGGGAAATCAAACGCAATTGTAAGAGAATCATAGAAGTGTTTTAAATAAACACCTTCTCTATCTGTAATAGCGGTTAAATTCATCTTCTCATTCCATTCTACGAGTATTTCATAATACTTTTCAAACTGTTCAATCTGTTTCTCTGAAAGCACAATGCCTTTTTCTTCTAAGCTCACAATAAATTCTTGTTGTGTCATATTAATCTCCGTATTGTGTTTTTAAGTGAATAAGTAAAACAGAAATATCTGCAGGATTAATACCAGAAATACGTGTTGCCTGACCAATAGTTACAGGTCTGACCTTCTTTAGTTTCTGTCTTGCTTCTAATGATAAGTTTAATACATCATCATAGTCCAAGTCAGCAGGAATCTGCTTTTCTTCCATATTCTTTACTTTTTCTACTTGTCTTAATGTTTTTTCAATATATCCCTTATATTTAATAAGAATAGTGACTCTTCTCATTTCTTCTTCAGTTAAGTCAACATGTTCAATATAAGGTAATAAGTCTTCATAGACTAATTCTGGTCTTTGAAGAATAGCACGGGCAGTTACACCTTCTTTTAAACGTGTTGAGCCCTTCTCTTCTAAGAGGTCATTGATTTCACTCTTAGGTGAGAAATGAATGGTATCTAGACGTTCTATTTCAGCATGGATACGATTCATTTTATCTAAGTAAAGTGAATAGACTTCATCATTTACAAGACCTGCATCATGGCCATATTTTCTTAATCTTTCATCCGCATTATCATGTCTTAATAATAATCTATATTCAGCACGACTTGTTAACATACGATATGGTTCTTTAGTACCTTTAGTCACTAAGTCATCAATCAATACACCAATATAGGCTTCATCACGTTTCAAGATTAAAGGTTTATTCCCCTTTACCTTCTTAGACGCATTAATACCGGCAATAAGACCCTGACCTGCTGCTTCTTCATAACCTGAAGTACCGTTGATCTGACCTGCAGTAAAGAGGTTCTTTAAAACCTTTGTTTCTAGACTAGGCCATAACTGTAATGGATCAATCGCATCATATTCAATCGCATATGCATATTTTAAAATAGTGCAGTTTTCAAGTCCTGGTAATGAATGCACCATCTTTTCCTGAATATCATGAGGCATGGATGTAGAGAATCCCTGTACATAGATTGTATTCATTTCCTTAGATTCTGGTTCTAGGAAGATCTGATGTCTTTCCTTATCCGCAAACTTAACAACCTTATCTTCAATAGATGGACAATAACGTGGTCCAATACCTTTAATAAGTCCTGAGAACATCGCACATTTATCCAAATTATCTCTAATAAGTTTATGTGTTTCTGCCGTTGTATATGTTAAGTAACATACAATCTGATCTTCTACTGGTGTGAAATGTGTTGTTTCATATGAGAATGAAAGTTTCGCATCTGTACCAGGCTGTACTGTTGTTTTTGAATAATCAATAGAATTGATTTCTACACGAGGTGGTGTACCTGTCTTTAATCTTTGGATTCTAAATCCATAATCCTTTAACTTACTTGATAAATATAAGCTTTCCTTCTGTTTATCTGGTCCACTAGGAGTCTTAGAATGACCTACAAGGACTTCAGCCTTTAAATAAGTTCCTGTAGTAAGAATTGTAGTACGAGATTCATAACGTGTACCATCCGCAAGTATAACACCCTTACACTCATCACCTTCTACAATCAAATCCTCTACCATTGCTTCTACAATATCAAGATTTTCTTGTTCCTTTAATACTTTCTGCATATAGCGTGGATAAGCTTTCTTATCTGCCTGTGCACGAAGAGACTGAACACCTGGTCCTTTCGCAGTATTCAACATCTTCATCTGAAGGTAAGTCGCATCTGTAGTTTTACCCATCTGTCCCCCAAGTGCATCTATTTCTCTTACAATAATGCCCTTTGCAGGTCCTCCAATGGATGTATTACAAGGCATGCTTCCTGCATTAGAGAAGTTGCTTGTAATAAGTAATGTTTTATTTCCTGTTCTTGCACCAGCAAGACATGCTTCAATACCTGCATGGCCAGCACCTACAACTATAATATCGTACACTATAAACGACCTTCCTTTCTTATTTAATACGTGTCTATATTAACACATCAATTCGCGTTTGTCATTATACCACAAATGCATTATTATAGCGTAAAATTCAATCAAAAATGTTGGTGGTATGATATAATAAAAACGGTGATGAACGATGAAAGAAAGAGATATCTTAAAGATCTATAATAATTATTGTATCATTGGGATGAGTCCTGATCCTGAGAAGTATAGTTATCAAATATATCAGTGCTTAAAGAATGCAGGTAAGCATGTCTATGGTATATCTCCTAAGTATGACACAATAGACAATGACAAGATGTATACATCTCTAATGGATATAGAGTATCCTGTAGATGTTGTTGTTTTTGTCGTCAATAAAACAATTGGTATGACTTATATTAGAGAGATGAGAGAGCTGGGTATTAAGTATGCCTGGATGCAGCCAGGGACTTATGATGAAGAATTACTTCATGCTTTTCATGATCAGGGAATAGAAACAATAGAAAATTGTGTATTACAGGTCATGAATGATTAAATCAAATATAGATTCATGTAATGGGAAGGTGATATCTACTTGGATATCATCTTTTTTAGTATCCTTTAAATCTACTGTACCTAATGTTTCTTTTCTATCTGATATCACTTGATAACCAAAATCATATTGTTGTGATAAAGAGAAACCAATAGAACTCATAATCACAGGATCACCATGTAATTGAATCATCTGCTCTGTCTGTAATCTAAAAAAGTTCTGATAAGGAATCTGGTCAATACCAGTTTCTAATGCCTGTTCAACAGCCATAAAGAAATAAGAAGAGAACTTCCCATAAGGGAATCCTACAACATAAGGTGTGCCATACTTCTCTTTTAATAATTCTGCAATCTTTAACCCTTTGACTGATACTACAATATTTACATCTGCATAACCGGCCATATCAAGTGATGTATCATGATATAAGAATGTTGTAAGGACATTGTATTTCTGTTCAGTAAAGTAATCCTTTAATATTTCATAGACTTCTTCATCAAATAAATCTGGTGTTAAGCCTAATAGATTAATAGAAGTCACAGGCATCTGTAAGTTATATTGAATATCTGGTAATTGATCTACTAATGTGCATAATTCTTCTTCTGTATAATTCATATATGTACCTCATTTTTTCTTCATTATATCATAGTTTTTAGTTTGCACGAACTAACTATTTGGTTATAATATAGTTAGGTAATGCTAACATAGGAGGAGATGTTATGAATTTTTTAGAGATTAAGGATTTAAAGAAGTCTTTTGGACAAGGAGAGAGTCATATTGATGTATTAAAAGGCATTGATATGACTATTAATACAGGAGAATTCTGTGTATTGCTTGGTCCTTCTGGTTCTGGTAAATCTACACTACTTAATATTATTGGGGGTATTGATAGTTTAGATGAGGGAGAACTTATTATTAATAAACATCATTTAAAGACAATGAAAGAGAAGGAATTAAGTCAATATAGACGTGATCATTTAGGCTATATATTCCAGATGTATAATTTAATTCCTAACTTAACAGTGAGAGAGAATATCGAAGTAGGTGCTTATTTAAGTAAGAAGCCTTTGGATATTGATGAATTATTACATACTCTTGGTTTATATGAACATCAGAATAAATTACCTAACCAATTATCTGGTGGACAACAACAGCGTACTGCGATTGGACGTGCAGTCGTAAAGAATCCAGATATACTTCTTTGCGATGAACCGACTGGTGCACTCGATTATCGTACTTCGCAGGATATATTACAGTTAATCTGTGATATTAATGAAAGATTTGGAAATACAATCATCATGGTGACACATAATGAATCTATTAAGTATATTGCGAATCATATCTTTGTATTACATGATGGAAGAATTAAAGAAGACTATATGAATACAGAGCGTAAAAAAGTGAATGAGGTGGATTGGTAGTATGAAGAATCCATTAAATAAACGTTTTATACGTGAATTAAAAGAAGACTGGAGTAAGTATCTTGTTGTCTTCTTATTGATGACAGGTATGATTGGTCTTGTGTCTGGTTTTATTGTGGCGGATGAGAGTATGATCAAAGCTTATAATGAAAGTTTTGAGAAGTATACGATAGAGGATGGTCACTTTAATGTAGATAAGAAACTAAATAATCAGTCTTTGATCAATATTTCTAAAGCCGGTGTACATCTCTATGATCATTCTTATGTAGAAGAAACATTGATCAATGGAAATAAATTACGTATCTTTGCGACACCTCAAAGCGTAAATAAAGTATGTGTGATGAAAGGAAGACTTCCTCAAAATGATAAAGAAATTGCGATAGATCGTATGTATGCCGTCAATAACAAGTTATCTATCGGGGATACTATTAAGAGTCAGAATCATTCATTAAAGATCTGTGGTTTAGTGGCTTTACCAGATTATTCCGCATTATTTGAGAATAACAGCGATACGATGTTTGATGCTATCAAGTTTGGTGTGGCTGTTGTACAACCTTCTTTATTTAATCAATGGGATACAGCACATATGACCTATAGCTATTCATGGCTTTATACAAATAAACCAAAGAATGAAGAAAAGAAATCTGAATCATTCTTAAAGTTATTGAATAGAGAAGTACATCTAGAAGAATATATTCCTCAATATGAGAATCAGGCCATTCATTTTACTGGTGATGATATGGGTAGTGATGGCGTGATGGTCAGACTTCTCTTATATATCATGATTGTGATTATCGCATTTGTATTTGCGGTTACTATGACCAATACAATCCAGAAAGAAGCCAATGTGATTGGGACATTACTTGCATCTGGTTATACAAAGAAAGAATTGATCAGTCATTATATGACACTTCCTATTATTGTGACACTTATGAGTGCCTTGATAGGTAATATTCTAGGTTATACCTATTTTAGAGTAACTATGGCGAATTTATATTATGCCAGTTATAGTTTAACGACTTATCAAACAGTATGGAGTGCAAGTGCTTTTATTCAGACAACAATTATACCTGTTATACTCATGTTTATTATTAATCTCTTTATATTAAATAGACAGTTGTCTCTATCTCCTCTTAAATTCTTAAGAAGAGATTTAAAGAGACATAAGCAGTCCCATGTCATGCCATTGTCTGCACGCATTCCTTTTATTACACGTTTTAGAACACGTATTATTCTTCAAAATAAAGCCCATTATATTGTGATGTTTATTGGATTAATGTTTGCGAATATGATCTTATTATTTGGACTTGCGATGCCAGATATTATTAATTCTTATGGAACCAATATTAAACAGAATATGTTTGCGGATTATCAATATATTCTTAAAGTACCAGCAAGCTTGCAGTCTAGTGAAAAGAGCTTTTCTAATATGATAGAAGCTTATACTTTCACAAAAGGAATAGAAACAGAAGAAAAGACAGCTGAGAAGTTTAGTGCTTATAGCTTAAAGATGGAAGACAATACATTAGATACTGTAACTGTATATGGTGTAAAGAAGAATAGTCGTTATATTTCTATTAATGATGGTGTTTATGTATCAAGTGCTTATGCGGATAAATATCATATACATAAGGGCGATGTACTTCACTTAAAGACAGAGTATACAAATAAGAAGTATACATTAAAGGTCAGTGGTGAATATAACTATCCAGGTGCGATTGCGATATTCATGAATCAGAAAAAAATGAATCAGTTATTTGATTTAGATGATGATTATTTTTCTGGTTATTTCTCAAAGAATCCTATTACCGATATGAATGAAAAGTATATAGGCACAACGATTGATTATGATTCATTAAGTAAAGTATCTCGACAATTGAATGTATCTATGGGAGGTATGGCTTATTTACTTTGTGGAATGGCTGTCATCATGTTTATTGTGCTTATTTATCTTCTTACAAAAACAATCATTGAAAAAAATGCGCAATCCATTTCTATGACAAAGATCCTTGGTTATACCAATCATGAAGTAAGTTCTATTTATATTGTATCGACATCTATTATTGTATCTTTGTTTATTCTGATCACTGTACCACTCGATTATGCAATATTAAAGCCTATATTTGAGGCAATGATGAAAGAAGAGATGGCAGGATGGATGCCTCTAACAGTAAGTAACCTTACTTTCTTAAAGACAATCGTTATTGGTTTTATCAGTTATTTTATAGTGATGTTGATTGAATATCGGAAGATTAAAAAGATTCCAATGCAGGATGCATTGAAGAATGTAGAGTAGGAGGCACTTGTATGAATAAGAAGTTAATAGCGATACTATGTTGTATCATGCTTACAGGATGTACAACACAAACTAAGACTTATAAAACAAAGACAGTTAAAGAAGACAGACCTGTTGTATTAAGTGAAGAAGGTCACAATGTAAAGGAAGCAGTGAATAAGAGTGAAACTATTACTGTAAAGACAAATACACTCGGAGAGATAAAAAGCACAAAAGCAGAAGTAACTATTCCTTCTATAAGTGAAGGTGATCTTATTAAGGATACAACTATATTAAAAGACATCAGTAATAAAGGTGATGAGAATATCACCTTGAATGATCATCATTTGTTGATAGAAAATAATAAGAATAGTATTCAGTATGAAGGTACTTTAGATGCAGCACTTCCTGTTGGTGTCGATGTGACTTATTATTTGGATGGACAGAAAGTGACAGATATCAAAGGTAAAACAGGGACATTAAAGGCTGTATTTAAATATAAGAATAGTACTGAGACTCCTTTCGTAGCAACTACTATTATGCTTCTTCCTCAAGAGACAGTGAGTGATATTGAAGTGAAGAATGGGAAAAGCATATTGATGGATGATTATCAAGCCATTGTTGGATTAGGTTGTCCTGGTTATGAACCATTTAAGGATTCCATGGAAGTGACTATGAAGATCAAGAACTTCCAATGTGACTATATGAGTACTGTATTTACTGATGGTGTATTTAAAGATTTAGACTTAAGCGAACTCACAAAGACAACAGATCAATTAAATCAATCAGCCCAGAAGTTAGTAGAAGGTTCAGCACAATTACTGGCAGGATGTACAACGTATGGACAATACCTTCATACATATATGTCCAATGTGTCAAAAGTAAGTGAAGGAGCCAATGCATTGTTAGAAGGTTCTAAACAATATAACGCATCTACACAGGCACTCATTAAAAGCTTAATATCTTCTATGAATAATCCTACAGAATTAATTCAATCTAAAATAAATAATATTGATCTCACTGATGAACAGCGTGCTGCAGTAAACAGAGCAATCAGTGAAGGTGTACAGGATAGTTTAGCACAGAATAAGAAGAGTTTAGAACAACTCTCACAATTACTCTCTCAAAGTCCTGTATCAAAACAACTAGAGACATTATCTTCTAGCTTGTCAGAGTTGAGTCAGGCTGGGAATGAACTGTCTCAACAATACCAGACACTTGTAACTGGTGCAAAAAGCTTATCTGAGGGAATGAGTCTATTTGATCAAGAAGTTATTCAAAAAATCACTGATTTATCTGAGATTAATAAATTAAAAGAAAAAGACCATTATAGTGGTCTATCAGGAAACAATATCACAAATACAAAATTCATCTTTGAGATAGCTATCTAGAACCTTGCATTCGCAAGGTTCTTTTCATTTCTGTCACCTTTAATTTAGTTTATATGATATATATTTTTCATGTTTCAAGAGTTACTGTATTTAAAGATTAGGAGTATGTTAAAATATGAACATGGAGGTGATATTCATGGATGATTTCTTAAGTGATATTTATACAATACTCTTTGCGAAATGGATTCTATTGCAGGAAGTGCCTGACTTTGAAACAAAAGTGAATGAAGACTATACAGAGATTCATTTCTATAATAAGCATGCAGATATTGAAATTGTCTTTAATCCATTGAATATCATAGAGTTTAAAGCAACCAATACACAATCTGGTGAGACTGAATATTATCTACATTTCCAGATGAAAACATTGAATCATGCAATGAAGTTATTTAAAGAACTCACTCATTACATGAAACATATTGGTAATACACCTACTGTTAAGATATTGTTGTGCTGTAGTGGTGGATTAACAACTAGCTATTTTGCGATGAAGATGAATGAAGCCTCTAAATTAATGAGTCTTCCTTATGTGACAGAAGCAAGTGGTTATAATAATTTATACTATGTAGCACAGGATTATGATGTAGTTCTCTTAGCACCACAGATTTCTTATTTACATGCTAAAGCATGTGATATTCTTAAAGATAAAATTGTCTTAAATGTACCCCCTGAAGTATTTGCGAAATATGATGTAAAAGCCATCTTTACACTTGTGAAAGAATCATTAGAGATTAAAAAGAACCAATCTGATCAGAAGATTCCTTTACCTGTTATGTTGGATGTAGAAATCAAACATAAGACATTGGCTCTCTCTATTTTCCGTAATAAACAATCCATTCATGTTGCTTATCGTGTATATGATAAGAATCAAGAAATACTTTTAGATAATGAAGTGATCAAACCTGTAGTTAATCTTCAGGATATTTGTGACATTATTGATATTGCCCGTCTTCATTATCCTCGTATTCGTTATATTGGTATTGCGACTCCAGGTATTATTGATGATGGTTATGTGTCTTCTACAAGTTTAGTTGGATGGGAAACACCAGAGAGATTAGAAGATGTCCTCACTGAACGTTATCATTTGCCTGTATGTATATGTAATGATGTCAATGCAGCAGCTGTCGGTTATTATTCTTCACAGGATCAAGTAAGTTCACTGGCTTTCTTATTCCAGCCTATACATGCAATGAGTGGTGCAGGTATTATTGTGGATAACTGCCTACTACATGGTATGCATAACTTAGTAGGAGAAGTACAATTTCTTCCTTTAGATTTAACAGAAGATAAAATGACACTCAGTATGTCTCCTGAAGGATGTATTGAGGTTGTATCACGTACTCTTGTTTCTATTATCAGTTTATTAAGTCCAGAAGAACTTGTTCTTTATTGTGACTTTATTCCCCATATACTTCCTTTATATGAAGAAATGGCCACTCTTATACCAAAAAAATATATTCCGCCTATTACCAAAGTAGATAACATGCAGGAATATATTCTTCTTGGGACTATGATATTAAGTACAACACAGAACTAAGAGAGTTCTATATAGTGTTCAATACGATAGTCTATATTCTTTTCATAGTCTCTATTAAAATAACATGCATACAAACAGTCTAATAAGAACTGTAATGAAGCTCTTGAAGAAAAAGATGCAATCTTTTCTTCTGAATCTTCATAAGATGCAAAATAGAGATGATAATCTACAAGTTTAGATAATTCACTCTCTTTAGTAGAAGAAATAAGAACAGTTGTCACCTGGTTCTTATTCATCACACGGATGAAGTCTTCTACATGAGGTGTTCTATTGGCATAGGAGATCACGATTGCGAGATCTCCTTTTTTTAATGTTTCAGCCACCTTTGTTTGATAGAAAATCTGTTTTTCTACTATGACATCCTTACCTATTTCTAACATGTTCTGTCTAAAACATTCGGCCATGAAGAAATTCCCTATAGAAGGAAATAATGCGATAACATTTGCATCATACATCTTCTGGACAATTTTACCAAATTCATCTAGATTCACTAGATTTAATGTAGAGTGAAGTGTCTGGTCATAGAGATTCAACATTTTAGTCATGATTTCATGGTTTGTGTTATTGATCCTGAAAGGATAGTTATAGTCTACTGAAACAAGTTCTTTCTGGTATCTTTCACGATCAAAATGAATATGGGATTTAAATGCCTGTAAACCTGAAAGTTCTAGTTTATCAATAATACGATAAATAGTAGAAACAGATACGTAGCTATTCTTAGAAATATCTGCAGCAGACATATTCATAATATCTTCTGAATGTTCTATAACATAATCTATAAGTGTTTTTTCACTTTCTGTAAGGGATAATTGTTCGAGCTTATCATAAATGTTCATAAAAAGTCTCCTGATAGACTATATTATACTCTATTTTAATTACTATTTCTTTAACTGGAATACTTCAAGTGCATTCTCTGTTGTCTGTTTTGAGACTTCTTCGTAGCTTAATCCTTTTAGTTCAGCAATCTTTTGTGCAACAAAATAGACATTACCTGGTTCATTCTGTTTTCCTCTATAAGGTGCTGGTGTGAGATAAGGGTCATCTGTTTCTACAAGTAGATAGTTTAAATCTACGCCTTCAGCGACTCTTTTAGGAACCTTCGCATTCTTAAAAGTAACAGGACCTGCCAAAGAAATATAATAACCAATCTTAATGAATCTTAAAGCCATCTCATAACTTCCACTATAACAATGCATAATACCTTTTACACCTGACTTAGAAAGAATATCAAATGTATCTTCATAAGCATCTCTGGCATGAATAGTAACAGGTAAAGATAATCTCTTGGCTATTTCTAACTGTTTCTTAAAACAGTCAATCTGTTTTTCTTTAGATGCTTCATCCCAATAGTAATCTAATCCTATTTCACCCACAGCAACAACCTTATGATCTTTCGCAAGTGCTTCTATTGCCTCTAAATCCTCATCTGTTGTCTCTTTACAATCATTAGGACTAATACCTACTGCAGCATAAATAAAGTCATACTCATGCGCTATCTGTACTGCAAGACGTGAAGACTCTAAATCATAACCTACAACAGTAAAGTACTTCACACCTCTATCTATTGCATTCTGAATATATAAATCACGATTTTCAAATAATTGTTCACTATTTAAATGTGTATGTGTATTAAATAACATTTTTCTTATTACCTCGCTCTTAAACAAGTATACATAAAAAAAACAGGGGAATAAACCCCCTATTAGTAAATGCACAGTCCTTATAATTCTATCTATTATTACTTTCTAGATTAGTGTCCAGTGTTTAGCCTCTTTCCACTTAACATCAGGTATACTTTGTAATAGATTTAATAGTTCTTCATTTGTTTGAGTGTCTAGCTGCTTTGTGCTACAAAAAACAAAATTATTTTCATTATAATGAAGAAAATAGCCTTCTTCTACTTTTAGAATTTTAATAATTCTAGTATATGAAATGTTCATAACAAGTTCAGTTGATATTATGTCTACAGAACTGTCCTTGAAAACAAGATTGTATATAATTTTATCAGTTTCAATATCATATAGTTCTTTTTTCCTACGAAATATTAATTTCACACATAAGGTTCCTAAAAATTCAAGATAAATAAATCCAAAAATAATGAGGCATGTTACAAATAAGTTTATGTACCTAGAAACAAATTCATATAGCAGAAAAAAAACAGAAATAAGTATAAATAGTAAACGAGCTATTCTATATCTTCTTTCATTCAATAAAAGTCTGTATTTTTTTAATATATCATAATCAAGTTCTACATTATTAACCTCAATATTCTCTGACTTATAATCCATATAAATTCCTCCTTGTCTTATATATTATGGCATTTTTATTATTAGAACACAATATAGTGCAATGATATTTAGTTGTAATATATAGCATCGATATTTGGTGTAATTGACACTTATCCATGCTAAAATTAATATATTATGAATAGCGAGGTATCAAACAATGGAAATATTAACCGTCAAAAATAATAAAATGGATTATTCAACTTTCAAAGATGTTGTCTTTTACTTATTTCCTACATTTTATATACTGGCACTAGTGGTCATGTTTTGTAGTGCATTGATTGCTTTGTTTGTAAATCTATATACAGGAAATATTATTGGCATTGCAACATTCATTATTATATTACTAATGGTAGCTGCAACACCTCTTATTCAATCAAGAATGATTGCAAAAAAAAGCATAAATCAACTTAATGATTTGCATCACATTGATGTGATTTTCTATGATCTAGTCTTTGATGAAAGTAAATTAACCTCAATTGAATACTCATCAAAAAATGAAATTCCCATGAAATATAAGAATATTAAAAAAATACTAGAAACCAAAGATGTCGTAATATTCATAAGTAAAGCAGGTTATACAATCTATTTTGAAAAGAAGAATGCCAGCATTAAAGAGATTGAGAGATTACATGCGTTTTTTGATAAGCAGAATATCACTTGGAGAAAGACAATTTTGTAGGTGCTCAGTAAGGATAAAATAGAAATTATAGAATCCTATATGACATTTCATTTTGACTAATAGTTTTGTTTATGTAAAAATAACTTATATATTATAATAAGGGGATATCAAGAAATGGAAATATTAACCGTTAAAAACAATAAAATGGATTATGCTACCTACAAAAAAATCATCATTCTATTCTATCCTACTAAATCTAAAATCTTATTTGTAGCCGCATTCTGTTTTGGTTCGATATTATTATTGATAGGTCTATTTATGAGAGATTTTTCTTTTTGCATAAAAATTAGCGTTATTTTATTATTCGAGGTTATATTTAATCTTGCTGCATCAAGAGCTTTATTAAAACGATTAATGAAACAGCAAATAGAACGATTCGACAAAGACGTAGTATATTTTGATTTAGTCTTTGGAGAAAATGAACTTTACTCGAAGGGAGACTTATCAACGAATAAAGTTCCTATAAAATACAAAGATTTAAAGAAAATTAACGAAACAAATGATATCGTATTTTTTACAACTAATGCAGGCTTCAAAACCTATTTTGAAAAGAAAAATGCCAGCATTGAAGATATTGAAAAATTACATGCATTTTTTGATAAGCAGAACATCAAATGGAAAAAGTCAATTCTATAGTAAAGAAAACCTCTTTGATTCTCATATCAAAGAGGTTTTCTAATGCTTTATAATTCTACTTTCTTACCGCCATACTTTCTTACTTTAAGAATATGACAAGAACCTTCACCAAAATACTTTTCAATTTCAGTCTTATATGTTTCTACATAATCATCTTTTACAAAGGCCTGGATCGTACCTGCAAATCCACCACCATGTACTCTACATACACCTTTATCACCTAGGATATCTTCAGATAAGCCTAAAGCAATAGAAACTGCCTGGTTTGTTTCATCATGATTAGAATAAATATTCTGTAGGTATTTATAAGAACTGTCTCCTGATGATTTGATGACTGACTTGAATGTATCAAAGTCATTGTTCTTTAAGGCTGATACTGCTTTTTCTACTCTTGCATCTTCCTTAAAGAAGTGTAATGCACGGATGACACAGCGGTCACTCATCTTTTCACGTAATTCAGGAATATGTGCTTTAAATTCTTCTTCTGATACTTCTCTTAAGAATTCTTTTCCAAAGAAGTGTGCTACTTCCTTCATTTCTGTAGGAATGGCTGCATAATCATCAGTTAAGTCTGCATGAGATGCATGAACATCTACAATACATAAACTATGATGGAATGAAGAGAAATCAACATCTACTTTTTCTACAACAGGATGATCATTGTCTTTAAAGTCAATATGAATAAGAGCACCTACTGAACTTGCACATTGGTCCATTAATCCACATGGTTTACCAAAATAGACGTTTTCTGTATACTGACCAATCTGTGCAATCAATACTGGACTCACTGTCATATCATTATATAAACCTGATAATACAGTACCAATCATGACTTCAAATGCTGCTGATGAAGAAAGACCAGAACCCTGTAATACTTCACTTGTCATATAAGCTTCAAAACCACCAATATGAAGACCTAATTCCTTAAAGCGTGCAAGAGTACCTCTAATTAATCCTTCTGAAGTACCTTCTTCTTCAGCTTTCTTTTCTAAGTCATCTAAAGCTACAGCCTTTAAGTCATAATCATCAGATAATACCTTAATTTCACCATCTCTAGGTGCTGTAATCGCAATAATATCTAAGTTAATTGCAGCAGTTAATACTTCACCATGCTGGTGGTCTGTATGGTTACCAGATACTTCACTTCTACCTGGTGCTGAGAATACTTCTACTTCCTTATCACCATAAAGCGAGATGAACTTTTCAATAGCTGCAATATATCTTTCTTTCTGAGTATCTAATAAAGACTCATCTACATAAATATCAGTTAATAAAGCATCTGCCTGACCATTTCTAATATCTTCAATAATCTGTGTTGCAAGTTTCATTATTTAATTACCTCTAAACAATAAGATGTCTGTGCATCAAATGTTTCTCCCTTTCTTAAAATAGTGCTTGGATTCTTTTCAATATGAATAGCGTCTGGTAAGTTCTGTGTTTCAATACATACTGCATCTCTCGCATTATAAGGTTCACCATTCTTACCAATACGTCCATCTAGATAGTTTGCAGTATAGATCTGTGCTCCTGGTAAAGTAGTAGATACTGTTAATCTTCTACCACTTTCTTCATCTTCTAATACAACTTGGTTCTTATCTGTAGTAAAGAAGAAATGATGGTCAAAACCATTACCAAGTTTTAATTGTGGATGATCTACTTCTACACGTTCACCAATCTTTGCAGGTATTCTAAAGTCAAATGGAGTACCTTCTACAGCTTCCTTTTCACCTGTAGCAAGACCATCTGCATCTACATGTTCATAATAATCAGCATCAATCTTTAAAGTGTGATTATAGATATTATGTTTATGTCCTGATAAGTTGAAATATGAATGGTTAGTAATGTTAATTAAAGTATCCTTATCACTCGTAGCATGATAAGAAATAGTCAATGTAGTACCCTCTAGATGATAAGTAGCACTAAAATCCATATTACCTGGATAACCTTCTTCTCCATCCTTTGCATGATAAGTAAACTTAATAGTATAATCATCTAAGATTTCATAATCAAAAATCTGATAACTAAATCCTCTAATACCACCGTGTAAGCTATTAGGACCATTATTAATAGGTAAATGATATGTTTCACCATTTAATTCAAATGTTCCTTTTCCTATTCTATTCGCAACTCTACCTACTAATGCACCTAGATAACCATCTAGAGTCTGATATTGATTAAAGTCATCATAACCTAATACAACATCACCTTTTACTCCATTCTTATCTTCAACAATCATCTTAATAATAGTACAACCAAATGTTGAGACAACTACTTCCATCTCTTCATTCTTTAATGATAAATTTTCAATATTTCCAATTTTTTCTATTACTTCTATCACATTTATTCACCTCATCTTCGGAAACATAGATAATTCATACCTATTACTTAATATATTTTATCATGTTATGAATAATTATGTATACGCTTTCTAGAAAAAGTGAATATTTAATAGACTTTTCTATGAGTTGTAAAAAGTAAACCAGGAGGATATTTTTGTGTACTATGTTTATAATGCACTTTTTCCAATTTACTACTTGTTTCAGATCTAGTTTGAAATAATATCTTTGTTATCGTCCTCCTTGAAAGGGGGGTGATACATTTTTTTGAGTTTATCATAACCGTCATGGCAGGTGTTCTTACATATTATATTTGCAAATAGTTAGACGAATTTTTCAAACGATAACTAGCCTAGTGTTAAACCACTATAAAAGTTAGAAAAGGTAAGGATTGGTGGATCCTTACCTTTTCGTTTAATGCAGTTTGTTTTTTGAATTCAGTTGAAGTCTAACACCTAACCACTTCATAGTCAAGTCGTCGTAGCATAAAAACGATATAAGTCGTCGTAGCATAAAAACGATATAAGTCATAGTAGCATAAAAATAATATAAGTAATTATTTCACTTCATTTTCATATGCTTATAGTTTGATGTTCGACTTTTTCATAACCGTCATGGCTGGTGTTCTTACCTACTACATCTGCAAATGGTTAGACGAATTTTTCAAACGATAACTAGCCTAGTGCTAAACCACTCTAAAAATTAGAAAAGATAATGATATGCCAATTCTTACCTTTTCGTTTGATGTATTTTGATTTCTGAATTCATTTGAAGTCTAACACTTAACCACTTCATAGTCAAGTAGTTACTGCATAGAAACCACAGGAGCAGTTTACTTATTTCACTTCATATATTTAGTCTAAAAAAGGACTCGTAATGAGTCCTCTACATTAACAATCATACTGAGTGAATACGTCACTAACTGGTAAATCGTTTTCGATATTTTCAATTGTATGTGCAAGTAATCCTGCAACAGATACAGAAACAAGTTTATCAAATTTCTTATCCTGTGGGATTTCGATAGTGTTAGTAATAACAACTTCTTTTGCCGCACAAGTAGATAATCTTTCAACAGCAGGTCCAGAAAGTACACCATGAGTACATGCAATATATACATCTTTAGCACCTTTCTGTTTTAACATATCAACACCAGCTGTAATAGTACCAGCTGTATCGATCATATCGTCAATTAAGATACAGTTCTTACCTTCAACATTACCGATGATACCCATAACTTCAGCAACGTTTGGTTTAGGTCTTCTCTTATCGATGATAGCGATAGGGCAGTCAAATGCTTCAGACATCTTACGAGCTCTAGTAGCTCCTCCGTGGTCAGGAGATACAACACATAAATCCTGAACCTTCTTTTTACGGAAGTATTTGATTAATAGTGGTAAAGCCTGCATTTCATCTACTGGAATATCAAAGAATCCCTGGATCTGAGCTGCATGTAAGTCAACAGTTACAACACGGTTAACACCAGCTGTAGTTAATAAGTCTGCAACTAACTTAGAAGTGATTGGCTGTCTAGGTTTAGCTTTACGATCCTGTCTAGCATATCCGAAATATGGAATAACAGCAGTAATTTCACGAGCAGAAGCACGTTTTAAAGCATCAGTTAATACTAAGATTTCCATTAAGTTTTCAGTTACTGGATTAGAAGTAGACTGAACAATGAATACGTCCTTACCACGAACAGATTCACCGATTTCACATAAGATTTCACCATCTGCGAAGTGATGAACTTTGCAGTCTCCAACCTTAGTACCTAAAATGCTTGCGATATCCTGAGCTAATTTCTTGCTTGAAGATAAAGAAAATACTGTAATTTTGTTTTTCATATGTGTCCCCTTTTTTTATTTCTTGTTTCTTTCGTTATAAATCTTCATACGTTTTTCTTCTAAAACTTTTGCATAACCAGGTTTGTTCACCTGTCTAGCACGTGCGATAGACATTGCGCCATCTTCTACAGTTTCTGTTACAGTAGATCCAGCTGCAACAAATGCGCCTTCACCAACAGTCACTGGTGCAACGAGATTTGAATTACATCCAATAAATGCATTGTTTCCAATAACAGTCATTGACTTATTCTTACCGTCATAATTGCTTGTGATAGTACCACAACCAATATTAACGCCATCGCCTACTTTAGCATCACCGATATAAGTAAGATGAGCAGACTTGCTTCCCTTACCAAAATCAGCTTTCTTCATTTCCACAAAGTTACCAATGTGTACATTCTCTCTAATATGACAATTAGTTCTTAGTCTTGCATAAGGACCAATATCAGTACCGCTTTCTACAACAGAATCGCTTAATACTGAGAACTTGATTTCCACATTATCCTTAATATCTACATCTGTAAATTCACAATAAGGACCAATATGACAGTGTGCCCCTATAGTAGTATGTCCCTTAATAATACAACCTGGTTCAATGATTGTATCCTTACCGATTACAACATCAGTACCAATATATGTATTATCAGTATCTACAATAGTTACACCATTTAATAACCAGTTCTTATTTACTCTCTTCTGAAGTAACTTAGTTGCTTCAGCAAGCTGAACACGGTCATTAATGCCACCTACTTCACTGAAATCCTGAATCTTATAGCCATCAACCTTCTTGCCTTCTTCATTCATGATTCCAATTAAATCTGTAATATAATACTCACCCTGAGCATTGTTGTTTGTTACTTTCTTTAAAGCTTCAAACATTGATTTGTTATCAAAACAATATTCACCTACATTCATCTCAGTGATATCCATCTGAGATTCCTGTAAATCTTTGAATTCTACAATTCCAGTTACCTGTCCATCTTCCTTAATAATACGACCAAATGGAAGTGACAAGTCACAATCACATGTCATTACAGTACCACTATTTTTACCATTCATATGATAATCAATAAGTCCCTGTAATGTTTCCGCAGTAATTAAAGGTGCATCTCCATTTAATACAAGAGTCATACCTTCTTTATCTCCTAGAACACTTTCTGCCATCATGACAGCATGTCCAGAGCCTTTCTGCTCTTCCTGTAAGACAGTAGTGACGTCGTTATCTAACAAAGCCTTGACCTGGTCAGCCCCATGTCCAACAACAACGACTGTTTCTGCGATATCTAACTTCTTTAATTCATCCACCACATGATTGATCATTGGTTTATATAAAACTTCATGAACAACCTTAGGTGCATCTGATTTCATACGAGTACCTTTACCCGCTGCTAAGACAACTGCATAAACTTTCATCGACATATCTCCTTTTTTTCCCCTACATTCTAGCAAAATTCAATTCAAAATAAAAGAGAAAAGGCGCAAGTTATCCCTTTTTCCTTTTCTCTGGATAGTAAATCTGTGTTTTTATTGCAAAACTATATTTCTTTTTAAAATATGGAAGCACTTTATCAATTAATTCAGGATCTTGAGTCATACCAAAAACAGATGAACCACTACCTGACATAAGAGCACCATCAAAACCAAAGTTCATCATATCATCCTTAATAGACTGAATATCCTGTACCATCTTAATAGAAGGCGCTTCTAAAGTATTACCTAAACAATCTACAACACCCTGATAATCATTCTTTTCAATTGCATGTTTCATCAAATCAATATCTGGATGAACAGCTGTTTCAATATCTAGATCATCAAAACATTTCTTTGTAGAAACACCTTTCTTAGGTTTTACAATCAATAAATGACAATTAAAACGTGAACGATCAATAAAATGTAGATTTTCACCAATACCACCTACAACTGCAATACGATTCCATACACAAAATGGAATATCTGCACCAATCTCTTTACCCATTTCACACATATCCTGATAAGACATACGTAAATGGAATAAGCTGTTCATTGCGCGGAAGATGGCAGCACCATCGGCACTTCCTCCACCCATTCCAGCTTGTGATGGAATATGCTTATAACAGTGGATTCTTACACCACTTTGGATATCAAACTTCTTGATTAATGCATCAGCCACCTTATACATGATATTACGTTCATCAGTAGGTACACGGTATGTGTTTGTAGTAATTTCTATACCTTTTTCAATAGGATCAATAAGAATTAAGTCATGAAGACCAATAGGGGCCATAATCATATTTAATTCATGATATCCATCTTCTCTTTCACTTACTACATCTAATGCAAGGTTTATTTTCGCATAAGCACGAATCTTCATAGAGTATGACTCCTTTCTAGTATTCTTATATAGTCATCAATGTTTAATTCCTCAGCACGTTTATTGGCAGGAATACCACATGATTCTAATACTTCTTTTGTTTGATCATGATATAAAGACTTTAAGTTATTATAGAGTGTTTTTCTTTTTGCAGTATAACTTGCCTCAATCAGATCAATCAATTCCTGTGATATAACACGTTCTTTATGAATAGAAATAACAGCACTATCTACATGAGGTGCTGGCATGAATACATGTCTAGGCACATTCAATTCATATTGAACATCTCCTACATAATCAATCATCATCTTTAAAGGACTCTTTTCTTCAGAACAGAGCTTTAGTGCGACTTCCTTTTGTACCATAGCAACTAAACGATTAATAGGTGTAGAAGAAGATACAATCTTTGTGATGATTTTAGACGTAATATAATAAGGAAGATTTGTGACAACACAGATATCCTTATAGTCCTTTAACTTCTTACATGCTTCTTCTAAATCAGCTTTCATAAAGTCCTGGAAGATGATTTCTACATTATCATGTCCTTCTAAAGAGAATGATAATACTTCCTTTAAACGTTCATCTATTTCAAAACATAATACTTTACAAGCTTTATTAGAGAGCTGTTCTGTAAGAGCGCCTATACCAGGTCCTATTTCAATAACTGCTGTCTCCTTATCCAGCGAAGCATGATCTGCGATACTTTGAATAATACCTGGATCTACTAAGAAGTTCTGTCCATATTTCTTAGAAGGCTTTAAGTTAAATGTATTTAATATAAATTCTGTATTTGATTTTTTTGCGATATTTTCCATATCATTTATTATATAGGATATGTAAAGAAAAGACCATTGAGTTCCCTGAAAAATTCTTCTATAATGGTCGAAAAGGTGATGTATATGGATAGAAAAACAAGAATAATGGAAATAATAAGTAGTAGTGATAAACCTGTTTCAGCAAGTAAAATTGCGAAAGAATTAGGTGTTTCTAGGCAGATTATTGTAGGAGATGTGGCTTTACTTAGAGCATCGGGAGAAGATATTACTGCAACACCTAGAGGATATATATTAGAAACAAATAGAAGTAATCATTATACAATTGCCGTAAAGCATAATAATGATCAATTAGAAGAAGAATTAAATACTATTGTAGATTTAGGTGGTAAGGTTGAAGATGTGATAGTAGAACATCCTCTTTATGGAGAAATCAAAGGAAATCTACATATATATTCACGTTATGATGTATCTAAGTTCATGTCTGCAGTTAAAGATAATGATATTGCACCTCTTTCTCTATTAACGGATGGTGTTCACTTGCATACAATTACAGTACCTGATGAAGAGACATTAGAGCGTATTAAAGAAGCATTGGATGAAAAGCATATACTATTAAAATAAGGCTGTGGTGAACAGCCTTTTTATTATATCTTGAAGAAGTTTTTGATGTCATCTTTAAAGAAATAGATGAATAATAATGTATTTCCGATAAATGGTAAGACTAAATTAGAACAAAATATTGTAGGTAGTGAAGAAATAGTAATAGTAATACTTCCTAGACTGAAATAAAGAACGGTTTGATCACAATAGAAAGCTGACGCAATGAATAATGCCACATAAATCACAAAACAGATAATGAACTTCTTCTCTTTAGAGCTAAGCATAAATAATCCCTCCGATTAATATAAATACGATTTTATTGAAAACGTTTCCACATACATATAATATCATGAATATTACACTTTGTACATAGTATATCTATGTATTGCTACTTTTAAAACACAAAGTATAATATAAGTATATGAATGTTGAGGATCGATTAATATGGCCAAAAAGAATCAATTTTTCAAACTGGATATGCTTCTTCTATGTATTATTGCGAAGCAGGATTGTTATGGGTATGAAATAACGAAACAGATTAAAACTTACTCTCATGAACTCATAGATATTAAAGAAGGCACTATGTATCCTATTCTCTATAAATTACAGGATGCACACTATATTTCTAGTTATGAGAAGGTAATAGAACGCAAAATAAGAGTCTATTATCATATAGAAGAAGAGGGTAAAGAAAAGTTATTAGAAATGATTAATGAATTTAATCAAGCCGTGGATGGAATCCATAATGTGATTAAGGAATCTTTAGGAGAATCTTATGAATAATACAGAACAATATATTCACAATATTTGGACTATTATGCCCATGCATACAAATAAAGAGAAATTCTATCTTCTTGATTTAAAGAAACATTTAAAAGAATTCATGGATGATCATCCTGATTGTTCATATGAAGATATTGTAGAACATTTTGGTGAACCAAAGGATATAGTAGTTGAATATATCCAGAATAGTGATGAAAACTATTTGATTCAAAGAATGAGACTAAAAGAAGTGTTCCAGAAGTTCATTGTTTTTCTTTGTATCCTTTGTACATTACTTGCGATATGGTTTGGTCTTCTTTGGTATGATGTCTATAGAAATTCAAAATATTCAGGTGTAGGAGAAATAAAATATACCATAACAGATCAATAAAAAGAGTCAGTAGATACTATGTCTACTGACTCTTTAGTGCTTTAAGTACTTCTTCTTTTGTAATACCCATCATATTCAGTCTCTTAAATAATGCTTTCGCATTACCATAACCTAAATGAAAGGCATCATAGACCTGTAGTCTTCTCTTCTTATTTCCTAATACATCTAGATCAATAAATTCATCCCATGAAATGGATTCTTTAGCATCACTAAATGTGACTGCATTCTCTAATGCTTCAATAATTGCATCATGTCTTGCTTCTGCAATACCAAGTTTCTTTACACCCTTGGCATCTTTTTTTGCGACAAAGGCATGCTTTGCATTAGGAACAGCCTGAATGACTTTATTTCTAATCTGTGTACCAGGATAGTCAGGATCTGTTAAGACAATGACACCACGTGTTGAAGCAGCAGTCTTAATGAGAGATAGAATATCTTCGTTGATTCCTGATCCAGATGTTTCAATTGTATCTACATCAAATAACTGTTTAAGTGTTGCTGTATCTGTTTTACCTTCTACTACAACAACTTCTTTAATCTTTCTCACAATATTCTCCTAACTCAGCAAGTCAATCATACGTTCTATTGTACGTTTGACATCTCCCTGATCATAATAATAATCGAAATCTTTCTCAACCATTACAGTGAGTATAAGGCAGCATGTATCATAATCAGCCTGTGAAAGGGTTATACCCTTCACAGGTTTCTTTTTATACTTGTAGTCGCCTAATTCTTGTAATACACGTCTATATATTACAGGGTTATTCTTACAGGCTAATTTCTTTAATACAGAAATCTTATTATAATTCAGTTTTGATCTTATAAAGCCTAGAATAGCCCTACCTCGCGAGGGCGGGGTGGAATGTCCATCTTCCATATCTTCCTCCACTATTTAGATGATTCCATGTTCTTAAATGCTGTTGATAACATTAATTTAATACGGTTAAGCTGGTTAGTTTCACTAGCCCCTGGATCATAATCAATCGCAACAATGTTAGACTGTGGATATTTTCTTCTTAATGCCTTAATGACACCCTTACCTGTTACATGGTTAGGTAAGCAGGCAAATGGCTGCATACATACAATATTTGGTGCACCTTCATCAATGAGTTCAATCATTTCACCAGTTAAGAACCATCCTTCACCTGTCTGGTTACCAATAGAAACAACTTCACTTGCTTTCTTTGCAATTTGATCGATAGGATGTGGTGCATCAAAACGATTTGATGCTTCTAATGCCTTAATCATATCTTTTCTTAAGAAGTCTACGAGTTTAATTGCTACATTACATAACTTAGCTGATTTCCAGCTTGCATCATAATGTTCATGTTCATACTGAGTATTGTAGAAACAATACTGGAAGAAGTCAATTAAATCTGGCATAACTGCTTCTGCGCCTTCTTCTTCAATAATCTTTACAATCTCATTATTGGCAGTAGGGTGGAATTTTACAAGGATTTCTCCTACAAGACCTACTCTAGGTTTCTTAATATCTAGAAGTGGTAATTCATCAAATTCCTTTACAATCTGATAAATGTTCTTCTTGAATTCCTTCATAGAACCATTTTCAACGTTTTCTTTACACTTCTCTACCCATGATTCATATAATTCATTAGCTGAACCTTTCACCTTTTCATAAGGTCTTACACGATATAAGACTCTCATGAATAAGTCACCATACATAGCCCCAATAATAACCTTCTTAGCCACTTTATAAGTGATCTTAAAGCCTGGGTTAGATTCTAATCCCTGTAAGTTTGCTGAAATAACAGGTACATAATCCATATGTGCATCCTTTAATGCTTTTCTAATAAACGCAATATAGTTTGTTGCACGGCATCCTCCACCTGTCTGTGAGATGATCAATGCCACCTTATGAGGATCATACTTGCCCGAATTCAAGGCATTCATCATCTGACCTGTTACTAAGATACTTGGATAACATGCATCATTATTGACATACTTTAATCCCTGGTCTACAGCATCTTTATCTACAGAAGGTAATACGACAAAGTTATAACCTTCTGAATTCATTGCAGTTTCTACAAACTGGAAATGAATAGGAGACATCTGAGGACATAGAATAGTCCATCTATCATCCTTCATTTCTTCTGTGAATGATACTTTTTCAGATTCATATTTATTTTCTAAGTGTACAGTATTGTCTTTCTTCTTTACTGTTGCTTTAAGTGATCTAATACGGATTCTGATTGGTCCTAAGTTAGAGGCTTCATCAATCTTAATAAGTGTATAAATCTTACCTCTGGCCTGTAATAATTCAGCCACCTGGTCACTTGTAACTGCATCTAATCCACATCCAAATGATGTTAACTGGATAAGTTCAAGATCTGGTTGAGTTGTTACGAATTCTGCAGCACGATAGAGTCTAGAATGATATGTCCACTGGTCTACTACACGTAAGTCTAAGTTTTCTTTATTCAAATTACATACAGAATCTTCTGTTAATACACAGAAACCTTCACTTGTAATTAAGCTTGCAATACCATGGTTGATTTCTGGATCCACATGATAAGGACGTCCTGCAAGGACAATACCCTTCTTATGGTTTTTATGCATCCATTCCAATGCTTCCTGACCCTTTACTTCAATATCTTTTCTTGCACGTGCTAATTCCTGATAAGCCTTATCAATCGCATTATGCATTTCCTTATCTGAAATATCATATTCAGCTAAAGATTCCTTCATTACCTTAAATAATGTCTTAGAGTTATTTAAAGATAAGAATGGGTTCTTATATTTCACATGTTTTTCTTCTAAGCTGTCTACATTGTTTCTAATAACTTCTGGATAAGAAGCAACAACTGGACAGTTATAGTTATTACCTGCATCTTCATATTCTTTTCTTTCATAAGCTACTGATGGATAGAAGATAAAAGGAATACCTCTTTCAATTAGGTTTTCAATATGTCCATGAGAAATCTTAGCTGGATAGCAGGCATTTTCTGATGGAATAGATTCAATACCCTTTTCATAAATCTTCTTAGAAGATCTTGCTGATAAAACAACTCTAAAGCCTAACTGAGTAAAGAATGTATGCCAGAATGGATAGTTCTCATACATATTAAGTACTCTAGGAATACCCACTTCTCCTCTTTTTGCATCATCTTTAGAAAGTGATTTATAACCAAAGATACGACCATATTTATAATCATAGAGGTTAGGTAACTTCTTAGATGTCATTGGAAGATTAGCCCCTCTTTCACATCTATTACCTGAAATATATTCTCTACCATCATTAAATGATGTAATAGTTAACATACAATTATTTGTACACTTACCACAGTTTCTAATCTTTGTATCATAGTCAAGTGCTTCTATTTCTTCTAATGAAAGAATAGTAGAAGGTTCATTGTCATCATTTTCAATCGCAATACGGGCCATGCCATAAGCACCCATTAATCCTGCAATATCAGGTCTTACTACTTCAATACCTGTTTCTTTTTCAAATGCACGTAGTACAGCTTCGTTATAGAAAGTACCTCCCTGTACAACAACATGCTTACCAATATCTTCTTTGCTTCTTAGCTTAATTACTTTATATAATGCATTCTTGATAACTGAATAAGATAAACCAGCACTAATATCTTCTACAGAAGCACCTTCTTTTTGTGCCTGTTTTACCTTTGAGTTCATGAATACTGTACATCTAGAGCCTAAATCAATAGGATGTTTAGACTTTAATGCAAGTTCTGCGAATTCTTCAATCTTATAACCTAATGATTTTGCGAATGTTTCTAAGAATGAACCACATCCTGCAGAACATGCTTCATTTAATGAAATGTTCTGAATGACATTATCTCTAATAGTAATAGCCTTCATATCCTGACCACCAATATCAAGAATGAAATCTACATCAGGTTCATAGGCTTTTGCGGCAGTATAATGGGCAATTGTTTCTACTTCACCAATATCCACCTTTAAAGCAGCTTTAATAAGGGCCTCACCATAACCAGTAACACCGGCTTTCGCAATATAGCATCCTTCTGGAAGCATCTGATAGATTTCTTTCATCAGACTCATGATCAACTGCAATGGATTTCCTTCATTAGAACTATAGAAAGAATATAAAATAGCACCCTGTTCATCAGTCATGATGATCTTAGATGTTGTAGAACCAACATCAATACCTAAGAATACTTTACCTTTATATTTCTTAAGTGTTCTTTTCTTAGTGATATGAGTAAAGTGTCTTTCTCTGAATTCTTTTAATTCTGCTTCATCATTAAATAATGGTTCTAAGACATTTGTAAGTTCTGTAGGAGAGTCTGAAAGACCTTCTAAGTCTTCAATAATCTTAGAGATGTTTAGTGGATTTTCTACTTTTTCTTTTGCATTTAAACATGCTCCCATAGCAACAAATAGCTGTGAGTTCTGTGGGAAGATGATTTCATCTTCAGTTAAACCTAATGTTTCAATAAAACGTTCTCTTAACTGATCCATGAAATAAAGTGGACCACCTAAGAATGCAACATTCCCTCTAATAGGTTTACCACAAGCAAGACCAGAAATAGTCTGATTGACAACTGCCTGGAAAATAGATACCGCAATATCTTCCTTAGATACACCTTCATTAATTAAAGGCTGAATATCTGTTTTCGCAAAGACACCACAACGTGATGCGATAGGATAGATTGTCTTATAGTTTTTCGCATATTCATTTAAACCAGCAGCATCAGTCTTTAATAAAGTAGCCATCTGGTCAATAAATGCCCCAGTACCTCCTGCACAAGTACCGTTCATACGCTGTTCAAGCTGTCCTTCAAAATAAGTGATCTTGGCATCTTCTCCACCAAGTTCTATAACAACATCAGTTTGTGGAATATATGTTTCTACTGTCTTTGTACACGCAATAACTTCCTGTATAAAAGAAATACCAAGCTTATCTGCAAGAGATAAACCTCCTGAACCAGTCATAACAGGATATAAATCAATATCACCCATCTGGTTCTTTACTTCAATTAATAACTCATAGATTGTTTTTCTAACATCTGAGAAATGTCTTGTGTACTTAGAAAACAAGCATTTATCATTCTCGTCTGTCAAATAGAGTTTTACAGTTGTAGATCCTACATCAATTCCTAAATAATATTTCATATTTCCACATCCTTCTCTCTTTTTTGAGTATTATATCGAACCTATATTAAACGAATTTTAAGAAATAATCTAGTTTTTTGCATAATAAAATTATAAAATATAACGATAAATACACAAAATTTAACTATTTGTAAGGAAAAGTACAATGCTTGTCTAACAAAGTCAAAAAGAGGAAGGAAGGATGAAAATATCATCCTATCTCGTCCTCTTTTGTATGATCTACTATTCAATTATATAAATAATTCACACTCTTTTCTAATTAAACAAACCTTTGCGATTGCTGTTTCTATGACTACCATTTTTTCTTGATCTAGGCTTCTTGCCTGATTTGGACAAACAACCACACAACGCATACATGAGATACATTTATTCTTGTCTGTCACTTGTGGATTATCTTTACTAATAGCACCTGTTGGACATTTCATTACACATAAGCCACACTTTGTACATAAGGTATTTGCTTGAGGAATCGTTTCTCCACCTGCTTTCTTATAAGGTCTATGACCTGGAATATTCGGTTTAGTATTAATCTTATTAGATGCTTTTTCTAGAATCTGATCACCAAATTCTTCTAATTGATGACAATCATTCTCATCCGGTCTTCCTGTCGCAAATTGATGGAAAATAGAATGTTCAGCAATAGCTGATATAGCTCCAATGACATCAAATCCAGCCATATGTGCATAATCTTCCATTTGAACAAGTGTATCTTCATACGCTCTATTTCCATATACCGCAACAATGACACATTTACAATTATGTGCATTGATTTTAGCAAGTCTATCTAATGCGATTTGTGGTGCTAATCCTGCGTAAGTTGGCATAGCAATTACCGCAATATCATTTTCTGTCAATGATATATCTTGATAATTCTTATCTACAACTGAAAGATCTATATCTTCTACATAACCCCAATTCTTTGTGATTGATTTTGATACCTTTTCAGTTCCTCCTGTTGGACTGAATATAATTCCATACTTATTCATCATATTTTTTACCCAACTGCTTCCTTAATTTCCCTTTCGTGATTTATCGCAAATTCACTTAGTTTGTAGGAACGGATTCTCTTATTAACTAGTATTGGAATCACAAATCCGTTCTTCGCTAATACTGCCAATCTATTAATAACTGTCTTATTTGTGACTGATAATTGTTTACTCACTTCTATCGGAGTAAACTCACCTCGATAACTTGAAATCAACAATACTAATAAATCTTTTTCTCTCTCTTTTAAGAAAGATAAACTTCCTGCAATATCTTCCTCTTCAGAAGATAATTGTAGATCACATACTTTTCTAGAATACAACTTTACCATTCGCAGATAGTAATTAATCCAAATTTCAGGATGTGGTGGATTCTCTCTTCCAGAATAATACAATGCAGGTAACCCCATTTGAATAGAGTCATAATATTCATCTACATCATATGCAAAATACTCTTCTAGTGAACCAATCCCATTAAAACCATATCCATTTAAATCCATAATATATCCAGATAATAATCTTGCGGTTCTTCCATTACCATCCTCAAATGGATGAATAGTTACCAATTGATAATGTACAACTGCTGCAACAATCAATGGATGATCATCAGTAGTATTGACATACTCTATCAACTCATCCAGTAATCCTGGAACATCGCTATATTCTGGTGGAATATAATCCGGATTTCCTGTCTTAGAATCATATACCGCAAATAATACTCCTGGTGGCATGGGTCCTCTAAGACCTATCTTTTCTTTAGGAGCACCTTTCTCAACTAATTTCTGAACATCTAAAATTATTTTTTTAGATAACTTTTCTTTATTGTTCAACTTATCTTCCAGATAATTCAATGCAAGAAAATAATTTCTTACTTCCTGTTCTGGCCTCAAATAATGTTTTCTTTCATCACTTTCAATGACTTCTTCCACCTGTTTTTCAGATAAAGGATTTCCTTCAATCTTGTTTGAAGCATAAGAGCTTTTTTTCTTTGAATTTTTACGAAGTTTATTCAAAACGTTCTGTGATAATTCTACTAACGATATCTTATATCTGTTCAGTTCTATTTCTATAATTGAATTTAAAATATCATTAGTTATTGTCACCTTAATCATAAGAAATAGCCCTCCTTCTTTCTATAATTATACCTGTATAGAGAACTTTTTCATTATTCTTTCACTATTTTTACACTATCTGTCTATTCATTATCAAAGTAACGACTAAACTTCTTATTTATTATTGTTTCTACATATTCAGCCACTTCTTCATCGTTCTTAAATTCACCTGAATATTTATCTTTCGTACAACCTGGTATAAGTATTACAGAAACAAGCACTAAGACAGTTAATATACGTTTAATCATACCTGTATCCTCCATATTTCTATTATAACAGCGAGATATGAGAAGTCGTTAAAATCCCGTTTTAATAAAATTTTTAACTTATTTAACGCCTTTTCTACTTCTGTTACTATATAATATATCTATATAGCGAAAGGAATATTACAATTATGGACTATCTAGACTTTAGTGAAAAAAATGAAGACACAAATTATGAATATTTAATTCTCTTCCAGGAAGACCTTGAAAATGCAGGCTTAAAAGATAAAACCATCTACAATCATCTATCTAATGCGAATCTGTTTATCAATGATTTTTTAATTTACCATATGGATGCAACTATGGAGGAAGGCGTTACTATGATTGGTGACTTCCTTGGAGATTTTTTTATCCGTAAATGTATGTGGTCTACTCCTGCAACTGTTAAAACAACTGCTACAAGTTTAAAGAAATTCTATAAGAGTATGGCGAATCATGGAAAGATAGAGAAGAAAGACTATGATTATGTATGTCGTGATATTAAAGAATCTATGGCATACTGGCAGGAATGTTGTGCAGAATATAATAATCCAGATTTCCTATACTAAACACAAATCCCTAGAAACTTATGTTTCTAGGGATGTTTTTAATTATTCATCAAATAGTGCATGACCGAGTCTTACCATTGTACTACCTTCTGCAACCGCAATAGGGAAGTCATGTGTCATACCCATTGATAGTTCAGTTAATTGATAGTTAGGATAAGATTCCTGCAGTTTAGTTAATAGGTCTTTAGTTGCTTTAAAGTATTGTCTTGTTTCTTCTACTTCAATATTAGGAGCCATCATCATTAATCCTCTAGGATTTAAATGAGGTTTATCTTTTAAGTAGTCCATGACTTCATTCATTTCTTCTTCATTAAAGCCATGTTTAGATTCTTCTTTCGCAATATTAACCTGTAATAAGATATCCATAACTAAATCATGTTTAGCTGCCTGTTTCTCTATTTCATCAATTAATCTATAGTTTGCGACAGAATGAATCATCTGTACCTTATCAATAATATACTTTACTTTATTGGTCTGTAATGTACCAATAAAATGCCATACACCTTTTCCATGGTAGTCTTCATACTTCTTTAAGAAGTCCTGTACTTTATTTTCACCATAGATCATAACACCACATTCTTCTAGCTTTTCTACTTCTTTTTCATCAATATATTTAGTTGCTGCAACAAGCTTCGCTGGTTTAACAGCTTCTAATAATCTTTTAGTTTCTGCTTCATTTACTCTCATCATTTATAACCACCTCGAAAACATTATAATTCATTTAAGGTAAAAGAAAAAGGCTGATTATCAGCCTGATTAAGGATTTGTGACAAAGAATAGCCCTGCTCATAAAGGAGTATGAATTCTTTTTTACAACAGTCAAATTGTTTAAAGAGACTTTCTTTTTCACGTTTATTTTCATATACCTTCCAATAGCCACAACATTAACACTTCTTATGATGTACAAACCCCCATACATCAGCAAGTGGCTGACTACTCCCACGGGCAAGCCCGAGGGGTTCTGATTGCCAAGTGTAGCTTGTAATCGTACATCATTTTCAGACTTTGGA
>ENA-OVGE01000367-OVGE01000367.1-human-gut-metagenome-genome-assembly--contig:-NODE-367-length-44151-cov-46.382733_pt1 | contig 44151 bp, 40 predicted proteins | sample MGYA00237769_ERZ505417 | MGnify/ENA primary metagenome ERZ505417 (study PRJEB26158, sample SAMN06016403) | human gut metagenome | biome: human gut; feature: ankylosing spondylitis patient; material... | reverse complement strand
GCGCTGTCCACTCCGTCATTGATAGCGATAAAGCGGACGCCTTTCTGTGGGAAAAGCATTTCTGTGTACATTCCCACTTGGAGATAATTTCGCCCTAAACGTGACATATCCTTGACTATGACTGTGCCGACTTTTCCGGCTTCAATGTCTGCAAGCATGGCTTGAAACCCGGGTCTTTGGAAGTTCGCACCACTATAACCATCGTCCGTGTACCAGCAGAGATTGGTAAAGCCGTTCTGCTTGGCGTAGGTTTCTAAAATGCGCTTTTGATTTGACCGCTGCCGCACATTTTGCGATCCAACTGAGCTATCCTATGTCATATCTCCAGCATTCCCTGCAATCCCGCGCTGGCGGCCCTTTTGTTCTTGTCGAAGGCGTGGGTATAGATATCCAGCGTGGTGGAGGGCTGACTGTGGCCGAGGATGCCCGCTACCGTTGCTACATCCGCACCGCCTGCGATCATGAGGCTGGCGGCGGTGTGGCGGAGGGAATGGACGTTCAGCTCCTGCGGCAAGCAGTTCTTCTTGAGGATTAGCTTGAAGCGGTAGGTGAAGGTGGTGGGCGTCATAGGGAGCTGCGCTCCTTGACGGCGGAACAGGAAGTCATCGGCGGTCAGCTGCCGCTGGTCATAGGTTTCGGTGATATACCGGTATTCTTTTTGGTACTCCCGCAGGAGACTTTCCATTTCGGCTGAGAAGTACACATAGTGGTCACCTGCGCGGGTCTTGGGTTCCTTATTGACTGCCAACAAAGCAATAATATCCTGGGAAAGCATGCAGAAATTCTGCGAAATTATCTGAAGCAGAAGAATTTGGCACATCAAAATGCTTAAACCCAACTGCCTCGGCTGCCTCTCTGCCGATCGCGGTCATTTTTTCGTCGTTGACTACAGGATAACGGGCAGCGGGAGTAAACTGTACCTGTGCCGTGCCGCCATGAAAAGCAGCCGCAGCTTCGGCAACATGCATCTCAAAATGGTTATGACAGACTAATGAACGAGGTGCATCATGACGGAAATATAAAAGAAAATCGAATTGCTAAAGAGGATCGCTCAGCGGTTGAACGAGGCCCATGTGCAGTGGGCCTTGGGTGCGTCGATGCTGCTGTATTTCAAGGGCATCACCTCTGCGTTCCACAATATTGATTGAATGGTTGCTGACCATGACGCCGAATGTGTCCGCACGATTTTATTGGAAATGGGCGAGCTCCGCCCATCTGACCCCGTGCCGAATCCCATGTACCGGACGAAGAGCTTTATGGAATTCCTCATAGAATCGATCGAGGTCGATGTCATGGCAGGCTTTGCCATCGTGCATGAGGGAACGGCCTATGATTGTTCTCTGCGTGAAGAACAGATCGTGGAGAAAATGCCGCTTGGGACAGAAGTCATCCCGCTGCAATCGCCGCAGTGATGGTGCAAATACTATCGGCTGATGGGACGGCCTCAGAAGGTGGACATGATCGAGAAAGCATTGTTGTGCGGCATCACATCGCAGCAGTCTTCTCGAAATAATATGGAATAAAAAGCGGCATCGGATGAGAAAAATCATTTGAAATTCCGATTTGCCTCTGCTATAATAGGCGTACAGCGTGTGGCGTTTCTGCGTAAATCCGGTTGCAGATTGCCACACGCTTTTTTGCGGAATCGGGTGAGAAATGGCAAGATGGGAGAAAACTTCATAGGCAAATCGTGTAGCAGAAATGCGTAAGTCCGGATGTATTGGGACTTACGCATTTTTTATTTTTTGAAAGAAAGGTGATTTTTTTGGAAACCGGAAATCAGTTTTTGGGGACGGAGCGTATCGGTAAGCTCATGCGCCAGTACGCCATCCCCTGCATCATCTCGCTGCTGGTGGGCGCACTTTACAACATCGTAGACCAGATCTTCATCGCCAACGCCAGCTACCTCGGCTCCTACGGCAACGCCGCCAACACGGTGGTATTCCCGCTGACGGTGGTGGCGCTGGCCATCGCCGTCATGGTGGGCGACGGCTGCTGCGCCTTCGTCAGCATGGCGCTGGGAAGAAACGAGGTGGACAAGGCCAAGCGTAGTGTGGGCAACGCGGTGGTGTTATCGGTTGCCAGCAGTCTTGTTCTGACGGCGGTATACCTCATGTTCGCAAACAGCATCATCGCCATGTTCGGCGGCACGGTGAATGAGGAGACCTTCCACCACTCGCAGGAATACTTCTTCTATATCACCCTGGGCATCCCGTTCTATATGTTTGGTCAGGCTATGAACCCTATCATCCGCGCCGATGGCAATCCCAAGTTCGCCATGGTCTCCACATTGGCAGGCGCGGTCATCAACATCATTCTGGACCCCATCTTCATCTTTATCTTCCAATGGGGCATGATGGGCGCAGCCGTTGCCACGGTCATCGGTCAGGTGGCAACGGCTGCACTTGCCGTGTGGTATCTGCTGCATATGAAGATCATCAAGCCTGCATCCGGCGATTATGCCCTGCGGGGCAGCATCTGCGGGCGGATGCTGACGCTGGGCATCACCAGCTTCCTCTCCCAGATCAGCCTCGTGGCGGCTATGGCGGCTATCAACAATATGCTCCGCAAATACGGCGCGCTGGACGCTGTGTTCGGGCAGGAGCAGTACGCGCAGATCCCCATGGCGGTGGTGGGCATCGTGATGAAGTTCTTCCAGATCGTCATTTCCATCGTGGTGGGCATGGCGGCAGGCTGCATCCCCATCGTGGGCTACAACATGGGCGCGGAGAAAAAGCTCCGTGTGCAGGAGCTGTTCACCAAGCTGCTGGTGGCCGAGGCGCTGGTGGGCGCGGTGGCGCTTGTGCTGGCGGAGTGCTTCCCCCGACAGCTCATCGCTATTTTCGGTGCGGCCAACGAGAGCAGCTACTACACCGATTTTGCCATCAAGGCTTTCCGCACCTATCTCTGTATGATGGTCCTGGCCTGCGTCAACAAGGCCTGCTTCATTTTCCTGCAGGCAGTCGGCAAGGCGCTCTCATCCACGCTGCTGTCCATGTTCCGTGAGGTGGTATTCGGCGTGGGCTTTGCCCTGCTGCTGCCGGTGTTCTTCGGCCTGGACGGCGTGCTGTATTCCATGCCGGTGTCGGATATTCTGACCTTTATTATCTCAGCAGTTATTATCGTGAAAACCTATCGGGAATTGCATACGGAAGGAGTGCAGAACGCATGAAAAACAGAGTTATTACCATCAGCCGCGAGTTTGGCAGCGGCGGACGCACCATCGGCAAAAAGGTGGCGGAAAAGCTGGACATCCCCTGCTATGACGCGGAGATCATTCAGGAAATGGCGAAGGAGACCGGCTTCGCGCCGGACTATGTGAAGGAGGCGGGGGAGTACGCCCCCGGCGGTTTCCTCTCGAACGCTTTCTCTAACCGGATGTTCGGCCCCACCAACGAGGATATCCTGTGGGAGCGGCAGTACAAGGTCATCACAGACCTTGCCGCAAAAGGACCCTGCGTCATCGTGGGCCGTTGCGCGGACTACATTTTGCAGGACACGGCGGACTGCCTGAAGGCCTTTATCCATGCGGATCTGGCGTTCCGCGCCAAGCGCATCGTGGAGGTCTACGGCCAGCGGGAGCAGTCTCCGGAGGAGCGTTTGCGGGATAAGGACAAGCGGCGGGCGGCGTATCACCGCTTCTACACCAATATGAAATGGGGCCACGCCCAGAACTACCACCTGACGCTGGACAGCGGCGTCATCGGCATCGACAAGTGCGTGGACATCATCGCGGAGCTGTATTGAAAGCTTTCCAAGAAGCGGCATAATCGCGCAGGCAAAACGAACACAAAAAGCACTTTTCTGACAAGGTTGTATGGGGGGAAGCTTTCCTTTGTGTGCTGTATAATAATGGCACAGACAAGGAGGTGGTCAGTATGATGAAAACGGGAGTGGCTGCATCTGGCGCACAGACTGCTATTTGACTACTACCGCGAAAAATCTCGGAAGTCTTGCCCTGTAAGGCTTCCGAGGTTTTTCTTCAAAATGGCGGAAATTTGTGTAACACCAACCAAACCCTTGCCCTGCAGGGCTTTCCGGCTTGACGGCCTGATAACTCCGACTCTAAAGGCCGCTGGTTCGAATCCAGTCGGGCGTACCTCTCACCTCCAAAAGCCCATGGCTTTTGGAGGTTGTTCTTTGCCGCAATTGACAAATACGGCTGTCCCATGGTACAATGAAACTCCAAAATAAGTGTGGATTTTTCTGGAGCATCGCATCCATTTTTCGCCACGCATCCGACAGGGTGTGCGGCGTTTTTTATTAGGAGGGACGACGGATGAACATATTTTACCAACTCATCGGGTTCGGCGCACTGATCGCCATGGGTCTCAGCTATTGGCAGAATGACAAGCGTACCATCTTGCTGTGGCAGGTGGTGGCCAACCTGATCTTCGCCATCCACTACACACTGCTCCACGCATGCTCCGGCGCACTGTGCAGCTTTTTCCAGATTGTCGTGCTGCTGCTTTTCCTATTGCAGGAGAAATTCAACTGGAGTAAACTGGTCACCGCGATACCCATCGTGGCAGTATTTCTGCTGATTGCCGTGGTGACCTATGAGACGCCAGTGACGGCACTGCCCATCGTGGCATCGTTGGCGGCGTTGCTGCCGTTCTTCCAGACCAGGCGGCGGGTGATACAGGTGGCGGGCATTGCCAGCGGCCTGTCGTGGCTGGTGTATGTCATTGCGGTACGGTCGTATTCCGGCATGGTGACAGAGTCGGTACTGACCATCATCACGGCGGCGTCCCTGCTGAAGAAGGAATCCAGAAAGCCCTGAACGGACAGATCCCCCGGCACATTGCCGGGGGAGTCTGCCGAAGGGGTGCGCCGCGTCAGGCGTAGTGCTTCAAACCCTGCGCCATGGATGAGGCGGTGCAGCGGCGGACATAGCAGGAGAGCGTGTCACGTTTCTCTCCGGCGCACCGGGTGGCTGCTATCAGCGCGGCCAGTCTCCGCTTGCGGGGGACTGAGGGAGTATCCTGTTTCATTTGCTTTGCCATGGAATATACCTCCGTTCGTTTTACTACCGCTATCATAAAACAACGGACAGTCTGTTCCATCGGCAAAAATAAATGAACATTTCTAAGAAAATTGTGATAGTATCACAAGGGGGGCAGAAGCCATGACATCACAGCACACAGCGGACTATCCCACACTGCAGGAGGTGCTGCGCCTGCCCGTGTTCGCAGGCTGCACGGTCTGCGGCGGCGCGGCGGGACTTGGCCGTAGAGTCAGCGGTGTCAATCTGACGGACACACCGGACTACGCGCGCTGGCTGGCGCAGGGAGAACTGCTCATCACCACTGGTTTTGCCATCGCAGACGATCCGCAGGCCGTGGATGCGCTGCTGCCCACGGCGGCAGAAAAAGGCCTGTCCGGCGTGGGTATCAAGCCGGGGCGCTACCTGCCCAGCCCCCTGCCGGCGGCGCTGGCGGAGAAGGCTGACCGACTGGGACTGCCGCTGCTCCAACTGCCGACCGATATGCGCTTTGCCGAGTTGGCCGATGCGGTGTCCCGCGAGATCGCACGGCGGCGAATACCGGCGGAGCAGGAGCGGCAGCTGGCCGTACTACTGCACCATCTCATCTCCGGTGCGCCGCTGAGCGAAGCGATGGAGCGGCAGGCGGCGGAGTCCGGTATCCATTTGGAATGTCCGCATACCCTGTTGCGGATACGGGCTGATGCGCCGGAGTTGCAGCGGCGCTCTTGGCTGCACGAGGTAGAAGAGCGCTGCCGGGCGTTGGGCGCGGACATGTGGGGCGCACTGTCGGAGGATGGCTTTCTGCTGGCGCTGGAGGCGGACGACCTGTTCGCGCTGGAGATACCGCTGTGGCAGGTGATGGCGGACTTTGCCGCCGTCCACGGCGTTATCTGCGGCGTCAGCCGCCCCTACGGCGGTACGATGGGCTTTCAGAAAGCAGACCGCAGCGCCCGTGCGGCGCTCCACATGGCGGCGCGATCGGAAGCACCCTGCGTGACAGACGACCCAGCGGGGGTGGTACGGCTGCTGGAGGAATCCTCCCCGGCGGAAACGGACGCCTATATCCATCGGCAGCTGGGAACGCTCCTGCGGCAGCCAGAGCCGCGGCGGCAGGAGCTGCTGGACACGCTGGCGAGCTGGCTGCGCTGTATGGGCAACCAGCGCCGGATGGCGCGGGAGCTGCACCTGCACTACAACACCGTGAGTTACCGGCTCCAGCAGCTATGGATGCTGCTGGAGGCCGATCCGGTCGATCCGATGAAGCGATTGACATTGGAAACGGCCCTGTATCTGTACCGGTACAGGCGCACATAAAAGAGTGACTGATCATGGATAAAAGTAGGACGAGCGGTGAATGGGAGCAAGACTATCTGCGTTCGCAGTGCGAATCAGCGGAATGTGCAGTATCTCGCCAAGGTATATGGCGAGATCATCGGCACGGCAAGTCTGAACCGCAAGCCCCGGCGCATGAGCCATCGCGGAGAGTTTGGCATCAGTCTGAAAAAAGCGTGGTGATTCAAATGGCACAAAATGATAATCACATGACGACACTGGAATTGGTGTTGAACATGCTGGCAGAGGCCTCTACCACGGAGATATCCAAGCAAAAAGCTCCCGGCATACCACGCGCGTGGTATGCCGGGAGCTTTTTTGCGCGAAATTTATAGGTGTATGCCGCGGCGCAGGTCAGAACGCGAACGGGCTCCGCCCGGTGTCCGTGTCATGCGCTCTGTCCGCCGCGCCGGGGATGACCTCTGCGATCATCAAACCTCACTCGGCACTGTTCAGGCCTTCATCCCACTTCCAGCTGCGAATCTCGGGCAGATCCACACCGTTGTCGCGGATATACTGGCGATGCTCTACCAGCTTATCCTGCATCTTCTGGACCAGGTATGCGCCGCGATTGCCCAGCTGCGGCAGACGGCGCACCGTGTCGATGACCAGATCAAACCGGTCAATGTCGTTGAGCACCCGCATATCGAAGGGCGTGGTGATGGTGCCCTCCTCCTTGTAGCCGCGGACGTGGAGATTCCGGTTGTGCCGGCGATAGGTCAGCTCGTGGACCAGGGTGGGATACCCGTGATAGGCGAAGATAATGGGCTTATCCTTGGTGAACAAACCGTCGTATTCCTCGTCGGTCAGGCCGTGGGGATGCTCCGTGTGGGGCTGGAGCTTCATCAGATCCACCACATTTACCACCCGGATCTTCAGCTCCGGCAGCTCCTTACGCAGAATGCTGACGGCAGCCAGCGTTTCCAGCGTAGGTGTGTCGCCGCAGCAGGCCATGACCACATCCGGCTCCTCGCCCTGGTCGTTGGAGGCCCAGCTCCAGATGCCGATGCCCTGGGTGCAGTGCTTCACTGCCTGCTCCATGGTCAGCCACTGCTGGCGGGGGTGCTTGCTGGCCACAATGACATTCACATAGTTGCGGCTCTTGATGCAGTGGTCAAAGCAGCTCAGCAGGCAGTTGGCATCCGGCGGCAGATACATCCGCACCACATCCGCCTTCTTGTTGGCCACATGGTCCAGGAAGCCGGGGTCCTGGTGGGTGAAGCCGTTGTGGTCCTGCTGCCACACATTGGAAGCGAGGATATAGTTGAGGGAGGCGATGTCGTGCCGCCAGGGCAGCTCGCTGCACATCTTCAGCCACTTGGCGTGCTGGGCAAACATGGAGTCCACGATGCGGATGAACGCCTCGTAGCTGTCAAAAAAGCCGTGACGTCCGGTGAGCAGGTAGCCCTCCAAAAAGCCCTCGCAGAAATGCTCGGAGAGCATGGAGTCCATCACCCGCCCGTCGGGGTCCAGGTGGTCGTCAATGCCGGGGATTTGCTGGTCCAGGAAGCGGCGGCCGGTCACATCGAAAACGGCCTGCAGACGGTTGGACGCCGTTTCGTCCGGCGCAAAAATGCGGAAGTTCCGGGCGTCCATGTTCAGCTTCATCACATCCCGGACATAGGTGCCGAGAACATACATATCCTGGGCCTCCACGGAGCCGGGGGACTTGACGTCCACGGCGTAGTCCCGGAAATCGGGAGTGCGCAGGTCCCGCAGCAGCAGACCGCCGTTGGCGTGGGGATTTGCACCCATGCGCCGGCTGCCCGCAGGGGGGAAGGAGGCTACCAGCTCCACAGGCGTACCGTCGGCGTTGAACAGCTCCTCCGGCCTATAGGACCGCAGCCATGCCTCCAGCTGGGCCAGGTGTCTGTCCGCGTCCGCACCCATGGAGATAGGCACCTGATGGGCCCGCCAGCAGTCCTCCACCGGCAGTCCGTCCACCTCCTTGGGGCCTGTCCAGCCCTTGGGGGTGCGCAGCACGATCATGGGCCAGCGGGGACGCTTGGCTTCGCCGGATTTCCGGGCCTCCCGCTGGATGCGCTTGATCTCACGGATCGCCGCGTCGAGAACGGACGCCATCTGCTGGTGCATGGTCATGGGATCGCTGCCCTCCACAAAGTAGGGTTTCCAGCCGCAGCCAAGGAAGAAGCACTCCACCTCCTCATGGCTCATGCGGGAGAAGATGGTGGGATTGGCGATCTTGAAGCCGTTGAGGTGCAGAATGGGCAGCACCGCGCCGTCGGTAATGGGGTTGACGAACTTGTTGCCGTGCCACGAGGTGGCCAGCGGGCCGGTTTCCGCCTCGCCGTCGCCCACCACGCAGGCGGCGATCAGATTGGGGTTATCCGCCACCGCGCCGAAGGCGTGGGCCAAGGAGTAGCCCAGCTCACCGCCCTCGTGGATAGAGCCGGGGGTCTCCGGTGCTACATGGCTGGGAATACCGCCGGGGAAGGAGAAGCGCTTAAAGAGCTTCTGCATTCCCTCCTTATCCCGGGTGATATTGGGATACACCTCCGTGTAGCTGCCGTCCAGCCAGTCCTGGGCCACCATGGCGTTGCCGCCGTGGCCGGGGCCGGAGAGATAGATCATGTCCAGGTCGTCCCGCTTGATGACCCGGTCCAGGTGCGTATAGATGAAGTTCTGCCCGGGGCAGGTGCCCCAGTGACCCACCACGGTCTGCTTGATGTCGCTCCTGACGAGAGGACGCTCCAGCAGGGGGTTATCCAGCAGATAGAGCTGGCAGGCGGTCAGATAGTTGGCAGCACGCCAATAGGCGTCGATCTGCCGGAGTTCCTGTTCGCTCAGGGGTGCCTTGCTGCCAAGGCGCACACGGGATCTCAATGCGGACATGGGAATTCCTCCTTACAAAACAAAATATGAGATCGTTGCGGATGAAAGAAAACATACGGTCACAAAGAGGCGCACGGCTGCGCCGTCAGATGTGGAGGGCATCCTCGAAGTAGGTGGTCCGGACAAGCTCCTCCACGTTCTCCAGCCGGCGGCTTTGCAGCGTTTCCAGCAGGCAGCGGTGGGCGGCAATCAGCTCCTCGCCGCGCCCGGTGTTGAGCATAGTGGCTACCGTTTCATAGCGCATGGCATGGGTCAGGGTGCGGACAACGCGGCTGATCTTGTCGGCCAGGGGGTTCTTCCCCATCTGTGAGATCAGGTTGTGGAAGGTGTTATCCACCTCGAAGAAGCGGTCTACCACATTTTCACCGCTCTGCACGATGCCGGTCATCTGATCCAGTATGGCGGCCAGTGCGCGGCCCGCCTCCTCATTGTATTTTGCGCTGGCCAGCCGCATAATGCCGGACTCCACCATTTCCCGCAGCTCCATCAGGTTTTCGGAGGAATCCTGATTGAGGATGATGCCATAGATCATGGGATCGATCATGCTCTCCTGAAAGCCGCTGCAGACAAAGGTGCCCTCCGCTCGCTTACTCTCCAGCACACCCAGATACGACAGGATCTTGATGGCTTCCCGCACGGAGCTGCGTGCAACGCCCATAGAGGCGGCCAGCTCCGGCTCAGGCGGGATGCGGTCGCCGGGCTTGAGCTCCTTGCTGCGCATAGCGTCCGTCAGACAGTTGATGACGCTCTGCACAACAGACTCCTTCTTTAAATTCTTCACATAAGCCGGGGTTTCACTCATGGCAGTTTGCTCCTCTCCTTATACGCTACTATGTATAACATAGTACAAAAGGCGCTCTGCGTCAAGAAGGAACTTCCATACGGTACATGGAAAAGGCGCCAGACGGCAAGATATTTGCCGCCTGACGCCTCCAAAAGCGCCGCGCCGGCTTTGCTCAGCGGCCCAGATAGATGGACTGCTTGGCCAAAACCAACTGCAAAAGCAGATCGTTGCAGGGGGTGGGGACGTGATGCTCCCGTCCCAGACGGCACACAGCACCGGTGATTATGCGGATCTCCGTTTCCTTGTGGTGGGTCACATCCTGCACCATGGAGCTGATGGTCTCGTCGGTCATTCTGGCAACCTCGAAAGCGTGCTCCAGCTCCGCGTCATGCTCCAGCGTGCAGCCGCAGGCGTTGGCCACCACGATGGCCTCCTCCACCAGCATACGGGCCGCCTCGTGGGCGTAGGGATTGGCGTCTACAAAGCCGTTTTTCGTTTCCAGCAGGGCGCTCATGCCGTTGATGGCTACATTGGCCAGCAGCTTGTGCCAAATGGCGTTCATCACATTCTCGTGAACCTGTACCTCCAGACCGGCGGCACGCAAGCCCTCCGCCATGCGCTCCACATTTTCCATGGGAGCCTTCAGGGAACCCATGTTGGTAACGCCGGTGCCAGTGTGCCGGACATGACCCGGCTCGATGGGGGTGGAGCCGAAGGCGGTGTTGCCGATGATGATCTGCTCCTCGGGGACCACCTTGGCGATCTCGTCATAGTTGCCCAGACCGTTTTGCAGGCACAGGATCATGGTGTGCCTGTCGATCATGGGCAGCGCATTGCGGACAGCCGCCTCCAGGTACTGATAGTGTACGAAAACGATCAGCAGATCCACCACACCGATCTCCTTGGGATCGGTGGTAGCCATGGCGGGACGATAGGATACGGTTTCGCCATTCCCGACGCCGGGAACGCATTCATCCAGCAGAATGCCGTTTTTCCGGATAGCCTCGATGACCGGGGCATAGGTGTCCAGCACACAGACCTCGTGTGCCTTGGAAAGATAGCTTGCATAGCAGCTGCCGATGGCGCCGCAGCCGACAAATCCGATTTTCATGGAAATATCCTCCTGTATGTCTGATTTATTTCCGGGCCAGCTCCTGGGCCAGCTCCACAATATGCTCCACCGTCACGCCGTTGATGGCCAGCAGACGCTCATAGGGAGCGGACTGACCGAACTGATCCTGAATGCCCACGCGCTTGACGATGCCCTTGCCCATTTCGGCAGCCACCTCGCACACGGCGGAGCCGAGACCGTTGAGAATGTTGTGATCCTCCACGGTGATGATTTTGCCAATGTCGTTGACGGCGGCGGTGACGGCCTCCACATCCAGGGGCTTGATGGTGTGCATATCCAGAACGCGGGCGCTGATGCCCTTGCCTGCCAGCTCCCTGGCGGCCTCGATGGCCAGACGGACGGTATCGCCGTTGGCGATGATGGCAACATCCTTGCCGTCCTGAATGGTGTGAGCCTTACCGATGGTGAACTCCACATCCTCGTCATAGATCTGAGGCACTGCGTCACGGGTGAAGCGCAGATACATGGGACCGTAAGTCTCAGCGGCCTGCCGCACCAGCTTGCGCGCGGCGTTATAATCAGCGGGCATGATGACCGTCATGTTGGGGATGGTGCGCAGCACGCCCATGTCCTCAATGGACTGGTGAGAGGCGCCGTCGTTGGCAGGGGTCACGCCGCCGTGGGAGCAGGCAAACTTCACATTCAGGTTGGGATAGCAGACCTCCTGACGGATCATCTCGCACATACGCAGAGAGCCGAACACCGCGTAGGTTACCACGAAGGGGACCTTCCCGCAGGTGGCAAGGCCCGCGGCCAGACCGGCGCCGTTTTGCTCGGCAATGCCCACATTGATATACTGCCCGGGCAGCTCCTTGCGGAAATCACCGGTCTTGCAGCTCTTGCCGATGTCGATATCCACGACCAGCAGGTCGGGATTTTCCTTGCCCAGTGCTACGATCTCGTGGCCGAAGCCGTCGCGGGTGGCGATATTCTTCTTTTCGCTCATTTCATGTCCCTCCTTGCTTAGTGAACCAGCTGGGCCTTCAGCTCAGCCATGGCCTGCTTATACTGCTCATCATTGGGGGCGACGCCGTGCCAGCCGCACTGGTTTTCCATAAAGGAGACGCCCTTGCCCTTGACAGTGTGTGCATAGATGCACTTGGGCTTGCCATTCCGGGAGGCGTAGCACTTATCCAGTGTAGCTACGATCTCCTCCATGCTGTGGCCGTCGATCTCCAGCGTTTCCCAGCCGAAGGCGCGGAACTTCTCACCCAGGTCGCCGTTGGGCATCACCTCGTCGCAGGTGCCGTCCAGCTGGAGATTGTTGTAGTCTACAAAGACGATCAGGTTATCCAGCTTGTACTTGTGGGCGGTATTGGCAGCCTCCCAGATCTCGCCCTCCTGCGATTCACCGTCGCCCACCACGCAGAAGACCTTGTAGTCCTTGTGATCCAGCTTCCCTGCCAGCGCCATACCGGCGGCGCAGGCCAGACCCTGTCCCAGAGAGCCGGTGGAAATATCAATGCCGGGGCATTTGTTCATGGAGGGGTGTCCCTGCAGCATGGAGCCCTCCTTACGCAGCGTGTCCAGCTCGGACTCGGGGAAGAAGCCGACGCTTGCCAGGCAGGCATACTGGATGGGGCAGACATGACCCTTGGAGAGCACCATGCGGTCGCGATCCGGCCAGCGGGGGTTCCTGGGGTCGAGGTTCATGTACTTGAAATAGCAGGCGGTAACAAAATCTGCGGCGGAAAGAGAGCCGCCCGGATGGCCGGACTGTGCCTTGTAGATCATGTCAATGACCTTCATGCGCATTTGTACGGCGGTGTTTTTCAGCTCCTGAATGGAAATGTCTTTCATAAAAATCACCTCATAATAACATTTTTGAAGGGGTATTGTAATATGTCTGACAAACTATGAGTACAGTATACTCCTTTGTCGGACAAAGTCAATAGGGTTTTTGACTTTTTTGGTTTTCTACAAATCAGAGGGCAGTTTTTTGTACAAAATGCGGGAGCAGCTGTCCGTTCCGGGGCTTTTTTGCAGGAAAGCTCCGGGAGGAGAGGTACCCGGAGCTTTCCCGCAGGGTCAACCAACAAGCATGGTGGAGAGAGCGGGGATATAGGTGACGAGGAGCAGAACGACCAGCTCTGCCACAAGGCAGGGGACGATGCCCTTGGTGATCTCCTCAATCTTGATCTTGCCGATGCCGCAGGCCACATACAGGTTGACGCCCACCGGCGGCGTGAACAGGCCCACGGCCAGGTTCACGATCATCACCGTGCCCAGATGAATGGGGTCAATGCCCAGCTGCAGCGCCACCGGCGCGAACAGCGGCGTGAAAATGTACAGCGCGGAGGTGGAGTCCAGGAAGCATCCGGCGATCAGCAGGACGATGTTCACGATGATGAAGAAGATGATCGAGCTGCCGCCGGTGACATTCATCATAAAGCCCTCAATGGCCAGATCCAGCCGGGCGCGGGTGAGCACATAGCCGAACAGCGTGGCGCCCATGGTGATGAACATGACGGTGGCCGTGGTGCTGCAGGAGTCAATGAGGATGTCCTTGATCTTCTTCAGGCTGATCTCCCGATAGACGAAGATACCCACGATCAGCCCGTAGAACACGGAGACGGCGGCCGCCTCGGTGGGGGTGAAGATGCTGCCATAGATACCGCCGAGGATGATGACGGGCATCAAAAGACCCCAGAATGCATCCTTGAACGCTTTCCAGCGCTCCTTGCCGGTGGCCTTGGGAAGCACCTTCAGATCCATCTTCCGGCCGACGACCAGCGCAGCGACGATCAAGCCTGCGCCCATCAGCAGACCGGGGATCACGCCGGCCTTGAAGAGGTCGGTGATGGAGGCGTCCGCAATAGAACCATACACGACAAAGGTGATGGACGGCGGGATCACCACGCCGATGGCGCCGCCTGCCGCCATCAGAGCGCAGGAGAAGGCGGCGGGATATCCGGCCTTTACCAGGGCGGGGATCATGATCAGGCCCAAGGCCGCCACCGTGGCGGGGCCGGAGCCGGAGATCGCTGCGAAGAAGCAGGAAACCACCACGCAGACCATGGCCATGCCGCCGCGGATGTGGCCCAGGCACTTCTCCGCCAGATTGATAAGGCGGCCGGAAATGCCGGCCTTTTCCATCACATTGCCGGAGAGGATGAAGAAGGGGATCGCCAGCAAAACAAATTTGCTGCTGGCAGAGGAGCACAGACGGGGCAGCACGCTCATAATGGCGTCCAGAGGCTTACCCGCACCCTGCGTCAGAATAGCGCCTACGCTGGACATACCCAGACACACGGCGATGGGTGCGCCGAACACCAGCAGCACCACAAAGATGCCCAATAATACGATTCCGACCATTATTTCTCGCCCTCCTGTTCTTTATATTCCTTGCACATGACCAGCATGGTCTGGAAAAAAGCAATTGCCGCAAAGGCCGCGCCGATGGGGACGAAGGACCCATAGATCCACTCGGGCCACTGCATATTGGCAGTTTCCTGACCCAGCCGATACTGGCTGATGACCATCTGTACACCGAAAAACACGATCAGCAGACAGAACAGCACGGAGATGCCGTACATGACCAGCTGGATGATCAGCCGCGTATGGGGACTGACACGGTCGGTGATGATGGAAAGCCCCAGATGCGCTCTGCGCCGGGCCGCGATGGCGGTACCCATAAAGCTCATCAGGACAAATAGGTAGGTGGACATTTCATCCGAAACCGCCAGAGAATGCTTGAACAGGAAGCGGGCGATGACGTTTGAAAAGACCAGCACCGCCATAATGGAAACGCACGCGCAGGAAACGAATTTTTCGATTTTCTCAAACATATGGATCCTCCTCATTCAATGCCGAAAGCGGCACAGGCGGCTTCGCCATATTGGGCCTTCAGCTCAGCCGTTACGTCACTTACCGCGTCCTTAAAGGCCTGAAGCTGCTCCTCCGTCAGGATATCCACCTGCATACCGGCGTCCTGGAAGCCCTGGATCAGCTCGTCCTCCTCGGCCTCCAGCCGGTCGCGGCCCCATTCGCAGGCATCGGAGGCGCACTGCTGGAGAAGCGCCTGTGTATTTTCGTCCAGGCTTTCCCAAACCTTTTTGTTGGCCACAAAGAGATCATTTTCATAGCTGTAATTCCAGATGGTCATGTACTTCTGAATTTCATCCATCTTGGCGGATTTGGTCACGGAGCAGCCGTTTTCCTGTCCGTCAATGGTCTTTTGCTGGATGGCGGTGAACACCTCGCTCCAGCTCATGGCCGTGGGGCTGGCGCCCAGCGCCTTGAATACGCCCATATATACCGCCGAGCCGGGGACACGGATCTTCAGATCCTTCAGATCCTCCGGTGTGGTGACCGGATGCTTGCTGTTGGTGAGCTGGCGGAAGCCGTTGTGGAAGGAACCCAGATACGTGATGCCCTTTGCATCCAGCAGCTCTGCGTAGTAAGCACCGCCGGTGGTGTCGATGACCTGCCGTGCCTCCTGATAGGAGGTAAAGGACCAGGGCAGCGTCGCCACGGACATCTTGGGCTCTATGTTGGCCAGGACGCAGGTGGCATAAGCTCCCAGATCCGCTGCGCCTACGGCGATGTACTCCACGCCCTTGGTGCTGTTGCCGCCGGCCAGCGTGTCGTTGGGAAACACATCAATGGTGATGCTTCCGCCTGAACGCTCCGCCACCAGGTCTGCGAAGTGGTGGGCTACCAGCGAGTCGATTTGCGTGTCTGTTCCGTTGACCGCCATGGACAAATTGATTTTCCGATATGCACCGTCCTCACTGTCAGAGGCCGTTGTGCCGCTGCAGCCGGACATCGTGCCCAGCAGCAGTACGGCACCCAGTAGTAATGCGAGCCATCGTTTGCACCGATTCATGTTCCATACCTCCAGCAAAACTTCGTCTTTTGTCATGTGTCTGACAAAGGCATTTATAGTATAGCAAGCCCCATTCTTTTCGTCAACCCCTATTGAGAATTTCAACAATTCGCACTATTCTGACAGAATGGTTTTGTGCAAAACGGAGGGACTGTTCCTTGGCCGCCTGTGCTTCTCCTGCAAGTTCAAGGAGGAAACGGGCGAGAGTCTGACGGACGTTATCCTGAAAGAAAAAACGGAGAAGGCCAACGCCTCCTCCGTTATTCGGATAAGCCCCTCACCGCTATCGGCTCATATCCTGGCTTTTCCTTTCCGTCAGTATGGAAACCCTTTTCAAATCCGAAAGCACTTATGCAGGGCTTTATACTCACCCAACGCCAAAATCGTAATGTCATCGGACAATATGGTGTCCGGCGTAACGGAAACATCCGTTTCTCCTGCGCGTTTGATGCCGAGAATGTTGATGCCAAACTTTCTGCGGACGTTCAGCTCACCAACGCTTTTCCCGATCCACGCCTCCGGCACCTGCACTTCAAAGATGGCGTGCTGCTCGTCGATCTCTATGTAGTCGAAAATATGGTCGGCAGTGAATCGGATCGCCGCCCATTTTGCCACCTGCTTTTCAGGGTAGACCACGTTATCTGCGCCGTTGCGGAGCAGAAACTTCGCCTGCACATCGCGTTCGGCGCGGGATACCACGCATTTGGCACCCAGCTCTTTCAGCAGCGAGGTGGTCTCCAGCGAGTTCTGGAAGCTGCCGCTGATGGTCACAAAACAAACATCAAAATTTCCGATACCGAGCGAACGCAGAAACTCCGCATTGGTGCTGTCGCCGATCTGTGCGTTGGTGACAAACGGAAGCACATCGTTGATCCGTTCCTCATTGGTATCGACTGCCATGACCTGATGCCCCAGTTGAGAAAGCTGCATGGCGATATGCCGCCCGAAGCGGCCTGCTCCGATCAATAAAACATTTTTCATGGGATAGATACTCCTTTGCTTATCCAATCGTGATGCTTTCCTGCGGCAGCTTTGCGCTGCCGGTTTTCTTGCTGGACACCGCCGCGTAAATGAGCGTAAGCCCGCCGACTCTCCCCAGATACATCAGCGCGATCAATACCATTTGCGAGGGAATATGCAGCTGCGGCGTAATACCCAATGTCAGTCCCACCGTGCCTACCGCCGACGCTGCTTCATACAGGCAGGAGGACAGCGGAAGATTCTCGTATACGCTGATAAAAACGCCTCCGCCAAAGAACAGGGCAAGATACATCGTCAGGATGGTCGCGGCGGTTTTGACGGCGCCGCAATCGACTCTGCGCCCAAAGAGTTGGGCGCTGTCCCGCTGGCGGAAGGTCGCGGCAGCATTGGCAAGCAGGACTGCCAGCGTGGTGGTTTTCATGCCGCCTGCCGTGGAGCCGGGAGAGCCGCCAATGAGCATCAGAAGGATCATCACGCTCAGAGATGCGCTGGACATGGCGGGCAGATCGACGGTGTTGAAGCCCGCCGTTCTCGGCGTGACCGATTGGAACAGGGCTGCCTGAATCCGCTCTCCGAGGGGAAGGGCATCAAAATCCGCAAAGAAGAAAAACAGCGCCGGAAGGACGATCAGCGTGAGTGTCGTGACAAGAATCACCTTGCTCTGCATTCGATAACGGTGGAAGTGCAGCTTGTTTTCGCAAATGTCATCCCATGTCAGGAATCCGATGCCGCCGGTTATGATCAGCAGCATGATCGTGATATTGATTACCGGATTTTGGACATAACCGGTAAGGGACGGATACAAGTTATTGTTCGTTCCCAGAATGTCAAACCCGGCGTTGCAAAAGGCGGAGACGGAATGAAACACCGCCATCCAGATCCCGTGCCATCCGTAGTCCCGGCAAAACACCGGCAGCATGACGAGTGCGCCGACCAGTTCGATCAGAAATGTTCCCCGCAGGATGAACCGGGTCAGCCGGACGATTCCTCCGACCTTCGGCGCTGAAATGGCGTCCTGCATGGTGCTGCGCTGCATCAGAGAGATCCTTCGCCCGGACAGCAGCGCAACCGATGCCGCCACGGTGACAACACCAAGCCCGCCTATCTGAATCAGCGTCAGGATCACCGTCTGACCAAAGCCCGACCAATAGCTGCCGGTGTCCTGCACCACAAGCCCCGTTACACAAACAGCGGAGGTCGCGGTGAAAAGCGCTTCATGAAATGGCGTTACGCACCCGGCTGTTGTGGAGAGCGGCAGCATCAGCAGCAGCGCACCCAGCAGAATGACCCCGGCAAAGCCTAATATGATAATTTGAAAAGACGAAAGGCGGCGCTTTCTGCAAGGCATTTCTCCCGTCATTATCCTCACTCCTTTTGAATCGCGTAATCGCTTTACTGTGCGCAGGCCAAACAGACGCGGCATTGCCTGACTGTGATGAAGGATACCCTGTACGCACTCAGCTCGGAGATCATAAAGTAAATGTCGTATGCGTCTGCTTCATGTTCTGAAATAGAACATCGGCTTTCACAGTTTCCGGTACAAAGTAAGCCGGCTCCAGCGCTGAACGCATAACATTCTTCCGCCTTCTGTTCACGCAAAAAAGACACACCTATACCCGATACCGCAGTAAAGGGCGCAGGTATGCCGCACATGAACAGGCCATATAAGAGCGGTTAACCGTTATCGTCGCTGCTGTCGTTTTCCACGGAGCTCCTCTTTCTTACTGTGTGCTTACATCATAGCATTTCTCCAGTGTAGATTCGGTAAAGAAACAAGCGCAGAGCAATACCTTCCCATGATGCAGGAGAAGATCGAACGGACTTTCCAGCGTGCAGGCACTGCGGATGCCCGGCACAGCCTGCGGGACAGAGCCGTGCTTGACGTGCAGATCGCTGGTGCAGATGGACCCAGCGTCACCCGCACAATGGCGTCACGGGAATCCAGTATCCTCGGCACCGGCTTGTCCAGAAGGGCAAACTTGCCGCGTTCTGTGTAGGTTAGTACTTTCATATTGACCACCCAAAAGACAGATTTAACCGCCCAACTGCTTCAACTGTTTTTCCAGCTTTTCAATTTTGCCGCTGATACTCGTGTATTCCGTGTAGGCAGCGACCACATCTGCATCATTTTCAAAGGTTGGGCGCTGCGGGAATTTTGCATCCAGAATAAATGTTTTTGTTGCACCTGGGAACCGGACCCGAATCGTATTCAGATTATGCTCCGTCACCATTCCGCCACCGTAGAGCCTGGAAGTGACGGCAACATTCACCAGCGAAATATCTGAAACATCCGGGAGCGACGCCCTTAAATCCTCAATTTGGGCGGTAATATCTGCAATCCGAGCCTGGCGTGCTGCCGCATCGGCTTCCTGCTGCTCGGCTGCTTTTTTGCGCTTCTGGGATTTTGCCTTTGGGACGTAGGGGATTTCCTTATAGTAGCCGTAGGTCCGGCAGCAGTAAATCAAATCAAACGCCAGCAAATGCAGGCTGCGCTCCTCTGCACAATGGCCGTCACTGCGGAGCTTGTCGAAATGCTTTCGGAGGAATTCAGAATGCGCTTTCAGACGCTCCACGATTTCATCGCACATTTGGTAGTATTTGCTCAGGTCAAAGCTTCCGCCGGACCCAATGTCAAATCCGTATTCTCCATAGGCAGCCATCTGGGCGGCCTCGCTGTACTTGTAAATGTAATTGTCCTCCGGTGCATACATGGCCAGATACGCAGAGGCTGCGTGCCGATCGTGCTTAAAGGACCAACTGCCCGGATAATAGGCAATGCGCAGCCGTTCCATTCCGTCCAGGAACTGATCCATATGTTCCTGCCGAAGCTTCAGATCACCGTGGTCCTCAGCAAAGAGAACATCGCAGAACAGGTGCTCCACTTCGGCAGAATCCTTTTCGCAGAGCTTCACGACGGCGTTCCGGGGATGCATACGGCTGTTATCAATCAGGACCGAAAAGTCCTTTGTGGCAGCATTGAAGCGGGAAGCAAAATCGGGATGATCGTTTCGGAACCACTCCCGCTGGAAGGTCTTTAAGGCCCTCCACTTAAAAATCTCATCATGCTCACTGCCATAAAGGGTGTCCATATTCTCCTCATAGAGATGGATGAGTTCGTCTAAAATCGCTGCATTCATTACCTGATCTCCCACATATAAGTATTTTCCCATGTCAAATCGACCCCGCTGCCGGAGAAGATCGGAATCGTCCCGGTGTCCGCCGTATGGCGGTAGACATCGTCAATGCAAAGCTGGTGCATGGCTATGGGCCAACCATCTGGGGCCTGTCGGGGCCGACCGAAGGGATACCGTGAGACCGGCCGGCTGCGGGCTTGACTGCTGGCTCATTTTACCGTCCGGGCTGTTTGACAGACCTGCATATCACCGGGCCAGCTGGGCCACGGCGGCCACGGCGGCGTCGATCTCCTCCTCCGTGTTGAAGGGGGAAAAGCTAAAGCGCACCGCACCCTGCTCCCGGGTGCCCAGAGCCTGGTGGAGCCGGGGCGCGCAGTGGGCACCGGGGCGGGTAGCAATGCCCCAGCCCTGCAAAAGCGCATCAGACACCTCGCCGGAATCCAGGTCCCGGATGTTCAGGGACACGATGGCCGCCCGGCAAGGGGCGGAAAAGTCGCCATACACCCGGACGCCGGGAAGCTCCCGGACGCCCTGGTAAAACCGCAGCATCAGCCCGTGCTCCCGGGCGTACAGGCTTTCCACCCCCTCTGCCAGCAGGTATTCCAGAGCGGCGTGAAGCCCCGCCAGGCCATGACTGTTCAGGGTTCCGGCCTCCAGGCGGGTGGGATAGGCGGCGGGCTGATCCCTGTCGAAGGAGTGAACGCCGCTGCCGCCCCGCAGCAGGGGCCGGACCTCCACCCCCGGGCGGATACACAGGCCGCCGGTGCCCTGGGGGCCCAGCAGGCTCTTGTGGCCCGTAAAGCACACCACGTCCGCCCCTAGGGCCGTCATGTCCAGGGGAATGGCTCCCGCCGTCTGGGACGCGTCCAGAATCAGCAGCGCACCGCGGCGGTGGGCCATGGCGGCAATGCGGGGGATATCCAGCACGTCGCCGGTGACATTGGAGGCGTGGGTACATACCACGGCCCGGGTATTGGGCCGGAACAGCCTTTCAAAAGCATCATAAGAAACCTGCCCGTTTTTGTCCGCCGGGACAAAGCTCAGGGCCATTCCCTGCCGCTGCAGGGCATACAGGGGCCGGAGCACCGAGTTGTGCTCCAGGTCCGTGGAAATGGCGTGGTCCCCCGGGGACAGCAGGCCGCATATGGCGATGTTCAGAGCCATGGTGGAGTTGGCGGCAAAAACCACATGGTCCGGCCGGGGGCAGCCCAGCAGCCGGGCCGCCAGGCAGCGGGTATCATACACCGTCCGCAGGGCGGACAGGGACGCCCCATGAGCGCCCCGGGCGGCGTTTCCCGCCTTACAGATGGCCTCTGCCACCGCCTGGGCCACCTGGGGCGGCTTGTGCAGGGACGTGGCAGCACTGTCCAGATAAATCTCCGTCATCAGAACATCTCCAATACGCAGCAGGGGCCGTGGCCGATGCCGTTTTCATCCAGCGCCGCCGTCAGGACGGTTTCGTCGCCGGGGTCCGCCTTCCAGGCCAGGCCGCACCCGGCGGAAATGCGGGACGGCAGCGGGATGATGCGCCCCGGCAGAGACAGCCGCCCGAACAGGGCCTCCGCCGCCAGGGCCTGGGCCGTCTCCTGGAAGGAGATCACCAGGGCCGGAGTCCGTTGGCGGGTCAAGGCCGGATCACCAGGGTGGCGTTCATCTGCTTCTCGGCGATGACGTACATATTGGTCACCTGACCCACCCGGAGCTTGTCGGCGATGCCGTAATGATTCAGACAGGTGCCGCAGGTCAGGATCTCCACCCCCAGCGCCTCCAGCTTGTGCAGGTCCTCCAGGGACGCGGAGCCATCGCAGGTGACGAAAGCGCCGCCGTTGTAGAACAGAACGGTGCGGGGCAGCTTCTCCTGCTGGGTCAGGGCAAACAGGAAGCCCTTCAGCAGCACCCGGCCCAGGGTGTCGTCTCCCTGGCCCATGTGGTCGGCGGAGATCACCACCACGGTGTTCTCGGGCCTTTCGGAGGGAACGGTGCAGATGCCGTCGGCGGTATCGGGCAGCTGGGCTCCGGCCTGGGCGGTGATGGTGACCCGGAAGCGGTTTTCCGCCAGCTGCTCCGTTTCGATGGTGCAGCCCTTGCTCTGGGCCAGACGGGTCAGATTCTCCACGGCGATGCGGTTATCCACCAGAGTCTCCACGGTGCCGGGACCGGCCAGAGTCTTCAGAGCCTGCAGGGTCTTGACCACCGGAATGGGGCAGGCGTCGCCTACGGCGTTGACTTGGATCATGATGAGAAGCCTCCTTGCTTTTGAGTCGGAATAACAATATGTTCATTATAAACGTTTCCCCGGGGGATTGCAAGGGGTGGGCCCCGCAAATGGCGGCGCGGTGCTTGCCGCAAAAGTCCGGGACGCCTTGCACAGCAAGGCCCCCGCTTTGGACGGGGGCCTTATTCTGCATGAAAATCCTTTTCATTTGTCTGGGTATGCGGTATAATATACCCACTATGTATCCTGGAGGTGCCGCATATGGAGAAGACCCGCCGCGAGATCATGGACCGGGTATATCTCACCTATCTGCCTGCCAAAAAGTTCAAAACCGGCTGCCTTTCCGCGCAGTTCATCACGCCCCTGCGCCGGGAGACGGCGTCCTGCGGCGCGCTGCTGCCGCTGGTGCTCCAGCGGGGCACCATGCGCTGTCCGGATATCCAGCAGCTGTCCGCCGCCATGGACCAGCTCTACGGCGCGCAGATCAACCCCACCATCCGCAAAAGGGCGGAGTGCCAGTGCATCGGCTTTGTGGCCTCGGTAATGGACGACAGCTTCGCCCCCCGGGGAGAAAAGCTGCTGGAGCCCACCGCCGCCCTGCTGGGAGAACTGCTGCTGGACCCCGTCACCCGCAACGGCCGGTATCTGCCGGAGTATGTGGACAGTGAGCGGGCCAATCTGCTGGACAGCATCCGTTCCGTCCGCAACGACAAGCGGGACTGGGCGGACCTGCGCCTTTTGCAGGAGATGTGCCGGGACGAGCCCTACGGCGTCAGCCGCCTGGGAGACGAGACTGCCGCCGCAGCCATCAACAACCAGAAGCTCCATGTCTACAGCCAGGGAATGATGTCCGCCTCCCGGCTGGAGCTGTTCTACTGTGGCAGCGCTCCCATCACCCGGGTGGAGGACGCCCTGCTGGAGGCCTTCGCCGCCCTGCCCCGGGGCGCGGCCCGGGACCCGCAGCCGCCCTGCCGGGTGGACGCCCCGGCCCAGCCCCGTGTCATCCGCGAGGCCATGGATGTGACCCAGGGAAAGCTCTCCATGGGCTTCCGCTGCGGCACCGACGATGTGCCCGCCATGCTTCTGGCCAACCTTCTGTTCGGCGGCACCAGCAATTCCAAGCTGTTTCTCAACGTCCGGGAAAAGCTCTCCCTGTGCTACTACGCCTCCAGCAATTATGTCCGGTCCAAGGGCATCCTGACGGTGTCCTCCGGCATTGAAAGCGCCGACTATCAGCGGGCCCTGGACGAAATTCTGCACCAATTGCAGGAGGTCCGGGACGGGCACTGGGAGCCCTGGGAGCTGGAGGGCGCCCGCAGCACCATGCGCAGCGCCCTGGCCTCCCTGTCGGATTCCCAGGGCGCCCTGGAGAATTATTGCCTGGGGCAGGCCGCCACCGGCCAGAGTGAGGACCCGGAGACCATGCAGCGCCTGCTGGACCAGGTGACGCCGGAGCGCATCCGGGCCGCCGCCGGCAGCGTGACCCTGGACACCGTATACTTCCTGCACGGAAAGGAGGAGGCCTGATGAAAACCCTTACCTACCCCCGCATCGGGGAAAAGGTCCTGTGGGAGACCCTGCCCAACGGCCTGCCCGTCTGCGTGGTGCCCAAGCCCGGGTATGCCCGGAAGTTCGCCTTCTTCACCACCCGCTACGGCGGCATGGATATGCGCTTTCAGCTGGACGGCCGGTGGCTGGACACCCCCGCCGGCATCGCCCACTATCTGGAGCACAAGATGTTCGACACGGCGGACGGCAGCGCCATGCAGGAGCTGGCCAAGGGCGGGGCCGAGCCCAACGCCTACACCAGCAACGCCGTCACCGCCTATTATTTCGACTGCACCGAGCATTTTTATGATAATCTGCGGATCCTGCTGTCCTTCGTGTCCGTGCCGTATTTCACCGACGAGAGCGTGGAAAAGGAACAGGGCATCATCGCCCAGGAGATCGGCATGATCGAGGACAACCCCGAGTGGCAGGTATACCGCCAGATGATGCAGGCCCTGTACCGCCACAGCCCCGTGCGGCAGTCTGTGGCCGGGTCCGTGGAGAGCATCCGCCGGATCACGGCCCAGACCCTGTACGACTGCCACAAGGCGTTCTATACCCCCGCCAACATGTGCCTGGTGGTGGTGGGCGACGTGGACCCGGAGGAGGTTCTCCGGGCCGCCCGGGAGGTTCTGCCCCGGGAGAGTGGCCCCGCCATCCCCCGGGACTATGGCCGGGAGGAGGACCTGACGCCTCATATGGCCCGCATAGAGGACCGGATGGAGGTGGCCATGCCCACCTTCCTGCTGGGCTTCAAGTGCCCGCCGGTGCCGGAGGGAGAGGAGCGCATGCGCCTGGATATCCTGGGGGACCTGGCCTGCGACGTGCTCATGGGAGAGTCCAGCCCCCTGTTCACCCGGCTGTACAGTCAGGGGCTGATCAACGGCACCTTTGACAGCGCCTATGACCTGCTGCCGGGAGCCGCCTATGTGTTCTGCGGCGGCGACAGCAACGATCCCGAGGCCGTGCAGCAGGCCGTTCTGGATGAAGCCCGCCGGGTGGTCCGGGAGGGGGTGGACCCGGCCTATGTCCAGCGCATCCGCCGGGCCAGCTTCGGCGCATCCATCAAAAGCCTGAACTCCTTCGAGGCCATCGCCTCCACGGCGGCCGAGGGCTGCTTCCAGGGATACGATCCCTTCCGCTTCCCGGAGGTGTACGATTCCATTACCCAGCAGGATCTGCTGGACTTTATCCGGGACAATATCCGGCCGGAGCGCATGGCCCTGTCCATCATCTATCCAAAGGAGTGACGCTATGAACGAGAGTTGGAAATTTTCTGATATTCCCTATACCAGCCCGGACGTGGAGGCCCTTCAGACCCGGTACGATGCCCTGACCCGCCGGGCCAGGGCTGCCGCCTGCCCGGAGGACCTGCTGGACGTGGTCCGGCAGCGGGACGCCCTGCAGCAGGAGGTGGCCCTGTGCCAGAGCATTGCCACCATCCGGGCCTTCCACGACGTCACCGACGAATTTTACCAGCGGGAGCTGCAGGAGACCTTGCCCCGGCTGGAGACGCTGGATACCCAGTCCCTGTCCATGGCCATTGCGGAGAGCCCCTACGCTGCGGCGGTGGACGGGACCTTCGGCCCCCAGCTGCGCCGCCTGCTGACGCTGGATCAGCGGCTCCACACCGGCGGCAAGGAGCTGCAGGCCCGCATCTCCCGGCTGACGGCCCAATACCAGCAGCTGACGGCCTCCGCCAGGTATCAGGTCCAGGGCGAGACCCTCAGCGGCGGCCAGCTGCGCTTTGCGCTGGCCAGCACCGACCGGGAGCGCCGCCGGGCCGCCTACGAGGCCCAGCAGCAGACGGCGCTGGAAAACGCAGAAGCCCTGGAGCAGCTGCTGCGGGACCTGGTCCACGCACGAAATCAGCTGGCCCGTGAAAACGGCTTTGACAATTTTGCCGACTACGGCGATCTCTGCATGCAGCGTCTGGGCTATGGCCGGGCGGAGCTGGACGGATTCTGCCGCCAGGTGCAGACCCACATCGCCCCCCTGTATCTGCGTCTCCAGGAGGAGCAGCGCCAGCGCCTGGGGGTGGAGGCGCTGCTGCCCTATGACCGGGCCCTGGTGTTCCCGGAGGGCAACGCCGTCCCCGTGGCGGCAGAGGAGCTGCCCAAGGCCGCCCGCCGGATGTATCACGCCTTGAGTCCGGAGGCGGGACATTTCTTCGACGAGATGGTCCGCCACGACCTGCTGGACGTGACCGGCTCTCCCAATAAAATTTCTGGCATGGGCTTCTGCGACATGCTGGGCGCCCCCTACCGGATGCCCTTCATCTTTGCCAACTGCGACGGCACCGCCGGTGACGTCACCGTATACACCCACGAGCTGGGCCACGGGTTCCAGGGGTATCTGTCCATCCGCAGCCAGCCGGTGGCGGACTATGCGGGCCTGAGTCCGGACCTGGCGGAGGTCCACTCCAAGACCATGGAGCTGCTGGCCCAGCCCTACGCCCGGGATTTCTTCGGGAACCACGCTCCCCAGTTCCTGACGGAGCACCGCTATGACTTCATCAAGGAGCTGTGCGCCTTCTGCTCCATCCACACCTTTGAGACGTGGCTCTATGAGCATCCGGACGCCTCTCTGGCCCAGTGGGCAGAGGAGTTCGACCGCATTGAGAAGTCCTTCGGCCGGGCCCGGAACAACGAGCCCTGGCGGAAGCAGATGCTCTCCGGCTGCGACCTGTTCACCAATGTGGCTCTGTACATGTTCCCCCGGTATGTGGTAAGCTACGCTCTGTCCATCGTCTGCGCCCAGCAGCTGAAGGCCGCCTATGACGCCGACCCCGCAGACGGTTGGGCCCGGTATCACGCCCTGTGTGCCTCCGGCGGCAGCAAACTGTATGCCGAGACCCTTTCGGATGCCGGACTGCCCCTGCCCTACGCTCCCGGCGTGGTGGAGAGCCTGGCCCAGGACCTGGCCCGCCAGTTCTGGGGATAAAGCCTCCTCTGCAGCCGCCGGCTGCGGAGGTTCCGGCCCCGGTTGGTAGACGAAAGAGAATAGACCGACGGCGGATGCACAAGGCATCTGCCGTCGGTCCCTTTTTATAGGTTTTTCGGGTGGTCAGAACAAATCAGGGTACAGAGCCGCCACCTGCTGATACCAGCTCTGATAATCGGACAGGGTGTCGCCGTCCAGGGAGTATACCTGCCATTGGGCGGCGGAGTCGGCGGTGGTCGGGGCCTGCCCCAGGGGATACTTGCCCCGCTCCAGCTCCGTGGGATAGTACATCCCCGCATAGTCGGAGCCGTCGTCATAGGCGGTGAGGAACAACAGATAGGGCTTGCCGGTTTCCATGGGCAGATAGCCCCCCTGGGTCCACAGGGCATCGTCTGCGGTGTAGCACTCCTCGGTGATCACCAGCTGCTCCGGGGCCTGGCCCTTCAGCACCTGGGATATTCTGCCGGTGGTCCGGGTATAGCCGGAGGAGACGTTGCCGTCGCTGTAGCGGGAAAGGACGTTTTCCTGAGTTTCCGGGGTGAATACCACGATCAGGTCGCTGACCTCCTGCAATTGGGACACCGTTGCCGCCTGGGTCAGACGGTCAGCGGACAGCCGGTGGACGGTCTGCTGTCTGGCGCCGCAGGCGGTCAGCATCACCAGGGCCAGCGCCAGCAGACAGGAAAGCAGAGCTTTTGTGCGTCTCATGGAAAAGCCTCCTTTATTTAGGTTATCATCATTATACCACACCCGGGGGAGAGTACAATTGGCAAATTGCAGAATTTTCCGAACGGAATCTATGGCTTTTCCACAAGAATAAACGGATATTTTGAACAAAATGTGAATTTACAGTGTGGTCACAAACCGCCGCAGGCCGTCGTCCAGCAGCTGGGCGGCCCGGTCCCCCTCTCCGGCGGCGATCAGCTCCGTGAACCGGGCCAGGGTACGCAGGCTCTCCTCCCGGCCCACGGACCGGATATAGCCGGACCAGAACTCCAGGTTCACCTGCATGAAGGCGTTGAACAGCAGGGGCGTGATGGTGTTGCCGCTTAAAAACGTCACCCCCCGGTGATAGCGGAACAGGGCCTGGGCCAGGGCGGCGGTGTCCGGGGCCTCCTCCGCCTGGCGCTGGAGGGCGCGCAGGGTGTCCAGATCGGCGGCGGTGTGGGACGCGGCCAGGTCCCGCAGAGCCGGGGCCTCCAGATAGTACCGCAGGCGCAGGATGCTGCGGGCGGTTTTCTCGTCGGGAAGGCCCCCGTGATAGTCCATGATGGCCATCAGCGTCTCCAGGCTGCCGGTCTGGGCATAGTCCGCCACGGTGACGCCCCGGCGGGAGGCGACGTCCAGAAAGCCCAGGCGGTGCAGCTCCCGCAGGCCCTCGTGGACCACGGTTTTGCTGATGTGCATGGTGTCGGCCAGCTCCCGCTCCGTGGGCAGCCGGTCGCCGGGCTTCAGCTGCCCGGATAGGATGGCTCCCTCCACCTGCTGGATAAACAGCTCCCGGATGGACGGGGCCACAATGGGACGGAAATCCATGGCATATCCTCCTTCTGGTCCGACCAGGACCATAAAAATAGGATACCATAACTTTATAAGAACAGTCAATAGCTTTTTGCCCCGGAAATTGGTATCATTAGGGTGAGTTCATGCAGAAAAATCGCCCTTGAGGCGGAGATAAAGGAGATTTCACATGGGAAAGAACATCAACGGCGACCGGCCCACCGCGTTCCCCCTGGAGCAGGAGAAGCTGCCCTTCACCATCCCCGTGGTGGAGGAGCCCCGGCCCAAGATCGCCAAGCTGGTGGCCATGATCACCGACCGGGTGCCTGCCAAGCTCAAGGGCGTCAAGGGCAACGACCCGGAATACTGGGGCCTGGCGGACCTGGTCAGCGACGAAATGGCGGACGTGGCCCTGAAGATGGGCGTCCGCAAGCCCAAGACCATCCAGCAGCTGATGAAGCTGACCAAGCTGGAGCGGGAGCCCCTGCAGAAGCTGCTGGACCAGATGGCCTGGGTGGGTCTGATCGAGTATAACTGGGAGAATCTGGACGGGAAGAACCCCAACCACGAAAAGCGGTACGTTCTGCCCCAGTTCGTCCCCGGCAGCGCCGAGTTCTTCAATATGCGCCGCAGCCAGATGGACGAGCATCCCCAGGTGGCGGCCTTCTTCGAGCGGATGACCTTCCTGCCCCTGGAAAAGATCACCCCCATGGTGCCTCCCGGAGGCGCCGGCATCGGCATGCACGTGATCCCCGTGGAAAAGGCCATCGAAACGGAGAACGAGGCCGTGGGCCTGGAGAAGATCTCCTATTGGCTGCACAAGTACGAGGGCAAGTACGCCAAGAGCATGTGCTCCTGCCGGGCCAGCCGCCAGTATCTGAACGAGGGCTGCGGCGACGACCCGGAGAGCTGGTGCATCGCCGTGGGCGATATGGCCACCTATATCGTGGAAACCGGCCGGGGCGAGTACATCACCTATGACGAGGCCATGGCCATCTTCAAGAAGGCCGAGGACAACGGCTTCGTCCATCAGATCACCAACATCGACGGCGAACAGAAGATTTTCGGCATCTGCAACTGCAACGTCAACGTCTGCAACGCCCTGCGGACCAGCCAGCTGTTCAACACTCCCAATATGTCCCGCAGCGCCTATGTGGCCCGGGTGGAGACGGACCAGTGCGTGGCCTGCGGCCGGTGCGTGGAATACTGTCCCGCCGGTGCGGTGAAGCTGGGCCAGAAGCTGTGCACCAAGTCCGGCCCCGTGGAGTATCCCCGCCAGGAGCTGCCGGATGCAGCCAAGTGGGGTCCCGAAAAGTGGGCCATCGACTACCGGGACAAGAACCGCGTCAACTGCTACGACACCGGTACCGCCCCCTGCAAGACCGCCTGCCCCGCCCACATCGCGGTGCAGGGCTATCTGAAGCTGGCGGCCCAGGGCAAGTACCGGGAGGCCCTGCAGCTGATCAAGCGGGAGAATCCCTTCCCCGCCGTGTGCGGCCGCATCTGCAACCGCCGGTGCGAGGACGCCTGCACCCGGGGCACCGTGGACCAGGCGGTGGCCATTGACGAGGTGAAGCGGTTCATCGCCCAGCAGGACCTGGACGCCGCCACCCGGTTCGTGCCGGAGAAGGTGATCCCCAAGGTAGACGGCGCGTTCGACCAGCAGATTGCCATCATCGGCGGCGGCCCGGCGGGCCTGTCCTGCGCCTATTACCTGGCGGAGAAGGGCTATCGCCCCACCGTGTTTGAAAAGGAGCGCCGCCTGGGCGGTATGCTGGAAAACGGCCTGCCCAGCTTCCGGCTGGAGAAGGACGTGGTCCAGGCGGAGATCGACGTGCTGCGGGAAATGGGCGTCCAGTTCCGCTGCGGCGTGGAGGTGGGCAAGGACGTGACCATTGCCCAGCTGCGGGAGCAGGGCTATCAGGGCTTCTATGTGGCCGTGGGCCTGCAGTCCGGCGGCAGGCTGAACATCCCCGGCGACGACGCCCAGGGCGTCACGGCGGGCATCGACTTCATGCGCCGGGTCAACGGCGGCCAGGAGACGAAGCTGGAAGGCCGGGTGGTGGTCATCGGCGGCGGCAACATCGCCGCCGACGTGGCCCGGACGGCGGTGCGCTGCGGCGCGGAGTCCGTGGACCTGTACTGCCTGGAGAGCTATGACGATATGCCCATGGGCCCGGAGGACCGGGGCGAGTGTGAGCGGGACGGCATCACCATCCACGCCGGATGGGGCCAGACGGAGATCGTCACCGAAAACGGCCATGCCGCCGGGATCCGCTTCCGCAAGTGCCTGCGGGTGAAGAACGACCAGGGCCGCTTCGCCCCGGAGTTTGACGACAACGACACCTGCCAGGCCCAGTGCGCCGCGGTGCTGTACTGCATCGGCCAGAAGGTGGATTGGCGGCAGCTGCTGACGGGCACCGCCGTGACCTTCAACCCCAACGGCACCGCCCAGGTGGACCCGGTAACGTATCAGACGGCGGAGCCCGACATTTTCGCCGGAGGCGATGCCGTCACCGGCCAGAAGTTCGCCATCGACGCCATCGCCGCCGGCAAGGAGGGCGCCATTTCCCTGCACCGGTTCGTGCAGAAGGCAACCCTGACCATCGGCCGCAACCGCCGCCAGTTTGTGGAGCTGGACAAGGAGAACGCCCTGATCCCCGTGGGCTTCGACAACACGCCCCGCCAGCGGATCGGGTACAACGAGGCCCTGCGCCGGACCTTCCGGGACGAGCGGGTGGCCTTCACCGCCGAACAGGTGCAGAAGGAGACGGCTCGCTGCCTCAGCTGCGGCGCCTCCGTGGTGGACCCCAACAAGTGCATCGGCTGCGGTGTGTGCACCACCAAGTGCGCCTTTGACGCCATTCACCTGCACCGGGAGCGGCCGGAGTGCACCAACATGATCCCCTCCGAGGATAAGATGAAGGCCATCCTGCCCTACATGATGAAGCGGCAGATCAAGATCCGGAAGGCCGGGAAGAAATAATGCACGAGCTGGGCATCGTTTTTCATGTGATCCGGGCCGTGGAGGACATTGGGCGGCAGCAGCAGCTCACCGATGTGGCGTCGGTGACGCTGGAGCTGGGCCAGGTGTCCGGTGTGGTGCCCCATGAGCTGGAGAGCTGCTGGAAATGGGCTGTGGCCCGGACGGAGCTGATGCCCCGGGCGCAGCTGCGGTTCGAGACGGTCCACGCCATCACTCACTGCGATGGCTGCGGCCGGGACTATGACACCGTACCCCAAGGCCGGATGTGTCCCTTCTGCGGCAGCGAGGACACCTGGCTGGTTCAGGGAAATGAAGTGAATATCAAAGAGATTGAGGCGCAGTAGCCTGTGTCCGCCCCCGTTTGCCATTGACAAGCGGGGGCGGACGGCGTATAATGACAATATATATTGAATGCATTGAGAGATTGAGTCATGCAAAGGGCCGCCCGGGAGACCGGGCGGGCTTTGGCGTGGCTCTTTTTTCGCGGAAAGGAGCACTTTGTATGCAGGATGTGGTCATCATCGGCGGCGGCGCAGTGGGCTGCGCCGTGGCCCGGGAGCTGAGCCGCTGGCAGCTGGACGTGTGCCTGGTGGAGCAGGGAGAGGACGTATGCGTGGGCACCAGCAAGGCCAATTCCGCCATCGTTCACGCCGGGTTCGACGCTCCGGCGGGGAGTCTGAAGGCCCGGTTCAACGTGGAGGGCAGCCGCCGGATGGAGGCGCTGTCCCGGGAGCTGGACTTCCCTTATCGCCGGAACGGGGCCCTGGTGCTATGCTTTGAGGAGGCGGGCCTGCCCCATCTGGAGGAGCTTCTGCACCGGGGACAGGTCAACGGCGTGGAGGGCCTGGAGATCGCCCGGGGAGAGCAGCTTCATGCGCTGGAGCCTGCTCTGTCGGAGAAGGCCGTTGCCGCCCTGTACGCCCCCAGCAGCGCCATCATCTGTCCCTTCGGCATGACCATCGCCCTGGCAGAGAACGCCGCTCATAACGGCGTGACCTTCCGCTTCGACACCCGGGTGGAGCGCATCCGCCGGACCCGGGCGGGCTATATCCTGGAAACCAACCGGGGGACCATGGAGACCCGGGCCGTAATCAGCGCCGCCGGTGTGTGGGGCGATGTGCTCCATAACCAGGTGTGCAGCGATACCGCCCGCATCGTGCCCCGCCGGGGTGAATACTGCCTGCTGGACAAGAAGGACGGCGGCCTGGTGCAGCGCACCGTGTTCCAGCTGCCGGGCCCCATGGGCAAGGGCGTGCTGGTAACGCCTACGGTCCATGGCAACCTGTTGGTGGGCCCCACCGCTGCGGACCAGGAGCAGCGGGACCTGACCGCCACCACGGCGGAGGGACTGGCCTTTGCCCAGAATATGGCTCGCAAGAGCGTGCCGGGTCTGCCGCTGCGGGACGTGATCACCAGCTTTGCCGGGCTGCGGGCCCATCTGGCGGAGGGGGACGACGATTTCCGCGTGGGGCAGCCTGTTCCCGGCTATTTCGAGGCCCTGGGCATCGAGTCCCCGGGGCTGTCCTCCGCTCCGGCCATCGGGGCATATCTGGCGGAGCAGGCGGCGGCGTATCTGAATGCGCGGCAGAAGCCGGACTTCGACCCCCTGCGGCGGGACATCGTCCACCTGCGGGAGCTGCCCTTTGCCCGGCGGCAGCGCCTGGCAGAGGAGAACCCCGCTTACGGCAACATCGTGTGCCGCTGCGAGGGCATCAGCGAGGGGGAGATCGTGGACGCCATCCACCGGGTCCCCGGGGCCCGGTCCCTGGATGGGGTGAAGCGCCGGGTGCGGGCCGGTATGGGCCGGTGCCAGGGAGGCTTCTGCACGCCTCGGGTCATGGAGATCCTGGCCCGGGAGCTGGGGGTACCCCAGACGGAGCTGACGAAAAACGGCGGCACATCCCGGCTGCTGACCGGCCGGACCAAGGAGGAAGCATGATGAAACACGTACAGCTTGCCATTATCGGCGGAGGCCCTGCGGGCCTGGCCGCCGCCATCGCCGCCCGGAGGGCCGGGGTGCAGGATCTGCTGATCCTCGAGCGGGACCGGGAGCTGGGCGGTATTCTGAACCAGTGCATCCACGCGGGCTTCGGCCTGCACACCTTTTCCCAGGAGCTTACCGGGCCGGAATACGCCCGGCGGTTCGCGGACCAGGTCCGGGAGCTGGAGATTCCGTATCTGCTGAACACCATGGTGCTGGACCTGTCCCGGGACCGGGTGCTGACGGTGACGGGCCGGGAAACGGGACTCATGCAGATCAGCGCCGATGCGGTGATTCTGGCCATGGGCTGCCGGGAGCGGCCCCGGGGCGCGCTGAACATCCCCGGTTGCCGCCCGGCGGGCATTTACTCCGCCGGTACCGCCCAGCGGCTGGTGAACATGGAGGGGCTGATGCCCGACCGGGACGTGGTGATCCTGGGCAGCGGCGACATCGGCCTGATCATGGCCCGGCGCATGACCCTGGAGGGGGCCAAAGTCCACGCAGTGGCGGAGGTCATGCCCTATTCCGGCGGCCTGAAGCGGAACATCGTCCAGTGCCTGGAGGATTTCGATATTCCCCTGTACCTGTCCACCACGGTGGTGGATATTCATGGCCGGGAGCGGCTGGAGGGTGTGACCCTGGCCCGGGTGGACGGGAACCGCCGCCCCATCCCCGGCACGGAGCGGGACATCCCCTGCGACACCCTGCTGCTGTCCGTGGGTCTGCTGCCGGAAAACGAGCTGAGTCAGCAGGCAGGCGTCCGGCTGGACGCCGTTACCGGCGGCCCGGAGGTTGGGGACGATCTGTCCACCTCTATCCCCGGTGTGTTTGCCTGCGGCAACGTGCTGCACGTTCACGATTTGGTGGACTTTGTGTCCCAGGAGGCGGCACGGGCAGGAGAAAACGCTGCCCGGTACCTGCTGGAGCAGCGGCGGGAGCGGCAAACCGTCCGCCTGACCGGGAAAAACGGCGTGCGGTATACAGTGCCGCAGTATCTGGACCCGGAGGGGATGGAGGAGTCCGTCACCGTCCGATTCCGGGTGGGGAAGCCGTATCAGAACGCCGACCTGGCGGTCTACGCCGACGGAGCGCTGCTGCGCCGGGTGCATAAGCGCATCCTGACCCCCGGCGAGATGGAGCAGCTGACCCTGCGGCGGGCAGACCTGCCCCGGGAGTTGGCGGAGATCACCATTCAGGTGGAGGAGGTGGCAAAATGAGCATCCGCGAGCTGACGTGTATCGGCTGCCCTATGGGCTGCCAGCTGACCGCCGTTATGGACGGCAGCCAGGTGACGGAGGTCACCGGCAACACCTGTCCCCGGGGGGACGCCTACGCCCGGAAGGAGTGTACCCATCCGGCCCGCACCGTTACCGGCACCGTCCGGGTCACCGGCGGCCTGCTGCCGGTGGTGTCTGTCCGCACCCGGGGAGACGTACCCAAGGAAAGGGTGCTGGATGTGGCCCGGGCGCTGTGCCGGGTGCATCTGACGGCCCCGGTACACGCCGGGGATGTGGTGATCCCCAACGTGCTGGGCACCGGCGTGGACGTGGTGGCCACCCGGTCCGTGTAATCGTATAGGAAAAGAGCATCCGCAGGGGCCTGCGGATGCTCTTTTTTTAGTCCGGTACAGGGTCTGCCGCTTGGGGGAAATGCCCCCGGGAAAATCACCGGTTGACAGGGATGCCGGGAACAGTATATAATAACTTGAATCATAAATCCCTGTAAAAATGATTGTTTTCACCACGAAAACTGATATTTCATATTAGCAAATAAGGAGGCTATACATGGATATTTTTGAAAAATGCAGCGCCCCCTCTCTGGCCAAGGAACTGAAGGAGGCGGGAGTATATCCCTATTTCCACGCATTGCAGTCCCGGCAGGACGTGGAGGTGCAGATGGAGGGCAAGCGCCGCATTATGCTTGGCTCCAATAACTATCTGGGCCTGACCATCGCGCCGGACGTGGTGGAGGCAGGCATTCACGCCCTGGAGCGGTACGGCACCGGGTGCAGCGGCTCCCGGTTCTTAAACGGCACCCTGGAGATGCACCTGGAGCTGGAGGCAGAGTTGGGGAAGTTTCTGCGCAAGCCCGGCATCGTCACCTTCGGCACCGGGTTCCAGGCCAATGTGGGCATTATCAGTGCCCTGGTGGACCGGCACGACTATGTGATCTGCGACCGGGAGAACCACGCGTCCATCTACGCCGGCTGCCAGCTGAGCTACGGCAAGATGCTGCGCTACCGCCACAGCGACATGGCCGAGCTGGAGAAGATGCTGCAGCGTGTGCCGGAGAAGAACGGCGCGCTGATCGTCACCGACGGCGTGTTCTCCATGGGCGGCGACATCGCCAAGCTGCCGGAGATCTGCGCTCTGGCCAAGAAGTATGGGGCCCGGGTCATGGTGGACGACGCCCACGGGCTGGGCGTTCTGGGCGAGGGCGGCCGTGGCACGGCCAGCTACTTTGGCCTGGAGGACCAGGTGGACGTGTATATGGGCACGTTTTCCAAGTCTCTGGCATCCCTGGGCGGCTACATGGCGGCATCGGAGGAGGTGGCGGACTATGTGCGCCACGTTTCTCGTCCCTTCATCTTCTCGGCGTCCATTCCGCCGGCCAACTGCGCCACGGCCCTGGCAGCCCTGCGGCACCTGGAGGCCCACCCGGAGCTGCCGGAACGGCTGCGTGCGTTGAGTCTGTATGCCCGGAGGGGCATGACGGACCGGGGGCTGAAGATCCGGGAGTCTGCTCTGACGGCGCCCACGCCCATCATCCCCATCTATACCTATGAGACATACCACACCCTGGAGGTGGCCCGGGACATTTATGACCGGGGCGTGTATGTGAACCCCACGCTGCCCCCGGCCACGCCGGAGGGGGAGGCCCTGCTGCGGACCAGCTATATGGCCACCCATACCGAGGCCCTGCTGGATGAGGCCATGGACATCATGGCGGACGTGCTGGTGAAGGACCATGAGTGAGATTGCGGTTATCACCGGAGGCACCTCCGGCATCGGAAGGGCTACGGCCCTGTGCCTGCGGGATGCGGGCTATGATGTGTATGAGCTCAGCCGCCGGGAGCAGGGGGTGGAGGGCCTGCACCACATCCGCTGCGACATTACCGACGAGGACCAGGTCCGCGCCGCCGTGGCGGAGATCATCGGCCGGGCCGGACGCATCGATGTGCTCATCAACAACGCAGGCTTCGGCATCTCCGGAGCGGTGGAGTTTACGGACACGGCGGAGGCCCAGCGGCTGCTGGACGTGAACTTCTTCGGCATGGTGCGGATGAACAAGGCTGTGATCCCCCACATGCGCCAGGCGGGCCGGGGCCGCATCGTGAACCTGAGCTCTGTGGCGGCGCCCTGCCCCATTCCGTTCCAGGCGTACTATTCCGCCGGCAAGGCGGCGGTGAACGCGTATACCATGGCCCTGGCCAACGAGCTGCGGCCCTTTGGCATTACCGTGTGCGCCGTACAGCCCGGAGATATTCACACGGGCTTTACCGCCGCCCGGGTGAAAACCATGGCCGGAGACGACGTGTATCAGGGCCGCATCGGCCGGTCCGTCCAGAGGATGGAGCACGACGAGCAGACGGGTATGGACCCGGCCAAGGCCGGAGCGTTTATCGCCCGGGTGGCCATGAAGCGGCGGCCCAAGCCCATCTATACCATACGGCTGGACTATCAGTTCTTTGTATTTCTGACCCGCATTCTGCCGGGGCGGACGCTGAACTGGCTTATTGGCTTGCTGTACGCCAGGTGAGCGTGCCGGAGAGAAATACACAGATACCCCTGGACCCGGTCTTGCCGGGCCCGGGGGGGTATTTTGCGGGGTCCGACGGTCTGCACCATCATCCCCGTTTCAGGGGAGGCAAATTTTTCTTGCATTTGTCCACAAAATAAGGTATAATGATCGAGCTATATGCCGGTGTGATGGAATGGTAGACGTAGCGGATTCAAAATCCGCCGGGGGCGACTCCGTGTGGGTTCGAGTCCCACCACCGGCACCACGTCGGGGCAAAGTCCGCTTTGCCCCGACGCTTTTCATTTTTTTGCAAAAGGACAGTCTTCGCGTTGTCTCCGGCGGAAAAATCTGGTACACTATGGGAATCGAAGAAAACGGGAGGGGGTCTGCCGTGGCGGATCTGCAGACGGATGTGCGTTATATCAAGGGCGTCGGTGAGACGCGCGCGGCGGCGCTGGCGCGGCTCGGGATCCATACGCTGCGCGACCTAATCACGTTTTTCCCCCGCGGCTATGAGGACCGCACGCTCATGCGGCCCATCCGTGAGCTTGTTCCGGGCGAGAACGCCTGCGTCCGTGCGATGCTCGCCGCCGACCCGACGGGCCACCGCATCTCCGGCGGGCGCACCATCGTCAAGGCGCGCGCCGTCGACGACAGCGGCTCGCTCGAGCTGACGTTTTTCAACCAGGACTACCGCAAAAGCGGCCTCCACCGCGGCGAGACGTACATCTTCTATGGCCGCGTCGAGGGGACGAGCCTGCGCCGCCAGATGATCAACCCCATCCTCGAGCCGGAGGGGCGCCGGCAGCTGACGGGGCGCATCATGCCCATCTACCCGCTGACGGCCGGGGTCAGCCAGCTGCTGCTCTCGCGCGCCGTGCGGCAGGGGCTCGACGCCTGCCGCGAGCTGCTGCCGGACGTCCTGCCCGACGAGGTGCGCCGCGCCCACCAGCTGTGCTACATCGGCTTCGCCTATGAGAACATCCACTTTCCCGCCTCGCCTGAGGCGCTGGAGACGGCGCGCCGCCGTCTCGCCTTCGAGGAGCTGTTCCTGCTCACCTGCGGGCTGCAGCTGCTGCGCTCGCGGCGCAGGGACGTCGCGGGGCCTGCCTGCCGCGCGCTCGATATGGAGCCGTTTTATAAGCGCCTGCCCTTTGCGCTCACCGGGGCGCAGCGCCGCGCCGTCGGTGACGCCGTCGCCGACATGTGCGCGGGCCGCCCGATGAACCGTCTCTGTCAGGGCGACGTCGGCAGCGGCAAGACAATGGTCGCCGCCGCGTGCATCTGGTTCGCCGCCGAGAACGGCTGGCAGTCGGCGCTCATGGCCCCGACGGAGATTCTCGCGCGGCAGCATTACGAGAATCTCGCGCCGCTGTTCGCGCGGTTCTCGCTGCGCTGCGCGCTGCTCACGGGCTCTACGCGCGCAAAGGAGCGCCGCGAAATTCTCGCTGGGCTGCAGAGCGGGGAGATCGACCTCTGCATCGGCACCCATGCCCTCCTCACGCCCGACGTGCAGTACAGCCGGCTCGGCCTTGTCGTGACGGACGAGCAGCACCGCTTCGGCGTGAACCAGCGCGCCGCCCTCTCGCAGAAGGCGGAAAACCCGCACATGCTCGTCCTCTCCGCGACGCCCATCCCCCGCACGCTCGCCCTCATCATCTACGGCGACCTCGACGTCTCCGTGATCGACGAGCTGCCGCCCGGCCGCCAGAAAGTCGACACCTTCGCCGTTGGGGAGAGCTACCGCCGGCGCGTCTACGCATTTCTGCGCAAGCAGGTCGCCGCGGGGTATCAGGTGTTTGTTGTCTGCCCGCTTGTGCACAGCGGCGAGGAGGTGCCCGACGAGCGCAAGGCCGTCACCGCGTATGCAAAGCACCTGCAGGAGGAGGTCTTCCCCGACCTGCGCGTCGCCGTGCTCCACGGAAAGATGAAGCCGAAGGAGAAGGACGCGGTCATGTCCGCCTTCGCCGCGGGCGAGAGCGACATTCTCGTCTCCACCACGGTCATTGAGGTCGGCGTCGATGTGCCGAACGCGAACACCATGGTCGTCGAGAACGCCGAGCGCTTCGGCCTGAGCCAGCTGCACCAGCTGCGCGGGCGCGTCGGCCGCGGCAGCGCGAAGAGCTACTGCATCCTGCTCTCCGACACGCAGTCCGAGCAGACGCGCCAGCGGCTCAAGGTGCTCACGCAGACAAACGACGGCTTCCGCATCTCGGAGGAGGATCTGCGTCTGCGTGGGCCGGGCGACTTCTTCGGCCAGCGCCAGCACGGTCTGCCCGCGCTGCAGATCGCGGATCTCAGCTGCGACATGCGCGTGCTGACGGAAGCGCAGCAGGCCGCGCGCGAGCTCATGGCGCGCGACCCGGAACTGTCCGACCCTGTGCACGCGACGCTCCGCAGAAGAATCCACGAGCTGTTCGAGCTGAACGCAGACAGCCTGAACTGACAAAAAAGCAGCCCCGTTCCGGTGAATCCGGAACGGGGCTGCTTTAAAAACTGTCAAGTAAAAATACTTTTCACTTATTTTGCCGCACGGTCTGCCTCGATCAGGAGCTTGAGCGCCTCGATGCCCACCTCGATGGCGGAGCTGGTGTCCTCGCTCATGTCCTGATCGAGCCCGGCGGCCTCGCGCTCCTGGTTCCAGATCACATGGAAGCAGCTGCCGCAGCGGCAGCGCAGCGCGTCCGCCACGACGAACAGCGCCGCCGACTCCATCTCGCTGGCCTTTACGCCCAGACGCTTCCACGCCTCCCACTTGTTGAGCAGCTCGTAGGAGACGGGCATCTTCGCGGGGCTGTGCTGGCCGTAGAACGCGTCCTTGCACTGCACGACGCCGGTCTTATAGGGCTTGCCGAGGTTTTTGGCCGCCTGCACGAGCGCGCACGTCACGTCGAAGTTCGGCACGGCGGGGTACTCGATGGGCGCGTACTCGCGGCTGGTATGCTCAAAGCGGATGGCGCCGGTCGCAACAACCACGTCGCCCGAGCGGACGTCGAGATCGATGCCGCCGCAGGTGCCGACACGGATAAACGTATCCGCGCCGATGTTGTGCAGCTCCTCCATCGCGATGGAGGCCGACGGCCCGCCGATGCCCGTCGAGCAGACGGACACCTTCTCGCCGAGGAGTGTGCCGGTATAGATGGTGTATTCGCGGTTCTGCGCGACAAAATGTGCGTCGTCAAAATGGGCGGCGATGGCCTTGCAGCGGCCGGGATCGCCCGGCAGGATGCAATACCGGCCCACATCGCCCTCCACGCAGTGGATATGGAACTGTTTGTCCAGCTTCTGCATAAGATCGTCTCCTTTAAGTCAGGTTCCACCCGCGAAAGGCGGCGGATTCGAAAACAGTTTGTATAATTCAGCCAAAATAGTACAAAATGTGATGGAATGTACCCGTTTATTATATCGGATTTGCGCGGAAAAAGCAAGCGCACCCCGCGGCGGCAGAAATTTCCGGCCCGCAAACGCCGCGCGCGGCAAATACTATCTCCGAAGGGAGGAGAGACGGATGCAGAAGGCGCTTGCTTTCATTCTGGCCATCGTGCTGACGCTGGGGCTCGCGGCCTGCAGCGGCGACGAGCGCGAGCCAAACAGCCCCGAGCCGGGTACGGTCTGGGACGCCGGGCAGGATTCCGGGAACTGACGGGATAGAAGCGGGGGCCGAAAGGCGCCCGCTTCTATCCCGTTAAACCCATTAAAAAATTCGCCAATATACACAGCACCGCGCCCATCCCCAGCGGGAGCAGGAAGCCCACCGCCGTCCAGCGCAGACTCCCCGTCTCACGCCGGATGGTCAGCACCGTCGTCCCGCACGGGAAGTGCATCAGGCACAGCAGCACCATGCAGACCGCCGTCCGCGCCGTCCAGCCGTTCACCGTGAAGACGGTCTGCAGCTCGCCGAGCCCCGCGCAGGCCGTGAGACTGCCCGCCTGCAGATACCCCATCAGCAGGATCGGCAGCACAATCTCGTTTGCGGGAAAGCCGAGCACAAACGCCAGCAGGATCATCCCGTCCAGTCCCATCAGCCGCCCCAGCGGGTCGAGCCACCCCGCGGCCAGCGTCAGCACCGGCACGCCGCCCGCGCGGACGTTCGCGAGCACCCAGATGAGCAGCCCCATCGGCGCGGCGACCGTCACCGCCCGCCCGAGGACGAAGAGCGTCCGGTCGAGGAGCGAGCGCACGAGCACGCGCCCGATCTGCGGCATCCGGTACGGCGGCAGCTCCAGCGAAAACGCCGACGGCTCGCCGCGCAGCACCGTCGATGACAAAAGCCGCGAGGCCAGCAGCGTCATCGCCACCGAAAACAGGATCACCAGCAGGAAAAGCCCCGTCGCGAGCAGCGTCCGCCCCGCGCCCCGGCTCCCGCCGAGGAAAAACAGGCTGATGAGCGCGAGCAGCGTCGGGAACCGCCCGTTGCAGGGCACAAAGCAGTTCGAGAGGATGGCGACGAGCCGCTCGCGCGGGCTGTCGATGATGCGGCATCCCGTCACGCCGCAGGCATTGCAGCCGAAGCCCATGCACATCGTCAGGCTCTGCCGCCCGTGCGCCCCCGCCGCGCGGAAGAGCCTGTCGAGGTTGAACGCCACGCGCGGCAGATACCCCGCGTCCTCGAGCAGCGTGAACAGCGGGAAGAAAATCGCCATCGGCGGCAGCATTACCGCCGTGACCCACGCGGCCGTCCGGTAGACCCCATCCACTGTCGCGCCCTGCAGCCAGAGCGGCGCACCCAGCTGCGCGAGCAGGCCGCGCAGCGGCTCCTGCAGGCCCAGCAGCCAGCGGCTGAGCAGCTCCGACGGGACGTTCGCGCCCCGGATCGTGAGATACAGCACACCCGCCAGCAGCAGGAGCATCGCCGGGATTCCCGCCCGCCGCGAGGTGAGCAGGCGGTCGATCCGCCGGTCGCGCGTATGCCCGCGCTGCGGATCGACGCGCACGCAGCCGCCCGCGATCTCCTCCGCCGCGCGCACGACGGACGCGGCGAGACTGTCCGAGAGCGCCTGCCCCGCAAGGCCCGCCTCGTCGAGCACGACCCGCGCACGCCCCCACGCCTCGTAATACGGCGCATCCGGCGCCGCTCCGCGCTCGAGCAGCGCCAGCGCCCGCATCCGGTCGCCGTCCAGCGCCGGGGCCAGCCGTGCAAGCGCCCGCTCGACGGGAACGTCATAGCGCAGCTGCCACGCATCCGTCTGCGCGGGCTCCTCCGCTGCCGCTGCCACGGCGTCCCGGAGTTCGTCCAGCCCACGTCCGCTGCGCGCTGCCATGCCGACGACCGGCGCGCACACCCGCGCGGAAAGCCGCGCGAGGTCGACCTCGATCCCCTTCTTCTCCGCCTCGTCCAAGAGGTTCACGCACAGCACCATCCGCGCCGTCCGCTGCCGGATCTGCAGCGCGAGGGCGAGACTGCGGCGCAGACACGTCGCGTCCGTCACGACGACGACCACCCGCGCCCCGCCGCACGCGAGAAAGTCCCGCGCGATCTCCTCCTCCGGAGAGTCTGCCGCGAGCGAGTACGTCCCCGGCAGGTCGACGAGCCGGAAACGCCGCTCCCGCCATACATACTGTCCCTCCGCCAGCGCCACGGTCTTGCCCGGCCAGTTGCCGGTGTGCTGGTGCAGGCCGGTCAGGGCATTGAATACCGTGGATTTGCCCACGTTCGGATTCCCCGCGAGGGCGACCACCGTCTCCTCCATGTGCCGTCTCTCCTTCCGCGCTGTATTTCCCGCCATTCTATGTCCCCACCGCCGCGCGCGTGCAGAGTTCACAAATTGTTCACCGGGAAGCGGACGGCGCGGGCTTGACGTTTGCGTGCAATCGTGCTATTATTTCGCATGCTAACATTTAGTGTGCTAATTTTTAAAGAAGGAGGCGACCCGGATGCACCCGGATCATATCCCGGACGGCTTCGGCCCGCTGCTGGGCTACTGCGACCATCAGGCCTGCCGCCTGATGGTGCGGCGGATGCGGCGCTTCGACGTCTCGCCCATGCAGTGCCGAACGCTGACGTACCTGCACCGCCAGACGGGCGACGTGACGCAGAAGATGCTCCAGCAGCACCTGATGGTGCGCCCCTCCACGGTCAACGGCATCGTCGACCGGCTCGAGGAGAAGGGGCTCGTCACCCGCAGCACCGGCAAGACAGACGGCCGCTGCCGGATCCTGCGCCTGACGGAAAAGGGCAAACACTTCAACGACGATTTCACCACCATCGTCCGCGAGGTAAACGAGGAAATTGAGCATTGCTTCACCCGCGAGGAGGTCGCGCAGATGCGCGAGCTGCTGCTGCGGCTGGCCGAGAGCCTGCGTGAAGCAACGGAAAAGGAGGACTCTGAATGATACGAAAACTGGCCCCGTACACAAGGGGCTACCGGATCTGGATCGTGCTGGGCGTCCTGTGCTCGGCGGGCGAGGCCGTGCTGGAGCTGCTGCTGCCGAAGCTGATGAGCAATATCGTCGACGTCGGCATCGCGGGCGGCGACCGGGCCTATATCCTCGCCACGGGCACAAAGATGGTGCTGATGGTGCTGTGCTCGCTCGCGCTCGGCATCGGCGCGGCGGCGCTTTCCTCGCGCGCGGGCATGGGCTTCGGCGCGAATCTGCGTCTGGCCGAATATACGCAGGTGCAGAAGTTCTCGTTTTCCAACATCGAGCACTTCTCGACCGCCTCGCTCATCACGCGCCTGACCAACGACGTCTCGTCCGTGCAGATGATGCTCATGATGGGCATGCGCTTGCTCGTGCGCGCGCCGGTCATGCTCATTACCGCGGTGATTATGTCGCTGCGCATCAGCCTGCGGCTGAGCCAGGTGTTTCTGGTGATCGTGCCGCTGCTGATCGTCGCCGTGGCGCTGGTCATCAAGTTCGTCGGCCCGATCTTCAACTCCCTGCAGCGCGCGACGGATGACCTGAACCTCGTCGTACAGGAAGATTTGAGCGCTATCCGCGTCGTGAAGTCCTTCGTGCGCGAGGACCGCGAGCGCGAGAAATTCGCCGCCCGCAGCGACAACCTCCGCGCGACGGCGGAGCGCGCCTACGGCTTCGTCGTAATGTTCTTCCCCGTGGTGACGGTGCTGATGGGCGCGACGATTGTGTCCATCATGTGGATCGGCGGCAACGACGTCTTCGCAGGGACGATGCTCTCCGGCGACCTGCTGGCCTTCTTCACCTACGCCTCCGAAATCCTCATGTCCCTGATGATGGTGGCCATGG
>ENA-OVGE01000347-OVGE01000347.1-human-gut-metagenome-genome-assembly--contig:-NODE-347-length-45166-cov-9.285274_pt1 | contig 45166 bp, 39 predicted proteins | sample MGYA00237769_ERZ505417 | MGnify/ENA primary metagenome ERZ505417 (study PRJEB26158, sample SAMN06016403) | human gut metagenome | biome: human gut; feature: ankylosing spondylitis patient; material... | reverse complement strand
TTCTGATTCTAATTTTTTAGATTTTAGTGTCCAAGTTTTGTTGACCAGTGCAGGCAGGCTGACACTACAGGAGTGCCGATGTAAGGTACCTTTTCCACACGCCTCTTATGATGATTATAGCAGGGCGGAATGCAATCTACCATTATACGAACGTATACATTTTATCTGAACCAGAAAGAGCCGGCAACGCTTGGGGAGGGCATTGCCGGCTCTTTCTGATGTGTTATACTATTAGCATTTCTTGGGTGAGAAAGGAGATTGTGTGTCTATTACTGCTGGCTATCTGCTACAGGCGGCTGGCCCATAGGCGGCTGGCCCTGGGGATGAGCCAGTTTCATGATTTCCTGGAGACGGTCTGTCGAGATGCCTGTTTCTTCAGACATTTCTTTCAAGAGTTGCTGCCGGTCCGGACGTTCGCCAGTGTGTTTTTTCATGACGTCTGTCTGGTTGTCGCCGTCAGGACGATGGTTTTTGAAGAATGTTTCCAGCGCAGTTGCTTCCTGCTGGGTAATGCTGCCGTTCTGAACGAGCTGCTGCATATGCTGTTGCGGGTTCATGCGGGGACCACCCATACGCGGCGGCAGGGTGAAGATTTGCTGCAGTGTGGCTTCAGGAATGCCCGTCTTCTTGGGCAGGTTCTTCATGAATTCCAGGCGTTCTTTTGCTTGTTTGCCCCGGAATTCTTTCATGGCGTCTTTCAGTTTATCTGCCTGTTCCTGGGTAATCTTGTTTTCACTGACCATCTGTTCAATGCGGCCGTTGCGCATATCGCCAGGATGGCGTTTCATGTGTTGCTGCACTGTCGTCTGGTTGGTCGTAGCGCCCGTTGCAGCGTCAGCGGCCTGGACGGGAATGTACGGCGAGGCGGCGAAGATAACGGCAGCTGTGCCGGCTAAGAGGACGGCAGTCGTGCGTTTTTTCCATGTATATTTCCAGTTTTGCATATTCTTTGTCATAAGAATCACTCCTTAACAGTTGGCTTGCTCCCTTGTGAGGTGCTTTTAATTTTGTTGATGCTGTAAGTATAGCAAGCCATTGTTACAATTCCATGACGCCACCGTTACAAATCTTGTTCAGTTTTATGACTACTAGCACTATATTTGAAAACTATTCAAGGACAACACGTTTTGTCGGCATTTTTAGACAAATTGGTGAATAATTAAAATAGTCATTCGATGTGTTTCTCTCAGAGCGGAAGCTCTATGCATATCGAGGATATACGAGTAGTAGTCGCTATTGATGCAATCCGTTGGACTGGGCACGTAGCTCAAAGATTGATAAAACGCAATATCTCTCCCGACGAAGTATTAGAAACGTCACACTTCTTTCCTTTTTGTATCGATTTTCTTCACAAGAAAACATAACGGCTAATTGGCTTCATACACGCGTACGCGCAAGGTGAGGCCCCGTTCTTTACAGAGTTTGCGGCATTTCTTGATTTCTTCCTGGTCTTCTACCTGGTCGACGACGGTCATGACTACATTCGGTACGTATTGCTTGCAATGCTCTGCAAAGGCAAGCATGGCATCGAAGGATTTAAGGCCGAATTTACTGCGCGTCAAATCGAGGTAGCGCTGGGCGTTAGAGGCGTTGAGACTGATGGAAACTGTATCGAGAATGGCACCGTGGAAATCGGCTGCCGTATCGCGGCCGTATTCCAAATCTGACAGGCCGTTCGTATTGACCCGCGTCTTGGCGTTCGGGAAATTACGGCGCACGTAGCGCAAGAGTGTAACGAGATCTGTCAGGCGCATAGTCGGTTCGCCAAAGCCACAGAAGACGACTTCGTTAATGTACTGCCACGGCTGGTCGTTCAGTTCCTGAATGACCTCTTCTACAGTCGGTTCTTCTTTGAGCCACAGTTCCTTATCCTCTGCCGTTTCCTTCAGGTTGCGCAGACAGAAGGTACAGGCACAGGTACAGCGGTTGGTGAGATTCACATACAAGGCCCGTTTCCCTTTGGGCTGCTTAGCCAGGCTTTCTGCCATCGTAATATAATGTCCTTTGTCATACGTATAGGTGATCATGTGTCTTGCCTCCTACTTCAGTTCAGTTAAAAATTCTTCAAAAGCCAGGCCGTAATTGGTAGGCAGGCCCAGGCTTTCTGTATACTCCAGCGTGCGGTGAATAAATGTAACAGCCTTGTGGACGGCGTCGTAGAGGCTTTCGCCACGGACGAGGCTGGCTGCGACGATGGCCGCAAAGACATCACCTGTACCGGACCGGTCATGGCCTACTTTAGGGCTGGCCAGGTACTGCGGATGCCGGCCCCGTTCGTACAGGTAATTGCCTACTTCCTGATTTCGGGAAAGACCCGTTATGACGACCTGCCGCGGTCCTAAGGCGGCTAAGTCGGCGGCAATATGTTCCAGCATTTCCGCATCAGCCTGACCGCCGGCCGGATAGGGAATGCGCAAGAGCTGGCACGCTTCGGTCAAATTGGGTGTAATGACGTCGGCATGTTCCAGGAGCTGGCACATATCGCGGCAGAGCTCATCTGTATACGAGGCATACAAACGGCCATAATCCCCCATGACGGGATCGACAATGACCAGTGTGCCAGGCTTTTTAAACAGCTTGATGCACTGGCTGATCAAACCGATCTGGGCCGGCGAGCTGAGAAAGCCCGTCAGGATACCGTCGAACGCAAGGCCTGTACGAGCCCAGCTGTCCATGTAGTCTTTCATGTAGGGCGTGAAATCGTGCAAATAATAATTGGGAAAGCCTGTATGGACCGACAGGATAGCCGTCGGTAGCGGACAGGCCTGCACCTTGAGGGCCGAAATGAGGGGCAGCTCTACAGCTGTCGAACAGCGGCCAAACCCTGTTATGTCATTGATAATAGCAATTCGTTTTTGTCTGCTCATTATATTATGCCTCTATTCTTTGGCTTCGTCTAGAGGACGTGCCATTTTTTTCCTGCCATGACGGCAACTACCGCTACGAGTGTATTGACCAGTCCTTCCAGGATCAGTCCCGGTAAGGAAGCAATACCGACAGCAACACTGCCGTAAAGGAGAGCCCCACAGGCACCATAGGCGGCGGCCATCCACAGGGAGGACGCGAGAAAGGCCAGCGTGCTTTGCCAAAGGGGTACGCGTCTGGCGCCGCCGCGGGAATGGGTCAGCAGCCAGACGACCCAAACCATGACGTATTTAATCAAAAACGTCGGTACGATCCACAAGGGAAAACCGCCGAGGAAATCAGCCAGGCACGAACCGATGGATGCCGCCAGGGCCGCATCACGACGGGCAAATACCAGGGCACCGACGTAAATAACGCTATCGCCCAGGTGGACATAGCCCACAGGAATAGGTATTTTGGGTACATACGTCAGGACAAAGACTAACGCTGCCAAAAGGGCAGCCAGGCACAGGCGGCGCGTACGGTTTGCCGTCGCATCCGGGCTGGGACATACTGGAAACACAGGAAATCCTCCTTTCAACATTTCATAGCAAAAAACTATTGCGCGCATCATTTGTCCTCTATTCTATTACATAAAACTGGTATTGTAAATGGGACAGATTGAAGAAAAAACTGTCCTCGTCTACAGGAATACAGCAAAAAAGACAGGTCCGACATTGCTGTCAGATCTGCCTTTTTTTACATTTTCCAGGTCCGGAAGGAGGACAGATTAGTTGGCTGGCTGCCACGTACGGCTGCTCTGGGCCTGTTCTTCTGCTTTTTCCAGTTTTTGTGATTTTACTTCTGCTTCGTATTGTTCCCGTGCAGCGGCTTCGGCATTTTTCAGGTTTTCCTGCAGCTGCGGGTCAATTTTGGCGTTCTTGTCCTTATTCTGGGCTGCCGCTTTCTGGGCATCTTCCAGTGCCTTCTGGGCCGCCTGCTGCTGGGCTTGAAGCGCGTCAAGACGCTGCTGGCGCATTCCCTGGCGGACGTCGCTTTCGAGGGTAACATCCGGCTGGGCGTGGACATCGACATAGACTTCAAAGAGACGATTCCACGGGAAGGTCACATTGACCGTGCGCGGATCGATGCCTAAATAGGTCTGGGCGTAACGCTGGAGCTGTTCTTTCGTACGGCTCTGTAGTTCCCGCATGATTGTCGGATAGTAGCGCTGTTCCTGGTCTGCTTCGATTTTCTGCTGCATGCGGTATATGTATTCGCGCACGTTGGCCTGGTAAGCCCAGTTATCGAGATACTGCGTCGTCAGCATGCGGGCGTGGGCTTCAGGCGTCATATAGCGCGCCAAAATGCCTTGGGAAATGCCGTAGCCGACGGAGTTGCTTGCCGTATTCCAGCCGTTATAAGCAGCCAGACGGTACATCATCTGGTCCTGATAGAGACCGTAGATGAGGGTATTGTCCGAGCCGTTAGAAAAGGCCATATCGACGAGGCTGACAGGAATGCCCAAATTGACGGCCTTTTCAATCTGCGTCAAAAAGGCCTTCGTCGAATCGAGCATAATCGGGAAGTTTTCGAAATTGCCCGATTCCGTCGTCGACGTCGTAAGCGGCGTATTCACGGCCAGAAGCAAATCCGGTTTGCCCTGATCCGTAATGGTACCGCCAATAGCTTCGACATGTTCCTTAATGGTCTTGCCAATGGCCTGGCCATCGTAGCGGGGTACGGTCTTTTCGCCACCGCCTAAGGGATAAATAACCGTCACTTTGGGGTGGTAATTGTTGAAATCATTGTTGGCCCGCGTAATGAGGAGCAGGCCCAGCTGGTCGGCACCGGGGAAGGAGCCGAAATGTTCCTTAGGAATATCGGCGGCGTGCATTTCCAAATACTTCGATTCCAGGGACGACTGGGTCCGCGTCGAATTGTCATCGTGACCAAGGCAATAATAGGAAAAGACACCGTTCCGGGCATCTTCGATGAGCCGGTAATTAATAGTCATGTTTTTGCGGCGCCGGCTAAACCAATCCTGCAGGTATTCCTGTGGCACGCGGCGCATAATGCTGAACCAATCATTTCGTTCCTGAGGCGTCAGGCCGCTTTCATCCATCTTCGCCTGCAGAGACGCGAGCTGGTAAATATCACTGCCGATTTGCAGATAGTAATCCGGTTCGACGCCCTTGCCACCGGCCCAGGGACTGCGCATGACCGTGCTGAAGACATAAATGGGCACGTGGCCGTACTTGCCGTGCAAGGCTTCCACCTTGGCCAGACGGTTTTCCAACGTTTCGAGGCTCAAATTGTGCTTACGCGAATCGACGAGACCGCCGTATACGAGCGAATCAATAGAAAGGACCATGGCATCAGCATGGCCGGCATTCTGTTCTACCCACTCCATGAGCTGCGTCGGCGAACCCTGGAAATTCGAGCCCGACAAATACCGCGACGGCGGTGTAATCACCGTATAGCCTGCGTCCTCAGCCGTACTCACTGTATAAGCAAAATCAACAGGACGATTATCCTGTGGTACATACAAAATCGTTTTTGCCAGAGCCGCCTGGCCTGTGCACATGAGCACAGCAATGACAGCAGCCCCCAAGGCCTTACGAAAGAAACTCACATCAATCAATCCCCCCTATATAAAATCATCATTTCATTATACCAAAGGCAAGGGCTTGACGCAAACAGAAGGAGTTATAAAGGCCATTATGAAAAACAGCCCCTTCCCAAAACCAGGAAAGAGGCTGCCGTTTTTATCCTTACTTTTTCAAAAAATCTTCCCGAATGGGGCTAAAAATATCGACGACGATGGATGGCGTGTCTTCTGTATTGACGACGGCGTGAGGTACGTTAGACGGAACCCAGGCTACACCACCGGCTGTCAGGTGTTCTGTTTTGTCGCCTATGGTGACATCACAGGCACCGGCTAAGACGTGCAGGAGTTGTTCATGCGGATGGGCATGGCTGGGAATTCCTGCATGAGGATGGAGATTGTTGCGGACGAGCATAATTTTTTCACCGTAAAATAATTTTCTTTCTGCCGAGCCTAAGGCTTCTTCCGGCAGGTCTTGCCAATTGGCAAAATTTTCCATGATATGACCCCCTCAAATTCCGGCTTGACCGGAAATAGTATATATATCGCACGCCCCTTAGGGCTGATGCACATGGTTAGGCGCGGCTTTTCTGACGGCGCCGGTAATGTTTGACCCGTGGCAGATTCCAGTGACAGCGGATGGCCAGGAGACGGATGCCAACGGTAACGATAAAACAGCTAATGGCTGAAACTTCGATGGATACATCCCAAAGAACATAGCTAGCATATAAAACGAGGGCACCGATAAGGGACGCTGTGGCGTAAATATCCTGCATGAACGTCGCAGGAATGCGGCCGGCCAGAACGTCGCGAATAATGCCGCCACCGACGGCTGTAATGAGGCCGAGGAAGATGCATAGCACCCAGTACTGGGGATAGACGTAGCAGCCCAGAAGGGTGCCTGTAATGGTAAAGGAGCCCAGGCCGATAGCGTCACAGATCAGGTAAATAGTCACAGATACGCGCATGAGACGATGGCGCAGGTGGGTATTAATATAGCGCAAGAAAACAATAAGTATGGCCATAGTGAGTATGATGAGCCAAAAGTACATGCTGTTTTTGAAAAAGGTCGGCGGCATGTGTCCCAAAATGAGATCGCGGACAATACCACCGCCAACGGCCGTCGCCGCGGCGAGGACGAAAATGCCAAAGACGTCCATGCGGCGGGAAATGGCTACGAGTGAGCCCGAAAGGGCGAAGGCCAGGGTACCGAGAATATCGAAAACCTGCCACCAAATAGATTGCATAATTTCACACCGTCCTGTACAATAGTAGAACACTCCTGGCATTACGGTATCACGAAATGCTAGAACAAGCAAGATTAATTTTTCAAATCAGGTGAACTGTTGTGACTAAAGACGAATTTTACATGGGCAAAGCCCTGGAAGAAGCACGTACGGCCTACGCCGTGGGAGAAATCCCTATCGGCGCCGTCATTATTTATGAAAAAAAAGCCATTGCCCGGGCGTATAACCTGCGCGAAAGCCTGCCCTGCGCTACGGCTCATGCAGAGCTTCTGGCCATCGAAAAAGCCTGCCGTGCCTTAGGCCGCTGGCGCCTCACAGGCTGTACGCTCTACGTGACAGTCGAACCGTGCCCCATGTGTGCCGGCGCCATCATCAACAGCCGCCTGGGCCGCGTGGTCTACGGCTGTGACGACCCCAAGGCCGGTGCAGCGCGGTCGCTCTTTCATCTGCTCGATAACCCGGCTCTCAACCACCAGGTTGAAATCACAGCCGGTGTCCGGGAAGACGAATGTGCCCAGCTCATGAAGGATTTCTTCCGCGCCCGGCGGCAAAAGGCAAAGGAAACGCAAAAAACAGAATAACACGCTGAGGATACAAAAACGGTACCAGGGAATTTCCTGGTACCGCTTTTTTGTACTATGTATGCTTATGTGGTACGTGCTGTTTTCACCGTGTCCATGTAAACGCTTTACCTCTTCCCTCGTTTAGGCGTCGAGGTTCTTTGTCAGGAGCTGGTTGACTACGCCCGGGTTGGCGCGGCCTTTAGTCTGTTTCATGATCTGGCCGACGAGGAAGCCAATGGCTTTCTTCTTCCCTGCTTTGTAGTCTGCTACAGACTGCGGGTTGGCAGCGATGACAGCTTTGACGATGTCTTCCAGAGCGCCTGTATCGGTAATCTGAACGAGGCCCTGTTCTTTGACGACGTCGGCTGCACTCTTGCCGCTGGTCCACATTTCCGGCAGGACTTTCTTAGCGATCTTACCGGAAATGGTGCCCTTGGCGATGAGCTGCAACAATTCTGCCAATGCTTCCGGTTTGACCGGTGCCTGGTCGGCAGAGAGGCCGGCTTCGTTCAGCTGTTTGGCGAATTCGCCAAGCATCCAGTTCGAGGCCGTCTTGGCGTCTACGCCGGCAGCGACGACAGCTTCGAAGTAGTCAGCCGTCTGTTTTTCCTGTGTCAGGAGGCGGGCATCGTAGGCGGGCAGTTCCAGTTCCGTTTCAAAGCGTTTGCAACGGGCGTCCGGCATTTCCGGCAGTTCCTTGCGGACTTCTTCAATGTATTCCGGTGTGACTTCGATGGGTACGAGGTCCGGTTCGGGGAAATAACGGTAGTCGGCGTCGCCTTCTTTGACACGCTGCAGGACCGTGACGCCTTTGGCTTCATCCCAGCCGCGTGTAGCCTGCTGGATGGTACCGCCGTCTTCGAGGATCTGGGCCTGACGGACGGCTTCATATTCGATACCCTTCTGGACACCGCTGAAGGAGTTGATGTTTTTGATTTCTGTCTTCGTGCCCAGCTTGTCACTGCCTACAGGGCGGACGGAAATGTTGGCATCGCAGCGCATGCTGCCTTCTTCCATGCGGCAGTCGGAAACGCCGAGGTACTGCATGATGGAACGCAGTTTTTCCAGGTATGCCCGGGCTTCTTCACCACTGCGCAGGTCCGGTTCACCGACGATTTCGAGGAGCGGTACACCGGTACGGTTGTAGTCGACGAAGGAGTTATCCGACGTATCGATAGAAGCGCCGCTGTGGACGAGCTTGCCTGCGTCTTCTTCCATGTGGATACGGGTCAGGCGGATCCGCCGTGTTTCGCCACCTACTTCGATGTCTACGTAGCCGTTGAGGCAAATAGGCAGATCATACTGGGACGTCTGGAAGTTCTTCGGCAAATCCGGATAGTAGTAGTTCTTACGGTCAAATTTGCTGTACGGCAAAATGTCGCAGTGCAGGGCAAGACCGGCTTTGATGGCAAAGTGCAGTACTTCTTTATTGAGGACAGGCATGCTGCCAGGCAGGCCGAGGCAAACCGGGCAAACGTGCGTGTTCGGTTCAGCGCCGAATTCTGTGGAGCAGCCGCAGAAAATTTTTGTTTTCGTTTTCAGTTCGACATGGACTTCCAAGCCGATTACGGATTCATATTTCATCTTAGAGTTCTACCTCCCCCATTGGCAGCGGTTTGCGCAAGTCTGTACGGTTTTGTTCGAACGTGTAGGCTACGCGGAGCAGCGTTTCTTCACCGAGGGCTGCGCCGATGAGCTGCATGCCGATGGGCATGCCGTCCTTGTAGCCGCAGGGAATGCTGATACCCGGCAGGCCGGCCAGGTTGAGGCTGACCGTGCACACGTCGCCGAGATACATAGCCAGAGGATCGTTGTCGTGCTGGCCAATGCGGAAGGCCGTATCCGGTGCCGTCGGTGTGAGCAGGACGTCGCACTGGCTGAGGGCTTTGTCGAAGTCCTGTTTGAGGAGGGTCCGTACCTTCATGGCGCGCAGGTAGTACGCGTCATAGTAGCCTGAGCTGAGGACGTACGTGCCAAGCATGATGCGGCGGCGTACTTCCGGGCCAAAGCCGGCCGTACGGGTCTTACGATACATGTCGACGATATCCGTGCCATCCACGCGGAAGCCAAAGCCTACGCCGTCGTAACGGGCAAGGTTGGAGCTGGCTTCAGCCGGAGCGATGATATAGTAGGCAGCCAGGCCGTATTTCATGTGCGGCAGTTTGACCGGTACGATTTCTGCACCGAGCTTGCGGTACGTTTCGATAGCTTCTTCGAGAGCCTTACGGCACGTGTCATCGAGACCTTCGACGAAGAATTCTTCAGGAATACCGATCTTCAGGCCTTTGACATCGTTGACGAGGGCTTTCGTATAGTCTTTCTTCTCCATGGGAATGGAGGTGGAATCCTTCTTGTCGTGGCCGGCAATGGCGTTGAGGACGATGGCGCAGTCCGTAACGTCTGTCGTGAAAGGACCGATCTGGTCCAGGGACGAGCCGTAGGCGACGAGGCCATAGCGGGATACGAGGCCATACGTCGGTTTCAGGCCGACGACGCCGCAGTAGGCTGCAGGCTGACGGATAGAGCCGCCTGTATCAGAGCCGAGAGCCCAAACAGCAGACCCGGCAGCGACAGCAGCAGCCGAACCGCCCGACGAACCGCCCGGTACGCAATCGAGGTTCCACGGGTTGTGTGTAATCTGGTAGGCCGAATTTTCTGTGGAGCTGCCCATAGCAAATTCGTCCATATTGGTCTTGCCCAGGCTGATATAGTCCAGGGCATTCAGTTTTTCAATGACCGTTGCGTTGTACGGTGCCTTAAAGTGTTCCAGCATTTTCGAGCCGCACGTCGTATTCTGGCCGGCTACGCAAATGACGTCTTTAATGGCGCCAGGAATGCCGGCCATGGCAGCGATGTCTTCGCCAGCAGCGATTTTCTTATCGACTACAGCAGCTGCTGCCAGGGCGTTTTCGCGGTTGTCCGAAAGGAAGGCCTGAACCTGCGGTTCGACGGCGTCTTTGCGGGCAATGTATTTTTGTGCCAGTTCGACAGCAGAAATTTCGCGGCGGACCAGCTTATCATGCAGGGCATGGATGGTTAATGTTTCCACAATACTCCTCCTTAATCCTGAATTACTTTTGGTACTTTGAAGTAGCCGTTTTCCGGTTCCGGCGCGTTCTGGAGTGCCTTTTCGTTTGGCAGCGACGGCTGCGGCACATCATCGCGCATGACATTATGCAAAGGAATGGCATGTACAGTAGGCTGTACATCTGTAATATCGACCTGGTTCAAGAGGTCCATATAAGCCAGAATGTCGTTCAGCTGTTTTCCCACCGTTTCGATCTGATCGTCTTCTACGTTCAGACGGGAAAGCAGTGCGATTTTCTTGATTTCTTCAGCACTGATTTTCATAGGAATCTCCTTCTCGTAAGTAGTCTATAACAATGGTATATTATACCCCATATTGCGGCAGTTGTCATCCGTAGCGGGCTTCAAGGTTTGTCAAACAGGTACTCTTCCCGTTCGACGACCTGGCCGTTTTGGATATACACGCGCGGTACGCGGCGGTTGATATTGCACATGATTTCGTAATTGATCGTGCCGGCCTTGTCGGCCAATTCTTCGATAGGAATGAACTGGTCCCCTTGGCGGCCAAAGAGAACGACCTCGTCGCCGGCGCGGACGTTTACTTCGCCGGTCACGTCGATCATGCACTGGTCCATACAGATTGTGCCGACCTGAGGCACGCGATGGCCGTGGAACAAGACGTCGACCTTGCCGGACAGGGCGCGCATGTAGCCGTCGGCGTAGCCTACAGGCAGTGTGGCAATTTTGCGGCGCTGGTCGCAGACGAAATGGCGGCCGTAGCTGACTGTAGAGCCGGCGTCGATGAGCTTGTTGTGGGCTACACAGCAGCGCAAGGACATGACCGGTTCAAAGCCATAGCCGGCCAGGGATACGGCCCGGCTCGGCTCACAGCCGTATTGGATGATACCCGGCCGGACCATGTCCAGGTGGTATTCCGGCAATTCCAGCGTCGCCGCGCTGTTGCAGCAATGACGCAGGGGAATGCGCACGCCTTCGTCTTCCAGGCGGCTGCAGACCCACATAAAGCGTTCGAACTGTTGCCGCGTGAAGGTTTTGTCCGCTTCGTCAGCGACGGCAAAATGCGTGAAAATGCCGTGTACTTCAATGGCCGGCAAGGACGCAATGCGCGTGATCGTGGCAATGCTTTCTTCGTCGGGCAGGAAGCCAATACGGCTCATGCCCGAATCGATGGCCACGTGGACGCGCAGGGTCTGCCCCAGGCGTGACGCTTCGGACGAGAAAAACTCTGCATTCTTCAGGTTGAAAACGGCCGGTTCTACATGATACAACAGGAGCTCTTCTGTCCGCCTGCCATCAGTATGGCCGAGGATAAAAATATCCTTTTTGATGCCGGCATAGCGGCGCAGCTCGACAGCTTCGTCGAGACTCGATACGGCAAAACAGTCGGCCCCGTTGGCAGCAAAGGTGCGGGCCAGCTCGACGGCGCCGTGGCCGTAAGCGTTGGCCTTAACGACAGCCGCAATGCGCACGTGCGGCCCGACGTGCTTGCGGATGACCTGCATATTATGCGCAGCCGCATCTAAATCGATTTGTGCCCATAAGGCGCGACGCGTAAAGTTTTCCGTTGTCGAATTGACATCCATCAATAATCCCACCTTTATATAGATAAAGCAGCCGTCCCCTGTAGGGATGGTGAGCCCATAGGGCCCGGAAGGGGTGCATGTATCATCCCCTATTATACCTTACCGCCATAACGCGGTCTAGGGCCAGCGGCCTAGGCCACGCGGTCGTCGACCATGCGGCCGCTCTTCCAGGCCCAGAGGACGTACAGGATATATAAGACCATGACGGCCAGGACAATGTAGTAAATGGAGATATAGCCCATGTCACCGGCCAAAGTCCCTAAGAGGATGATGCCCAAAAAGGTTCCCAAGTCGAGCATGTTGTAGTACGTTGCACTGGCGTTGCTGCGCCGTGCCGGCGGCACGGAATTAAAGAGCCACGTCATGATAGCCGGCATGAGCAGGCCTGAGCCGAGACCGTAAAAGATGGAGGCCGACAAGAGATAGGCTGACGAATGGGCTGTACAGATCATGACGATACTGATGGCATAGACGATAACTCCGGGAAGCATGACAAAAATCGGGCCGCGCCGGTCGTAGAGCTTGCCACCGAAAATTCGCGATACGAGGACAAAGACCGTGCCAAAGACGAAGAATAAGCCGGCATAGGAAATCCCCGCTTCGGCCGCCATGAGGGGCAGGTACGTATTGACCGAAGCATAGACGAAGCCAAAGATAAAACACGTACTGGCCGGCGTAAAGGTGCCTGCTTCAAAGATGCGGTTGTACAGCGGGATATGCTCTTTTTCCTTACGGACGACAGGCCGTTCGGGTACGTGGGCCAGGCGGAACAAGACGATGGCAATGGCACTGGCCGTGGCTGCCAGGGAAAAGAGCACGACAGGACTAAAGGCCGAAAAGACGGCGACGCCAATGGCCGGTGCGGACCCCATGGAAATGGTATTGCCCAGGCCGAAATAGCCAACGCCTTCGCCGCGGTGCTCCGGCGGAATGACTTCGACGGCCAAGGCGGCGGCGAAGGTCGTACTCAGGCCAAAGCCGAAGCCGTGTAAAATACGGGCCACGAGGAGGCCCTGAAAGAAGGGGAAAAAGCTATACGCCGCCGTAGCCACGAGGGACGTCGTCAGGCCCAAAAAGAGGCAGCGTTTTTTCCCCAGGCGGTCGACGAGGGCATCCGTAAAGAAACGGACAATAATAGCAGAAAGAGCAAATATACTGGCAATGAGGCCCAGTTCAAAGCCCGACGAACCGAGGGACGCGGCATACATAGCAATGGTCGGCACGAGCATGTGGAAATTGACGAATAAGAGGCCGTTACCGACAGTAATCAAGATAAAATTACGATTCCAAAGTTTTTCTGTACTCAAAAAATTCTCACTCCCTAATTCCCGGAAAAAAAATAACAGCCAAAAGGCCGTTATTTTTTCTTCTGTACATATATGGCAGCACTGAGTCCGGCCTTGGCGCCTTCGTAGACGGCCTTGGCAATCTGCAGGAGGCCGCCGGTTGCATCGCCGGCGGCAAAGAGACCCGGCATGGCCGTAGACATGTCGTCCTGCACCTGAATGGCATTGCCCGCCAAGGGCAGGCCCACCTTGCGGGCCAGGTCGGCACTGCCGGCCACACCATACGCCACAAAGACACCGGCAACGGGCAAGTCGCTGCCGTCGGCAAAGTGGACGGCACTGACCTTGTCCGTCCCCGTAATGGCGGCAACGCGGCCCTTTTCGACGCGGATGCCCTCCGGTACAGACACTTCCGGTTCCGCCCCATCTGTACAAAGTGTTACCGACGCAGACGTGCGGGCCAGGATTTCTGCTTCGTGTACGGCGTATGCGCCGGCACCGAGGACAGCTACAGCCTTCTTACGGTAAAAGAAGGCATCGCAAATGGCGCAATAGCTGACGCCGTGGCCTTCGAGCGGTGCCAGGCCCGGTACAGGCGCACTCTGGCGCGTTGCCCCTGTAGCCATGATGACGCTTTTCGCCGCTAGTTTTTCCGCCGGCGTTTCTACGATATAATGGGTCAGCGTATCGTCCAGGCCGAGCCAGACGACCTCTGCCGTCATAAACTCGACGCCCAGCCGGCGTGCCCCGGCTATGCCCTGTGCGGCCAGTTCCTTGCCACTGACCGGTTCGGCAAAGCCGTAGTAATTTTCGATCTTTTCTGCCTTTTCTAAGGCACCTGTGCCTTGGGACACGACGCAGACCGAACGGCCGGCCCGGGCAGCATAGAGGGCTGCCGAGACACCGGCCGGGCCGGAGCCGATAATGATCACATCTGTCATGACGTGCCTCCCCTATTTGTACATAGCCAGGAGTTTTTCAAAGGCTGGCAGGGAACGGACGATCATGTCGCTGTCAACGCAATAGGAAATACGGGCATAGCCCGGGCAGGCAAATTCGTCGGCAGCAACGATGAGGATGTTCAATTTCTTCGCATTTTCCATGAACTGGATGGAATTGCCATCGGGAGCCTTGACGAAGAGATAGAAGGCACCGGACGGATAGACGCAGTCATAGCCCATACGCGTCAGGTTGTCGTAAATGAGGTGACGGTTCTTATCGTATTCGCTAATATCTCCTGTAGCACCGTGAACGGCGGCGATGACACGCTGGAACGTGCTCGGCGCGCAGACGTAGCCATACATGCGGGCAGCGCCCAGGATGGCCGTCATGAGATACTGCCAATCGTCGACAGCAGGCGGGACGAGGATGTAGCCAATACGTTCACCCGGCAGGCTCAGGGACTTGCTGTATGAATAGGTGACGATCGTATTGTCGTAATAGTGCGGAATATAGAGAATAGGCAGATTGTCATAAATGACTTCGCGATACGGTTCATCGGAAATGAGGAAAATCGGATGACCGATTTCAGCCGACTTGCGTGTGAGCAAGGCTGCCAGCTCTTTGATCATTTCTTCTGAATAAACGGCACCGGACGGGTTGTTCGGCGTGTTGATAATGATGGCCCGTGTATGCGGTGTAATAGCCTGTTCTACACCTTCAATGAAGAGCTGGAAGTGTTCCGTATCAGGCGGTACGACGACGCATTTCGAGCCGATCGGTTCGATGAAAACGCGGTATTCCGGGTAAAACGGTGCGACGACGATGAATTCGTCCGACGTATCTTCCTGGAGGGCCCGGATGAGGACTGCCAGGGAAGCCGACGAGCTGACCGTAATATGGAAATTGTCGGCACCGACGCCGGCGTTATACGTTTCGTTCATATAGTCTGCCAGGTACTGCCGTACTTCCAGGAGTCCCCGGGCATTGGTGTAGCTGTGTAATTCTTTTGAGGACAATGTATTGTACATATCAAAGATAGCTTCTTTGACACAGTCCGGTGCAGGAATGGACGGATTGCCCAGGCTGAAATCGTATACGTTTTCTGCACCGATTTTCTTCGCCTGTTCCTGACCATATTCAAATAATTCACTGAATTTGGAACGCACGGCCCCTAATTCATACATTTTCTTGTCTGCCATTCCAGAGATCCCCCTTCGCAGATCCCGACCCAACGGTACGGGCTAGCTAAAAAATATATGTTGACAAATGTATATTATACTATATATGCCTCTGACGTGCAAGAATATACGTCTGTGCTATACCCGGAAACAGGCCGCCTGCGGCCCATTGTAAATTTTTCCTAAATCCCTTACAGATAGGGCTTCGACACTGGAATTGCCCGTCCGTTTGTGATAGACTGATGAGCGAATCTGAAATTTTCTGCTGTATATATATTTTCTGCACGAGGAGAAATATCATGAAAATAGTCATCGCTATAGATTCTCTCAAGGGCAGTCTCAGCTCGTACGAAGCCGGGACGGCCATTAAAGAAGGTATTTTACGGGCTTGCCCGCAGGACACGGTCGTCGTCCGGCCCTTGGCTGACGGTGGCGAAGGCACAGTCGACGCCCTCGTCGAAGGACTACACGGAGAAAAAAAGATCCTCCGCGTACACGGCCCTTTGACCGACGACGTAACCTGTAAATACGGTATCATTGCCCACGAAGGCAAGGCCATTTTGGAAATGGCCGAAGCAGCAGGCCTCAACCAGGTGCCGGCCCACTTGCGCAATCCCCTCTACACGACGACCTACGGCGTCGGCCAGGTCATTGCCCAAGCCATTAGCGACGGCATCCGTAAATTCATCATCGGTATCGGCGGCAGTGCCACGAGCGACTGTGGTTTGGGCATGCTCCAAGCCCTAGGCTATGTCTTCTGCGATGCTGACGGCCAGCCCGTAGGGCCGAACGGCATTGACGTAGAACGCATCGTCTCTGTCGACGACAGCCACGTTTTGCCGGAGCTTGCGGACTGTGAATTCCGCATTGCCTGTGACGTCAACAATCCCCTCTACGGCGACTTAGGTACACCGGCCATTTATGGCCCGCAAAAAGGAGCTACTCCTGAAATCGTCGCCCGTCTCGACGCGGCAGCCCGTTCCTTTGCCGGCGTAACAGCCCGCTACTGCGGCCACGATTGGGCTCACGTCGCCGGCGCCGGTGCGGCCGGCGGCTTAGGCTTTGCCTTCCTGGCCTACTTGCACGGCCAGCTGCAGTCGGGCATTCAGATCATCCTTGATGAAATCAATCTCGATGCCGAAGTACAGGACGCTGACGTCGTCATCACCGGTGAAGGCCGCCTGGACCGGCAAACCGCCATGGGCAAAGCCCCCATCGGTGTGGCCAAGCTGGGCAAGAAATACGGTGCCACAGTCCTCGCCTTTGCAGGCTGCGTCAGCGAAGATGCGCGCCAGTGCAATACAGCCGGCATCGATGCCTTCTTCCCCATTCCCGACAGGGCCATGTCCCTCGAAGAAGCCATGAACAGTGACGAAGCGTACAAAAACATGACCAATACAGCGGAACAGGTCTTCCGCCTTATCCGCACCTTGCGGGCATAAAAAAAAGAACGGCAGGATATACACGTCCTGACCGTTCTTTTTTTACACGTTCATCGTATGGAACAGGGTACCGTCCAGGTCTTTCCACATGAGCTTGCCGTCCTGTAAGGTCATATAGCTGTGCGGCGAGTTTTCCTTAGGCAGGGAAACCGAGCCGGGATTGACATAATAAGAATCGTCGCCTAAAAGCTTCCACACTGGCACGTGCGTATGGCCGTGAAGCAAGATGTCGCCTGGCGACAAGGGCGGCAAATGGTTCTCGTTATAGATATGACCGTGGGTCGCAAAAATCATGCGCCAGCCGCAGTCAATCCAGCACGATTCCGACATGATTGGAAAATTGAGGACCATCTGGTCCACTTCAGCGTCGCAATTGCCACGCACGCCATAAACCGGTGTCACCAGGCCGTTGAGCATGGCAATGACCGCTTTAGGGTTATAATCCCTGGGCAGTTCATTGCGCGGGCCGTGATACAAAATATCACCTAAGAGGAAGACACGCCGGGCGTCTTCCCGGTGGATGGCATCGATGAGCTTACGGCAGTAAAAGGACGAGCCGTGTATATCTGAGGCAATGACGATTGGTCTCATGCCAGCACCTCCTTGATTTCTTCGAGATTCGTAACGATATGGACAAAGGCTTCTTCGTCGGCCCGGACAAAGGCCTGCCGGATCATGCTATCAAAAAAGGCTGCTAAGGGATCATAATAGCCGTTGACATTATAGATCAGGGCCGCCTTGTCGTGCTGCTTTAACCGGCCGTGAGAAATGACTTCGGAAATTTCTTCCAGCGTTCCCGGACCGCCAGGCAAGGCAATGCAGGCATCGGCCAGGCTGAGCATGCGCGCCTTCCGTTCGGCCATGGTCTGTACTATTTCCAGCCGCGTCAGGCCCCGGTGAGTCCCTTCGATACTGATGAGAAATTCCGGCACAATGCCTATGGCCTGGCCGCCACTGCGCAATACGGCATCGGCGACGACGCCCATAAGACCTGTCCGGCCGCCACCGTAAATCAAGGTATGGCCGGCTTCAGCTAGCCACGTGCCTAAGGCTTGTGCTGCCCTGGCGTAGGCCGGATCATTGCCTACAGCAGAGCCACAATAGACTGCAATATTCAATTTCTCTTAACCTCCTCTAAGGAATAGGACAACCGTCGCGTATTGAAACCGCCCTTATGGATATCCAGGATTTTGCCGCCCTGGTGAATGACGTAATACATGGGCACGCTGTAAACGTTGTACGTATCGGCACTGTCCATGCTGGCAAAATATAAGGGCATCGTATAGGACCAGTCTGCTGCAATTTTCTGGCGTGTATGGGCATCCCGGTCCAGACAGACAATGAGGAAATCCACGTCGTGGCCGTATGTTTTATACAGGTCCTCCAGGATTGGCAATTCTGCCTGGGCCGTATCGCTCCAGGTGAGCCAAAAATAGACGAAGACGGGCTTCTCATTATAGAGCTTGCGTAGGGCTACGGTCTGGCCATCAGCCGTCACTAAGGGTATATTGCGGGCCAGCTGTTCCAGCTCCGGCCGGGCTGCTGCCTGGGCTTCTTTGAAATCCGACGGCTGCAGGACGTAGGGATTGCGCTGCGGCACGTAGCCAATCGTAATGAGCACACAAAGAAGCGCCGTCACGACGACGCCTTTTTTCCTGGCCGGCAGCTGGTTGAACCAGTCTCTCACTGCGTGGATGGTCATGGTTAGTTCCTCCTAATGATACGAACATATTGTACCATACCATCCGCTAATAGGAAACGAAAACTTGCAGGTTTTAGGGCCAATCCGTTATACTATAGAAAAGGAGGAGACGAAAATATGAAAATAAAAGAAGTGAGCGCCGTTTCCGGCCTTTCGGCAGACACACTGCGCTACTATGAACGGATTGGCCTCATTCACGACGTAGGCCGCGATAAAAACGGCATCCGCGATTATACGGACGAAAACATGAATAACATTGCCTTTATCAAATGCATGCGCGACGCCGGCGTATCCATTGAAGGTCTCATAGAATATATGAAGCTCTACCCGCAGGGCGACGAGACAAAAGACGCCCGCAGGAACATTCTCCTGGCAGAACGGCAGCGCCTGACCGAACGGATGGAACAAATGCAGACAGCCTTAGAGCGTCTCGATTACAAGCTGTCTCTTTTACAAAAATAACGGCTTTGCCTATCTGCTACGTTTGTCTTTTCCGAAAGGAGGCTCCTATGAAGTTCCCTATTCTGCGCCTCATGGCAGGCACAGCCCTCTTTGCAGCCCTTTCCCTGCCCGTATTTGCCCACACGATGACGCAAGCTGAATTGTGCATGGGCGGTATTGGCTCTAATTGCACCATTGGCTACGCCACACAAATTTACGGTGCGCCCACAAAGGTAGAACGCTGGGATGGTGACAGCGTCCACATCGTTTCGTACGACTGGGGCGGCTTCCATGTCATTGGCCGCGTGCCCCTTTCCGATGCACGGCCGGAAGTAGATTATCCTGTCATGGGCTTTATCATGAAGGATAACAACCTCTCTACGCCTTCGGGTATTGCCGTAGGCCAATCGTACAGCCAGGTACTATCCCGTTTTGGTGAAGCCAGTACGACAGTAAGCCAGGGGACGGGTCTGACGTCGTACGTCTATGCATTTCCCACAACGGGCCAAACCCTGTCTTTTAACGTCAATGGCCAGGGTATCATTACAGAAATCAACTTCGGCTCTGTTCTGTAGGCCTAGACACTACAAAACAGCTCTCATGCGTTTGCTGAGAGCTGTTTTGTGTATATTTTTTACAGTCATGTACTCCTGCCTGTCGATGCAGGAAGGCGTTTACCTTAGCTGTCCCATTCATAGGCAAGCTTTGGCCCGCCATTAAACGTGATCAGGCCGCAGTATGCAAATCCTTCACGTTCAAGAACGTGCTGCATTACTTTATTTTCCTCTTGCGTATCAATGCGAATGGCTTCAACGCCATGTTCCGTGCAGAAATTTTTTATCAACGCAAAGGCCTGGCGTGATAACCCTTTTCCTCTGCTTTTCTGAGAAAATGCCATCCTATGCACTACAGCGTATGGTTTGTCTGTTTTCCATGCACCTTCAATGACATGATAGGCCGGTTCATCGCCTATGACGATACAACAATATCCATATACATCATCAGCTTCAAATACATAGCCTATGCCTGCTTCGATATCCTCTTGAATGGTTTGAACCGTAGGATATCCGGGATACCACTGCACAAAGCCCAGTGATTTGTGATAGCTTCTTGCATCTTCAATACACTGATATGCTTTATGGGCTTCATCTGCCCGTGCGTTTCGTAAGATCATCGTTTTCCCTCCCCTTATACCTGACCCGTACAATAGTATTGAAATTTATTTTATTGTATGATTCGGACCATATAATGTCAACAGAAACAGGTATAGCAAGAAAACGCAAGCTCTCTGGGACAGCAAGGCCGGCAGGTCTTTCACGACACCGGCCGGACAGATTGAACGACAGGATGCGCATTTCCCCTTTCTGTTCTTTTTTCTATGGGATTTGGCAACGCCATTTCTCAGCAGGCCCTGACGGCAAAAAGCTCTCACGCATTTGCTGAGAGCTTTTTTAGTATTGGCTTTATGCCTGTCCCAGGGTACGCACGACGTCTGCCAAGTCTGCTTGGATACAAAGGGAGCGGCCGGCAATTTCCTTGGGCACAGCAGTCTGTCCGGCATTGACACAGGCGTAGAGTGCGTCTCCATTGCTGAAGGTCTTTTGCCAAAAGGGATACTTAATGATGCCCGGCGTGTTATAGCCTACGCCGAGTTCGAGGTATAGCACGTTTCCTTTCTGATGGGCTTGGACGAAGTGGTCATACCGCTCCGCTGCGGCGTACCAGCCTGCGTCCTGGACAAAGGTATCGTCACTGCGCAGGTTCATGGTCATAGGAGCGCCGCATTTCGGGCAGTGCGGAATGAGCCCGGCTGGCACCTTGCGGTCAGCTTGTTGGGCTACCATTTTCTTGACGATGGCTTCGTTGTCATAGGTCTCAGCATGGCAGGGCACGCTGCATTGCCAGAGGCCATAGTCTCCCTGGGTGTAGAAGAGGCGTTTTTTGTCGAAGCCTGCCCGCTGGAAGCAGTGGTCGACATTGGTCGTGAGGACGAAGTAGTCCTTCTTCTCTACGAGGTGGCGCAGTCTTTCGTACAGGTCTGTCGGCATGGGCACGTAGCGGTTCCAGTAGATGTAGCGGCTCCAAAAGGCCCACTGCTCTTCCGGCGTCGCGTAGGGATAAAAGCCGGCACTGTACATATCCGTAAAGCCATAGGCGCTTATGAAATCGGGAAAGAGGCGTTCAAAGCGTTCGCCCGTATAGGTATAGCCCGCGGCTGTCGACAGGCCTGAACCGGCACCGACGACGACGGCATCGGCCTGGCTGAGAGCTTGCTTCAGGGCGTCAAGCTCGCTGGAGCAAGTTTCTATAGATGATGTAGTCTTGGTCTTTGAATACATTGAAGATCACCTTCTTTACAGATGTATCCCTTTGGAGAAACTGGCGCACCGTTCCTATAGCGACGGCAGCGGCCGCCTCAGGAGGAAAATGAAAAACACCAGTAGAAATGCAGCAAAAAGCAACGCTTTCCAGGTTCTTTTGGGCTGCCAGTGTAAGACAAGCCGTGTACGACGCAGCCAAGGCTTCCCGGTCGGCGTCCGTCAGAGCTCCTTCTACGATCGGTCCTACAGTGTGCAATACGTAGCGGCATGGCAAATTGTAGGCCTTTGTGAGCTTGGCCCGGCCCGTTTCTTCGGCATGGCCCTGGGCCTGCATGAGGGCGTCACAGGCCAGGCGCAGCTGTACGCCGGCATAGGTGTGGATGGCGTTATCGATACAATGGTGATTGGGCACGTAGCAGCCGGTCATACCGCTGTTGGCGGCATTGACGATAGCGTCGCACTGAAGTGTCGTAATATCCCCTTGCCAGAGATAGAGATTGCCATCGGCTAAAGGCGTCAGTTGATCTAGTGTAGTTATGCCTTTTTCCTTGGTGGCTTCTTGAAGATATGCATCCTGGACGGCCAGAAAATCATCACTGATTATTGCAGCCGGACGTATATTCATGAGGCCGCGCAGGAGTATTTTTTGCTCCTCTGCCTGGGGCGGAATGGCTAGAGAGCTGTATTCCGGCCGTTCGGCCAGCAGCACCTTGAGCAGGTATAGTCTTCGTTCATCCTGTGTCATTGTCACGCCTCCTTTTTTCCTCAGTATAGCACACCTGGTCTCATTAGAACGTATACGGCGGCTGGCCGGAGAAGTCAGCAATGACGCCATGCGCATCGGCCAGGTAAAAGACTTCAAAAATCGGGTTGTCCGCTGTCTGGTACTGGCTTTTGACGATAGGATTTTCCAGGCACGCTTCCTTGATGGCGTGATTGTTTTCAAAGACGGCTTTGCCGGAGAGGCGGATCCAGGCGTAGTCTGGCGAGGAAACCGTGATTTCTACGTAGGGATTGGCCTGCATATCCTTGTAGACTTCCTTCTGATTATTCGTGCAGAACCAGAGCTTGCCATCCTGTTCGACACTGAACATAAACGGGCGGACTTTGGCCTTGCCATCACGGCCGACAGTGGCCAGGTATTGTACGGGATTCGCTTGTAAGAATGCTACGACTTTGTTCATGGTATATGCCTCCTGAATTGATGTAATTATATTGATTACATCGTTAGTGTAGCATAGTATTGTTGTAATGTAAATAGTTACAATAAATTTTCTCAAAAAAAGAAGAGACCTCGTAAGATCTCTTCCACTGCTCTTTCGTTTAGATTATACGTGCAGGCCCAGTTCCTTCGCTTCGTGAAGGGCTTTGTGGCCTTTAATAGCACCGATATCGAGACAGTTGCCGGCAAAGACCGTTTCTATGAATTTAGCCTTCGGGAAGCAGGAAACCCAGCCTTTGAGGCCGTTTTCTGCGTTGACGGGCGTCGCCGGTTTATCGTCTTCTGCGGTCGTCAGGAGATAGACTTCACGGTACTTATAATCTGCTTTATACAAGGCATTGGCCCGGTCCAAAAGGACTTTCATCTGGCCGGACATTTCGTAATAGTAAATAGGTGTAGCAAAGACGAGGACGTCGGCATCCTTCATCTTTTGTACGATTTCGTCGGCATCATCGTGGATGACACAGCGCTGCGTATCGAGACATTTCCAGCAGCCTGTGCAGAAGGAAATCTTCTTCCCTGCCAGGGTTACTCGTTCTACGTCGTGACCGGCTTCAACGGCACCGTCTTCAAAGGCCATAGCCAAGGCATTCGAATTGCCGCCTACGCGCGGGCTCGTTCCCATAATCAGTACTTTTTTCTTCATCGCAATTACCTCCGTTATGTTGTATACCCATATAGTATAGCAAAGATTACGTAAAAATATAAGATTAAATGAGTAAAGAATCAGAAAAAAATAAGGAAATCCCTGGCTGCAGGATTTCCTCATCTCGTGTACCGTTTTTAGAATGTCAGGCGCATTTGGTACCATACGGCACCGCCGTGTTCGGACGTGCTGAGCCCTTCGTTCACAAAGCCAAAGGAGGCATAGTAGTGAACGAGGCGGTCCTTACAGGTCAGAACCAGGCCCTTGCGGCCTTCTTTACGGGCTGTATCGATGGCGGCGTGTAAGAGCTGGCCGGCGTAGCCGTGCTTGCGATAGGCCGGCAGGGTATTGACGCCAAAGATCATCTGCCAGGCGCCGTGCGGGTCATGCGCTGTGGCGTTGGCGTACAGGTCGTCTGTCAGGTCTTTTTGATCCGTAACCAGTCCATCGACAAAGGAAATCAACGTATCTCCCTCAAAAAGGAGCCAAAAGTGATCCCCGTAGGCTGCCAGGCGCTGGACCATAATATCTGCCGTTGCTGCTTCTGCGGCAGGAAAACAGGCCGCTTCTACGGCGGCGATGCTGGCTGTATCATCTATCGTTACAGTTCGTATGTACATAGTCTTATCATCTCCTCGGCTATTAGTATAGCACAGAAAAAAAGGCATTGACGAGGAAATATTTTTATGCTACAATATGCCAGTAAATTTAATATATATACACTTCCTCTATCACCGGATAGGGGGTTGAGGTGTCGAAATCCGTCGTAGGTCAGCCTGCTCGCAGGTCATAAGATGGGTTTTGGCACCTCTTTTTTTCAAGGAGGAGAAGCTCATGAACGTAACGATTCAGCAAGGACTGCCTGAGGCAGCCAAAACCATTCGTCAGGAAGTATTTGTCCAGGAACAGGGCTTTAAGGTCGAGTTCGACGACATCGACCCGACGGCGTGGCACGTCGTTCTCTGGGATGGCAATACGCCTGTAGGCTGCTGCCGCATTTTTCCGGGTGAACGGCCGCAGACCTATGTCATGGGACGCCTGGCTGTACGCAAGATCCGCCGGGGCTGTCATTTAGGCAACCGCATCATGGCTGCCATGGAAGATTTCGTCCGCACGCACGGCGGCAGCCGTGTAGAGCTTTCCGCCCAAGTGCGCGTACGCCCCTTTTATGAAGCCTTAGGCTATACGGCCAGTGGCGACGAATATCTCGACGAATACTGCCCGCACATCCATATGGAAAAGGAGCTGACCCTGCCATGAGTTTAACCTTTTGGCTCTCTTTTTTCGCCATCGTCATCGGTAATGTAGGCTATCACATCATTGCCAAATCGACACCGGCTGCGGCATCGCCCTTTCTCTCTCTGAGCGTCACCTATGGTGTCAGCTTCCTCATCTGTGCCCTGCTCTATCTGGCTATAGGCCAGCCGTCCCTAAGTCACGACCTGGGCGACCTGAACTGGACCAGCCCGGCTTGGGGCGTGGCGCTCGTAGTCATCGAGGCAGGCTACATTTTCCTCTACCGGGCCGGCTGGAAAATCAGCATTGCCTCGCTCTTCCTGAACGTCACCGTGGCGATCCTCTTGGTCGTCATTGGCGTAGCCTTTTACAAAGAACACTTGTCCCTGCGGGAAATGGCAGGTATTGCCTTTTGCCTATTAGGGATTTTTTGTCTCCACGATTAATGAAAAGCGGGTACCCAGGCTGTAGTGATCCTGCGTACCCGTTTTTTATACTCTCTTAGCCTGCGTGCGAGACGAATTCGCCATAGTGCGGCAGTTCATCCTTGCCCTGCATGCCTTTTTCCGTCCCCTTGGCGACGGCTTTGCTGTAGTACTCGCATTTATAATCGATGACGTCCAGTGATTCCTGGAGCGCCGCGATTTGGGCCTGTACGGCTTCGCGACGTTTTTGGAACATTTCCAGGCGCTTTTCCAATGTCGTATCGCCTTCAAGAACCCACTGGGAAAAGGTGCGGATATCGGCAATAGGCATACCTGTGCGCTTTAAGCATTCGACGATTTGTAAGGAAGCGATATCGATGTCATGAAAGACACGGTAGCCTGATGGTTTCCGTTCGAGAAACGGCAAGAGGCCTTCTTTATCGTAATACCGCAGGGTCGTCGTCGGAATACCCGTCATACGGGATACCTCTTGTATCGTATAGGACATGAAAAATTCCCCTTTCTGCAAAAATACCTTGACCTTAAAGTTAAGTTTAAGTATATACTATCTTTAGAAAAAAGTGAAGGAGGAAATTTCTATGAACACCTATACCCGTTTAGCCCGCTTGGCTTTGCTCGTCACGTGTGGAGCTGCCCTTTCCCTGACTGGTTTTGCCGCTACGCCTTCCGGCACGACAACGATCACGTCCGTAGCACCTCAGACAGGCCCTTCGAAAGCGGTCCCCGAAACAATCGATGCGTCTAAACTCTCGAATGCCTGGGACAAGACCTTCCCCGAATACACTCGCGTTAGCCACCACAAGGTAACCTTTCACAACCGCTACGGTATTACTCTCGTAGCCGATATGTATGTGCCCAAGACCCATAAGCCTGGCGAAAAGCTGGCTGCCATTGCCGTTGCCGGACCTTATGGCGCCGTAAAAGAACAAGTCTCCGGCCGCTATGCCCAGGAAATGGCTGCCCGCGGTTTTCTGACCATTGCCTTTGACCCGTCCTTTACAGGTGAATCAGGGGGTGCGCCGCGCAACGTATCGTCACCGGATATCAATACCGAGGATTTCCTGGCAGCCGTCGATTTCCTTTCCAATACCAAAGATGTCAACCCTGACCAAATCGGCATCCTCGGTATTTGCGGCTGGGGCGGCTTTGCCATTAATGCCGCTGCAGCGGATCCGCGCATCAAGGCCACGGCTACATCTACTATGTACGATATGAGCCGCGTTATTGCCGACGGCTACTTCGACAAGGGCAAGACACCGGCTGAACTCCAGGCGTACCGCAAGGGGCTGCGCCAGCAAATTAGTGCCCAGCGTTCGGCTGATTATAAGAATGGGACCTACGCCATGGCCGGCGGCGTGCCGACGACGGTAACGGACGATATGCCCCAATTCGTCAAGGATTACCACGACTACTACCAGACGAAGCTGGGCTATCATCCCCGCTCCTTCGGTTCGACTACAGGAGCTACGCTGAGCTCGGTCCTCGATTTTGCCAACATGCCCATTACGGTCTATGCCGAAGAAATCGAAACACCAGTGCTCCTCATTCACGGAGAGAAAGCTCATTCCCGCTACTTTAGCGAAGATATATACAAGCGTCTCAAGGGCACGAACAAGGAACTCGTCATCATTCCCGGTGCCGTCCATACGGACCTCTATTATAAGATGGACGTCATTCCCTTCGACAAACTGGCCCGTTTCTTCCAAGACAATTTGAAATGAAGCATATCCCCTTGCCGTTGCGGTAAGGGGATTTTGTATGACTGGCCGTGTCGACGCATAGGCGGGCCATTCTTTCGTATTTTTAGCTTCTACTTAATATTTGTTTTCCGATTCATACATGGATCAATCGTAGAATGATATTCCGTGTTGTTGCAAAAAAGCGTCTTAGCTTGTCACAATGTGGCAGTAAAATGCCGTTTAGTTTCATAATACGGGAGAACTTAGTTCAACAAGAGAAATTCTAAAAAAAATTTAAAGGATCTAAATGCGGTATAGATTAGCATACACGCTGGAATTTCAGGCTTTTTCCATTCTCAATACCGTAAAATTTACGGTTGACAGCAGCTGGTGTCGTACCTATAATAAGGCTTATAGCAAATGTGTACCAATTTAGGGTACCAATGAATTACGCTATAAGAAAAGAGGTATTATGTATGTCTAATGATGTAAATCAAGACCAGGTTCGCGAACAAGCCCGTGAAATCATTCACGGCAATAAGGGCCGCAAAAACAGCCGCCAGTTCGCACTTTGGATGGGGGCCCTGGTCATCGGCGCTATTTTAGGATGGATGGGAATTCCGGCACTGAATCAGCTCTTCGACTTCATTGCCACTGTATTCACGCGCTTATTCCAATTTATAGCTATTCCTACCATCGCTCTTGCCGTCATTACAACCTTATCCGCACTGGGAGCTAAAAAAGAAACGGGCCGTATCTTTGCCCACGCCGTGACGTACACACTGCTCACGACAATCTGTGCTGCCGCCATCGGCCTGGCACTCTATCTCTGGATTGCACCGGGCAACCTGCCTATGGATCTGATCAACCAGGGCACGGCCGCTGTACCGCAGAAACTCGAAAAGGTCACGTATTACGACCATTTCCTCTCGGTCATTCCGAATAACATCCTCCAGCCGTTCTTGTCGGGCAACGTCCTTTCTGTCATGCTTATCGCCGCAGCTGTTGGCCTGGCTCTGGCATTCATGCCGAAAACGGAAAACCGCGACGTTCTCCTCAAGGGTATTCAAGGCCTGCAGGAAGTTCTCTTTACACTCATTCGCGCACTCCTGTGGATCCTGCCTGTAGGCATTCTCGCCTTTGCAGCTCAGCTGTCTGCCCAGATTGAAGCCGGCGTTATCGTCGGAGCAATCGGCAAATACACCCTCGTCGTCCTGGCTGGCAACCTGATCCAGTTCTTCATCGTTATTCCGCTCTTCCTGGCAGCCCGAGGCATGAACCCGCTCTACGTCTTCCGCAAGATGGCCCCGGCCGTAGCCGTAGCCCTCTTCACTAAGAGCTCTGCCGGCACACTGCCTGTCACCTTGGCTTCGGCTGAACGGAACCTTAAAGTCCACACACAGGTATCCCGCTTCGTCCTGCCTATCTGTACGACCATCAACATGAACGGCTGCGCTGCCTTTATCCTGGTAACATCCCTGTTCCTCATGCAGAACGGTGGCATGGAACTGACTCTCGGTGAAATGATCGCCTGGCTTTTCGTAGCCGTCCTCGCTGCCGTCGGCAATGCCGGTGTCCCCATGGGCTGCTACTTCCTCACCTTGTCCCTCATGTCCTCCGTCGGTGCGCCCATTGGCATTATGGGGATTATCCTGCCGATCTACACCATCATCGACATGATCGAAACAGCAGAAAACGTTTGGTCCGACTCTGCCGTCTGTGCTATGACCGACCACGATCTGGCCGACGAGCTCGACAAAGAAGACCATGCCAAAGCTGCCCTTGAAGCATAATCGGCCTTGGCTTCGTAACGAACCGTACGGGAAACTTCCTGTACGGTTCTTTTTTAGGAACAGATCCTTTTTCTTTTTCCGGGTTATAAAAAGAACCACGCAGCGTCGACGGCTGCGTGGTTTTCTTATACGGACTTTCGTATTCGTTTAGAGTTCCTGTACGATGATGCGGGAAATGGAGTTAGCTGCTGTGCGGATAGAACCGATTTCACTAAAGTAAAGGCCCAGGGGGATTTCTTGTTCCAGCTGCCTCACATGGGTGTTGATATTTTGACAGGCTGCTATCATAAGGGCTTGGCCGCGTTTGGTCGCCAAGGCACTCATAATCTGGTAAGTTTCACTTTCTATGCGATTGACACACATAAAGACAGGTGACGTGATGCTGATTTCTGAGGCTGCCATCAAGGCAGCTTTGAGGCCGGTCGTATAGGCCAGAATTTGCTGGCACAGGTCTTTTATGTCGTCACGATATTGCTGACCTGAAAAGGCCCGGGCTTTGCCGAAAAAGCTGAACATTGGGAATCCCCCCATTTCGATTGGTTATTAGACTTGCAGATGCTAAAAGTATAGTACAGCCAGTAGGCCTTATTCAAGTGATTTTGTTCGAAATTACATGCATTTTACACACTGGCATTCGTATAACGTTTAATTGCATAGGGGCCCTGTCCCGACACAAAAAGGAGGCCCCGAAAGGTCTCCTTTTTGTGCTGCGTTTATTGTATTTGATAAACCTATGAATACTCCTTAGTAATCTGGCTACGTGAGGAGTTGAAGGAGTATCTTTTGAATTTCAAGAAACGTCTGGATCAGAAAAGAGAATTCGAATATACGTATGAGGCCTCCCTTATAGTATGTATTTGTAGGAGGAAAAAGCCCATCTGAGACTGCTCAGACGGGCTTTTACATTGATAAAATTAAATAGTAAATCGCTTGATATTGCATTACCAAGGGTAATAAGTTGATGAGATGTTATCACCATACCAATCATTACTGACAGGTTGCGTAACTTCAATTATTTTCCAGCTATTGTTTTCTCTGATTGCGGTTACCTGCTCTACAGAAACCAGATAGTAGTGGTTATGTTTTTGGTACAAAAAGCCGTCAATATAAATGATAGAGTGATCCGATTTGTCTTCTTCTTGGTAAATGGTTCTAAAACGAATTTCTTTAGATTTCAGTTCCGAGAAGTTGCTCTTGGTTTTTAGGGATAATTGATTATAGGATTTCTTCGTAAAATAATCCTTGTAGTCAAAATTTTCGTATCCCGATTCGCTGTGTATGGCGGCGTTTATGTAATTGTCAGCATGGATGTATGGCTGATAGGTTTTGTGAGAGATGATATAGGTATTTATCGTGCCTTCTAATACCGAAAAACATCCCTCGGAATAAAGAAATAAAAGTAAAAGTATAGCGAGTACGATGCAAGGTAATTTGTGTCTTTTCATATAAGGGTCCTTTGGGAGCAGAAAGGATGCTAATCAGGTCACAAGATGCCTGGAGGGCGGTTACGGTGCATTTTTCTCTTCTAAAACGCTCTACTGATCGTTGCATAATAGGTGGCGCCGTGTTGTTTGCCTGCCCAGCCGGTGAGCCGGAGGTCGACGCCCCACGGGTTGTCCTGGGTAATCTTACTGCGCCAGCCCAGTTCCAGGAAGCCGCTCGAGCCCTTGACGGTCGGGCTTTCTGTGCGCCAGCCCTGGTACGTGGCGTTAGCTTCGCTATCGAATTCATAATCCCAGCCGAGACCGGCGTAGAAGGCTCTTCGTTCGTCAAAGTTTCTCGTCCAGCGCATTCCCAGACGCGTACGGTACGAGTTGATGGAATCGAGATCGTAGTTGGCATCGCCGTAGACACTGTGGACGGTGGTGGTATCACTGCCCAGGTGAGACCAGAAGAATTTGCCGTAGTAATCGTACGTATCGCGACCATGACCGATAATCTTGCCGATACCGGCCTGCGCTGCCACGTACGGCGCGTTCGTGTTGTACGACGCATGGGCGTCGGCAATGATGCCGCGGAAGTCACCTGAAACATGGCCGGCACGGAGGGCGCCTTCATAATAGAGTCCGTCAGCTTGGTCGCGCCGCATCAGAAGACCAGCGCCTGTATAGTGCTGCTTGCCGTCGCCTCTGGCACCGTTGTCGAGGTGGCTGTCGTAGTGGCTCATGCCGTATTCGAAGAAGGGCATGATGGTATCGGTGTGGCCCGTGTGCGGGATGCGGCGGACGAAGCCGATATTTGTAGCCATACCGTCACTATCGACATAGGAACCTGTTTCGTAGCGCAGGTTGTGGCCGCCGAGTACTGCGTAGGGTACGAATTTCGCTTCTACGGAATGACCTTCTTCCCAAGCCGTAGCAGCCGAGCGGTACGCTTCATCCGTCAGGAGGTCCGCTGCGTTTTTGAGCATATTGATGCTGTGTTCCCGATCTTCCGGAATGACTTTGGTGTCCGGGTCGAGGCTGCCTTTGTCTTCTTTCGGTATCGTGAGGATAATCGTGTTGGCATCCTTCTTTTTAACGATGGCTGTATGGTTGATGAAGCCTGCCGACGTGACGGTGTCTAATCCTTCTATGGTGCCGTAGGTGGTGCCGTCTGTGGTGAGGCCGTTGGCGTTATAGAGGAGATTAATTTCTTCGCCCGGGTTCAGTTTCGTCGTGCGCTGAACGCCGCCAAGGATGGTGGCATCCGTAAGGTCCGTCGTGCCATCTGTGGTAGTCCCATTCTGGACAGCCGTCAAAGTCATCGTATCCTCGTCAATGTCTACGTTTCCTGTAACGGTGAGCATGGTTTCGCCGGCTGTTGTCCCTTCAGGCACGTAGAAGTTGAGGTTTTGGCAGTAGGCGAAGTCTTTGACGATTTGGCCTTTGGTGTACATGTTGTACGTGTTGTTTTTGCTTTCGGTTGCGCCATAGCCACCGTAGAGGCTCATTTCCGGGTTCAGCGTGCCGCCAAGGATGTTGACCGTGTTGTTGTTGGCTGCGGCAAAATCGGATTTACCGCCATAGAGGGCTGTGCCCAGGGTGCCACCGGAGACGGTGACGGTATTGCCGCTGCCGTCGCCCATGATAGAGTACCCGCCAGCAATGTCTTCCATGATTTCGCCACCGCTAATGGTGATGGTATTGGAATCGGCATCGCCTGCAGCAGTAAAGCCGCCCGTCACAACGGGTATAAGTTCATCTGTACTGGAAACCGTACCGCCGGAGATGGTGACCGTATTTTCCGAAGCGCCAGTTGACCCATAACCGCCAGTTACCGTCCCTGGACTTCCGCCGCTGACGGTAATCGTATTGCCTGTAGCATTGCCACCGCCACTCTGCGCCGCCATGGTGATGGCGGACGTACCGCCACTAAATACAAGGGTATTATGGACAGCATCCCCTGTAACGGCATACCCGGCAGTCATTTTAGTCGCAGAGCCGCCACTCATAGTGAGGGTGTTATCGCTGGCTCCCGTCTGGCCGTAGCCACCGACGACATGGCCGATTAGTTCACCGCCGCTCACGGTGACCGTATTGGAAACGGCTTCGCCTTTTGCTGCATAGCCGCTGAAGACAGCGTCACCTGTTGCCGAGGTACCAATTGTACCGCCATTGACGGTGACGGTATTTTCAGAAGCAGTACCATCAGCCGTATAGCCGCCATAGACCGTCTTTTCTACGGTGCCGCTTTCGATGATGACGGCGTTACCTGTGGCATTATTGCTCGTAGTTCCCTCACCTGTATAGCCACCGTATACTTCGCCCTTGATAGTGACATCTGAAATTTTGACGGTATTTTGAGAAGCATCGCCAGCGGCTGCCTCTCCGGTGAACGGATTATCCATCTGGTGTAATGCATAACCACCATAGATATTTCCTGAAACATCTGCCGTGCCGCTCAGTTCGACAGTATTTCCTTCTGCCCCCTTGCCTGTAGTATAGCCGCCGGCAACGATGCCTCCGACGCTGCCTGAAGAAATTTTGACAACGTTATTGGTCACATCGCCCATATACGACCAGCCGCCGGCTACGCTTCCGGCTACAGATGCCGTTCCGCTTATTTCTACACTGTTTTGGTCAGCCGTCCCGTAGCTGACCCAGCCGCCACTTACAACAGGCACTACACTTTCTGTATCTATTGAACTTGTTACAGCCCCGCCAGTCATGATAACTTTATTATTTACAGCACTTCCTTCTGGTTGATTATTAAAACCGCCAGAGAGCATCTGACTGACTGTACCGCCGCTCATGGTTACGCTGTTATTTTCTACTCCTTTTCCCTGTGCCCCGTATACCATACCAAATGTACCGCCTCTAATTTCGACAGTATTGTCTGTCGCAGATCCATCATCCGCCTGACTCCCGGTTAGCATATACTGGACTGATCCGCCTGTAATAAGCACAGAGTTTCCTGAATTGCTTGTATAAGACCGAGCCCCATATAGAAAATTACTGGTTCCTGCGCTTTCCACATGGTTTCCTGAAGCCGTATAGCCATAGGCTCCACTGACTGTACCGACAGTACTGCTGCTGTCAAAGATTACAGTATTATTATCTGTCGCACCCAGCCTTGATGTGCCACCGTAAATCTCACCACTACTTACCTGAGTATTTGTAATATTGACCGTATTATCTGATGCATCGCCTGATTCACCTTCAACGACGGCACCACCAAAAATTCTTATTCCAATTGAGTCCGACGACGCATCCGTCACATTCAGCGTATTCCCGCTCGATGTCCCTGTGTCACTGTTGCCGGTAATGTTCGTATCTGTAATTGGTCCTGTCACCGTCACTTCAGCAAAGGCCGGCAGTGCTGCGGTGCCGCAGAGGAGACAGGAGATGATCAAGGAGCGCAGGATGGTTGTTTTTGTTTTCATAGTTGACCCCCACTTTCGGAATACATGACTTTTGGGATTGGCGCCGGTTGTGGACAGGCTGGTGGATGGAGAAAAATAGTTAGCCCCTACGGTACGGCTTCCCCACGTAGCGTCTGGGTAGTAGCAGGTTTTTCTCTATTGGGTGGCTTGTCCAGGTATCGCCAGGTTCCCTGTACATTTTTTCGTTCGCACACGGTGTGCAGGTGCATAATGCACGCTACTTCTTGCATAAGAAAAAAGCAATAACTCAGTTTTATTTTATAATCTATTGTTTTCTTTTGCAAGTGATATTTGTTATTTTATAGTAATTCTATCTTCTTTTGAAATAGTATTTACTGCACGACATTCATATAACGTTTAATTTCCTGACAGTTCTATACCTGCAAAAAGGAGGCCCCGAAAGGTCTCCTTTTTGTGTTGCTTATATGAGTTGGAAGTGATTAGAAAGCTCTGGAAATCGTGGCGTAATAGGTGGCGCCGTGTTGTTTGCCTGCCCAGCCGGTGAGCCGGAGGTCGACGCCCCACGGGTTGTCCTGGGTAATCTTACTGCGCCAGCCCAGTTCCAGGAAGCCGCTCGAGCCCTTGACGGTCGGGCTTTCTGTGCGCCAGCCCTGGTACGTGGCGTTAGCTTCGCTATCGAATTCATAATCCCAGCCGAGACCGGCGTAGAAGGCTCTTCGTTCGTCAAAGTTTCTCGTCCAGCGCATTCCCAGACGCGTACGGTACGAGTTGATGGAATCGAGATCGTAGTTGGCATCGCCGTAGACACTGTGGACGGTGGTGGTATCACTGCCCAGGTGAGACCAGAAGAATTTGCCGTAGTAATCGTACGTATCGCGACCATGACCGATAATCTTGCCGATACCGGCCTGCGCTGCCACGTACGGCGCGTTCGTGTTGTACGACGCATGGGCGTCGGCAATGATGCCGCGGAAGTCACCTGAAACATGGCCGGCACGGAGGGCGCCTTCATAATAGAGTCCGTCAGCTTGGTCGCGCCGCATCAGAAGACCAGCGCCTGTATAGTGCTGCTTGCCGTCGCCTCTGGCACCGTTGTCGAGGTGGCTGTCGTAGTGGCTCATGCCGTATTCGAAGAAGGGCATGATGGTATCGGTGTGGCCCGTGTGCGGGATGCGGCGGACGAAGCCGATATTTGTAGCCATACCGTCACTATCGACATAGGAACCTGTTTCGTAGCGCAGGTTGTGGCCGCCGAGTACTGCGTAGGGTACGAATTTCGCTTCTACGGAATGACCTTCTTCCCAAGCCGTAGCAGCCGAGCGGTACGCTTCATCCGTCAGGAGGTCCGCTGCGTTTTTGAGCATATTGATGCTGTGTTCCCGATCTTCCGGAATGACTTTGGTGTCCGGGTCGAGGCTGCCTTTGTCTTCTTTCGGTATCGTGAGGATAATCGTGTTGGCATCCTTCTTTTTAACGATGGCTGTATGGTTGATGAAGCCTGCCGACGTGACGGTGTCTAATCCTTCTATGGTGCCGTAGGTGGTGCCGTCTGTGGTGAGGCCGTTGGCGTTATAGAGGAGGTTGATTTCTTCGCCTGGGTTCAGTTTCGTCGTGCGCTGAACGCCGCCAAGAACGGTGTCGTTGGTGAGGTCTGTCGTGCCATCTGTGGTGGTCTGGTTATTCACGGCGACGAGGGTTGTCGCAGCAACCGCTTCGGTGTTTGCATTTCCTGTAACGGTGAGCATGGTTTCACCGGCTGTCGTGTTTTCCGGGACGTAGAAATTGAGGTTTTGGAAATAAGCGAAGTCCTTGACCGTCTGCCCCTTGGTGTACATGTTGTACGTATTGTTCTTGCTTTCGGTTGCACCATAGCCGCCATAGAGGTTCATTTCCGGATTCAGCGTGCCAGCAAGAATATTGACCGTGTTGTCATCGGCTGCACCGGCGTCAGATTTGCCGCCGTAGATGCCGGTGTCAAGCGTACCGCCGGAGAAATTGACCGTATTTCCATTGGCATTTCCTGAGGAAGAACCGCTGGTCATAACATACCCGCCCATGACATCGTTCTTGATTTCACCGCCGGAAATAGTGACTGTATTGGAAATGGCATCATTCCCCAGTATTGTAACGCCGCCTGCCACGCCGAAATACGTACTGCCAGTTGTACCGCCAGAAATGACGACTTTATTCCCGGAAGCCTTGCCACTGGCCATGGCGCCCATAACCATTCCCGCGTCCCCGCCTGTGACGGTTACGGTATTGCCGGTCGCTGCAACCCCGGAAACTCCGCCGATAGTCATTGTGACCGTGCCGCCATTGACTTCAACGGTATTATTTACAGCGCCCTGCTTGCCATCTGTATGGCCCACAACGTTTCCGCCATACAGTGTGCCTGCTGTGCCGCCATTGAAAATGACCTTATTGTCCTGCGCTGTGGTTCTGCCCTTGCCGCCATCTACCTCAGACAGTGTTCCCGTACCTGTGGCATCAATGGTGACTGTATTGCCGGAAGCTGAACCCATTTCGGAGTCACCGCCAAATACTCTTCCGGCAGTGTTCCCGGATTCTATGGTAACCGTGTTGTTATCCGCCTTGCCTTCGCTATTTGTGTCGTCGCCTGCCTGGCCGCCGTAGACATCACCACTGACGTCACCGCCTTTGATCATAACGGTATTGGAAACGGCATCTCCGTTTTCCGACTTTCCACCAAAAACGGATTCTGTACCCCCTCCGACTGTTCCGCCGGAGATGGTCACCGTATTTCCAGAAGCTCCCGTACGGCCATAGCCGGCAATGACTTCCCATGCAGTTCCGCCAGTCATGGAGACTGTATTGCCTGTGGCGTTGCCGTCTCCGCTCTGGGCAGCTGCAACGAGCGTGGACGTACCGCCGCTCATTTCGACGGTATTATGCGAAGCATCGCCTGTCTCGGCATATCCTGCGGTAATCGACTGCGCCGTTCCGCTGGTCATGATGACTTTATTGTCACTGGCTCCCGTCTGGCCTCTGCCGCCAACGGCGCTTGTGATGGAAGCAGTACCTGTGAGAGCCACTTTCACAGTATTGCCCGTAGCCGTACTGCCATCCGAGAGGCCTCCGTAAGCATTCCCGGAAACGGAACCGGATTCCAGGGTCAGTATATTGTTATCCGCTATGCCTGTGCCGGATGCATGTCCACCCATAATCTGTCTATTTTCGGCAATGCCTCCTGCATCGGATATGGTCACCTGGTTTCCAGAAGCAGAGCCTGAGCCAGTGGAAAGACCGCCCGTGACTTCCCCATCGACCGTGCCGCCGGAGATCTTCACGATATTTCCATTGGCCGTACCAGTGCCCGTTCCGTCCTTGTTTGCACTATCAGCATAGCCGCCGATCACATTGGCCGAAGCACTCCCGTCAGTCATAGTGACGGTATTGTCATTGGCGCTGCCGGACACGGATTCCCCGCCAATGACCTTGGCGCTCGTCGTCCCGCCAGACATTTCAATCGTCCCGCCTTGGATCGTGACGGAGTTGCCATTGGCATCCCCTTTGGCCGTGCTGCCGCCATAGACGTTATTATTGATCGTGCCGCTTTCGATGGTGACGGCGTTGCCTGTGGCGTCGCCTTTAGGTGTGTAGCCGCCATAGACTTCGCCAGGAAGAGTTACATTGGAAATCTCCACGGTATTGGAAGAAACGTTGGAATTGCTGTCCATTTCATCAGCATATTTGCTGACCCAGCCGCCATACACATTGCCGCCCACCTGGCCGCCGGAGATTTTTACACCGTTGTTTTCAACTGTCCCGACAAAAGCAGCACCGCCAAAAACACCTCCTTCATTTCCTTCACTCATCGTGCCAGAAAGACTTATAGAGGAATCGGTCTGTCCGCCCGACATGATGACCTTATTGTTGCTGATTGTACCAAAAGCACCATAACCACCATAGGCAGCTCCGATAGTTCCGTCATTGATTGTCAGCTTATTATCATTAATTGTCCCCTGCTGCGCAAATGCACCATACACGATATTGGCTTTGCCGCCGTCCATTTCGGTACTATTATTTTCCGTGAGGCCGTCGCCTTCATCGTATCCGCCTGCCAGACTGTATACGGTTCCACCGGACATGGTCACCTTGTTGCCCGTGACATCCCTCATGCCCTGACCGCCATATGCCGCATTGCTTTTGCCCGTAAAATTCTTGGTAATGGTAAGTGTATTGTCTTTGGCATCGCCATAGGTCGTTCCGCCGGTAATGACCGTAGCTGCTCCAGTTACTGCATCCAGGGTAACGGTATTTCCGGAAACTGCCCCTGCGCCATTTGCGCTGTAGCCGCCATGAATTTCATTGAAGGTTGTTCCCGCTTTGACATTGACAATATTGCCGGATGCCACGCCTGAACCCGTGCTACCGCCAGTGATATTATAAGCAGGCCCCCCGTCGAACTCGACCAGGTTTCCTACGACATTTCCCGTTTCGGATGAACCGCCTCTGATACTGGAATTGGATTTTTCATCAGAGTTGGATACATATACTTTATTTCCCTCAGCCTGACCGTTTTTCGCGTTACCGCCAACTATTAAAATGGAAAGGTTGCTGTTCTTCAGTGTTACGGTATTATTGCTGGCGTCATCCGCGTCATTCACATATAAACCGCCATCCAATTCCTCCAGGCCGCTCGACGAAATGCCATCGCCAGTCACCGTATTCCCGCTTGGCGTCCCTGTGTCACTATTGCCGGTAACCGTTGCCTCCGAAACTGAACCCTCCAGCGTCACAGCCGTAGCAAAGGCTGGTACGGTTGCGGTGCCGCAGAGGAGACAGGAAATGATGAAGGAGCGCAGGATTGTTGTTCTTTTTGTCATAGTAGACCCCCACTTTCGAAATACAGAACCTCTGGGATGGGTGCTGGCCGTCAGCAGGCCTTTGCATAGGGACTACCGGTTATTCCAAACGGTACGACTTCCCCACACGGCGTACGTTCTTTAGCAGGTTCTTCTCTCCGTTGTGCCAGCTTGGCGTCGTAGCGCCGATCCCATTACATTTTTTCGTTTGCACATGGCGTGCATTATGCAAGCTGCTTCTTTCATAAGAAAAAAGCAATGATTCAATTTCATTTTATAATTAATTGTTCTTTCTTTCAAGTAATATTTTTTATTTTTTAGTAATTTCATTGTTTTTAGATATAGTATCTAATAGAACAATTACGTATTACGTTTCACTTCCTCAAAAACAGTCATACAAAAAAGAGACCCGTCAAGGTCTCCTTTTTGTATCGTTTCTATATAGCTGGTACTAACTATTTAGTAATGTGCGAACCATATACATCACGGTATTCGTTTTGTGCTTTGTTGTCCTGGTCGTTGATCCGGACACGTTCCACCTTATTGCGGTCGTTGTCTTGACCAGAGATACGGTCTACGCGGAAGCGGTCGATATTCTGTACCTTAACCAGTTCCGGTCCGAATTCGTCTACAGAGCGTGTCATATTGCCGTCAGAAGGTGCGCCATTCTGCAGGGCTCTATAGATGATGGCTGCGTATTCGTACCGTGTCATCGTACGGTCACCTTTGAATTCGCCATCAGGATAGCCTTTAAGATAGCCTCTTTCTGCCAAGGACTTCACATACTGGTACGCCCAATGATTTTCCGGCACATCCGGGAAGTTCACTGAACCGGTTGCCGGTGCTGTAGCTTTGGCTGGCTGGCCTGCTTCATAGGCCGCTAATTTCTTCGTTAATACTTCAATCTGCTGCTTCATAGCCAGGAGATCTTTCGCCATGGAAACACGCGACCGGGAGACGCGGTTCGTCTGGCCAAATTTCCAGCTGACACCGACATTAACCATGTTTTCACCACCGGCGAAGGAGCCGCCTACGCTAAACATGGTGTCTTCGTTGGGGCGATAGTAGGCACCGATGGCTACGGCATTGGCATTCTTATAGTTGCCATAACCGGCAGCGAAGTCCCACTTGTCGTCCGGGTCAAAGTCCAGGGGATGGAGGGCCGATAAGGCAGCCGCACTGGCGCCGACGCGATTGATCTGCGTGCCCAGGCGGGATTGCAGCCTATAGAGCTGACCGCCATTTACGGCATCCGTCGAGGCAGAAGAAATATCACCATTCTTCAGGTTCGTAATTTTCGTGTCGCCCATGTCAATGCCCTGGTTGTTGATAGTGACCGTATCACCGGCGTGAATGGTGTCGCCGTTGATGGTCGTCGAAGTAACGCTATTGAGGCCTGTCAGGTCTTTAGAGAGACGAACCTTGAGGTTGCTATTGCCGTCGGAGACAACGCCGATGTTATCTACAGTAGTTAATTTGGCTTCGTCCGTAATGCCACCTACGACGTTTACTTGTTCGTTCAGCTTCTTGTTGATGACGCTTCCTGTATCGCCACCGTATTTCATGCCATCATTCAAGGTGGCTACGGTCTGGGTATTACCATTGTGGTCTTCATAAACGATACGGTCGATGCCGTCCTTGCCGTTATAGCCGTCAGTGCCATCGACACCGTTGGTACCTTTGACGACGTGAATATCTGCGGACGCACCGTCCTTGCCGTTGATGCCTATATGGCCGTCTGTACCGTCTTTGCCATCCTTGCCGGTGGAGGAAATGGTTACGCCATCCTTGCCGTCCTTGCCTTTTACGCCAATAGAACCGTCGACGCCGTCCTTACCGTCTGCACCTTTGCCGCCAACGGTGAGGGAGTCGGCCTTGAGGTTCTTATCCATGGCGATGATCAAATCGCCCTGATCGACGATGGTTTTGATGTTTTCCGAGCTGTAGGCGCTGTCTTCTTTTGTGCCCGTACCCTTGATGGTCATGGTTTCGTTCAGCTTTTTGGCTGCACTGCCGGTGTTGCCGGCAAACTTCAGGCCGTCGTCGAGGGTAGCTACCTGATGGTTCGTTTGGTTGCTATCGACGTAGGTAATGCGGGTCAGGCCGTCTGTGCCAGTCACACCAGCTACGCCTTTATCGCTCTTCAGTGTCAAGGCATTGGCGCCGTTAGCCCCACTCAGGCCGATAGCACCGTCTTTGATGGAAACGGACGAGCCGTCTTTGCTATGGACGTCGACGGAGCCGTCAATGCCATTCGTGCCCGCTTCACCGAGGACCAGGTTGTCATTGACGTTGACCTTGAAAGGATCTGCCGCTGTGCCTGTACCCGTGACGTTGGTATTCTTGCCATTAGCCATCTTCGTAGCGTTCTTAGCAATTTCGTCCTTGAGCTGGCTGACGTTGACGGCATCTGTACCGGCTGTCCCGGCAGCGACGTTGTGAATCTGGTTGCCACCGTTATCGAGGCCACTGCCGGTCAGGCTGACAGGCGTCTTCCCTGTGCCCAGATTCTTTGGCGTGATCGTTATACCCTGGGCGTTGATGACGGTCTGATTTCCTGTTGTATCGGTCATGGTCGTGCCTGCGCCGGTCGTAACCGTCTTGTTGCCGGCAGCGTCGGTAGTCGTCACGCTGGTAACGGAAATGTCGTCATTCAGGGAAACTTCTACCTTGCCGTTATTGACCTTAGTGGAAATGTTTTTGCTGTCACCGACGACTGCGACGTTTTCACCGAGGTTTTTGTGCACTGTATTGCCATCTTCTGCTGTCAGGCCAAAGCCCTTTGTCGTCAGTGTATTCGTAATATTGGTAGTGGCCGTATTGATAGCAGCCTTAATATCGCCGATGTTGGCGCCGTTTGAATCTACCGTGCCGCCACTGGCTACGTTAGTGATCTGCTTGCCACCTGCGTTGATGCCGGTCTTGGTAATAGACGGGCCGCCCGTGATGGTCAGGCCATTCGTCGTCAGCTTCGTATCGCCTGTAGTGACGCTGGTAAGGCCGGTCAGGTCTTTGGCCAGTTTCACCGTCAGGGTATTATCCGTCGTATTGGAAATGACGCCAATATTGTTGTCGCTCAGGTTGCTGACGCTGGCACCACCGACGATAGACATAGCCTGGTTGGAAGCACGGTGGATGACATTCTGGTCTGCTTCAGCTGTAGCGCCGATGGTCGAGTTGTCCCCGGCAAAGCGCAAGGGCAACGTGCGCAGGTAGAGCTGGCTGCCGTTGACGGCATCCGTACTGGTTTCGCTGACGAGACCGGAAGCCAGGTTTTGCAGGCGCCGTTCGTGGCCGACGCTGCCGATTGTAACGACACCATCGGCTTTTTTGGCGGCTACGCCGTAGACATCATTATAGGTACCTGCGCCAGCCGTTTGGGCCGTTGCGCCGGCTACGGCAGTGGAGCCTGTGCCCAGGTATACGGAATTGCCCAGCGTGGCGGTTACGTTAGAGCCGAGGATCTGAATATTGGAAAGGGCTTTAGCATTAGGATCATGTTTTAAGGGTGGCGCTATCGTATTGTCGTTCCCCATAATGGTCACGTCTTCGATAGGCAGGCCATTGTTGCTGAGAGTTACAGTGTTATTCGTACCGGTAATGTTGATTTTATCGATCTTAGCTGCATCGGCGGCACTGCTGTCATCGGAAATCCCCTGTACCGTATTGGTGTTACCACTGACAGTGACATTGGTAATCGACTGGGCATCGTTTCTGGTGATCTTGTTGCTGTTGCCGATGAGGCTGTTGTTGTTTACAGTGTCATCGTCCTTCCCATTGGTAACGGAGCTGCCTGTGCCGAAGACATTAGCATTGACCGCATTGGTAGCAGCCGAACCATTGCCGATAACGGCAGCGCTGCTGCCTTTTTCTACAGTGGCACTGGTGCCCATGGCGATGGAATTGGTAGAGAGCGCATCGACGGCTTTGGTGCCGATGGCAATGGAATCGATGCCCGATGCGTTTGCCCGGTCACCAATGGCATTGGCGCCTTTGGCTACACTCCTGGCTTCTGCCCCCATGGCGATCCCCCGCGTATCGGACGTTTCCAAAAGGTAGCCAATGGCAATGGATTCCTTACTGCTGTTGGCAGCCGAGCCGTTTTTCTGCTTAACGGCCGCACGCGTGCCGATAGAGAGGGAATTATCGCCGGCAGTCTGGGCACCGGCACCGATGGCCGTATTATACTGATAGCCCGTTTCTGCTTTCGTTTCACTCATCGTACCGTCTGTATTCTTATAGCCAACACCGACGGCAATGCTGCCATCACTTTCGGCTGTGACGTTATTGCCTACAGCCATGCTCCGTTCATTAGTTGCTTTGGCAATGACGCCCATGGCCAAAGAATCGGCCCCTACGGCGCCATCATTGTTGTAGTTATTTTTAGGCGTCTGCGTATCATCTGTTTTTACGGAATAGTAATGGACCTTGGCATTATCGACAGCCTTGTCCAGCTGGCCCTTATTTACAGCATCGCCTGCATCGACGCCATCTTTTACATTTTGAATCTGTACGGCATTGCCATTCGTATCCTTCAGTTTGACATATTCATTGTTGCTGCCGGAATAGGTCACGGCGTTGCCACTCGTCGTGCCCGGATCGTGTTTCTGGATTTCTGTAAAGAAATTGGACTGTAAGGCTTTCAGCTGTTTTACCGTAACGGCATCCTGATCGGCAGCACCATCAGCTACGTTGACGATGCGGCGATACCCGTAATCGCTCATGGATGCACCGTTGCCTACAGAAACGACCTGTGTCGCCGTCGTATTCGTCAGGAAGGCATTGCCCGATGCCATAGCGGCTGTAGCCAGGGCACCGCCGCCGATGGCTACATTGCCTGTACCACGGGCAATGGATTCTTCGCCAAGGGCCATGGATTTTTCCCCTTCTGCCAGGGACGTAAAGCCTATGGCCGTCGCTCCATTGGCAGTGGCCTTCGACGTAGCGCCTACAGCTGTACCGTGTGTTTTCGCTACCGTATTGGCGCCTAAGGCTGTAGCTTCAGAAATTGCCGTGGCGGCGCTATAGTTATTCGCATGATAGCCTAAGGATACGTTATAGCCAGCCAGGGAATTATCTGTTGAGCCTGCCGTATTATCGCCTAAGAAGGTACCGGCTGCAGAACCGATGGCGATATTATAATTGCCTTTTACATTACTACCGGCATCGACGCCTAAGGCAATGTCTTCAGAGCCGTTAATATTCTGGCCGGCCCGTCTGCCGATGACCACATGGGACCCATTGACGTGATTAGGGTCACCTACCATGCCTGCGCCAGCCGTTTCCCCTATGGCTACAGAAAATTCCGCATCAGCAACGGCGGCATGGCCGATGGATACGACATTATCTGCTTTAGCCGTCGTGCCGCTGCCCAAGGCAATGGCCTGATTCCCTTTAGCGAGTGTATTTTTACCAACAGCGATGGTTTCAATATACGTTGAATTGGCGCCGGAGCCGATAGCCAAGCTATCGCCATAGGTCGCCTGTGCTCCAGAGCCCAAAGCCAGGGCATTGGCTTTTTCTGCCAAAGCCTTGTTACCGATGGCCATAGCAGCAGGGCTGTTTCCCTTGACCTTTGCTTCGTTCCCCATGGCCACACCGTTCTCCGAAACGGTCATGGTCTTAGTACCGATGGCAATGCCATTATTGGTAATTTTGTTATTGCCTAAGGCATCGTTCATGACGACGGCATTATCCCCTAAGGCAATGGCCGAGTTGCCCCGGGCATTAGCGCTATTACCGATGGAAACGCTATTTTCGCCACCGCCTACGATAATGACCTGGGAGCCTTCATCAGCCGTCATACCGGCGCGGGAGCCCGTAATCGAGCCCGTCCCCAGGGCGATGCCGTTTTTCGCCTGTGAAACGACTTCTGCCTTGGCACCGAGCGCTACCGCAGCGGCGGCCCGGGCTTTGGCTTCTTCACCCATAGCGACGGCATTTTCTGCTGTGGCTTGGGCACTTTCGCCAATGGCAATGGCTTTATCGCCCGTTGCAGTCGCATCAGCGCCGCTGGCTTTAGTACGGAAATACTTGATGCCTTGCTTATCCGTATCTACGCCTAAAGCTGTATTGGCCGCCTGTAATGTGGCAATATCTTCTGTGTTCGTATTGATCGCTGACGTATTCGTGTTAATCTGTGTGGTATTGGCATCAATCTGCTGTTTGTTCGCAGCAATATTGGTTGTATTGGTGCTGATCTGTTTTTTGTTGGCATCGATTTGCGTCGTGTTTGCTGTAATATCCGTCTTATTTGCATTCACGTCCGCCGTTGTTGCCAAGCCAGTTGCAGTGATGACAACATCATTTGATGTATCATCCTTCGTAACCGTAATATTCGTACTGCCCGTCAGGGTATCCCCATCATGGACCGTCGCCGCATTAACCCCGTAACTGCTCCCCAACAAAAGCAGGGCTAATACGATACTCTTGGTTAGTTTCCCACCAGAACCAGCCATCGTTGTAAAGAAAGAATGACCTGAGGCTTTCCCCCCATTTTTTGCTAATTCGGAAACAACCTCATATCTTCCTTTCACACGGTTAAAAATAACCTTGTAAACTCTATTCATTTTTTCCTCCTTGCTGGTGCTCGCTAATAGTACCCACTTATAAACATATTGCATTGTAAAATAAAATATATTTATTACAGTATAATAATCCTCTACTATTTCGTTTCGTAAAACGTATAAACTTATTACAGCCGCGTCATTTCCATACTTACATACTACATGGGATTCCTCTTATCCCAGTGCTGTACGTAAATCCGTCAGATTACACATCCTACGCCTAACAACGGGTTTGAATATCCCGTCAGCCCTTTAGCCAGGCATTCCAGCGTAGCGCGCACTCTGCGGCCAGGTGTACGTTCCGGCCCTTGTTGTATACGCCCCATCAAGCAGCTGCCATTGGCCGTGCCCGCGTCTGCACGGGTTTGTTTTTATTTGTCATCATAGATCCCCACTTTCAAAAAACAGAACATTTCAGAGCGGACATACATCACCTTCACGGTGGAAAAGGACTGTCAAATGCGCCTCCCAAGCGCTTTTCCCAGTCTTAGCAGGTTTTTCCACGAAAATGCTGCTGCGCTGCTCCAGATACATTGATTATGTACTTTTCCCTTTGGAGGGTATTAATCATTACAGATATTTACTCTGTTTTTCTTATAGATAAATATTCTTAATGATTAATTAAATTTATTATAGAATAATTTATATTAACTTACAAAAAGATTTAATTATTATTTATTTCTTATAAATAAAATGAAAGCAAAAAAGAGCTATCTTCTCCT
>ENA-OVGE01000333-OVGE01000333.1-human-gut-metagenome-genome-assembly--contig:-NODE-333-length-46605-cov-5.414844_pt1 | contig 46605 bp, 42 predicted proteins | sample MGYA00237769_ERZ505417 | MGnify/ENA primary metagenome ERZ505417 (study PRJEB26158, sample SAMN06016403) | human gut metagenome | biome: human gut; feature: ankylosing spondylitis patient; material... | reverse complement strand
GGGAGGGTGGCAAAGTAGGTGTGGGTATGGGGTGCGTAGACGATGTGCTCATAGACCTCGTCGGTGATGACGTAGACATCGTACTTGGTGGCCATCTCCGCGATGGTCAAAAGTTCCTCCCGGGTGAACACCCGGCCGCAGGGGTTGGAGGGGTTGCACAGCACCAGGGCCTTGGGACGTTGGCGGAAGGCAGCCTCCAGCTCGTCCACGTCGAAGGTGAAGGCGGGCGGGTGCAGTGGCACATAGATGGGCTCCGCCCCGGAGAGGATGGTGTCTGCCCCATAGTTCTCATAGAAGGGGGAGAAGACGATGACCTTGTCCCCGGGGTTGCACACAGTCATCATGGCGGACATCATGGCCTCGGTGCCGCCGCAGGTGACGCACAGGGCAACGTCCGCGCGGGCGGCCTCGCGAATGGCGTGGGCGATGCGCCCGGCGTCGTCGGGCTCGACGACCACGTGGGGGTCGACGTCAAAGCCCGCAGCGGCGAGCTGCGCGACGAGCGCGGGGCCGGCGGAATCGACGCGCGTGCCGGCGGCGCAACGGTCGCTCACCGTGATGACGCGAGCCGTATAGGGCAACTGAGCTGCGGCGTCGCGCTCGTGGTTGTGCTCGTGGTCATGGTCGTGGTGGGCCATGGTACCTCCCAAACAAAGAGGCGGCCGCCCCGCAAGGCAGCCGCCAAGACAGATGCATCAAGTGTAGTACGCGCGCGGGACCCACGGCGCCCGGCCTTGGGCGAGCGGCGCGTGGCCGCAAAGGGCGGCAGTGTCGCTCTCGCCCAAACGCGCCATCGGTTTGGCACGTCCAACGCCGCTCAAACGCGCGCAACCGATGGCTGGAAAGTGGCCGAGCAGCGTGGCAGGCGCCCTCACGCTCCCCTACTTGCCAAACGGGCAGATCGGGTAGTGGCACTCGGCGCAGCCCAGGCACAGGCCGCCCTCGCCATAGGCCACGATGTCGTCGCGCGTCACGGGGATGCCCGCGGCGATGCGCGGCATCACGAGGTCAAAGATCGTGGCGCCGGCGAACATCACGCAGCCGGGAAGGCCCAGCACGGGCGTGCCGTCGTCGTAGTAGCCCACAAAGAGCATGGCGCCCGGCAGCACGGGCGCGCCGTAGGTAACCATGCGCGCGCCGCTGCGCTGGATGGCGCCCGGGGTGTTGTCGTCGGGGTCGACGCTCATGCCGCCCGTACAGACCACGAGGTCGCAGCCCGCCTCGCGCACGCGGCCAATCGCAGCCACGATGTCGTCGATGTCGTCGCCGGGCAGCTCGTGGGCCACCATCTCGATGCCATAGGCCGCAAGCTTCCTCTGGACCACCGGGGTAAACGAGTCCTCGATGAGGCCGCCGGCGACCTCGCTGCCCGTGGTCACGATGCCAACGCGACGCAGCTTGAAGGGCACGACCTCGCACAGCGGGCCCTCGCCGGGAGCGTCGGCCGCGGCGGCGTCGGCCGCGTCGAGCACTCTCTCCTCCACCACGAGGGGAATCACGCGCATGCCGGCGAGCTTGTCGCCCTTGCGCACGGCGGTGTTGCCGACACGCGTGGCAATCATGACCTTCTCGACCGAGTTCACGGCACGCAGGGCCTCGGAGCGCACGGTAAAGCAGCCGTCCACGGCCGCGCGCAGCTCGATCTTGCCCTCCTTGATGTCGTCGGAGTGGGTGCAGCCCGCGCCCTCGGCGAGCTTGCACAGCCGCAGGGCCGCGTCGTTCTCGTGCAGCATGCCGGGCTGCATCTCCCAGACATAGACGCTGCGCTTGCCCATCGAGAGCAGCACGGGCACGTCCTCAGGCTGCACCACGTGGCCCTTGCGGAACCGCGCGCCCTTGAACTTGCCCGGGATGATCTGCGTCATGTCGTGGCACAGGACGTGTCCCACGGCATCCTGAACGGCCAGTTCCCTCATCGCTCGCACACCTCCACCACGCGGACCTCGTCGCCCGCGCGAACCTTGCCATCACGGATGACCACGGCAAAGATGCCCTCGGTGGGCATCGCGCACTTGCCGGTGATGCGCTTAATCTCGCAGTCGTTGTGGCACTTCTTGCCAATCTGGGTCACCGCGAGCAGGGCCTCGCCCGCCGCGACGACCGTGCCCACGGGCAGGCTCTTGAGGTCGAGCCCGCGCGTGAGGATGTTCTCGGCAAAGTCGCCGGGAGCAAGGTTGGGCAGCACCTCGCGCAGCTCGTCGACCGACTCGTCGGGCAGAAGGCTCACCTGGCGGTGCCAGGCACCGGCGTGAGCGTCTCCCACGACGCCTGTGCCCACGGCCAGCTCGATGACGTCGACGGGTTTCTTGCGCACACCCTTCTTGTCGCTGGTGCAAACGGCAACGACGATTGCCACCTGCGTGTTATTGGTCTCTCCCATTTTTTGCTTATCCCTACTCTTGACGCACGAAGTGGCCCGAACGGCCACCGTCCTTCTCCATGAGCCGCACGGACTCGATGACCATATCGCGCTGGTGCGACTTGCACATGTCGTAGATGGTGAGCGCCGCGACCGACACGGCCGTGAGCGCCTCCATCTCGACGCCCGTCTCGCCCTTGCAGCGGGCGGTCGCCTCGATGGCGATGCCCTCGGGCTCAAAGGCAAAGCTGATGTCGACGCCGCTGAGCGGCACCTGATGGCACATGGGCACGAGCTCCCAGGTGCGCTTGGCCGCCATGATGCCCGCGACCTGCGCCACGGCCAGTACGTCGCCCTTGCGGGTGCCGCCCGTGCGCACGAGCTCGAGGGTGCTGGGTGCCATGAGCACGCGGCCCGCGGCGCGGGCAACGCGGCTGGTAACGGGCTTGGCACCCACGTCGACCATGCGGGCGCGGCCCTGGGCGTTTACGTGAGTGAGTCCGGCGTCGCGAATCGATTCGTTCTTCTCGTCCACGCTAGCCTCCTATCTCGTTCATGTCGCGCGGCGTGGCGCTCGCGCTCACGCCGGGACGCAGGTTGTGGTGGGCGGGCTTGGCCTCGATGCCGGCGCGGATGGCGCCCACGAGCGTCTCGCCGTGCAGGCCCACGAGCGGCACCTCGGCAGCCGAGTGCAAGCAGGGCTTGAGGCGGCCGTCGGCCATGACGCGAATGCGGTCGCAGCCCGAGCAGAACCGGTGGCTCACCGCGCGGATGAGGCCCACGCGACCCGCGAAGCCGGGACCCGCGTAGAGCTCGGCCACACCGCCCTCGCCAATGCGCACGAGGTCAGGACAGGTGTTGAGCACCACGTCACCCGAGACGAAGCGCTCGCGTGGCCAGGCGGCGCACTCCCCCATGGGCATGAGCTCGATGAAGCGCACCTCCACGGGCTCGCGGCGCGCGATGTCCACGAAGTCCACGACCTCGTCGTCGTTGACGCCGCCCATGAGCACGCAGTTCATCTTGAAGTTGGCAAACCCGGCGTCTGCCGCGGCGCGCATGCCGGCGATGGCGTCCGCGAGCTCGCCCGTGCGGCTAATGGCGCGGTAGCGCTCGGGCCGCAGGGTGTCGAGGCTCACGTTGAGGCGCGTGAGGCCGGCCTCGCGCAGCGGACGCGCGAGCGGGGCGAGCATCGTGGCGTTGGTGGTCATGTCGACCTCGTCGATGCCCGGCGTGGCCGCGACGAGGCGCACGAGCTCCTCGACGCCGCGGCGGGCGAGCGGCTCGCCACCCGTGATGCGTACCTTGCGCACGCCCAACGTAGCGCCACCCCCTCGGCGAGCTCCTCGAACGAGAGCAGGTCGCGGTGACGGCGGTGCGCAACGCCTGCCGCGGGCATGCAGTAGATGCAGCGGCAGTTGCACTTGTCGGTGATGGAAAGACGCAGGTAGGAGATGTTCCTGCCCAGGGTGTCCCTCAACTAATCATCCCCTCAGAACCATGACGTCGGCGGGCGAGACCTCGATGGTAACGCTCGTGGGGTCTTCAAGGGAGGCCCAGGCGTCCTTGGACAGCTCAACGCGCAACTGGGCGGTGCCAGGAGTGTCGCACATGACGATGGTCGAGAAGACGTTGTCGATCACGCGGGCAACGCGGCACTCGATGCGGTTGTCGGGCGAGACGGATGCGGAGCCGGGCGCGTCGTCGCCCGCGGCACCGGCGACAGCGCCCGCCACCCGCGCGCCCTTCTCGGCATCATGGGCGGCCGAGCCAAAGCCCGTCTCGGCATCACCAATGGTGTCGACCACGCGGCCGTCGGCACGCACAATGCGCAGGAAGTGCGCACGCACGCCCACACTCGTGACGCCGTCGACGTCCTGGGCGCAGGCAAGGTCGACGCCCCAGTCGGCGCAGCGCACCACGCGCTCGCCCACCGCAGTGGCCTCGCTCACGTTCTTGCAGCCGCTGATGATGGCCTCGGAACGCGTGGCCGGTGTGTCGAACAGCTCGTGGGTGGGCACGGTGCGGCCGCTCTTGCCAGCCGTGAGCACGCAGACCTGGTCGCACATGCGGTAGGCCTCGTCGCGGCTGTGCGTCACGAAGACCACGCCGCCCGGGAAGGCCTTGAGGGTGTCGGCGAGCTCAAGCTCGATCTGCCAGCGCAGAAAGCCGTCGAGCGCGCTGAACGGCTCGTCGAGCAGCAACAGCTCGGGCTCGTTGGCCATGATGCGGGCCAGGGCGCAGCGCTGCTGCTGGCCGCCGGAGAGCTCCGAGGGCTTGCGGTCCTCGAGGCCCTCGAGCCTAAAGGCCCGGATCTGCGCGGCGACGCGCTCGCGGACCTCGTTCTTGTTGCGGCTGCGCACGCCCGTCTCGACGTTCTTGGCCACGGTCATCGTGGGGAACAGCGCGTAGTTCTGGAAGAGGTAGCCCACGCGGCGCGCGCTCGCAGGCACGTTGACGTGCGCGGCGGAGTCGAACAGCACGCGGTCGTTCAGCACGATGCGGCCCTCGTCGGGTGTCTCGATGCCCGCGATGCACTTGAGCGCCATGGACTTGCCGCAGCCCGACGCGCCCAGAAGCGCAAGCGTCTTGGTGGCGTCAGGCGCCTCGAAGGAGACGTCGAGGCTAAAGCCCGGGAAGCTCTTGCGAATGTCGACGGATAGACTCACTTGGTACCTCCCTGCGTGCGGGCGCGGCCCTCGAGCCAGTTCATGGCAAGCAGCACCACAGCCGAGATCGCCATGTTCACGAGCACCCACTTGAGGGCGAGCATGTCGTCTCCGGTGCGCCACAGCTGGTAGACCGTGGTGGAGACGGTCGCCGTCTGGCCGGGGGTGTAGCCGGCGATCATGGCGGTGGCGCCGTACTCGCCCAGGGCGCGAGCAAAGGCCAGCACCGCGCCAGCGAGGATGCCCTGCGCGCAGCTGGGCATCTGGACGTGCCAGAAGGCCCAGATGCGGCTCTTGCCCAAGGTCTGGGCGGCGTCGGTGAGCGTGTCGTCGTAGGCCTCGAACGCGCCGCGGGCGGTGCGGTACATCAGCGGGAACGCCACGATGATGCAGGCAAAGATCGCGCTGTACCACGTTATGGTGAGCTTGATGCCAAAGGTCTCGAGCACCCACGCGCCCACCGGGCGGCGCGGCCCCAGGACGAGCAGCAGCAGGTAGCCAACGACGGTGGGCGGCAGCACGAGCGGCAGCGTGAGCACCACGTCGAGCAGCGCCTTGACCGTGCGCGGCATGCGGGCAATGAGCTGCGCGGCGCCGATGCCGGCAAAGTACACCACCACCGTGGCCACCGCGGCGATGCGCAGCGAGTTTATGAGCGGATACCAGTCCACGGCTTCCTCCAACGACACGTGCCCCGACCGTCGAAATTCGGCCGGGGCGCCGCTTAGACTCTTATCTCACGCCATACGCGTGACCCATTACTCGGACAGCGGCTTGAAGCCGACCTCCTCGAAGCAGGCGCCGGCCTCGGAGCCCTTGAGGAACTCGAGGTAGTCCTTGGCGGCCTGCTCGTGCTTGGTGCCCTTGACGACGGCAGCCGGGTAGATGACCTGGCCGCACATGTCCTTGGTGGCGACGTCGACCACGGTGAGACCGGCAGAGACGGCATCGGTGCGGTAGATGATGCCGCAGTCGACGGCGTCCTCGGAGACCTGCGTCGTGACTTCCTTGACGTTGGTGCCGTAGGTCAGCACGCCAGCGGCGGCGAGCTCGTCCTCGTTGAGGTTGTAGTAGGCCAGGATCTTCTGGGTGTACTGACCCACCGGCACGTCGGAGTTGCCCATGGCGAGCTTGATGTCACCGGCCTGGAGGTGCTGGGCCAGCTCATCGAAGCTGTTGATGTTGGCGGGGTTGCCCTCGGGGACAACGAGGGTGACCTCGTTCTCGAGGATGTTGAAGCGGGTGCCGCTCTCGATGAGGTCGAGACCCTCGGTGTTGACGCTCGAGTCAGCGGTGGCGTCGAGCTGGTTCATCTGCTTCTGGCCGGCGGAGATGAAGACGTCACACTCGGCGCCCTCCTGGATCTGGGTCTTGAGGGTGCCCGAGGAATCGAAGGTGAAGGCGACCTCGGTGCCGGTCTCCTTGGTGAAGGCGTCGGTGGCCTTGGTGAGGCTCTCGGTCATGCTCGCGGCAGCGAAGACGATGAGGCTCTCGCCCGAGGCAGCGGCCTCGGTCGTGGCGGCCTCGGTGGTGGCGGCGGAGCCACCGCAGCCCACGAGACTCATGCCGGTGGTGACGGCGACGATGCCGGCGCCCATTCCCTGCAGAACCTGCCTGCGGCTGACGTTACGCATGTTGCATCCCCTTCTCCCCCGCTCGGCCCCAGTGTGGCTTGGATACCAAGAAATTCTTATTTCCGCTTAGGCGTTGTGTATGAATTTAAACAACGCTCGCCATAAGAAACTGAATCAAAGTCTGAACCCTTACAAATGGTTTGGCAACCCTTAAGGGAAAAGAACAGCCCTAACGGGTCAACCGTTCTTGCGAGCGGTATATAACGCTATGCGAACGGCGCCCGCCGCGACGGGGACAGGGGGACGGGTCTTTTGTCCCCGCTGGCACATGGCCGCCCGGGACAGGGGGCGAGTCCTTTGCCCCCGCCGGCACATGGCCCCAACCGCAGCCAGCCATAGCCATCCCCCAACCGCAAAATCCTAGGAAAATGCCGTTAACACTATCCGTTAAATGCTGATAACGGCATAATCCTAGGATTTTGAGAAAGAGGCGGGAGCCGAGCGAGCCCGGCCGGTGCTGCTACATGCTGGGGCAGGCGTGCGAGACGTGCGAGGGACCCTTGTCGGCGTCGCCGGCGTGGCGCACCTCGATAACTTTGGCGGCGATGCTCACGGCAATCTCGGCCGGGGTCACGGCGCCAATCGAGTAACCAATGGGCAGGTCGACTGCCGCGATCTGCTCAGGAGTCGCACCGGCGTCGGCCACGACCTTCTCGAGCACGCGGCGCTTGTTGCGGCTGCCCATACAACCAAGGTAGCAGGGGTTATGGCGCACGGCCTGGGCCACGACCTGCTCGTCTGCCACATGCCCGCGGGTCATCACGATCACGTAGTCGCGCGGAGTAAGCTCGATTCCTTCGTCGATGTTGGCAAAGTCGCCGAGAATGACGTGGCTCGCTGCCGGGAAGTTCTCGGACTTGGCAACGTCGGGACGGTCGTCGAACACCGTGACCTCGAAGTCAATCGCGGCAAGCGCGGGCACCAGAGCGCGGCCCACGTGTCCACCGCCAAAGATCACGGCGCGCTCGGCCGCCGCGACCGTCTCGACAAAGACGTCACCCTCGAGGTGGGGCTCGCCGGCGTGGGTCGGCACGTCGTCGGGCTCGTAGGTGGCCACGGGCTCGGGAGCGCTCCAGTCAACGAGCAGCCGGCCCGTGCGCCCGGCGTCGGCGGCGTCGAGCGCGGCGGTGAGCGCCACGAGGTCTGCCTGGCTCAGGGCACGAACACCCAGGTCCTGGGCCCCGCCACAGGCGATGTCGACGATGCCGCGCTCCATCGTGACGCGGCGCGGGCGGCCGTCGAGCAAGCACTCGCGCGACATCTCCTGGCAGCGCAGCTCGGGCGTGCCGCCGCCCACGGTGCCCAGCAGGGTGCCGTCCTCGAGCGTGAGCATACGGGCGCCGGCGTGGCGCGCGGCCGAGCCACGCGTGGCGAGCACGACGCACTCGACCACCTTGCGGCCGGCCTCGAGCTCCCCGGCAGCGGCGCGCAGCAGCGAAATTCCCTCCATGGCTAGCCTTCCAGACGCGACGTGAAGTGGCAGATGGCCTCGAGCACGCCGCCGCCAACGGCGCGTGCCTTGTCCGAGGCGGTGAAGCAGTGGGCGCGCTCGCAGCGCGGGTCGATGTCGCCGGACTTCATGCCGGCCGTGACCTCGACGCCCTCCTGGAGCAGGCCGCGCAGCACGCCGTCGATGGTGCAGGTCATGGGCACGCCGGCAACCGTGGCGGCCACCTGGCCCGCACGCACGACGTCGCCAATCTGCAGTACCGGCTCAAAGACGCCGTCGACCGGGGCGCGCAGCACGCGGTCGGCGGAGTGGCCGGCGATGACGCCGGGAATGCCCGTGTTGGGCGCGGCCGGACCGTCGAGGATGACCTGGCCCAGGTAGTGGCCGCGCTTGGTCTCGACCACGGCATGGCAGTCCCTACCTGCGGTAAAGCCGGGACCCACGCCAATGACGACGGGCGCCATGTCGCGCGTGGTGCCCAGGTTCTTCTTGGCGAGGATGGCGTCAACGAGCACCGCGGGCTTGAGCTCGGCGGCGCTGGCGCCTGACGGGTCGACGAGCACGGCGACGTCGCCGTTCACAACGATGGTGCGAGCCTCGGCCAGGTTGTGGGCAAGGCGGGCGCGGATGCCCTCGACCTCGCACGTTCCCAGGCGGATGGCCTCGGAGAAGCAGACGGTCCTGCGGATGGAGGTGGGGATGGCGAGGTCGCACATGACAACCTTGCAGCCGGCGCGGTGCAGGCGAATGGCGATGCCGGTGGCGATATCGCCCGCTCCTCGAATCTCAACGAGCATGGTCTCTCACGTCCCTTTCGTGCGTCACAATGGTGGTGCGAGACGGGCGCGGTATGTCTGCGAGGACAACGCGCTACCCGCCAATGCTCACTATAGGTTAGGTTGCCTGATGAATTGTCTTGACGCCCTTGGGTTTTCCGCGAGCGCGATGGCCGAGAAGAGCGGCGCGCGCGTGCTTGGCGACGCGCAGGTCGAGAAGGGCGACGTGCGCAAGGCCGGCGCTGCGCAGGACGAGAGGGGTGGCACGCGCGAGGCCGGCGGTGTGCGCGTAAGTCACCCCGCACCTCTCGTCGCCGCGATTGGCGGCGGCGGCAAGACGACGCTGCTGCACTCCCTGGCAGAAGAGCTACGCGAGCAGGGCGCGCACGTGGTGCTGGCAACGACCACCCACTTCATGCCCTTTGATGGAGTCGAGACCGTAAGCTCAAGCAATAAAGCCGAAGTAGAAGCCGCACTTGCCCGCGACGGCATCGTGTGTGCGGCAGCCCCGGCAGCCGGGCGCGCAGGCGCGGCGGGAAAGCTTGGCCCCTCCCCCATCGCTGTCGATGAACTGCGACTTCTTGCAGACGCCGTGCTCGTCGAGGCCGACGGCTCCAAGCGCCTGCCGCTCAAGCTGCACGAGAGCCACGAGCCCGTTGTTCCCGCAGGCGCCAACGCGGTGGCGTGCGTGCTGGGGGCCAGTGGCTTTGGCCAGCCGCTCGCAAGCGCGTGTCATCGCGCAGAGCTGGCAAGCGAGCTGTTGGGCATCGATCCGGGCGAGGCCGCGGCAACGCCCGAGCTTGCGGCAAGGCTCCTAGCTGCAGAGATCGAGCGTGGGGCCATTGCGCCCACCCACATCATCGTGAACCAGGCAGAAGGCGACGGTGCCCACGCGCAGGCCGCCGCCTTCGCGGCCGATTTGTTCGCGTGCGGCATCCAAACCCCCGTCTTCGCTGGCTCGATCCGTGACCACGCCCTTATGCAGGTTTGAGCAAACGGACCGCAGCACCAAGTTGATGCTTCCGGGGCTCGTCCGCGCGCTCTCTTGCATCACCTTCGCGCACCCCGCATCAACTAGTTGCGATTCCTTGAGGCTAAATTCCACACTGCCGGCTAACCTTAGGGGCGCTCGTGACATCGCAGCCAATCTACCAGCGGTTTTACAAATGGCCCTCAGCAGCTACTCGCAACAACGATTTTTAGCCTCAAGAATTCGAAAATCACTTTGCCGCCGCAGCGGAAGAGTAGTTGCGTTTTCCTGAAGCTAAATTCCAGGCCAGCGAATAGCCGCCGAACAGTATCGATACCGCAACGAATCTACCTGTGGTTTTGCAATTGCTGCTCACCATCGGTGCGCACGTCTACTCGCGCCCCAGCATATTAGCTTCAGGAAAACGCAAGTACCCACACGACCCGCCCAAAACAAGTCACAAAAAACGGAAGCAGACTGACCGATCGGCGCCCAAACGAAGCATAACCGTAAGGCAAAATCGGCCATTTTGGCCAACCAAGCTGCCTGGCTACTCACCGGCCACCCATATTGCTTCCGAATATCGAAAACGGCCACGCATCAGCTGGGAGGCACTGCAAGAACGTGCAGGTTGTGGGCTGCGTCGTCAAGGCGGGCAACACCCTGGTGGCCTCGCGCGGGGGGCTACGAGACAGGTCTCGCAATCTAGCGAACGCAGCGTCTAGCAGCAGGTACATGCGTTAGAGAAAGCGACCCTGGCCATACGGTCAGGGGCGCTGATTTGTGCTCCGAGGGACAACCCCCGGTTCCTGGAAGCCCCCTCCTTTGAGAAGACCAGATTCAGTTTCTCGCAGTGCCGCTCATGAGGCAAGAGTCCCGGAGCAGCCGTGCTGAGCAAGGCGGCTTGGGCGGAGAAGTCTAACTGCTTTAGCAAGGTTTAACAGCTTTAACAAACTTTAACAAGTTTAACAGCGCGAGAAGGACCGAGGCTTGAGCGTCCCTAGATACAAAAAGAGCCGGAGTTGCGCATCTACGAGAGGCTGTCCGACTTTACTAACGAGCACTATACGCTGCAACGAACAGCCGTCAAGAGAAGCGCAATCACGCCCTCGCGCGCCGCGCAGTGCATAGTTGTATCCACAACACCTATGTGCTGCGCCCCGGCTATCATATGGCCGAGAAGAACGAGAAGGAGCATCCCAGGTTTACCTACACGCTCAACGTTGCCATGGCCAGCCCAAAGCTGAGCATCGAGGGCGAGCTGCTCGCGGCCCTTGAGCAGGCAACGGAGGCCGCAAACGGCTCCATCAGCGCGCAGCGCTGGCAGCTGGGAGACGTGGCGGCAGACAAGGAGAGCGTGAGCGTTCTGCTGAGCGCGCCCGATGCCGTGAGCAGCCCCACGAGGACGCTCTCGAGCCTGTCGCGCACCCTGCTGGCGGCGGCGCCGCAGCTGCTAGCAGGCAACACGCCGGGCAATCGCGTCTTCTACGCCGAGGTGGTGGACGAGCAGCGCAGCGGCAAGGCTGCCCTCACGGACGGCGAGGCCGCCAGGCTTGCGATCGAGGTGTTCTTCGAGCAGGACGGCCTCTCCCCCGCCAACAAGAAGTTGGCGAGAGGGGCAGCTGAGAAGGTCAAGGAAGTGCTGCTGGAGTACGTTAACAGCAAGGTCGAGTAGGGCGAGGAGCTTTGGCGGACGCAACGTGGGGAGATGCAACAACCGCCTTGTTAAAGCCATGCGAATCGTGCAATAGCATGTGCAGACCGAATGGGCCAGGTGCCCTGCAGGTGTCAAGTTAGCGAGGTTCGCACCTCGCCCTTTTGGAGCATTCCACGTCGCAATACAAATTGAGCCCCGGCGACTTGAATCAGCGGTCGTCCCGGGGCTAACTGGTTTAATGCTACACGATGAGCGTAGCTCGCGGGATGTAACGGGGCATGGTCTCACGAATTCGTGTCAAACCGCAAAATTCGCGTAGTGTATCACCCCGGACAAAAGCAGCAAGCAGCTCGTTCAGCCAGATAGACTACGCAAGCATCTCAAATTAACTAGCGCGGCAATGGTCCGAGCGCTAAACAGGCGTTCCTTGCTTTATGTAACAAGAAATGCCCTGCCGAGCGCAAAAGTTTCTGACAATATTAGATGACGACCTATAAAAAGCCTCAGCATCGGCATACGATGAGGCGCTATTCGCGTAATGCACCCGCCCAAACACAATTTTGTCAACAAATGACACCCGCTGAAGAATGGGAAGAAGATCTTGTTTCCATATATTTGGCGTCGGATACGGTTCCATGCTTACCCAAGTCTTACAGCCGGCGTCATGCAACTCTTTTAGAGACTGAATTCGTTTTGACAAGGGAGCGGCGCCTGGCTCCATCTGTATGCGAAACTCTTCTGATAATGAAACGCAGGTAATTCCATACTGGTTATCCAGTCTCCTGCTCTTTAGCTCGCTAGGCAGCAAGCCTTTAGTTAGAGTAACGCAGGGTATTCCATAGCTGTTAATCAAGTCGATAGCCTTCAAAGAGAGGGCCGAGACTTCTGGATAACCCTCCATAAAAGGGTCAGTAGTAAAGCAAAGCTGAATCTGCTTGATTTTGTTTCGATATTTCGGCAGCTCCCTCTCCAGGAGCTCCAACGTGTTGGTAACGAGGTATGGTCGAACCCATTCTTCGTATGTCTTAGCACGGCCGAATCTACGAGCCATAAGAAACGCGTAGCACGGGTAGAGGCAACCATGAGCGCAGCCCTGCACATGGTTCATTGCCCAATCTCCATATTCGACTTTGGTCTGATATAGCATCGTCTTTCGTTCGATATAACCAATAGGCTTCACCGCTACATCCCCAATCTCAGGCCGGTCCAATCCCCTGACAACATCACAGATGGCTAGCGCGCCTTGTAGACGAGATCCTTTGGAGCAAAGCTGTTCTTCGGTTTACCGCTAGGCGTCACTTTCTCCACGCGCTCGAGCACCCCAGAGTCCAGCAGCGGCTTTACATAGTCCTTTAACAGCTTGGTCGATTTGGAAAAGACACCACAGCGGGAGATGACAGAGGCCGCGATCTCGGCCATTTTCACCTTCTCGCCGAGCTGCAATGACTCAATGACGCAGTTGGCGGCACGCTGAATGGAGGATGGCTCAACATCCCGTCCATCAACGTCAACGACAAACATACCTGGTTGAATAGTCTGCCTCTCTGCGTTACGTTTCAGCATGTTATCGTTCATGAGGACGCAGCCGTCGGCATTATTTGTCATATGAATCATGCGATATTTAATGAGACCCCTACCATATGCTCCGCACCTCATATCCTTGACTGGCATGTTTGTTACAAATCTATAGTGTGTAGCAGCATTTTTGCAAAAAAGCCGTGCTATCTGATATTCAGCTTCCCAGAATTCGGTCGCATTGTTTTGCCTCGCCCGAACAATATCAACCCAATCCTCACTACCGATGCACGAGGTTAAGCGAGCAATCCGCTCGCTAGCAGGCAACTCGAAGGATAAAGCCTCATCAGCAACTTCAATTGTGCTCGGCACAGCAAGAGCCGATTTAAGCGCCGCGCAGGCATCACGGATAAAGCCGATAGTGTTGAAATTCAGAAGGACCTCTGCATGCCTAGGGTTGGGCAAGTCACGCAATAGATCCATCCGAAGGTCTTTCACGCCAAACGGGTCAATATAAACGAAATACGTAGAGGGCCTGCAACCTGATTTCAGAACAACACTCCGAGCGGAACCAATTGCATGCTGAAAACCATCGCAGACAATAGGCTCCTTGACATAGCGGCTATTTCCACGAGCGGCGCGAAATGAACTGACCAGCTTCGCGCGAGAATCAGAGTTCGATTCGGCAAGCACAAATTGAACCGGGACCTTGGCTCTCATCCCCCTAGCTATTGATTGAAGCTTGGATAATGCTATTAGCGGAGAGCCCAGGGTTCCATCGGCAAACTTACCTTCACCGGCAAATGCATCCACGTAGACAATTCCGCCTTTAGAGAAGGGAAATACTTTCTGGAAATAGGGGGTGAGATAACAGCTCAGCAAGTCATCCTTCGTTTCCGACCAGAGATGCTTACCCGCAAAATATGAAGATTGATCTTTTGCCATTGCCCACCCAACCTACTCGATGCAAAACGGATACCGACATCAGCGGCTCTGCTAGTTAGCCCCTTCTTCCATCATCTTTTTGAACTCAACGGGCGTTATGTCCTTGTAGACCTTGGTTACATAGCGCCGCTTCATCGGGAAGATGACTTCGTTCTCGCAGGCCGTACAGGGATTGAAGCAGCCTAGGAACTCACTCAGCTTATTTGCATCAATACCAGCACTCGTTAGAGTGTTGGCACAGATAAACGTGTAAGCCCTGCCAGGATAAACGTGATTAAAGCCCTCGGTAAAGTTATATGACTTACTCCAGGAGGCCACCATGCCGTGCCACTTTATCTCCGGCATCTCCAAGCGAGGTTCTTCAGCGCCTTCGTCGCAAACATAAGCCGCGCCGATAATCCGATATAAATCGCCGCGGTATTCCCAGTGGGATGCAAAGTCTGCAAACCCGTTAACAGACTCGCACATCCCGCTATCTAGGAACGAATCCCTTGTACGGATGAGATTTCCAAGAACACCATCATAAAAGCGAAGGTCCTCTTCGTCATAGCCTCCACCGCATAGGGGACGTTCCCGAAACTGAGTCAGAGTGCGCGCAAGCATAACCTTCTGCACCGAGAAAGGCGGCTGATTTAGAGGATGCATAGGGCTCCCGTCAAACAGTAGCATCGGGGACAAATCCGTCATCACGCCCCTCATATCGTCAACAGCCCCTGCTCAAACGCATTGGGGAACAGGAACATCCTGTGCTTGGGCTTGCGTCTCTTGTCAACGCCAAAGATGGCCTCGATGGCCCCCCTCTCGCGATCGACACGCACAACCTCACCATCGCCAAACGCTCTGTGATGCACGATGTCGCCCGGCTTGATGGCATCGAGCTTGCCCTGAGAAACCGCGGGCGCCTCCTCCTGCACGGCCTCCTCATCCGGATAGCCCTTGAGCCACCAGGCAGGTTGGCCACCCGTGGCCTTGTCACCACGGAGGCTGAACTCGAACTCCGCCCCTCGCTTGGCAAGCTCCTGCATCTTAGCGTCAAGCTCTCCCCCACCAATCACCCAGAGGTAACCGGCTCTGGGGCGCTTGTCGACATACTTAAGGCCCTCAGCAGAAAGAGCCTTATAGACCCAATCCTGCTTAGGAGGAACTGGTGGCGCAAGCACCGTCTTGCGGCGCGCAACAGCCTGGGAAGCCCCGCGACCCGCAGCCTCACGCGCAACCGGCTTCGGGGCGCTTTCCCTAAGCTCAACAGCCTCAGTCTCGCGGTCCCTCGTGGTGCCGTCGGGGTTGAGCAGCGAGTCCTGGAGCTTCATCTGGGCGTAGTCCTCGGCGGAGAGCGCCGTGTCGAACAGGCCGACGCTCGAGTCGTACTCGTGGCGGTTGAGGCCCGTGTACTCCAGCGAGGCGTCCTCGTACAGGCGGAACTTGTACACGGCGTCGTTCATCACCGAGTCGCGGAACACGCCCAGGGAGACGAGCAGCTCGAAGTCCTTGACCGAGAGGCCCGTGACCTTCTTGAACAGACCCGGCTCCAGCTGCGTGATCACGTCCTTGAGGCACTGCTCGCGGTAGTCCGTCAGGTACATGAACACAGGGATGCGCGTCGCGAACTTGATGAGCTTCTCCTGGATCTGCTTGCGCTTGCTCTTGAACTCCTTCTCCTCCTCGGAGAGCTGCTTCTTCTCCTTGGGGGTGAGGTTCTGCTTCTCCTTCTTGGCCTTCTTGACGGCCTCGGACTTGTTGATGATGGTCTCGATGTCGGCGTTCAGGCTGCGGAAGCCCTCGATGTTCATGAGGGCGCGCATGGCCTCGTCGCTCGCCAACAGGCGGCGCAGGGTGTCGTTGTCCACGCACACCAGGAGAGCGCTCTCCCAACGACGCGCGAGCAGGGTCGCCGAGGTGCCCGCCATCGCGATGTCCAGGATCTCGGCGGCGTTCACCTCGCGCATTGCGCTGCCGTCGTAGGCCAGCACCGGCAGGAACTTGATGAACTCGCCGACCTTGCGCTCGGGGCTGCTCTCCGAGACCGAGAGGCGGCACGAGTAGTCCGACACCATGGCCAGGGCGCGGTCCAGCGCGAAGTCGAACACGTAGCACTCGCGCTTGAGGATCTCGGTCTCGCCGGCCTCGGTCTTGGTGGTCCAGGGGCTCTGCACGCGGAAGGCGGTCTGGAAGTACGTCTCGGGGCTCTTGAGGTTGCGCAGCATCAGCACGCCGCTCCAGGGCTTCACGGTGACGCCGGTGGTGAGCTTGCCACAGGACAGCGTGATGGTCTTGGTGGCCAGCGGGTCGCCCATGGCGCGGCGCACGGGCCCCACGGCCTCGACGCCCATGCCGGCGGCGCTGCCGGCAGCCACGATGACCTTGTAGTCGTGGAAGAACGTGTTCTGGCGCTCGGCGAGCAGGTTGGCCATCGCCTCGCAGGAGGCCACGTTGGGCAGGAACCACAGCGTGTGGGTCAGCGTGCCCAGGAGGCGCGTGTCCGAGAAGGGCATCGGCGGCTTCTCGGCGCCCATCTTGAGGTCGTCGACGGCGGTCTCGGCCGCAGAGCCGCGGATGAGGTCAAGCCACTTCTGGACGTACTCCTTGTACTTGAAGTGAGCGTCGGCGCCGTGCCCCTCGGCGGAGAAGAAAACGTTGAGGTCGAACTCGTCGAACTCGCCCTGACGTGCGATCCGCGTGATGGAGTCGGGCACCTTGTAGGTCATGAGCACCATGCGCGGCAGCGACTCGTAGGGGTTGTCCGAGCCGACCCAGCCCTCCTTGGCGGCCTGCTCGTCGGAGTAGGTCCAGTTGAAGACCTGCTCCTCGATGAACTCGCCGGAGTTGAGGGCGCGGAAGGGCGTGCCCGAGAGGTAGAGGTAGAACTTCGACTGGATGGGCAGCCACGTCTCGTCGAGGGCGTTGCCTCTCGTGGCGGCGTCGGCGTCGGCCTCGGCGGACTCCACGGCCTCGTCGTCGTCAGTGGCCTGGAAGAGCGACTTGGCGGTGTCCTTCCACGCGCCGAAGTGGTACTCGTCGAAGGCCACGAGGTCCCAGTCCTCGAGGTGGACCCACTCGTTGCGCGCCTTGATGCCGCCGGTCTCGCGGTTCACGCCCAGGAAGTCCTGGAAGCTGCCGAAGCACACGATGGGGCGCGTCGGGTCGCACTCCTCGTAGGTCCTGCCGTCGCGCGAGACGAACTGCCAGCCCTCGAAGTCTACGTGGCTCTCCAGGTCCTCCTGCCACGCCGCCTCGACGGCGGGCTTGAAGGTGAGGACGAGCACGCGCCTCATGCCCATGCGCTTGGCGAGCTCGTAGGTGGCGAACGTCTTGCCGAAGCGCATCTTGGCGTTCCACAGGAACTTGGGCTGGTCGTGGCTGCCGGGCTCAAGGCAGCGCTCGAAGTAGGTCTGCGTCTTCTCCACGGCGGCGCGCTGCTCGGGGCGCATCTTGAAGTCCTCGGTGCGCTGGCTCTCGTAGTCGGCGCGGTCGCGCACCTCCAGCCACGCGTTGCGCACGTCTTCGACCGTGCAGCGGTACCACTCGCCGCCGACGTTCTCGAGGCCGTTGCGCTCCAGGCGCCTGTGGACGTCGTGGTCCATGAACGAGGTACCGTCGGGGCGCATCGCGCTCTCGGCGAAGACGATCTCGTAGGGCTTGCCCTCGCCGGGCTGGATCACCGGGAACTGCTGCGCCACTCGCCGCTCGACGTCACGCCTCGTGTAGCCGACCTTGAGCAGCCCCGCGTGGTCGGGGTTCTTGTCGCGGTAGGCGTAGATGGACGGGTGAACGTCCGGACGTTGGGGGAAGTAGGAATTATTCATCTTCCGGCTCCCCAAATGGGATAGCGATTATTGAATCATCAACCGCTTTGATTTCGTCCTCGTCGAGGGAGTATTTCCCAGCAAGTTCGTCATCACTCCATTCGAGAGAAACGTCTGGGACTGGACAGAACGCAAACGTTCCCTTCGTCAGGTGCTGGCCGGAAGACAGTTGCGAAATCAAGTAGCGAGGCAACTTGCATGACAAATATCGCTGAAGATTTAGAGCCTCTATTTGCGAATCGTAGGCACCATACACAAGATAGGTCTCTGTGCAAATTGTATTGGGGGGAAGAATCCTCATTCGAGAGAGGACCTTCCTCTTCCCATCTTTGTTTGCTCTTCCGGCATGGTCAAAAGAAACGTAGGACGCAACGACTTTCCACTTATCAATTAGCTCATGGCCGGCTGTAACCTTATTGTGAGGGAATGGGCCCTCGCCACCAAGATACCGAAGAATAAGGTCTCCGTGTTTTTCTGGAGTCACATTCGTTGCAAGCCCGAATGGCTTACGTGAAGAAACCTGGCTGTCCATCTTTGGCTCATTACGAGCAAGGACTTTATGGACTATTGAAATGGCCCTTGAGTCACGAATAAAGGTTGGAAATTCATCGAGCCGCCGTTGAGATTCACTGACCACCCCCCCTCAACGGTAGTTACATCGCACTCGCTACAAACGCGGTCTCTTTCGCGAAGGAAATAGCAGACACCACCTGCAATATCAACGCCAGGGAAGCAGTCTTTTGAATCGGGATAGTCTACAAGTCGCGTAACATGCTTATCGTTAAGCATCTCGCTGCGAAATGCATCAAGGCCTTTGCCGCCCGCGTACCAACGTGCAGGAATAATCATCGCCAGAAAACGCGGGTTCAACTTCTTAGCTTGCTTCACAAACTTGTGATAGAGAGGTGATGCGCTCGCCTTGTTTCCTCCGTCGCTCAACTGATAGGGCGGGTTACCAACAATTACATCGAACTTCATATCGAAAATCCTCTCGGGGGCGTCAGTGTGGATGAACTCATATGCGTAGTTCTCCAGGCCCTTCGATCGCTTGTACTCCTTCTCGGACGCCCCGCAATACTTGCACCTGCCGTTTACCCACGTGTGGGGGATGCTGCGGAACCGCACGTTCCCCTCGGCATCGCCAAACTTCGAAACGCTGAAGATACCGTTCGGGTACTTGGAGCAGTAGAGGCTGCGTCGGCTGAGCAGGCTCGTCAGCTCGGTAACGGCGATGCCGTAGAGCTGCTCGTGCATGATGTGGTCAACGCGCTCCTGCAGGTCGGGGTAGATCGGCTCCAAACCCTTGATGAAGCGCTTCGCCGCCTCGCGCAGGAACACGCCGCTCTTGCAGAACGGGTCGAGGATCTTGACGTCGGGGTCGCTCCACAGCTCCTTCGGCAGCATGTCGAGCACGCGGTTCGCCAGCTCGGGCGGGGTGAACACCTCGTCGTTTGAAAGGTTCGCGATGCAGCTCAACACGTCAGGGTTGTAGGCGTGCGCAAGAAGGCTAGCCATTCCTCTGCACCTCCCAGTAATTGATGGGAGGGTACTCGCGCACCGCAGAGGGGATGTAGGCCTTGGTCTCCTCGTCGTACTCCCAGTCGGTCACCATGCTGCCGCTCTCGCCGAACAGCGAGGGCTGCTCGTCGTGGCCCTCAAGAAGCTCGCTCAGCAGGTAGTCGCGGCGCTTCACCTTGTCGCCGGTCACGACGGACCACTCCGCGAACGTGATGGGGTTGCCGTTTGCGTCCTTGAGCGTCAGCGCGTCGCCGCAGAGGATGTTCTTCTCCAACACGTAGTGCACCGCATCGAGGAAGAGGGGATCGACGGCGCCCTTGATGGCCGCCCTAGACTCGCTCTCAACGATGCCGTAGAGGCGCTCGCGGCACTCATGGGCGTTGTCCTCGAGGATGTCCACGCCGTAGATGCTGGCCACTGCCACGAAGGCGTAGCGCATGTACTCGGTGGGACTCTTGCGATAGAGACTCGCGACAACAGCGAGCTTGCGGCGCAGGACCTCGGCCAGGAAGTTGCCGTCGCCGCACGCGGGCTCCAGGAAACGGCTCTCGATGCGCTCCGTCTCCTGCTTGACCATGTCCAGCATGGCGTGCACCTCGCGCTCGTTGGTGAACACCTCACCGTGCTCCTGCACACGCTGCTTTGATTTGACCTGTGCGGACACTTCCGCTCCCCACCATTGTTCACAACCATTACCGGGCAAAGGGAGCACTCGCTCCTTTGGGCTAGAAGTATACCAACCATAGTGGACAATATCTTGTTATTAGGGTTGAGCGACGCATTTAGCAGCACTTTTCGTATCCATTTGAAGCGAAAATCGCCTTTCTGACCTTCGCAAGGAAAATCTACGTACAGAAGGTCCGGATGTCCGTGCGATAATCCATCCAAACACTCAGAAAGGCAGGCCACATGACTACTTGGATGATTCGCGCGGGGCGCGGCGGCGTGTACGCAAAGAGCTGGGTCGAGGCCGGCATCGTTGGCATTGGCTGGGACTTCGCCGGCGCAGACATCGCCTCCATGACGCAGGACCAGCTGCGGCAGGCCTACGCCAGCGCCCACCCAGACTACAGCGCGGGCAAGCTGGGACAGGCCGTTAGCCAGACCTCCAAGTTTGCCCATGATATCGCCAAGGGCACCACCGTGGTTACCTATGACCCAGAGGAACGCCTCTACCACATCGGCAAGGTCACCGGCGACTGCATGCCCGTCTCGGACATCGATGGCATCACCTACAAGCGCAACGTCGAGTGGAAGCGTGAGACGTCGCGCGACCTTCTCGCCACCTCGTCGCGCAACAGCCTAGGCAGCCTCACCACCATCTTTAGCATCTCTCTCGAGGTTGCCGCAGACCTCAATCATGCCGCGGGCGCACCCACAAGCAGTGCCGCGCCAGACGAGGCCGTCTCCGACGCCGATGACGACGAGGCGCGCTTCGCCACCTACGACGACGGCATCGAGCGCATCAAGGACCGCGCGCTCTCGCTTGGCTGGGACGAGATGGAGCAGCTCGTGGCGGGTCTCTTGCGCTCCATGGGCTACCATGCCGAGGTTACGCCCAAGGGGCCCGACGGCGGGCGCGACGTCGTGGCCTCACCCGACCCGCTGGGCCTGGAGTCGCCGCGTATCATCGCCGAGGTCAAGCACCGCAAGGGCCCCATGGGCGCCCCGCAAGTCCGCGCGTTCATTGGCGGCCTTCGCGCCGGCGACCGCGGACTCTACGTGTCCACGGGTGGCTTCACAAAGGAGGCGCGCTACGAGGCCGACCGCGCCAACGTGCCGGTGCGGCTGCTCGACCTCGACGGGCTCGTGAAGCTCTACGTTGGCTCCTACGACAAGGCCGACGAGGAGACACGCGCCCTTCTCCCCCTCACCCGCATCTGGTGGCCGGCGTAGGGAAGCTGCCCGGGTTGAGTAGTCCCTCCCCATTCCTCTAGATATCGCAAGCCCTTGCGGCGCTGGCTCTGGATTTGCTATACACTGGTTGGTGGCTGTTCCAGCTACCTCCAAGTGCCGGGGGCCTATCCCCCGGCTTTTTCTTATAGGAGGTGGCATGGCGCGAGACCTAAGCATATTTGTTGACGAGAGCGGTAATCGAGGCGGAAAGGCTCGTTATTATCTGCTCACGCTCGTAATGCATGATCAAACAAACGGAATAGCCGATAAGATTGCGCGCTACGAGCAGTCACTTCGCGACTCTAACCTCCCAAACATACCGTTCCGCTCCGAGTCCCTGCTAAACGGGCATTGGCCCTATCAGGGAATCGTCATTCGGGCTCGCAAGAAAATGCTGTACTCATTCAACATCTTGGCCCAGCGCCTTCCCATTTCCTACAGCACGTTCATCTACCGCAGGAGTGAATTTAGCGACCTCAACAAGCTCATGCTTAGACTGAAGCGCGGCATCTCAGACCTTCTCTTCGACCACTTGGATTTCTTCCAGGAGTTTGACGAAGTGAAGGTCTACTACGACAACGGGCGGGACATCGTCAAGCAAGCGCTCGACCAGTCGATTGGTTTTGTTCTATCGAAGGGCGTCGTAGAGCGCCGCAAAACCTCGATGACTGCTTGCCGTCTTGAACAAGTGGCGGATTATCTCTGCACAATCGAATTGGCGGCGGTCAATTACGGGGCGGGAGAAGCCGGCGAGACTTACAACATATTCTTTGGCAAATTCGGCCCCTTTAAGAAGAACTGGCTCAAGCAAGCGCGTCGAAAGAGGATTAATTAGGCACCCGAAAGCCCCATCCCGCTCACCGAATTCGTCATCGCGCACGCAGCCCCTGGCCTCACGGAAACCACCGAGCGCCACACGCCTTGCAAGAAGTTACGACCATACTCGTAACTATTCCTGGTTCTCGGATAGTTTCGACTATGGACGAAACCGTGTAGCGTCAGGCGCGTCTTTATCATGGATGCCTCTACATGTCGCAGGACGGCGTGGATACAGTCAACATCGTGGACCGGTTGCTGGGGCGTAGAGCACAGCGGGGCTGGAGCCTGTGGCGGTCGGGTCCGGGCGGGCGGGTCCCGTGCCTGCGGCAATTGGCCTCAGAGTGGGCGGCGCCTTGCGGTCGCGATGGCTGCTTGAAGCAAGGGCTTGCCCGCGTTGCGAGCGCTCCCGATTATTCGCGGCGACGAAAATGTCAGTGTAAACGGTTACACGTGCGATGGAAATTTAATAACGGATAGGTTTGGTGGCTCGCCGTGGGCGCAGGGACCGCCCAGGCTGCTTCATATTCATCAATTTGGCCTCGTTTTGTACGGATTCGTATCAAACAAGGCGCTCACGGACCACTCGGACCATAGCGACCGCACATGTAACCGGTTTCACTGACAATCACGAGTGCGCAAACTTGTTGCGCACTCCTCCAGGCAAGGAAACGGCCATCCCAACGCCACCCCAACACCGCGTCGACCCGCACGGGGCGGGCCACGGAATTATGAAAGGTCGAATTATGCAATGGTGAATAATTCACCATTGCATAATTAGCGCAGAAGATTGCCGCACGTCATATTTAGGTATTGCCCAACACACCCAGCTCGGGAACGCCCTCAAGAGCAATTTGCGGAACCCCAAGACAAAACCAAGAGCGCCGTTCTGTCGCGAAACGGGCAATTACCAGAGCACCCCGCAAAATGGGACGATAAAGCTACGGGCTAATTTGTCCCATTATGTGTGTTAGCCGCGGGCGATCTCGGTAATGGCGTCGATGGCGGCGTCAATCTCGTCGGCCGTGGTAAACCAGCTGGTGGAGAGGCGCACGATGCCCTGCTCGACCGTCCCCAGCGCCTGGTGCATGAGCGGGGCGCAGTGGCCGCCCGGCCTCGTGGCGATGCCCCAGCCTTCCATGAGCATGTCGGACACCTCGGCCGAGTCCACGCCCTCAATGTTGAGCGCCACGATGCCCGCGCGCGGCGCGTCCGCCGCCACGAGCCCGGCGTCGCGAGCCGCCCAGTCGCCGTAGACGGTGATGCTTGGCACGTCACGCACGCCCTCGTAGAGCCTACGCGCGCAGGCCAGCTCGTGCGCGCCCGCGGCCGCAACGCCGCCATTCTCCGCGATGTAGTCAATGCCGGCGGCAAGGCCGGCGAGGCCGTGGCCGTTCAGGGTGCCCGCCTCGAGCCTGGTGGGCCAGCCCAGGGGCTGCTCGGCATCGAAGCTGTGCACGCCCGTGCCGCCCACGTTCCACGGCGCCACGTCGACGCCCTCGGCCACCGCCAAACCACCCGTGCCCTGCGGGCCCATGAGCGCCTTATGGCCCGTAAAGCACACCACGTCGATGCCCTGCTCGGCCATGTTGATGGGCATGATGCCCGCGGCCTGCGAGGCGTCAACGATGACGAGCGCCCCCGCCGCATGGGCCAGGGCGGCCACGGCAGCCACATCGACGGCGTTACCCGTGACGTTGGAGGCGGCCGTCACCACCACGGCGCGCGTGCCGGGCACGACGAGGCGCGCGAGCTCATCCATGTCCAGCCGGCCGTAGGCGTCGCAGCCCGCATGGTCCAGCCGCACGCCCCTCTCGCGCACGAGGCGGTTCAGGGGGCGCAGCACCGAGTTGTGCTCGAGCACCGTGGTGACCACGTGGTCGCCCTGGCCCACCAGGCCGTTGATGGCACAGTTGAGCGCCGCCGTGGAGTTGGGGGCAAAGGCCACGTGGTCCGCGCGGGAGCATCCCAGCAGCGCCGCCACGCGCTCGCGGCAGCCCATGATCGAGCGCGCCGCGTCGAGCGAGCTCGCAGACGCCCCACGCCCCGCGTTGCCCATCGTGTGCATCGCGGCGACCACCGCGTCGATGACGGCCTGCGGCTTGGTCATCGTGGTGGCGGCATTGTCCAGGTAGATCATGGGCTCTCCCCCAACGCAGGGGCGGCGGCGCGCGGCCAAACCAGCCACGGGCGTCGCCCAACAAACCTGCAAGCGGCGGCGCACGGCCCACATGGCCGAAGGCACCGTCGCCCGCACATCAACTATTTAACGAACTCGAGCATCTCGATGACGTCCATGCCCTCCACGGCGACACCCGCCGCGTCTAGGGCGCCCGCGAGCACGTCGCAGTCCTGCGGCGCCGCCTTCCAGGCGAGGCCGCAGCCGGCAGAAATCTCTCCCGGCACGGGAATCATGCGCCCGGGCAGGCCCTGCTCACCACAGAGCTGCTCGCAGGCCATCGCCGCCGCCGTGGTGGGAAACGTCACCACGAGTGCCGGCTTGCGTACGCGCGGCACGCCTACGGCCTCACGACGTTGGTGGCGCCCGTGAGCTTGTCGGCGATCACGTACATGTTGGTGACCTCGCCCACCGCGAGCTTGTCGGTGATGCCGTAGTGGTCGAGGCAGGTGCCGCAGGTGAGGATCTCGACGCCAGCGTCGGCCAGGTTCTTGAGGTCCTCGAGCGAGGCGGAGCCCTCGCAGGTCACGCGGGCGCCGGAGTTGTAGAAGAGCATCGTCTTGGGGAGCTCGGGCAGCTGCGTGAGCGAGAAAATGAAGCCCTTGAGCAGCTTGTGGCCCAGCTCGTCGTCGCCAATGCCCATGGTGTCGGCCGCGACCTGGATCACGACGTTCTTCTCGACCGGCGCGGCGCAGGTGGCGGCCTCGGGCTCGCCCTCGGCGACCTCGACGGCGTGGTCGGTCGTCGTGGTGGTGTGCCACTCCTTGTCGCCCGTCCGCTCGGAGGCAAAGGCGCAGCCCTTGGAGGCGGCCATGCGCGAGAGGTTCTCGACGGCGACCTTGTTGTCGACGATCGTCTCGACCTCGCCGGCTCCGCCCAGGGCGCCCAGCGCCTTGAGGGTCTTCACCACGGGGATGGGGCACGCGTCGCCGCGGGCATCGATGACAAGCTTGTTCTCACTCATGTTGCTATCCCTTTCTGTAGGGCGCGGGCCGGGATGGTCTGCGTCGTTGTTGCTGTTGTTGAGCGGAGCGGGGCCACGGGGGGGTTTGCGTGCCGCGGGGCCGCGCGCCGCGACTCGCGCGCGGGACCGCTACATCCCTACGATAACGGAGTGCTCGCCGCGCGGCTCGCAGGTTCCCACCACGGCGGCGGGCTGGCCCTTCTCGCGCATGCGCTCGGCGTACGTCTCAGCCTGGTCTGCTGGCAGAGCCACGAGCAGGCCGCCCGAGGTCTGCGGGTCAAACAGGATGTCGGAGAGGTCCAGGGGCACCTCGGCGCCCATCTGCACGCGCGGGCCAAAGAAGTCGCGGTTGCGATACGCGCCGGCTGGGATCAAGCCCATGCTCGCCATCTCGCGGGCGCGCGCCATGACGGGCACGCTACCTGCGCTGATGCGGATGGTGACGTCGCTTGCCTCGGCCATCTCACAGCCGTGGCCCATGAGCGAGAAGCCCGTGACGTCGGTCGCGGCGTGGGCGTCGAGCCCGGCGAGCGCCTCGGCGCCGTACTTGTTGAGCGTGATCATCGAGTCCGTGGCGACCTTGACGCCGGCGTCGTCGAGCAGCTGGGCCTTGTGGGCCGTGGTGAGCACGCCGGTGCCCAGCGCCTTGGTGAGCACGAGGGCGTCTCCCACTCGGGCGCCGCCGTTGGCGAGCATGCGCGCCGGGTCGACGAGGCCCGTCACGGCCAGGCCAAACTTGGGCTCGTGGTCGTTGATCGAGTGGCCGCCCGCCACGATAACGCCGGCCTCGGCGCACTTGTTGGCGCCGCCGGCCAGGATCTGGCCCGCAACCTCGAGGCCCAGGCAGTTGGGGAAGCACAGGAGGTTGAGCGCGAGCTTGGGCGTGCCACCCATGGCCCAGACGTCGGAGAGGGCGTTTGCGGCCGCCACCTGACCAAAGAGGAACGGGTCGTCGACCATCGGGGGGAAGAAGTCCGTGGTGCCCACGAGCGCCTGGCCGCCTCCCAGGTCGTAGACGTAGGCGTCGTCGGAGGCGTCAAAGCCCACGAGCAGGTTGGGGTCGTCGATGCGCGGCAGGTCCGCGAGCACCTCGGAGAGGTAGCCCGGCGCGAGCTTGGCCGCGCACCCGGCCGCCTCCACGAGCTCCGTGAGCTTCACTCCGGTCATGTCCATGTGGTACTTCTCCTCCTGTTCAAATAACGGGCTGGGACAATAGGTGCCTGAGCAACTGTCCCAGTTGGGACGAAGGAGCCGTCCCTTCGTCCCATTATCGCCCCGCAACGCTTGGCAGCTAGATGGTCTCGAGGAACGCCTCGATGCGGGTCTTGAGCTGACCCGCGTCCTCGCCGGCGTAGTCGGTCGTGATGTGCATGAACGGGATGCCGGCCTTCTCGGCGGCCTTCTCGACGCTAAAGGCCTCCATCTCGTAGAGGGTGCAGAACTGCAGCGAGCAGTCGATGATGCCGTTGGCGTGCAGGTCGCGCGCCATCTGCACGACGTCCTCCATGCGCTGGTCGTTGGGGGTAAAGACGGCGCAGCTGATCTTGAAGTAGCGCTCGGCGATGGCGTCGAGCATCTCGTCGACCGTGGTGCCGCCCTCGTCGACCAGGTCCTTGTAGTAGCGCGAGCCCGTGCAGGACTCCTCGCCCACCACCACGCCGCCGGCCTTCTCGATGATGTTGAAGAGCTTCCAGTTGGGCACGGCCATGGGGGTGCCGGTGTAGAGGATGCGCTTGGTGCCCTTGGGCGTCACGCCCTCGCCAGCGGCGGCGCGGGCCTCGCACTCCTCGGCCATCTTGTTGACGGCATCGGTGAGGCGCGGGGTGTCGTCCATGAAGGCGGCCTGCACCGTGAGCAGGCTGTCGAGGCCGCTGATGGGCGCGGGGTCTGCGGCGCGGGTGGCCGAGAGGCGCTTGAGCGCGCGGCGCTTCTCGTTCACCGCGTGGATGGCGGCGGACAGGCGCTCGACCGTGAGCTCGACGCCGCACTCCTCAGAGATCTTGGCCGCGAGCTTCTTGACCTCGGCCTTCCAGTCCTCGAGCGTGCGCTCGTTGTGGACGTTGGGGATGTCGACCACGTACATGTTCTTCTGCGTGGCAAAGAACTCGTAGGCCTTCTTCTTGCCGTCGCAGGTGTTCTCGCCCACCACGAGGTCGCTCGACTCGATGTAGGGGCAGACCTGGCCCAGCTTGAAGCCGGCGAAACTCTTGATGAGCGGGCAGGTGTTGCGCGGCAGGTGCTCCTCGACCTTGTCGGTTGCCCAGTCCGCGCCCGAGCACAGGCCCACGGGAATGCCGTCACAGGCCAGGACGATCTCCTCGGGGACGTAGAGGCAGAACGATCCCACGATCTTGGTGGCCTCGCCGCTGGCCTTCTTGTCGAGCATCTCCTTGATGCGACCCGAGTGGATGTTGGTGGCAACGAAGTCGAGGTAGCTGGTCGACGCGGGGCGGTTGCTCTGGGTGAGGAACATGTCGCCGTACATCTGGCCCACGGCGCCCAGAAGCATGTCGTGGTCCTCGAGGTTCATGCCGAGCGAGTCCCACATGGGGTGGAAGTCGTACTGCTCGTTGTCTGCCATGGCTCTCTCCCTTTTGTCTGCGGGCGCCACCGCGATGACGTGGCGCCTTGGGCCCCGCCGCGCGCATGGCGCTCGCTGGTTGCGGGCGCCCGCAGCCCCGCGCCGCCGACGCCCCCTTCTCTGGCGCCGCGCGGCCCTGCGCCGCGATGCACCCTTTGGGTTCGAGGGTACCCCCGTCGAGTGTGCAATAATTTTTTCTTACACAGCGTTATCGGCGAGGATGTATAACGATTCTGCGAGCGGTAAACCCTTGGCCAACCGTTGTTCCTCGCTGGGATAACGCAACGGGGACAAAAGACACGTCCCCCTGTCATGCGAGCAGACCCTTCCCGCATGGAAAACCTGACAAATCCCACTATATGACTGGGATTTTGGCACGCTCCTTACTCGCATATTGAGTTCAATGGCATAAAAGTAAGTCATGAATTCGAGGACAGACCTATCATGGGGTCACAAGACAGCGATTGGGCGCGCGGCGCCCAGATGTGGAGGCGGCAATGGACGCGCAGGCGCACACGAAGACGGGCGACGAGGCTTGGGAGCTCGCCCGCGAGCTCGTGATGATTGACTCGTCGGACCCTGGCGCCTACGAGGGGCAGATCGAGTGCTACATCAAGCGTTGGCTCGAGGAGCGCATCGACGAGCTACCGCCCGCCCTGGCCGCCCAGGTGGTCGTCGAGGAGCTCGAGGTGCTGCCCGGCCGCACCGAGCTCATGGCCACGATTCCCGGCACGTCCAACGACCCGCGCCTCGTCTTCATCTGCCACATGGACACCGTGACCTTGGGCGACGGCTGGGACGCCGACATCGACCCGCTGGGCGGCCTCGTCCGCGACGACCGCCTCTACGGGCGCGGCGCCTGCGACATGAAGAGCGGCCTAGCGAGCGCCCTCGTGGCCTTTGCCGACGAGCTCGAGCGCGTGGGCGCCAGCGGCAAGCTGCCGCGCCGCGGCATCTCAATCATCTGCAGCGTCGATGAGGAGGACTTCATGCGCGGCGTCGAGGCCGCGATCGGGGCCGGATGGGTTGGTGCAGACGAGTGGGTGCTCGACACCGAGCCTACCGATGGCCAGCTGCAGGTTGCGCACAAGGGGCGCACGTGGTTCGAGGTCACGATGGAGGGCGTCACGGCCCACGCGAGTCAGCCCTGGAAGGGGGCAGACGCCATCGCGGCGATGTCCGAGGCAATCTGCCGCATCCGCAGGGACATCCTGTCCCAGCCCACCCACGACGAGCTGGGGCCCTCGACGGTGACGTTTGGCCAGGTGGAGGGTGGTTATCGACCCTACGTCGTGCCTGACTCGTGCAAGGTGTGGATCGACATGCGCCTGGTGCCGCCGTGCAACACCGAGGTGGCCAGGGGCATTGTGAAGCGGGCGATTGCCGAGGCCGAGGACGCGGTGCCGGGGTGCCACGGCTCCTACGTGTGCACCGGCGACCGCCCCGCCATCGAGCGCGACCCCGCGTCGCCGCTAGCCGCCGCCGTGCTCGATGCCACGCGCGAGGTCTGCGGCGAGCCGGCCGAGGTGAGCATCTTCACCGGCTACACCGACACGGCCGTCATCGCCGGGCGCTGCGGCAACCACAACTGCATGAGCTACGGACCGGGGTCGCTAGCGCTGGCGCACAAGCCCAACGAGTATGTGCCCCACGCCGACGTCCGCCGCGCGCAGGCCGTCCTCACGCGCCTGGCCGAGCAGGTCTGCCGCGGAGAGTAGCGAGGACGCCGGAGCTTCCTCACGGCGCGCCTTGCACGGCGCTTCTCGGCCGTCTTATCTCGACAGCGCGTTTCGCACGGCGTTTCTCGGCCGCAACGCCCATTTCTCAACCACAACGCCCCGGAGCCAAACCAGCAGTTCCGAGGCGTTGCTTGTGTGAGAAGAACTAGGCCATGCGAGAGTGGCGGGCCCGCTCTTCCTCCTCCGCCTCAATCCGGGCGCTTCTTGCAGCCTTCTCGGCATATCGCTCCGCAGTGCATTCCTCGATGAACTCCTTGTAATTGAAGTCCTCCGGGAACAGCGGCTTATCTTCATCGAGCCCCAGGGCGCGCATCCCCTCTCGCGCAATTTCACGACCGCGCCTCAGCGCTTCAAGACGGGCGTTGGCCTCCTCGCTAATAGACTCTGTCATAGCAGCTCCAATCAGCCGTTACCCCTTTGCCAAGCACAAGGCCTCCTCAGGCCTCATTGCAGCGAACAGCCGCTGGCGAAGAAAACGTTCGTCGTTGGTGACAATGCAATCTGCATGCGCACGGCGCGCGGCCGCAATTACAAGACAGTCCTCAAAATCGCTGAACTGTTTGCAGTACTTCTCGGCCAACCAAACGTCAGACATATCGACGCCGATTGCAGTGGCTTGGCTATTCATCATTTCAATACAGGCATTTGCATAGCTACTAGCAGCCGCGAGCGCAGAGGGTTCAAGCGTGCCCGTGTCTTCCCTGATCACGTGCTTCAGCTTATTCATGAGCATGTAATGCACGTCCTTCACCGAGGTGACGGCGAACAAAAGGTCAACGCCGCATCGGCTTAACCCTTGCAACGACTTAATCGACGAAGGACTGTGGGGACGGTCGCCATCGAACATGTCAATCCAGACATTCGTGTCGATGACCATGCTCATCCGCTCAGAGTTCATCTCGCCAACCCTCCCCGTAGTTCTTTGCCATCAGACGCTCAAACTCGCACTCCTTGTCGAAGTCGATTTCTTCTTGAATGGACGGGGCCGTCCTTTGAGCGTGCTGAGAAAGACCGGCATCGGAAACGAAGCGGTTCCAGAGGCTCTTCAGTTCGGAGAAGGGCAGCTCGTCCGCTTCCTCGGTCTGGGAAAGCACGGGATCCAAGGTTGCCCGGTCCATAGCATGAGAGCAGGCAAAGCGATAGAACCCCCTCACCGCCTCGGAAGGTGAGAAGCCCATTGCCTTGAAGACACGGTCACCCTCCTGCTTGAGGGTGCGGTCAATCCTCGTGTTCATCTGGACCATCGTTGACGTGGCAGCCATGCTATACGCTCCTCTCGCGCGCTATACATCGAGTGTAGTACGCGCGGCTAAGAAGGGCAACTGGGTGTTCCATAGCTTTGTAGCTGCAGTTTTGCACAAACTGCTGTTTCTGACGCGCAGTTTTGCACAAAGCTGCGGTATATGACGCAGAATTGAGCTATACGGCGGAGAATAGTGCGCATTTGTGCAAAACGGCACGGCAAGAACCGCAGTTTGGTGCAAACGGCAGGTGGGAAAGGCCGCGACCTCCCGAGACGCGGGAGACGAGCGGGCCCGGCGCCCTTCTCGGCAGCGTCCTTATCGAGATGTGGGAGGCGGACGGGCCGTTGCCCCTCTTGACAGCGTCCCGCGCGACGACAAGAGACCCGGCACACGGTGCGCTATCATGGACGCCATGGAAAACAAGCAGCTCACATACCACGACTACGCACGCATGGCGCGCCTGCCCCTCGACCAGCTGGCCGAGCAGTGCAGCGCGCAGGCCTTCCATGCGTCGGGCCCCGGCGGGCAGTGCGTCAACACGACCGACTCAGCCGTGCGCATGACCCACGAGCCCACGGGCATCGTCGTCGTGTCGCGCGAGAGCCGCAGCCAGTTCCGCAACCGCCAGCTCTGCCTCGCCAAGATCAGCGAGGAGCTCGGCCGCCGCGGACGCGCGCCCAAGGTTCGCCACCGCACGAAGCCCTCGCGCGGGCAGCGCCAGCGCCGCCTCGACGACAAGCACCGCCGCTCGCAGGTCAAGCAGCTGCGCGGCCGCTACCACGACGAATAGCGCAAACAGGGCAAACGCCATATGGCAGAGGGACGCGCCTTTTGACATATGACAGAAGGCACGTCCCTCTGTCCTGCCCCGCTATCGCTACCTCGAGAGTTTGTCGATGACGCCCTCGATCTCGGCGAGCTTGACGTCGCGCTCGGCCTCGTCGCCGCAGCAGCACGCCGTGCGCACGCAGCCCGCGACGTGGGCCTTGAGCACGGTGGCGTTGGCCTTGGCCACAAGGCTCTCGATGGCCATGAGCTGGTTGGATATGTCGATGCAATAACGGTCGTCCTCGACCATCCGCACCACGCCGTCGAGCTGGCCGCGCGCGGTCTTGAGCAGGTTGAGCACGGTCTTAGGGTCTGCCTGCATGTTCTTCTCCCCCACGTCTGGGCGCTTGCGCGGCGCACGGCACCCGCCGCCCGCCACGCACGCGCCTCGCAGTACAAACGTATGCGCGTCGCAGGTCCCCTCCCGCGACAACGCGCCATCTACCTGCGGTTAATTGGCCGCAACCTCGAGCACCTTGTACGAGCCGGCACCCTCGATGGCCTCCTTGAGCGCGTCGGCCGAGACGCCCTCGCCACACTCGACCGTCACGACGTTGGCGTCGTGGTCGGCCTCGGCGTCTGTCACGCCGGCAACCTTGAGCAGCGCGCTCTCGACGGTGGCCTCGCAGTGGCCGCACATAATGCCCTGGGTCTTGATCGTGTAGTTCATCTATCTCTCCTTATCGTTGACGGGGCGGGCAGGCCGCCCCATTGATGACGTTGCCGAGACGAGCGGCCAGGCCGGCCCATCCCATTTTTGCTGCCGAGAAGGACGAGCGACGGAGCGGCCGCCCGTCGCGCGGGACAAAAGACGCGTCCCCGCATCCCATCTTGCTACACCCGTGGGCGGAAGCCGCGAAGGCGCAGGGCGTTCGTGACGACGCAGACGCTCGAGAGACTCATCGCCGCGGCGCCGAACATCGGCGAGAGCTGCCAGCCCAGCAGCGGGTAGAACACGCCCGCCGCCAGCGGGATGCCACAGGCGTTGTAGCACAGCGCCCAGAACAGGTCCTGCTTGATGTTGCGGATCACCGCGCGCGACAGCTCGACGGCGCGCGCCACGTCGAGCAGGTCGGAGTGCATGAGCACCACGTCGGCCCCCTCCTTGGCGATGTCGGCGCCGGTGCCGATGGCCAGGCCCACGTCGGCGCGGGCAAGCGCGGGCGAGTCGTTGATGCCGTCGCCCACCATGGCCACGCGCAGGCCCTGCTCCTGCAGCTCGCGCACGTGGTGCTCCTTGTCGGCGGGCAGCACCTCGGCGACGACCTCGTCTGGCTCAAGGCCCACCTCGGCGGCGATCGCCGCGGCCGTGAGCACGTTGTCGCCCGTGAGCATAAGTGGGCGGATGCCCAGCCCGCGCAGGGCCGCAATGGCCGCGCGACTCGTCTCCTTCACCTGGTCTGCCACGGCGATGGTACCCATGAACTGGCCGTTCTTGGCAAACATGAGGGCCGTCTTGCCCTCCCCCGCCAAGCGCGCGAGAAGATTCTCGTCCACCGCAACGCCCAGCTCGGCCATGAGACGGGCGTTGCCGGCGGCGATGGCGTTGGACCCCTCACGGGCTGTGACGCCGCGGCCGGGCACGGCGGCAAAGTCGACCACCTCGCGAGCCACGATGCCGCGCTCTCCGGCCTTGGCGCGAATGGCCTCGGCAAGCGGGTGCTCGGAGGACGCCTCGAGGGCCATCGCGAGCTTGAGCAAGGCCTTCTCGGATGCGGCGCCCGCCACGACGATGTCGGTAACCTGCGGCGCGCCCTTGGTGATGGTGCCGGTCTTGTCGAGCACCACGGCGTTGACGCCGCGCAGGGTCTCGAGGGCCTCGGCGCTCTTGAACAACACGCCCATCTCGGCGCCGCGGCCCGTGCCCACCATGATGGCCACGGGGGTGGCGAGGCCCAGCGCGCACGGGCAGCTGATGACGAGCACCGCAACGCCCGAGGTAATGGCCTCGCTCACGGAACCGCTCACCGCCAGCCACACGGCAAACGTCACGAGGGCTATACCTATGACGACAGGCACGAACACGCCGGCGACCTTGTCGGCCAGACGGGCGATGGGCGGCTTGGTGGCGTTGGCGTCCTCAACGAGCTCCACGATCTTGGCAAGGCTCGTGTCGGCGCCCACACGGGTGGCGCGGAAGGTGAACGTGCCGGTGCGGTTGATGGTCGCGGCACTCACGGCATCGCCCGCACGCTTCTCGACGGGCATCGATTCGCCGGTGAGGGCGCTCTCGTCGACGGAGCTCGCGCCCTCGAGCACCACGCCGTCGACCGGCATGCTCTCGCCCGGGCGGATGCGGATGACGTCACCCACGGCGATCTGGGCGGCCGGAACCTCGCGCTCCGCGCCGCTGGCGTCGACGACGTTGGCCGTCTTGGGCGCAAGGTCGATGAGGGCCTCGAGGGCGCCGCCGGTCTTTGCCTTGCTGCGCGTCTCGAGGTACTTGCCCACGGTAACGAGAGCGAGGATCGTGCCCGCGCTCTCGAGGTAGAGGTTGTCCATGCCCGTCATCATTGCGGCGTGGACGTCGCCGGCGGCGAGCTGGTCGGCCATGACGAACATGGCGTAGACCGACCACGCGAGGCTCGCGGAGGCGCCAATGGCGATGAGCGCGTCCATCGTGGGCGCGCGGTGGAGAAGGCTCTTGAAGCCGTTGATGAAGTAGGCGCGGTTCTCGTAGACGATGGGCAGCACGAGCAAAAGCTCGGTGAGGGCAAGCGTCATCGAGTGAGTGTGGTCGGTGAAGACGGGCGGCAGCGGCCAGCCCAGCATGTGGCCCATCCCGATGTAGAACAGCGGGACGAGAAAGACGAGCGACACGACGAGGCGGTGGCGCATGGCGTCGGCCGCCTCGTCGAGCTTCTTGGTGGGATTGGTAAGTGTGGACGTCGCGCTAGCGCTGCCAGCGGCGCCGGCGTCGCCCGCTGCCGCGTTTGCCGAGACGGGCGTGGCGGAGTAGCCGGCGCGGTCGACGGCGGCGCAGATGGCGGCGGGCGTGGTGCTGGCTTCGTCGTAGTCGACGGTCATCGAGCCGGAGAGCAGGTTGACCACCACGTCGCTGACACCGTCGACACCCGCCACCGCCTTCTGCACGTGAGCCTGGCACGCCGCGCAGGTCATGCCTCCCACGTCGAACTTCTCGTGAGCCATATGATGCTCCTCTCGCTCTGGTTGCCGAGGCATGCCAGCAGGGCCGTTCCCCTTTGGTTGCCGGGGCGCGTCAGCAGGGACGCCCCTCTTGGCACGGGCGCCACTACCCATCCCCCGCGTGTTTCTCGACTGGAGTATACCCCTCCCCAGGGGGGTAGGGCCACGAATGTGCAAAAGTTAGCCATCTGCGCAACCTAGACGAAGCGAGCCACGCGCACCCGCTTATACGCGCCATCTACGGTAGCTTGCACCCGCTTTTACGCACCCATGCCCCGAGCACCCGCTTTTACGCGCTCAGAGGCCATCTGGCACGTAAAAGCGGGTGCTCAAAGGTTAGGGGCGCGTAAATGTGGGTGCTCAAAGATTGGGGTGCTTGGAGATGACGCGCCACACAAAAGCCCGCGAGCGCATGGCCCGCGGGCTTCATTTGACCGTCATGGGTTTTCGTTCATCCAAATTACGCGTCCAGAACCACCCAAACTCGTAAAACGGATGAGCGACGGAGGCAAGAGGCTGCCGGCACGTAAAACGGACGAACGAACGAGAGGCCGCGGAATAGGCACGCCCCGCATCGCCGTGCGGGGACAAAAGACACGCCCCTCTGTCCCCACGCCTAGTGCTTGGCAAGCCAGTCGATGACGTTAGAGAACTCGATCTTGGCGCGGCGCTGCATGGACTCCTCGGTGAGGTAGGCCACGTGCGGCGTGAGCACGCAGTTCTTGGCGCTCGCGAGGGCATAGCCCTCGGGCAGCGGCGGCTCCATGTCAAAGACGTCGATGCCGGCACCGGCCAGCTTACCGCCGTTGAGCGCGGCCGCAAGCGCGTCGTTGTCGACGATCGCGCCGCGGGCGCAGTTGATGAGCACGGCGCCGTCGCGCATGGCGCATATCTTGTCGGCGTCGAACCAGCCGCGGGTCTCGGGCGTGAGCGGCACGTGCAGGCTCACGATGTCGGACTGCTCGAGCAGGTCGGCGAGGCCCACAAACTCGATGCCCGCCTCGCGCGCCGCCTCGCTCTCGTGGCGCGCATAGCCCACGACGCGCGCGCCAAACGCGCGGAACAGGCGCGCCGCGGCGCACCCGATGTGGCCCGTGCCCACGATGCCCACCGTCTTGCCGCAGATCTCGCGGCCCACGAGGCCCGCCGAGGTGCCACCCGCGCGCACCGCAACGTCGGCTGCGACCACGCGGCGCAGCACGTCGATCGTGAGGCCCACGGTGAGCTCGGCCACGCTCACGTCGGAGTAGCCGGCGCAGTTCATGACCTCGACGCCCCTCTCGCGGCACGCGTCGAGCGCCACGTGGTCGACGCCCGCAAACGCCACGGCCACGAGCTTGAGTGCATCGGACGCCTCGACCACGCTCGCCGGGTACGGGTTGTTCGCGATCATCACGACGTCGGCCCCGGCCGAACGACGCACGAGCTCGGCCGCGTCGCAGGTCTTCTCGGGGTAGGAGACGAACTCGTGGCCGGCGGCCTCGATGGGGGCCGCCAGCTCGTGGATCATCTCGTCGGGCACGCCCAGGGGCTCAAGCAGCGCCACCCTCATCTACATCGCCTCCAGCTTCTGGACCAGCAGCTGGTTGAACAGCTTGGGGTTGCCCTTGCCGCGGCTCTCCTTCATGCACTGGCCCACGAGGAAGCCTACGACCTTGCGGTTGCCGCCGCGGAACTGCTCCACCTGGTCGCCGCAGCGCGCGAGCACCGCGTCGACCACCGGCTCGAGCGCGCTGGTGTCGCTCACCTGGCGCATGCCGCGCTCGTCGACGACCTTCTCGGGGTCGAGGTCGGTGCCGTTCACGGCGCCGAGCACCTCGCGCGCCTGGGCAAACGTGATGGCGTCGGCCGCGAGCAGCCCGGAGAGGCTTGCCACCTGGGCGGGCGTGATGGCGTCGTAGGCGGGCGCCAGGTTCACCATGACGTTGGCCACGGTCGAGGCCGCCTTGGGCGCGAGCTTGCAGGCCTGCTCGAACTCGGCCGCCACGGCCGGGTCGCCGGCGAGCTGCTCGGCGTCGGCACGCTTGAGGCCGTAGCTCTCGCAGAAGCGGTCGCGCTTGGCATCGGGCAGCTCGGGAATCTCGGCTGCGCACTCGTCGATGAAGCCGTCGGTGAGGTCGAAGGGCGCGAGGTCGGGGTCGGGGAACAGGCGGTAGTCGTCGGCCGTCTCCTTGACGCGCATGACCACGGTGCGCTTGCGGCTGGGCTCCCAGTGACGCGTCTCCTGGTAGATGACGCCGCCCTCCTCGAGCACCTCGGCCTGGCGGCAGATCTCGTACTCGAGTCCGTCGTGCAGGGCTTTGAACGAGTTGAGGTTCTTGAGCTCGGTCTTGGTGCCCAGGCGCGTGTCGCCGCGGCGGCGCAGGCTCACGTTGCCGTCGCAGCGCATCGAGCCCTTCTCCATCGAGCAGTCGGAGATGCCCAGCGTCATGAAGATGCGGCGGAGCTTCTCCATGAACAGGCGCGCCTCCTCGGGGGTGCGCAGGTCGGGCTCGGTGACGAGCTCGATGAGCGGGGTGCCGCAGCGGTTGTAGTCGACGAGGCTCTCGGTGGCGCCGCCGATGCGGCCCTCCTCGCCGCCCACGTGCACCATCTTGGCGGCGTCCTCCTCCATATGGATGCGCAGGATGCGGATGGGCACCGTGTAGGAGCCGTCCTCGGCACGCACCGGCACGGCGAGGTTGGCGGTGTCGTAGCTGCCCTGGCTCGAGGCCTTGGCGCCAGCGGCCATGCCGCCCTCGGGCAGGTGCTGTGCCATAGCGGTGGACAGGCCCACGGCGCCGGCGCTCGCGCTGGCAAGGCTCGCCGCCTCGCCTTCGCCAAAGGCACACTCCGGACGCTCGGCGGCGCCGCGACCCGAGACCTCGAGGTCGAGATGGCCGTGCATGCAGAAGGCCACCGGGCCCTGCGTGGTCTGGAAGTTCTTGGCCATGTCGGGATAGAAGTAGTGCTTGCGGTAGAACATGCTGTGGCGCATGATCTGGCAGTTCGTGGCCAGACCCGCCTTCACGATGGACTGGATGGCGCGGCGGTTGGGCACCGGCAGCGCGCCAGGCAGGCCCAGGCACACGGGGCAGACGTTGGTGTTGGGCTCGTCGTCGTGCGACAGGCGGCAGTTGCAGAACATCTTGGTGTCGAGCGCGGTGAGCTCGGTATGGATCTCGAGGCCGATCACGGCCTCCCAATCCCTCAGAACGTCGGCGAGCTTCTTCATGCGAGCTCACCCCCCTTCCCGGTGAAGTTGGGCGCAACGGACGCGTGGGTGGCGGCGCCGCGCTCGACGGCGGCGGCGAACGTCAGCAGGTCGCGGTCCTTGAAGGCCGGCCCCACGAGCTGGGCCGAGACGGGCAGGCCGGAGGTAGCGCCCAAGCCCAGCGGCACGGAGATGCCGCCGTTGCCGGCGATGTTGATGCTGATGGTGTAGAGGTCCGAGAGGTACATCTGCGTGGGGTCGCTCATCTCGCCAAACTTGAACGCCGTGGTGGGGCTGGCGGGCATGAGGATGACGTCGACCTTCTCGTAGGCGGCGGCGTAGTCGCGCGTGATGAGCGTGCGGGCCTTCTGCGCGGCGAGGTAGTACTTCTCGTACACGCCGCTCGACAGCAGCCAGGCGCCCAGCATCTGGCGGCGCACGGCCTCAGCGCCAAAGCCGTGCGCGCGCGACTTCGAGCTCTGCTCGGCAAGGTTCGCGCAGTTAGGCTCCTGGTAGCCATAGCGCACGCCGTCGAAGCGGGCGAGGTTGGAGAAGGCCTCGCAGGGACCCAGCACGTAGTAGGCGGCGATGGCCGCGTCGAGGTTGGGAAGGTCGACCTCGACGAGCTCGGCGCCCTGGTCGGCCAGGCTCTGGGCCGCGGCGTTCACGGCCGCCCTGACCTCGTCGGTGAGGCCCGCAGCGCTCATGAGGGCGGGGATGACGCCCACCTTGCGGCCGGCGACGCCATCGTTCAGGTGCTCAGTGAAGTCGACTGGGCAGTCCTGGCTCGTGGAGTCCCTGGGGTCGCGGCCGGGGGCGGTGAGCGCGTTCATGGCAAGCGCCACGTCGGCCACGCTGCGGCCAAAGGGACCCACCTGGTCGAGCGACGAGCCAAAGGCAACGACGCCGTAGCGGCTCACGGCCCCATAGGTGGGCTTCATGCCCACAACGCCGCACAGGGCGGCCGGCTGGCGGATCGAGCCGCCGGTGTCGGAGCCCAGCGCGAGCGTGACCTCGCCGGCGGCGACGGCCGCGGCGGAGCCACCCGAGGAGCCGCCGGGCACGCGCTCGAGGTCCCAAGGGTTATTGGTGCGGTGGAAGGCCGAGCTCTCGGTCGAGGAGCCAAAGGCAAACTCGTCCATGTTGGCCTTGCCGATGGGCAGGCAGCCCGCATCGAGCATGCGCTGGACGCAGGTGGCGGTATAGACGCTCTCGTAGTTCTCGAGCATCTTGGAGGCACAGGTGGTTCGCGTGCCCGTGAGCATCATGTTGTCCTTGATGGCCAGCGGCACGCCCGCAAGCGACGGCAGGGCACGGCCGGCGGCGCGGTCGGCGTCGATGCGGGCCGCGGCGTTAAGGGCGAGCTCGGGGGCCACCTGGAGGAAGGCCTGGACGGCGTTGTCACGGGCCTCGACCGCGTCGAGGGCGGCACGCGCCACCTCGGTTGCGGTGAAGTCGCCGGCGGCGATGCCAGCCGCGATCTGGGCGGCGGAGAGGGTGTCGAGGTTTGCCATTACTGCTCCTCCCCCTCTCCCAGGATCGAGGGCACGCGGAAGTAGCGGTCGCGCGCGGCAGGGGCGTCGAGCAGGGCCTCGTCGATGCCAAGGCCGGGCGCGGGGACGTCTGCGCCCATCACGTTCGACAGGTCTCCGATGGGGTGGAACGTGGGCGGGACGTCTGCCTGCCCATACTGGAGGACGGGCGCGAGCACGCCCTCGATGGCGCCGTTCAGGTACTGCGTCATCTCGGCGAGCTCGTTGCCGTCAAGAGCGATACGCGCGTAGTCGGCGATGCCGCGCACGTCGTTTTCGCTGAGTGCCATGGGGCCTCCCAACATGGTTCATAGGATGCAACTTAGTCATTCTATGGCAGGTTGGTGGCGCGGCGCGTGTCGGCGACGGCGATTGTGTCAGGACAGTAACAGTGGAGTAGGCGGGAGCCGGCGCGGGCGCGGCGGAGAAGGGCGAGGTGGTGCGGGCGGGACCGATGGCGCGAGCGCGGTGGCTGGCCCGGGCGCGACGGCTGGAGCAGGTTGCCTGAGTTGCTCGACCGCATGGCTGGATGATCGGGCCACGCGGGCCGCTCTATCCGCGCAACCAAACGACCTGCACGTTCTTCTCGGCCTTATCGATCTCGTCGCCCCGCTCGACCCGCTAGGTTTTATCGGCCTTGTTGTCCTTCTCGGCTTAGTCGTCCACACGGCGAGATGCCGCGAGCAGGGCCGCGCCGGCGACCGCCACGCTCGCGCTCGCCACGACGAGCAGCGGCTGCACGCCAAACGCGTTGGCCAGAAACGGGGTCGCGAGCAGCGGCAACGTCCCCGCCGACGACAGGGCCACGCGCATGAGCGCGCTCACGCTCCCCAGCCGCTCGATGCCACACGAGCGCTGCGTGAGCGTCACGCGCACCGGCATGATAGCGCCGTTGGCCACGCCCAGCACGAGCTGGCCCGCGCAGGCGCACGCGACGAGCGGCGTTCCCACGTAGAGCACCGCGCCCAGCCCCTCGAGCACGAGCAGCGCGCAGAGCAGCGGCATCGTCACGCGCTGGGCACGGAGCCGCCCGGCGGCAACGGAGCCCAGCGTGGCTCCCACGCCAACGATCGCCGTGAGCCACCCCATCCACTCGGCGCCCACCTGCAGCACGTCTCGGTAAAAGAGGCTCTCGAGCGAATCGAACGCGCCAAAGCCCAGGTTGCCCAAAAAGCCGATGGCGAACAGCATCAGCAGGGCCGGGCTCGCGATGATGGTGCGCGCGCCGCTTGCGAGCTGGGAGAGGAGCGAGGGCGCGACCTGCTCGGCGGGGTCGCGGTTCTCGGCCGCACCGTCCGTCTCGGCGGGGTTGCCCTTCTCGGCATGGCACGAGCCTGCGGGCATCGTGCAGGCACAGAGCGCGGCGGCGGGGGCGGTGGCCAGAAGCAGGGAAAAGACGAGCGCGGTCGAGAACGCGTCCGCGACTGCTCCCGCCGCGAGTGGCCCCACGATCACCGCGGCAAACGTGGCCGTGCTGTTGAGCGAGTTCATGCGCACGAGCTCGGGCTCGCTGGCCGTGAGATAGCGCGGGTAGGTCTCGACCGCCGTCGAGGCGGCCGCACCGGCAAGGCCCATCACAAGGGCACAGGCCAGCAGGACGAGAAACGACATCGGCAGCGCAAGGGTGAGCGCGGCCGCGGCGAGCGGGGCGAGCGACGACGCGAGGAGCACGGGCTTGGGACCCATGCGGTCGATGAGGGCGCCCGCGAGCGAGTAGCCCACGAGCAGCACCACGTTGAGGGCAAAGACGAGGGCCGACACGCCCGCCGCGCCCAGGCCCAGCGCGTAGGTGGCGCAGCCGATGATTCCCACGAAGTAGACGGACTGGAAGCCCAGCTGGTTAAAGAAACCCGCGGCGACGAGCAGCGCTCGCGATTTGACCATGGAGGCAGTCCTCTCTCTCCATTAATTGTTGGCAGTATAGCACCGCAGCATTGCGGTGACGTTTCTGACCTGGCGGTCCACAGGGCTTTTCTTGGTTGCTCGGCCCCGCCCTGCACAAACTGGCCGATTGCTGCAAACGCACGCGGCCGGCAGCCTAACACCTTACCCAAACCGGCCATTTGTCGCAAACGCACGGACACGGTAGTCCACCGCCCTGCACAAACCGGCCATTTGTCGCAAACGACCCAACGCGCGCAGCCCGCCGCTCCACACATATCGGCCGTTTGCCGCAAACGGCCTTTCCCTCGCAAGCGACGCAAGACCACCCTCCCCCACCCCGGCATTCCATCAAACCGTCAAGTTTGGCGATTTTTTCCTTCTTGAAAGTAAATACCGGTTAACTAGTGGTATATATGTTCCAACAAGCGTCACGAGGCGGCGCGACACCAACAGCGCCGTCCAGCACGCAAAACGGACGGCCCCGCGGCGGCGACTCGCCGCGAGGGCGCCCACCAGAAGCGGGCCAGGCGGCACCAAGCGCCCCACCCCGCACACGACGGGTCACGCGGCGCCAACCGCCCGCGTCCCACACGAGAAGGAGATGCACATGAGCGAGATCATCGACGTCTACGGCCGCCAGGTCCTCGACTCCCGCGGCAACCCCACCGTCGAGGTCGAAGTCACCCTCGATGACGGCTCCTTTGGCCGCGCCATCGTTCCGTCCGGTGCGTCCACCGGCGAGTTTGAGGCCGTTGAGCTGCGCGACGGCGACAAGGCCGTCTACGGCGGCAAGGGCACCCTCAAGGCCGTCGACCACGTCAACAACGAGTGCGCCGACGCCGTCCTCGGCATGGACGCCACCGACCAGCGCGACATCGACGCGGCCCTCATCGCCGCCGACGGCACGCCCAACAAGGCCAAGCTCGGCGCCAACGCGATCCTGGGCGTCTCGCTTGCCACCGCCCGCGCCGCGGCCGAGTCCGTGGGCCTGCCCCTCTACCGCTACCTTGGCGGCCCCAACGCACACACCCTCCCCACGCCGATGATGAACATCCTGAACGGCGGCGTGCACGCCGACAACAACGTCGACTTCCAAGAGTTCATGATCATGCCCGTGGGCGCCCCTACCTTTGCCGAGGCCCTGCGCTGGTGCACCGAGGTCTACCACACGCTCAAGGGCGTCCTGTCCGAGAGCGGCCACGCCACGGGCGTGGGCGACGAGGGCGGCTTTGCCCCCAACCTGCAGACCAACGCCGAGCCCTTCGAGTGGATTGAGCGCGCGGTCGAGAAGGCCGGCTTTGTCCCCGGCACCGACTTCATGTACGCCATGGACCCTGCCACCTCGGAGTGCTTCAACAAGCAGACCGGCCTCTACGAGCTCAAGGGCGAGGACCGCACGCTCTCGTCCGACGAGATGATCGACTACTGGAGCCAGCTCATCGAGCGCTTCCCCATCATCTCGATCGAGGACGGCCTGGCCGAGGAGGATTGGGACGGCTGGACCAACCTCACCCGCGCCATTGGCAACAAGGTGCAGCTCGTGGGCGACGACCTGTTCGTCACGAACAAGACGCGCCTCGAGAAGGGCATCGAACTGGGCGCCGCGAACGCGCTGCTCATGAAGGTGAACCAGATTGGCACCCTCACCGAGAGCCTCGATGCCATGGCAACCGCCGAGCGCTATGGCTACGCCCAGGTAGTCAGCCACCGCTCCGGCGAGACCGAGGACACCACGATTGCCGACATCGTCGTGGCCACCAACGCCGGCCAAATCAAGACCGGCGCCCCCTGCCGCACCGACCGCGTGGCCAAGTACAACCAGCTCCTCCGCATCGAGGACGAGCTGGGCGACGCCGCCACCTATGCCGGCATGAGCCCGTTTCGCTTCCTTCGCTAGCACGCGCTAGCCGCTCCTTGCGGGCTTGCGCCCGCGGGCGGGGTGCCATCCCTTCGCCATCCCGCCCCCAAGCTTGCTTTACCCGATGTTCGCAGGTCCTCTCCCCTGCGAACTAAAGCCCCAGGGCATCGTGTCCCCGCGCGATTGCCCGCGAGCCGCCGGTGTCCCCGCGCCTGCGCTCGCACAGGGCGTGCGTGTCCTGCACACCACGTCCTCTCTCCCAGGCGCCCGCGTGTCCCCGCACGCGGGCGCCGTTTTTGTGCGTCGCACAGAGGCGTGAGGTTGCGCCGCCCGTCACACGTCCCCACATGCGAACGCCAAGATTGCGCCGCGGCAGCGCGGCGCCAGGATTGGAGGCCCGCCACGGGGACTCGACCACGCCGGAAGTCACGAACGAGGTGTCCCTTCATTAATTTTTCCCATCAATTAGGTAGCCTCACGGGACAATGCCAAGTAGAAGCCTGCGAGAGGCTCTGTCCAACAGGCGTTTTGCTTCAAAGAGAACACACCTACTCGGGCAGCCCAAAGCAAACTACCCAATTGATGGTTTTTCGCCCTCTGCTGCTGGAGCAGACGCCAAACCGATGGCCCGTGGGCTTCGTCGACCCCTCGCACAATGTCCCCAAATATATAATTCCGCCAATTAGGTAACCTTTCAGATAAACGCCGAGTAGAGATCCGCAACAGGCTCTCCTCAACAGGCGTTTTTCAGCCGAAGAAAGCCTGTCCATTCGAGCAGTTCTAGGCAGGTTACCTAATTGATGACATTTTCCGTTCTCGCCAGCCAAACAGACGATGCGCCAGGGGCATGCAGGGCCACCCGCGCCGTCCAAACAAAAAACGCCGCCACCCACAAGGGGCGGCGGCGCTCAAGAAGGCGTGCGAGAAGCACGAACTAGAACATGCCAAGGAAGGTGTGAACAAACAGCGCGGCCACGATGGCACCCACGAATGGGGCCAGACCCGGCACGAGCAGGCCGTACTTCCAGTTGTTGTCGGCCTTGTTCTTGATGGGAAGCACCTGGTAGGCAAAGCGCGGACCCAGGTCACGCGCCTGGTTCATGGCAAATCCCGTGATGCCGCCCATGCCCATGCCAACGGCCCAGACGATGAGGCCCACGCAAATCGCGAGCATCAGCACGTTCTCGCCGGCGCGGCTCGCGGTGGCCAGAATCGCGGAGATGAACACGAAGGTACAAAGGGCCTCGCAGAAGAAGTCGCGCGGAAGGTTCTGCAGCCCCTCGGTGGGGTTGGTCGAGAAGATGTTGCGCTGGGCAACCGGGTCAACGACGCCCTCGGACGCGCGGAACTCGTCGGCATACATGAACCAAGCGATGACGGCGCCGGCAAAGCCACCAAGCATGTCGGCGACCATGTAGGGAATGCAGCTGCCCCAGGGCACGAGGCCCACGATGCACTGCGCCAGCACCATGGCCGGATTCATGCAGACGGCGCCGCCAAAGATGAACAGTGCAACAGAGATGCCAAACGACCACGTGGTGATTGCGAACATGTGGCCCGAGCCCTGGTACTTGGTGCCCTTGAGCACCGTGTCGCAGTGGACGCCCACGCCAAAGATGATCATGAGTGCGGTGCTGCCAAACTCGCACAGCATGTGATAGAGCAGATCGTTCACGAGCAAAACTCCTTCGTACGTTCCTTCCATTCCTTATGCGCTCGCGCACGCGCGGGGCCGCCCCCGGCCCCATCGCGCCGCGTTAGTACTGAGCCACGACGACGCCCAGGCCATCGGGGATGACGGCGACCTTGGCGTCGGCGCCCTTCATCTCAAAGGCAAGCTTCAGAGCCTCGTCAATCGTGTTGACCGGCGTCATGTGCATGTCGCGCAGCATCTGGTGGTCGCACAGGTCACTGACCATGATCACCGGGTGGTGGGCCAGGATGCGGGCAAAAATCTGCGAGGTCCACTGGTCGGGCAGGGTCTCGCTCTTCGGGCGATCGATGCAGGCGCGCTCAAACGCTGCCGGGTCGTTGTCGGCGATGTTGTGGAAGAAGCCCTCGCCGCCGTGACCGTCTGCGCAACCCGCGACGTCGATGATGACGCCGCCCTCAGGCAAGGTCGCCTCGGCCGCACACATGCCCTTGACGGCCTGGTAGATGTTCTGGTCGAGCGGGTAGCCGCCATTGGTGGTCACCGCGACGTCACAGGTCACGGGCTCGACGCCGGCAAGCTTGCGCACGAAGTCGCAGCCGGCCTCGTGGGCCTGGTGGATGTCACCGGCAAACGAGCCGATGACCTCGTGCTTGCCGTTGAGCACGACATTCAGGACAAAGGCCAGGTGCGCCATCTCGGCAGCGGCGAACATGTCCTCGTTCACGTGGTTGTGGGCGAGGTTGCCGGCGCGGGAGTGCGAATCGTTCACGAACTGGCCGTTGTGGTTGTACATGATGGTCTTATAGGAGGCGATGCCCGGCAGCACGGACTTGCGGCTGCCCGAGAAGCCCGCGAAGAAGTGCGGCTCGATGAAGCCCTCGGCCAGCAGCAGGTCGGCGTGGGCGGCCACCTTGTTGATGATGCACTCGCCGCCGGAAGGCAGGGTGCCAATCTTCTCCATCATCGAGTCGTCGGTCGCCACGTGCATGACAATCTCCTCGTTGGCCACGATGTCCTCGCCGTACTTGTTGACGAGTTCCTCGTGGGTCGAGGGACGGTGCATGCCGGTGGCCACGAGGATGCGAACGCGGGCGTCGGGCGCGGCGGCGTGGATGCGGCGCAGCAGGATCGGCATGGTCACGCGCGACGGCACGGGGCGCGTGTGGTCGGAGCTGATGATGACGATGTCATGCTTGCCGGCGCACAGCTCCTCGAGCTTGGGCGAGCCATAGGGGTGGTCAAGCGACTCCTCGACGAGCTGGGCGGGGGCAGCGGCGGCCTTGAACTCGTTCTGGTGGCCCTCGAGCAGGCCTGCGAAGTTCTTGTCCTCAAGCTTGATGGTCATGGTCTTGTGGTCGTACGGCAGTTGGGTCTCGAACATGGTCCGATATCCTCTTTCGGTCCCTGTTCCGCTCGCACGCGCCGTCGGATGTGCCGACAGCAGGCACGAACGGAGTCCAATAATACCTAGCTGAACACCTTACACCGATATTTCTCTACCGTTCGCAACAATTAAGTCGATTTTTAAGCTCAATACCGTTAGCAGAATTGCCATTATCCTCCACATTCCTTGAGCGTGCTCAAAGGGCCTTTTGTGGCCGAGAAGAGCGCCCATGCTCCCCCATCCTCGCGGCACAAAAATGCCCCGGCCACCACGGAGGCAGCCGGGGCACGCAACCGTGCTCAGCGAGCTATGAGTCGCAGCGAACTAGGCGTTCAGGGCGGCGTTCACGGCAACGGCGCAGGCGACGGTGGCACCGACCATGGGGTTGTTGCCCATGCCGATGAGACCCA
>ENA-OVGE01000328-OVGE01000328.1-human-gut-metagenome-genome-assembly--contig:-NODE-328-length-46920-cov-8.462840_pt1 | contig 46920 bp, 46 predicted proteins | sample MGYA00237769_ERZ505417 | MGnify/ENA primary metagenome ERZ505417 (study PRJEB26158, sample SAMN06016403) | human gut metagenome | biome: human gut; feature: ankylosing spondylitis patient; material... | reverse complement strand
GCTTACTGCCACTCTTAAAATTTTAGAACGTGGTCTTGACAAGGGGCCCATTATAAGATGCCAGAAATATTTTTTTATTGCCAAGTGAATCAGGCAAGGCAAAGAGTATCAGAAAAATACTTAGCGCAAGCATCATCCCTAGTGAATCATATTTGTACGATAAATTTTCCAGCATAAAAAGATTTAAATACCCGCACGCGGCAACACCAAATATTTTCAGAGCTGAAGCAGCTGGAATGATTTTCTTCGCGAAGAAAATTAACGCATAGTCGAGTACAATCGTTGCCAAGATTTGTATCCATGGCGACATGTCCATCAGAGGCTTTCCGTCACTCAGAATAATGCTCAGCAAGGAAACCAGCGGTCGTCCATCACCATCCCAACCGGTTCTCCCGGTTAACAGGCGCCCTAAATCATCAATATAGTAAAAATTAGCCAAAATAATAGGGAGCACATATACCAGCGAAAAGATTAAAAGATAGCAGAACGCTTTGAAATTTTCTCTGTTTAAAGAAAAAGTTCGTATATTCATCAATGTTGTTCCTTTTCTCATTTAGTTATTTTACAACATGTATCATCATGGCGTTACCTGACATGATGAGCTGTTCTTCCATGTCATACATTCAGTTTCACTCGGTCCGTATAGTAAGACTGCCTCATGAGGAAGTGAATTTCTCACAAGGCAGTCCTTTCGTTAAATTACATACGATAATATTCTTTATACCACTTGGCAAAATTCCCCAAGCCTTCTTCAATAGTGGTTTTGGGCTTAAAGTCAAAATCCCGTTCCAGTTCTGTCGTATCGGCGTAGGTCTGGTACACGTCGCCAGGCTGCATGGGCAGGTATTCTTTTTTTGCCGTTTGGCCTAAGGACGCTTCCAGGACTTCAATGAAATGCATAAGCTTTTCCGGCCGGTTGTTGCCGATGTTGTAGACTTTGTACTTGTCGCCCAGTTCGTTTTCTTTTGGCGGGTTACACAGCATGCGGACAATGCCGGTGACGATGTCGTCGACGTAGGTAAAGTCGCGGTACATGTCGCCATGGTGGTAAATCTGGATGGTTTCGCCAAGGCGGATCTTGTTGGCGAATTTAAAATATGCCATGTCCGGCCGGCCTAAGGGACCATAGACGGTAAAGAAGCGCAGGCCCGTGGCCGGAATGCCGTAGAGGTGGCTATACGTATAGGCCATGAGTTCGTCCGACTTTTTCGTCGCCGCGTAAAGGCTGATGGGATGGTCGACGTTATCCCTCGTCGAGAAAGGCGTCTTTTTCTGATTACCGTACACAGACGAGCTCGATGCAAACAACAGGTGTTCCGGCTGAAAATGGCGGCACGCTTCCAGGATATTGAAGAAACCAATGATATTGGAATCAATGTACGAGCGGGGATTATCGATACTATAGCGGACACCGGCCTGAGCAGCCAGGTTGACGACGATGTCCGGGTGGTGTTCGTCAAAGGTTTGCTGCACCGTATCGGCATCGGCCAGGTCGCCTTGGATGAAGGTAAAACCCGGCATATCGTTGAGGAGTTGCAACCGCGTTTCTTTGAGGGCCACAGCGTAATAATCATTGACGTTATCCAGACCGGTGACGGTCATGCCCTGCTCCAAAAGCCGTTTGGAAAGGTGGAAGCCGATGAAGCCTGCGGTACCGGTAATGAGGACTTTCTTTTGTTTATCTAAGGGTTTAATGTCTGCCATGTCCTGCCTCCTTAATCGCGGTCAAAGAGATCGCGCGTATATACTTTATCCTTCACATCCATAAGTTCATCAGCCCAGCGGTTGGTGATGATGACGTCGCTCATTTTTTTGAATTCACCTAAGTCGCGAATGACCTTGGAATGAAAGAAATCGTCCGCATCAAGAGCCGGTTCATATACTACAACGACAATACCTTTGGCCTTGATTCGCTTCATGACGCCCTGAATGGCGGACGCCCGGAAATTATCGGAATTTTGCTTCATCGTCAAGCGATACACACCGACAATTTTTGGGTTACGGCTGATGATTTCATCAGCAATATGGTCCTTACGGGTGCGGTTCGCCTGAACGATAGCGGAAATCAGATTTTGCGGTACATCGTGATAGTTGGCTAACAGCTGCTTCGTATCCTTCGGCAGACAATAGCCGCCGTAGCCGAAGGACGGGTTATTATAGAAATCGCCAATACGCGGATCGAGACAGACGCCTTTGATGATTTCCCGCGTCTTGAGTCCCCGGATTTCGGCATACGAATCGAGCTCGTTAAAATAGGCTACGCGCAAGGCCAAATAGGTATTGGCAAAGAGCTTGATGGCTTCTGCTTCCGTCGAACCCGTAAAGAGCATGGGAATATCCGTAGTTTCTGCGCCAGCAGCCAGGAGATGGGCAAAGGTTTTGGCCCGTTCTGACCGTTCACCGACGACGATACGCGACGGATGCAGATTATCATACAAGGCTTTGCCTTCGCGGAGAAATTCCGGGGAAAACATGATATTTTCCGTGCCATAGCGAGCTTTGATTTCTTCCGTATAGCCTACAGGAACGGTCGACTTGATGACCATGACCGCATCAGGATTGATATCCAGCACTTCTTCAATGACTGCTTCTACTGAAGAGGTATCGAAGAAATTCTTTTTCGGATCATAGTTTGTCGGCGTGGAAATAATGACAAACGACGCATCCGTAAAGGCTTCTTTTGCATCCAGCGTCGCCTTAAAATGAATATCCGTACGCGCTAAAAAGCGGGAAATGTCTGCATCGATAATAGGCGAAACGCCCTGATTGAGCTTGCTTACTTTTTCCGCATCAATGTCCAGCGCGACGACGTCGTTGTGCTGGGCCAATAATAAACCGTTAGACAAGCCTACATAGCCTGTCCCGGCAATGGCGATTTTCATTTTCGTTCCTCCAATTATTAACATATACAGACATTATACCACATTTGTGTATCAGTATATCAAAAAGTCTATGAGTCTCTTTGTAACCGGAAGCAGTTACTATTTCCAGATACCTTATCGCAGTTATTTACCAAACAAAAAAATCCAAGATGCATGCTTTCACAAAACATACATCTCGGATTTTTTAAATTTCTATAATTTGTAACGCAATCGCAACCAAGCATACCAGAACATGCCCCATATATACTCCATGAAGCTATCTTTTTTACGGTATTTCGCCCATTGCTTGAAATCGTGGTAGTTTTCCGGTTTCTTAATGGGCAGGGTATTGGTTATTGTTTCCCATGGCGACAGAGTGTTGTATGTTCTCCATTGCGGGTCAAAGGGCAGGAGTACCATTTGCCAGGGCTTGCGCCGGCCTGTCCAATGGATGATGACGCCTTTTCCCTCATCATCCTGGCCACCGCCAAATTCATTGTATTCCGATGGCAGGAAAAGATTTGTCCCGTCAAAAGTCAGGTTCAGCACATCCTGGCTTTGGCCCAAGAAGCGTTCACGTGGCTCTTTTTGGAAGGAAAAAGCTTTTTCCGTTATGCCCTGTTTTTCCCATTCAGGAATATTGACAACCATAATCCCATCGTTAAAATATTTTCCGTTTTTCAGCTTCAAGTACTCGCCCCGGTAGGCCGCATCCTTAGGCCGTTCGGAAACGGCTCCCATAGCATAGCCGGTCATATCCAGGGAAAATAAAGGTGCCAATGAAGCGATAACCATGGTGTCGGCATCTAAATAGACGTAACGGTCCGTCATAGCTTTTAAAACTTTCGGCATATAGATGCGGCCGTAGGTGATACGGGAAAAGCGGGCTACCTTGACGTGAAAATCCTCGAAGGGTGTCATATTGAGCTCGTAAAGAATGCAGCGGCAATGCCATTGTGCTGCCAGTTGACGAACCTTATCCCGGTTTTCCTTGCTATAGCCATCGGTGAACAAATGAAAGACTAAAGGATGATCCTGATTATTTTCTAAAACGGAAACGATGGAGGCGCCCATAATGGTAAAAAAAGGATCGTTTACGTTGTAGGTAATGTGCCAAGGAGTACTTTCCGAATCCTGCAAAAAATTAAAGTCTTCTTTCTTGGCAATAAAGTTTTCTAAGGCAAAGAAACCTGACTCAAATGTTTTCATGATATCTCCAATATAATTACGATTTAGCAAACTTCAAACTAAAAAGTACAGCCTGAAGAAACCACATAATACGCACGCCTGAAGTCAAGTCCAAGGTGTATTCGATTTGCCCAAAGAACACGATATAACCAATAAAGCTAGCCAAAATCATTAGGTCATAAGGATTCCGGTCTTTTCTCCAGGAAATGAATAGATGCCAAATACTATAAAAAGTAAAATATAACAATCCAGCTAACCCAATCAAGCCTGTTTCTGCCATTAAATGGAAATAGTTACTATGCGCATGAGGCAGTTTTTGTGTATCCGCAGGTGTCCAATAATGAGGAACATATTCTCTACTCCACATCCCCAGCCCTATACCGGTTGCCGGATGATCCTCTACCATGTGTAAACATGACTTCCAGGCTTCAATACGGTCTCCATTCGATCGATCTGTCGTCACATTCGTAATAGATTCAAATCGTTGCATATAAGGCTCATAACTGACAAAAACCACGCCAGAAAGCATAAAAAAAGCAACTACAGCAACAAGTATTTTTTTTGAATATTTGACGTATTCCCAACTTACGGCAGGAACAAGCACTAAATTAGATAGCCAAGAGCCGCGGCTTTTGTTACAGAATAGAGCAATCCAATTACAGAACAATGCCATGGCTGTGACATTCTTCAATCGTTTTTCAAAAGACTTGTCAAATAATATAACAAAAGCAATAGGCATCATCATGCACATGATGCTGGCAATTCCTAAGGAACTTCCACCCAAGCCCCAACCTCTATTATTATTCCCCAAGTGTAAAACCAACTGAATCAATGTTACAAAGCAATCCACACCAAACACGGCCATATATGCTGTCAGCATATTAATCAAATACTTCCGTTTTCGGATAAATGCTATGACTGGAAGAAACACGACAAATCGCCAAAGCCACATTTGCAAAAACTCATGCATGCCTTTAGGAATATCGCCTCCCAATAATGCAGCAGGTAATGTAGAAAGCACAAAAATCAAATACGCTCTGACATATCCTTTAACTTCTTCAGGTATTTCAATTTCTTTTCTCATTTGATAGAAAAGAATAATGCCTAGTAGGAGAACTATCCCATTAAACACTTCCCCCAAAGCCATGGAAATGCGTGTCAAACAGACCATTCCCGTTGCACTTATTGCCAGTGCTTTTATCAAGTGTTGCTGTGTTGCTTGCGACATATTTATAAATTCTCCTCATAATTAACAGTCAAAATATATGCCCCCACATCTTAGCCACTTTCATCCGGAATTCCTGACGTCCAATCGATTTCCCTTTCATATCGGCACTTGGTTGCGGCATCGGCACATCGGCAAAGGCCGTTTCTTTCAAGACGTCGTAATAGCGCTCGTTAAAAGCCCCGTCCCGTTCAAATTCCCAGGGCTTATAGCGTCCGGCCCAATGAAAGACGGCCGGATGTTTGGCTGCTTCAATAGCCTTACGGCGCCAGGTACTATGGGTAAGCACCTTCAGGGGCAGCGTAAAGATGGGCGGAATGACGTTCCAGCGCAGGGGCAAGGCCTGCCAATTGTCTTTAAAGACCAGGTTCAGTCCGTCCTGATCGTGGTGGCGGAACGCACCTTGGGCTACTTTTTCCAATACCTGCCGGCCGTAGTGATGGCTTCGCCAGGCTGCAAGGTCCAATACCATGACGCCGGAATTAAAGTACAAATCTCCTGCAGGAATGCCCAGGGTTGCTTCCTTTTGCTTTACCATGCGTTTGGAACAGAGAATACCCAGGTCTGGTACGGCCGCCATGGGCTTGCCTTCCAGAGGCGTATGCCAAAGGGTTTCTATATCATCCAACACCAGCAAATCTGTATCCAGATATATCACTTTCGTAACGTTTTCCGGCAGGAGCTGGTCCAGCATGAGACGCAAGTAGGCCGCCCGGTTGATGTGGCCGCTCGTATGGGCCTGGATGGCAATGTCACCGGTAGCAATAAAGGAAATCTTTCCCTGGAGACGGGTAACGGTAGCCGTAATGGCAGCTTCTTTTTCTTTTGATATGTTGTCGCTCAAGAAATATACGTGTACAGGGCAGCCCCTTTGGTGCTGCAGCAAAATCGACGCACAGGCTACGGCACCATGCTGGGCATAGCGGTCATCGGCGGCTACGGCTACGGCTATTTCATCCATACAATTCTCCTCATTTCCAGTATTACGTACACAGGGATACGCATTCCCCTGCCTTATTTTTGTTTCATCCGTTGCTGTTCATGCAATTTCAGGTATTTCATGGTTTCATAAAAAAAGTGATGGCAGCACATAAAGACGCCCATCCAGCCATCGAGGAAACCCAAGCGGCCGAAAAACATCTTGAAAAAGCCCCCCAAGCTATGGAGAAAGACGCCGCTCAAGGAAATGCGCCGTCCCCGTTCGTACGCTTCTTCTGCCCAAATGGACGTATACTGCATGACCTTCCCTTCCCACTGGGCCCACGAGCGATACGTGTAATGCTCCAAATAGCCCGGCAATTGTACTAAGGGCAGGTCGCATTCCGGGTGTTCGTGTACGGGATTGACCCAGGTCACAGCCGTGCGCGGAAAGAGGCGGGCTACGTGGTCCGGTTTCAAAACGCCGTGATTGAATTTCGTGCCAAAAGCGACGGATTTGCGGGTCACGCTGTATTGCTTGGCCTCGTTTGCCGTGACGACCTGCTCTACGGCCTGCGCCAGGTCCGGCGTAATGCGTTCATCGGCATCGACGTAGAAGACCCAGTCAGCCTCGGTCTGCGTCAGGGCAAAGTTACGCTGGGCGGCAAAGTCATTGGTCCAGGCCCGGAAGACGACGCGGGCGCCATGAGCCTTAGCCAATTCGACCGTACCATCTGTACTGCCCGAATCGACGACGAGGACTTCCGTGGCGCAGGCTTTGGCCGCTTCGATGGCATCGACAATATTGACTTCTTCGTTTTTCGTTAAGATGATCACGGCTAATGAGTTCATAACGGCTCCTTACTCCTGCGTTTTAGGCGCTTCAATGGGATCGTAATCAGCTGGCTTTTCCGTAATGGCCGCTTCGTCGATGGCCGACGGCGTAGGCCGGAAATCGTCACGGAAGAGCTCTTTTACGTGTGCAATGTAATCAGGGATGATGTCATCCATGAGGAGATAGCGTTTGCGGAAGAGATTGCGCTTGCGTGAAGGGATATCGTCGTATTTGCGGCGTTTTTCCGTAATCGGCATTTGCCAGTAGAATTCTTCCGACGGCGTCGCTTCGGCACCTTCTTCTTTCCAGAATACATCGAGGCTGGTTTTCTTGCTGCGGTTACCGCGCAGGATATGGCTATTCGTATAAAAGCCTGCATCGGTGATGGCATAGAGGTCTTTAATGCCCAAAGTCTGCGTAAAAATACGCAGCAAATAGAGGATAAAATTCTTCGGCCGGTAGCCAAAGAGCTTTTTCGTGATTTCCTTTGTCAGTTCCAGGCCTTCTTTCGAACCCTGGAGGGTACCGATATAAAGGGCCGGTTCGCCGGCTTTATTGTAATCAAAGCGGAAATTGAAATGATAGAGCATATCTTCACGGCTATAGAGATAGAGGGACAAAAAGCCTTCCTTACGCTGGCCCGTATCAAAAATAAGCCGTACCTTCAAGGGATTTGCTGCATCCTGGGACTGCCACAGGGTATAGCCTTTGCCCCAATAGATTTCTTTGATGACGTCATCAGAAAAGAACTGACGCAAAATGGTAAAGTGATGCTTCACTGCGTCCAGGCGCTGGCGCATAGTCGAGTTTTTAAACAAGAAGACGCGCGTCATGACTTCCTGGAAATCCGGATCATGGGTTTCCAAAAAGCCCTTCATAGGCGGATACTGATCAAAGAAGGTATATAATTCTTCAAAAAGAGCGCGGTTGGAAATGGCTCTGACGAAGAAGACGACGGCCCGCTTATTTTCCTTAAAGTTCCGCGGTCCATAAATGCCACGGGAGACGTTCCAAAAATGAGATATGCTGTGCATCGATCCGTTCCTTTCTACTTGCTATTACGATGTGGCAGGCAGGGTTTTCCTGCCTGCCGGCATGGGTGCTGGTGTTACGTATTAGAGTATATCATTTTTTCATAGGACTGACTACTTTCCGTGCTTACCAGACCGCTAATACTCTGTAAATTCTTCTTATTCTCTGCCCTTGCGGCTGACGAGAAGCTTCTTTTTGCCGAAGTGATAGTGAAACAGGGAGGCCAGGAAATAGGAACTCGTATAGGTCTGGTATTCCAGCTTCTTGAAAAAGCCCAGCTTTTGTCCCTGCAAAAATTGCATGAGGTCCCAGCCATAGGAAGACCGCGTTTCTTCGTAGAGATCGCGTTCCCGATGCTTTACGGCATAGCGCAGGAGGTCCAGGACGGAACGGATGTAATTACGGTAGGCTGCCTGCTCCAGGTCTGTGCCGGCTTTTACGCTTTCCTTCATGCGCCAATAGATGCGTTCATTGACGCGGAAATTGCCGTCCCACGTAGCAAACGTATCCTGCCAGGACAGGCCATCCGCATGCTGGAGATAGTGATAGAACACATTATCTACAAAAGCCACCTTATGGGCGTTAAAAAAGGCCATCGTGACGAAGAGCTTGTCTTCCAGGAAGGAAATGGTGTCGTCAAAATGCGTATCGCCAATGACGTCACGCGTAAAGACCTTATTGAGGATACTGTTGATAGAGCAGCCCCGCTTTGTAAGACAGGTCAAGGGCTGGTCTGAGACAGTGACCGATTTTTCTGTATAGGCTGTAGGCATATAGGCCGTTTCCCGGACCATGCGGCAATTGACAATATCCGCATGTTGCCGCTTCATGACGGCCAGCATGGCTTCATACATGCGGGCGTCGATGCAGTCATCGGCGTCGACAAAGGCAATGTATTTGCCCTTAGCTTCATGCAGGCCAAGGTTACGGGCCGCGCTGGCGCCGCCGTGTTCCTTAGTGAGAACGCGCACGCGGGTATCCTTAGCCGCCGCTGCTTGGCAAACTTCCAGGCTTTGATCCTGGGAGCCATCGTTGATGAGAAGTACTTCAAGATTCGTATAGGTCTGCCCCAAGATAGCTTGCAGGGTCTGAGGCAACGAGGCCGCATCCTGATAGACAGGCACAATAACACTTAATAAATCATTCAATCGGATCAGCCTCCTTTTCCGAAAAGGCTATCGTTCCCAGACAGAGGCCCCACAAGAGCCAATAGAACTGCAACAGCGGGCGGCCAAAGAAGGTATCGTCCAGGAACCCAAAAATATATACTGAAAGGAGTGCCAAACTCAGGCTGGCCAGCCAGGGAAAGGCACGTTGTTTGCGCCGGTACACGTTCCGTAAGCAGGAGATGATTTCCTTGCCCTGCCAAAGGATGAGGCAGAGAAAGCCGGCGAAACCGATGAGACCGGTTTCCGCCATACTCTGCAGATACACGTTGCCTGGCGAAGGCCTACGCACGGTACTACTGGGATTGTGCGCAGCATAGGTGATTTCGTATACGTTACTCCAGTTCCCCATCCCGATGCCAACGAGAGGATGCTCCCGGACTATGTCAAGGCTCGTTTCTGCAAGATAGATACGGTTGGCCCGGCCAAGCTCGCGGCGCACGCTCTGAGACATATAGGCCGGGGAAATGCTGGCCACGCCCAGGCAGGCAATGACGACGGCGGCCCCCATAAGCTTGAGGGAGACCAGGTCCCGGCAGTGATAGACGAGCCCGGCCAGAATAACACAGCCAATGGCAAAGGTAAGATAGCCATTGCGGGAGCCCGTGCAGATAAGCATGATCATGGCCAGAATGCAGAGAACCAGGGAAAGGATACTGCGCGAACGCAGATGATAGCGGTACTTCACAGCACCAAAGAACCCGATCGGCACCAAAAGGGTCAAGAACCCTGCCAGCGTCTGCGGGCTGTCAAAAGGGCCGGACAGGCGCCGGTCCTGCCAGCCTGGATGGATGAGCACGACCAGGCAGAGCCAAATAAGGGCTGCCATGACACCGTACCAAATAGCATGATAGGTCTTCGTGCCGGGCCGCATCATAACGACAGCCAGCAAAAACGGAACCAGGCAGGAAATATAGGTAAGAAGCAAAGTCACGCTCCCGCCGTTGAAGGGCACTGTAATACAAGCCGCCACCAAGGCAATCGCGATGACCAGCAAACTTTGTTTGAAATGACGGCCTCTGATGACCGGCCCAAGAAAGGGCTCATGGTACTGACGGCAGAGCACTACATACAAAATAGCGGCAAGGGCCATGACCATGCCTGACGACACGCCACAGCCGGCTACCAGCAAAAACAGGGGCAACTGGCGAATCCAGTCCCGCTTACGGGTCAATATTTCTTTCATTTTTTCCGCTCCCCATACAAGGTCGCGACAGGCTTACTAGTTGAGCAGGTCTGGCACGGACTGCAATAATTCCGGATGCTGCAAAATATAGGCAGACAAACTCTTTTCGGCTTCACATTCGACAGCAAAAGGTGTCGTCCCGCGGATGACATCGTCCCCTCTGACAGCGCTGAGCTTCTGGTAATACTGTTCATCACAGCCGCCGACGAATTCATTCGTTGCCCAGTGATAGGGTGTCACACACTGCGTCACCGGTTCCGTCAGAGACGAAAAGAGGGAATAATACGTAAAGCCCTGAGGCGCAATGAGTTCCATGATAGTCGGCAGGATATTCATATGACCACCAATGACGTTATTTGCCAAGGAGTCCTTGTCGAGGTTCGGATGCTGGAACATGAGGACCGGCGAATGGAGCTCCCGGAAGGTATATTCCCGCTTCATGAAGGACGTGTGCTGTAATTCCGAGCAATGGCAGCCATGGTCGCCAGTGACGATGAAGAGACTATCCGGATAGAGACGTTTCATTTCGTCGATAAAATCGTTAATCGCCTTGTCCGAATACCAGAAAGCGCCAAGAATCTTAGGAATGATTTTTTCCTTCAGCACGTCATCCTTTACGTTCAGTACTTTTTCAGCTTCAAAGCCCAGCTTCTTCATAGGCATCTTGTAAGGGCCGTGATTGGACGTCGTGTAGAGATAATGGAACTGTAACGGAGCCTGATCTGCCTGAATCATCTCCCCTGCTTTGCCGAGGAAGATGTGATCATAGACGCCGACCCATGAGCGCGGCGCATCGGGATCGCAAATATCCGTGGCCGAATAGGCATGGTCAAAGCCGCAGGCCGGCGCAAAATGATTGAAGTTGCCATGGGCCATGCTGCCGCCGTACCAGTAATTCGTCTGATAGCCTAATTTACGGAGCTGTACGGGCATAGACGTCGGCAAGGTCCCCTGCCAGAATTGTTCCCGTTCGTTCAGTTCTAACCCCGCATCAAAAATCCCTAGCATGAGGCTGACGATAGAAGGCCGGGAAATGATCCCTGCCGAAAGGGCCGTGCGGATCCACGCCGTATGGGGATCGTCCATAAACGCCTTGCCCCGGTCGGCAACGTGCAAATCGGCAAAGGCCGGGTCGAAATACTGCTGGGAGTAGCTTTCACCGACGATGAGGAAAATATGAGACGGCAATTTCATCTTTGGCCCCTTAGTGACATGCGTAAAAGCCTTGAGGGCGTCGTCATAAGACGCTACGCTGCCGCCCGTTGCTTCGATGAGGGGCTTAGCCAGTTCCAGATTTTCTTTGTCGCTCCGCTGCATCGTTACGCCCAGGCGCTGCCGCTTGAGAAGCTTTAAGGCAATGAGATCGTCTACTGTCGCCTTGGACAGGAAGGGGTCGTCTTTGACGATATCGGGAATCGTATCCCATTCGGGCTTATCGTCGTGCATGAACGTGCCGCCGTAGCGGAAGAAATAGAAGAACGCAATGAGGGCCAGGACGATGACCGTGTTGAATACATAGGCCCAGGCACCGGCAAAGTGCGGATAAGCCAGCACCGGCGTGTGCAAAATGCCGAAGATGCCGAAATAGACCAGGATGGCATAGGGAACGATGCAGGCCAAGCGGCGGGCACCGTGATACTGGTTGAAGAAGACGTCGACGAGGTTGTTCTTTTCTGCCTTCTCCCCTAAGAAAACGATATTATTGAAAATATCGTGGAATTGCGCGTAAAAAATCTGTTTGCCAATGAAGGCCAAGTATATAGCCATGGCATAGATCATGCCCAGGACCAGGCGGATCGTATCACCGTGAGCGGCCCAGGGAGCAAAAAATAAACCCGGCAGCGTCACGACTACCAGGGACAAGACGAACACGTAGGCGTTGATGTCCATGCCCCACCAAAAGCCGAAGCGGAAGCACTGGAATAAAGCCTTCCCCTTCCCTTCAAGGGATCCGTCGGGCTTTTGCGTAGCAATGAAGATAGCCCGGAAGATAGCACACAAAATGGGAAAACAAATGAATAATTTGAGATCCTGCTGGGCTCCTAAAAAGAATTGTTCAAACATGCCTTTACCTCTCTTTTATCCATCCTGTCTGGAGTGATTCAGGCCGCTCCGGCAGGATATGAACTTGCTCCCACAGGGCCGTCAAAAACACCGGCGTACGGAAGTCTTTTTTGCATTACACATCATATTATTGTACCATACTCACACCGTCAAGTACAGATTTTACGCCTATGTACGGCCCTGCCGGGGCTATCAGAGACGCTTTAGGACGAGGGCGCCGGCAATACCGGAGAGGACGGAGGCGCTGACGATGGCAAGCTTGGCCGTATTGAGGCTGCCTGCGTCGGGAAAGGCCAGGGCGGCGATAAAAAGAGACATGGTAAAGCCAATGCCGCCGAGCATGCCGGCGCCGAGGAAGTGGCCCAGCTTGACGCCGTGCGGCAAGGTGGCAATGCGGCTTTTGATGAGAATCCAGGTCATGCCGAAGATGCCAATAGGCTTGCCGAGGAAGAGGCCGGCCAGGATGCCCAGGCTGATAGGCGAAGCAAAGGTGGCCATACTGCTGCTGATGAGGGAAATGCCGGCATTAGAAAGGGCAAAGATGGGCATGACGCCGTAGGCCGACCAGGGCGTAAGCCGGTGCTCTACTTTGCTGAGGAGACTCTTGGTATGGGTTACTTCTGTGCCGGCCGGAATGGACAGGCCCAGGATGACGCCGGCAATGGTCGGATGGATGCCGCCGCGCAGGAAAAGGTACCAAAGGATAAGTCCTCCTGCGATATACAAGGGAAAGAAGGAAATCTCTTTCTTGCAGGCCAGAAATAAGAGGGCCATGACGACCAGGCTGGCCAGAAGCAGGGATAGCTGCAGCTCTGACGAGTAAAAAATAGCAATGACCAGAATGCCGCCTAAGTCATCGACGATGGCCAAGGCCGTGAGGAAGACGACGACAGCCCGCGGTGCCTTCGGCGCAGCAAAGGCCAGGATGCCTAAGGAAAAGGCAATATCCGTCGCCATCGGCACGCCCCAGCCGCTGATGGACGGCAGGCCCATATTGAAGGCAGCAAAAAAGAGGGCCGGCACAGCCATACCGCCGGCAGCAGCTGCAATGGGCAGAATCGTCGCCGACGGCGATTTCAGTTCGCCAAAGAGGAATTCCCGTTTGATTTCCAGGCCGATGACAAAGAAGAAAATCGCCATGAGGCCGTCGTTGATCCAATGCAGTAGCGACATCGACAAAGGCCCTAAGGCAAGTTCCGTGTGTAACAAATGCTCGTAGACAGGTCCCAAACTCGTATTGGCAATCAGCATGGCTACGACAGCACAGACGAGGAGTGTCATGCCACTAGAGGCTTCTTGCTGAAAGAAATTCGTTACCGCTCGTTTCACTTTTCTTTGTACTTTTTTTCTCATATGCCCTTCCTTTCAGTATTAAAAATTGCGTCGCCGTGTTACAATAAATGCATAGTGCCAAGAGGCACGCATAAGGAGGTACCACCATGGATTTCACACTTACATTACAGTCTTCTGCCGAAACGACAGAAAAAGTCACCGATGCCAATACGGCTATCCAGTTTGCCAGCGGCACAGCACCGGTATACGCGACACCGGCCTTAGTCGGCCTCATGGAACACGCAGCAGTCCTCGCTTGCGATTCCCAGCTGCCTGAAGGCTACGGCACGGTTGGCATTTCTATGAACGTCAAACACGTTTCGGCTACGCCTGTAGGCATGACCGTCCGCGCCAAAGCCGTTCTCACGGAACAGGACCGCCGCAAGCTGACCTTTTCCATCCAGGCTTGGGACGAAGCCGGCCTCGTCGGCGAAGCCACACACGAACGCTTCATCATCGAATCGAAGCCTTTCGTGGAAAAAGCCCAGAGCAAGCTGGCCAAATAAGGCATCTGATAAAAAAACTGTATCCTGCGGAGTCGTTTAGGGCTTCGTGGGGATACAGTTTTTTTGTGTCCTTCGTTTTTACTGGATAACGACGAGGGTATCGCCGGTTTTTACGTTATCGCCTACCTGAACGCGCAGGTCATAGACCTTGCCATCGCCAGGAGCCATAATGTCGTTCTGCATCTTCATGGCTTCGAGAACGACGAGTACATCGCCCCGTTTGACGTCGGCATCATTCTGCGTCTTCACGGCAGAAATCTTGCCCGGCATGGGTGCCTTGACGACCGTTGCGCCTTCGGGAATGGGGCCGCGCGGTGCTACTGCTTCTGCTGCCGGAGCCGGAGCCGCTTTAGCTGCCGGGGCTGCCGGAGCAGGTGCTGCCGGGGCCGGAGCCGCTTTGACTACGGGAGCAGCCTGTACAGGAGCTGCTGCTGGGGCACTGGCTACGCCCGTTTCTTCTACTTCTACTTCATACGCCTGTCCGTTTACGGTTACTTTAAATTTTCTCATTATCTATTCCTCCTGGAGCCTAGTTTCGATCTATTTTATCGCATGCCGGCTAAACGGCCTGCCATAACCCAATTGTGACTGCGGCTGTGGCGCTGCTGGGGCCGGATGCTGCGAATGGCTGCGGGATCATAGCCGCAGGCAGCGACGGCTGCCATGATGACGGCGACGATTTCCGGCGAAAGTTCTCCCTCCGTAGCCGCTGCTTCGGCTGCCGGCGTTTCTTCGGCTGCCGGTGTAGCCGCAGGTGTTTCCCCTGCTACGTTTCCGGCTGCCGCTTTTGCCGTTTCCGGTGCGGACGCAGCTGCCGGGGCTGCCTCAGCCTGGGCAGGTGTTTTTTCCTCAGCTGCTACGGCAGGCGCTGCTACTTTCTGTGCCTGCAGTTCTTCTAGGAGACGCGTCAATTCTTCATTTTTTTGCTGCAGTTCATGTACCCGTCCGTTGACGGCCTGAAGACGGTTGGACAAGGTATACCAAACCAGAACGACCAAGAGCGCCAGGGCAACGAGGGCAATGATGACGAGATTCGTTTCTTCCATAATCTGCCCCCTCCTTACAACGGAATATTGCCGTGCTTCTTATGCGGCCGTTCTTCCCGTTTGCTATAGAGCATAGCCAGGGCGTTAATGACCTGCGGCCGTGTATTTTTCGGTTCGATAATGCAGTCTACATAGCCGTGTTCCGCAGCTTTGTAGGGCGTCAGGAATTCGTGCTTGTATTCTTCCTTCTTCTGTTCTTTTTCCGGATCGTTCTTGAAGATAATATCGGCTGCGCCATCAGGACCCATGACGGCGATTTCCGCTGTAGGCCAGGCGTATACCATATCGGCACCGAGCTGTCGGCAGCACATGCCGATGTAGGCACCGCCGTAGGCTTTACGGACGACGACGGTGACCTTGGGCACGGTGGCTTCGCAATAGGCATAGAGGAGCTTTGCGCCGTGGCGGATAATGCCTTCGTGTTCCTGGTTTGTGCCCGGCAAGAAGCCCGGTACGTCGACAAAGGTGACGACAGGGATATTGAAGGCATCGCAGAAGCGGACAAAGCGGGCTGCTTTGTCAGACGCATTGATATCGAGGCAGCCAGCCAGGAATTTCGGCTGGTTGGCAATGATCCCTACGGTCTGGCCGTCGAAACGGGCAAAGCAGGTGATCATGTTGAGGGCATAGTTTTCGAGAACCTGATAGATATTGCCGTCATCGACGCAGGCCCGCAGGACGTCGAGCATGTCGTACGCAGCCGTATCGCTGTCCGGCACGATGGAATCGAGGCTTTCGTCTGTCCGGTCAGGACGATCTGACGATTCTACGACCGGTGCTTCTTCCATGTTGTTGCTCGGCAGGAAGTCTAAGAGGGCTTTGATCTTATTGATGCAATCCGTTTCATCTTCGCAGGCGAAATGAGCTACACCGGAAACGCTGCTGTGCGTCTGGGCACCGCCCAATTCTTCTGCCGTCACTTCTTCCATAGTAACGGATTTAATGACCTTCGGGCCTGTAATGAACATGTTGCTCGTGTTCTTGACCATGAAAATAAAATCCGTCAGGGCCGGGCTGTACACGGCACCGCCGGCACAGGGCCCCATGATAACGGAAATCTGGGGAATGACGCCGGAAGCCATGGTGTTGTTCATGAAAATACGGCCAAAGCCGGACAAGGCGTCGACACCTTCCTGAATACGGGCACCGCCGGAATCGTTGATGCCGATAATAGGCGCACCCATCTTGAGGGCCATTTCCTGGACCTGGCAGATCTTGTGGGCGTGCATTTCGCCAAGCGATCCGCCTTCGACAGTGAAATCTTCGGCGTAGGCGAAGACCAGACGGCCGTGGACATTGCCATAGCCCGTTACGACGCCGTCGCCGGGGATTTCTTTCTTTTCCATACCGAAATTGGTGCAGCGGTGCTTGATGAACTGGCTGATTTCCGTGAAGCTCCCTGCATCAAAGAGCAGATTGAGCCGTTCCCGGGCCGTCATCTTTCCTTTTTCGTGCTGCTGGTCAATCTTCTTTTGACCGCCGCCCATTTCTATCTTTTCGAGCTTTGCTTTGAACTGCTCGATCTTTTCTTGCACTGTTGCCATAAGGCACCTCCCATACATTTATTACATAGATTTTTATTATATCATATTTCCTGCTGTCTTTCGACACAACTCTGTTTTATTATAATACATTTTTCACATAGAGAAAAGGATACAGACCTGATACATAAGAAAAAGACTATTTATTTGCCTGCGTCTCTTTTGCTCGTACGTGTATTTCCCTAAAAATTTTAAGAAAAAATCCACCTGCAAGAAAGACAAAAAGAGCATATACAAGGTGTACATACTCTTTTTGCTATATTTATCTTTCTTTGATGGCCTTGACGATCCGTTCCATCCCCTTTTGGATAATGGAACGCGGCATAGCCAGGTTGAGGCGTACATAGCCCTTGGCGTTGCCGACGAAGAGGGCGTCGCCACCTTCTAGGAGGACCCCGGCCTTATTGGCCATGAAATCAGGAATATCCGGCACATCAGCGAGGTACGGATTGAGGTTGACCCAGGCCAGATACGTAGCTTCAGGAATCACATAGGTTACCTTTTCCAAATCCCTGTCGAGAATATCCTTGACGAGCTGGAAATTGCCGTCCAAATAGGTCTTCAGCTGATCCAGCCATTCTGCGCCGTAGCGGTACGCCGCCGTATGCGCTGCAATGGACAAGGGATTGATATTCATGGCGTAAGAGTTCGTATAGGCAATGTACTTCTGACGGAGCTCCGCATTGCGGATGATCATTTCAGCAAACATGAGGCCGGCCATATTGAAGCACTTCGAGGCCGACGTGCAAACGATGAGCTTTTCGTAATCCGGCATGATCTTGGCCATGGGGATATGGTGTACGCCCTGGCGCAAAATATCGCAGTGAATTTCGTCGCTAATGATCCAGAGATTGTATTTTTCTACGATGGCTGCGACGTGACGCAATTCGTCTTCTGTCCAGACGCGGCCCGTCGGGTTGTGCGGATTGCACCAAATGAGGACCTTGGCAAAGGGATTGGCGCAGGCCTTTTCCAAATCACCAAAATCGATATGCCAGTTGCCCAAGCCGTCGCTGATGAGGGGCGTATGGATGGCCCGTTTATGCCGTTCGTCAATGGCATGCTGGAAATAGCCGTACGCCGGCGTATGAATAATGGCGTAGTCGTTGTCACCCAAAAGCATATCCGACAGCGTATACAAGCCGGGAATAATCCCTAAGGAGAAACAAATTTCTTCCTTAGGGTAGGTCCAGCCGTACATCTTCTGGTTCCAATCGTTGTAGGCTTCATAGAATTCCGGTTCAAAAACCTGGCTGTAGCCCAGGATACGCTGATCAGCCCGGTCCTTAATGGCCTGGATAATAGCCGGGCACATGGCAAACTCCATGTCGGCTACCCACATGCGGACGAATTCGTCGTCCTTGAAGGGGAATTTCTTCTTGCCTTCAAAATCATGAAAAATATAGCCACGGAAACCGTCTGTATTGAGGGCATTCGTGTGATAGCGGTTTACAATTTCGTCAAAGTTATATGGCATGCGTGTCGCACTCCTCTCGTAGGGCCGCGTAAAGCCGGCCCATGGTTATAACTCATTATAACATATATGCATGGGACAAGACAGAAAAAAGCAGATACAAAGAAGGACTTTCTTCGTATCTGCTTTCGCTTTAGTTCCCCATATTAGCCTGGACAGGTACGTCTCTGGCAACAGACGTATCGGCCGGTGCTTGAGGCTGTTTGTGCAGCTTGAGGATGTGCGTATCCTTAAACCGGTCGACGAGGAGCTGGGCTTTGACGTCGGCCCGCAGCTGCGGCAAGAGGGCGTAAAGGTTCTTGCCCGGGCAGTCCGTATCGTTCAGGTCGCGGTGACCGACGATAGTCGTCGCACTTGGTTCGATGTGGTAAATCCGGCACAGGGCCGTGACGAGTTCCGTCAGCGATTCCAGCTGCGCTTTCGTCGGGATTTCCTTATCGAAGTTTCCCGTTACATTGATACCGACGGTATGGTAATTTTCCCCATAGGCGTGGGCACCGACTGTAGCCAAGGGACGGCCCCGTTCGATGAGGCCGTTCTTGCGGATGACGTAGTGATAGCCAATACCGGCCCAGCCGTTGGCCAAATGAGCCCGGTGAATGGCCGCAGCCGACGTATCGCCATCGGGCACGCCGACGTGATGGATGACGATCGTATCGGTCTTAGGCCGTACCAGCAAGGGTTCGCTAAACTGGAAATTCGTTTCTTCAATAGGCAGTCCTTCTGCAGGCGCTGCATCCTTGGCCGGATCGTAAACGGGCAGGCTTGGTGCCGCCGCCTTTGTATTATTCCCTTTAGCCTTGGGATTCGTCGTACCGGCCTGCGTAGCAGGATCGCTCTGCGCCCCTTTTTGCGCCGTCGTATTCGTCTGCAGAGGCTGCATGGCCTTTACGGGCACTGCCACGCGGACGGTCTTTGCGTCCTTCGCCAGGCCTCCTTGAGGCAGGCAGGCCAAGAGGGCGCAAACACAGACGCCCAACAGGATACCGATTTTTTTCTTCATCTTAAATCGCTTCTTTCTCTCTTTGGATAGATGCCGCCGCGGCCGCTGATGACGGCACACAGTCTGTCGTACACGTCCTGCGGGCGGGGATGGCTGTACCGGCCCAAGTCGATATTAGGCTTTGTACGGTGGCCGTGGTAATCACTGCCTAAGGTCGCTATGAGGCCATATTGTGCAGCCATACCGGCGTAAAAGGCAGCCGTTTCGCTATCATGATAGCTGCAGTACGCTTCAATGCCGTCAATGCCCGTAGCAATAATCGCCTCTGTCCGCTCCCGGTTCTGCCCCATGTTGGCGCCGGGATGGGCCAGGACGGCGGCGCCGCCGTGTTCCTGAATGAGCGCTACAGCTTCTTCAAAGGTGATCACTTCCATGGGAACGTTGCAGGGCTTGCCTTGGGCACAAAAGTCCCAGCCGAAATTAACGTACGGCGTATCGCTGCGGGCTCCGCCGGACCGGTACGGCGCCAGGAGCTCGTTTTCGTCGTTGCGCGGATCCGCCAAGGCCGCCCGGGCAATGAGAACGGAACCGATGGAACCGTTGACCGAAAGAGCCCAGACCTTGTCCGAATCGACAGCAATGCCAATGCGCCGTACAGCTTCGATCATGGCTTCGCTATGGCTTTTCCGCTGGTCCTGCATGGCCTTTTCCAGTTTCACAAAGGCCGGGTCGTCGTAATGGATGCCATAGCCCAAGAGGTGAAACAGCTTGCCTGCATGGGTACAGGAAATTTCAATTGCCGGGAAATACGAAAGGCCCAGGCGTGCAGCTGCCCTTCCGGCCTCTGCATTGCCTGCGACGGCATCATGATCCGACAAGGCCATAGCCTGCACGCCCGCAGCGGCGCACTGCGCTACGATTTCCGTCGGTGTATATTGTCCGTCCATACTGTAAGACGAATGCATATGCAAATCCAGCCACGTTGCCAATGACGTCACACTCCTTCAAAAAAATAGAAACTACCGGCACGCCGGTTCTATCTGTACAGCCGGTTATCTCATTAATGTGTAGTCCTAAGACGTGCCTTATTATAGCTCTTTGTCAGCTTCCTTTCAACAAAAAAACCTGAAACAAGCATCGTGCTTCAGGTTTTTCGTATAGTCAGTTCTTATGTGTTTAGTACAAGCTTTGGTAAATGCCCAGTACTTTGTCATAATCGAGGGGCACGAAATTGTGCTTCATAAGGCGTCCCTGATTTTCCATGACCGATTTGGCAAAGACCGGCAATTCTTCTTCTTTGACGCCGTATTCGTGGAGAGCCTTCTTGGGCAGGATGACGTTGAGGAGCTTTTCCAGTTCTGTGTAGACGTGAGCCGGTTCGCAGCCTAAGATATCGGCAATGAAGCGATTGAGCTTGGCAATTTCCCCATCGGACTTGATAGACATGTAGCAGTTCATGACGCCCGTAAACATGGCGTAGTTCGATTCCCCATGCGGCACGTGATACGACGCGCCCAGGGGATAGCTCATGGCATGAACGGCAGCACAGCCCGGCACGCTAAAAGCAATACCGGCCCAGTTGCTGGCCATGAGGAAATCCTTCATAAGAGGCAGCCGTGCTTCCGGCCCATGGTCGCGAATCTGCAAATAGCCTTTCAAAATCCGTTCGATTGCCTGGTAGCTAAAGGTACGGAAGCTGGCCGTTCCATCAGGAGACAAGGCCGATTCCACAGCGTGCACGAGGGCATCGATAGAGCTCGTAGCAAAGACCTTCATAGGCAGCGTTTGGAGCAGCGACGGAATGAGCACCGCCTTGTCGGCATACAGCGCTTCATCGGCAATGCCCTTCTTCGTATGACGGCTAATGAGAGCCATGACAGACACGTTCGTCACTTCACTGCCCGTACCGCACGTCGTCGGCACGAGAATCAGCTCCTTCCCCTTCACCGGTTCGATGTTGCCATCGAAAAGATCCAGCACAGGACTCACCTGCTTCAGACAAAAAAGCTTGCACAAATCGAGGATCGTACCGCCGCCAATCCCGATAATGCGCGTTACATCCTTAGGCGTATCCCGGTATATAGCCTCTGCCATCTCATCAGACGGTTCGCCGGCACCGTACTTTTCCTGGAACAATACATGGCACGGTAAATCAAGGCCTTGAAAATGGGGATCGTAAATATACTCATTTGTCACGATCAAATCATGTTCACCAATCTGTACATCTTCTACGAACTCCCGCACCGTATCATACGAATAGATAGCCGGCTTCAACTGCAACTCAATCATTTCTAAGATCTCCTTTATATGAAATTGTACCGCTCACAAACATCCCTAAGCCCTAGTATAGCAACGTCCCAAAGGACATTCAAGATAAAACAGAGAAAAAACAGGCTATTTGTGCAGTATAAATGGAATTTTCACAATGAGAAAATGGAGATGGGATTTTTATATGCTAAAGGAGATACGAAACTAAAAGCAGCTCCGGTCAGCGTGCAAGCCTCCGGAAAATCATTCCGGTTACAATAATTGAGTACGTACGTTACAAAATGCTGGGCAAATAACGTCGCCGCCGCTTCATTGTTTACCGTACCAATGGTTTTTGCTGCCGTGACAATATCAGCGACCGCAGTTTCCGCCGAAATGTAAGCCACCGCGCTCACCTCCTTCTTTCGGGCAATAAAAAAGCACTCATTTCTGAGTGCTTCAACGTGTATTTTTAAAATTCAAAGCCACCATTCTTTTTTTTCTCTTCAATCATTTCTTCCCGCATTTCTTGTAACCTTTTTTTCCAATCTCCATAAAGTTCTCTGGCCCAATCCGGCGCATCTTCTTTTAACTGGTCATTTTCCCTAAGATAAGGGAAAATTTTATCATCAATTTCTTCCCATCTCTTTTGTTTTTCAGTCGGCAATTTCATGTTTCAGCACCTCCATTTTCTCTTTGATACAATCGGCCACTATATTACCTTTATAATTTATAATTTTGAGCCATGCGCTAGTTGAAGAGTGATCCATGTTGCGGACGTCCGCAAAATCGTGCAGACAGGTGCACCTATGCTGCAGAAAATTCCCGGTATTCGCATATTCTCCCCTTATTTACTCTTCATGCTGCGGTTCCGGACCAAATACTCTTTCCATTCCCGCCCTGGTTACCAGCCAGATACGCCCGGCTTTTCTAGCTTCGTCCTCTGTAAAGCGTGGTTTCCCTCCTTTATATCCCGTACACGATTGCTGAACTGTCCGTGGATTCATTTGCCATTTTTCAGCTGCTTCAGCGGCTGTCATGACTTCTTCCAATAGATTCACAGGAATCGCCTTCTTTCGTTAGCTTATATATTCTTAGTATAACATATTTTTCTAATGTATTACGGCACATTTTTTGAAATGACGAACCGCACTCATCCCTCGCCAGCGCTATCTGGTCTGCAACGAAAGCTGCCTCTCCGCCAGCGTGCCGGGACAGCAGAAAAAGGATCTGTCCGAGAAAATGGGACATGTTTGATTCCCGTAGCGCATGATCACAGGGTATCGACGTCTGATAGATGCATGTAGTGCAAGTATCTTGAAAGATTCGAAAAATTTATATATAATAGTATCATAGAAGCAGATGATTCTGACCCCCCGCCCTTTATTGGTGGAGGGCTTCCGGAATCATCTGTTTCTTTTTGTAATTAAGCAGGAAATTTTCAGTATTTTTTTACAGTTGTGAAAATGCATACGACCATTCCCTATTGCAGGGAACGCTCCTTTCTAGTATTCTGAGATTGTAAAATTCACGTTTTTTACAATCTCAGCAAGTTGAAATAGTAAAATCTGCGTTTTTTACAATCTCAGTTTTCTTACAATATCAAAATTCTTGATTTTTATATCCAAGAAGAAAGGGGCTGTATATGATGAACCAGTTTTCCTATAAGCCTGTATATATAGAAGAAGGAAAAAAGGTATTGGAGGTCAATCTCCTGCCTGGAAAGTATTGCACATTTAACTGTATTTTTTGTCCTGTCTCCCGGTCGTTACCGCATGAAAAGACGGATGTGGTCCACGATTTTGGTGATGTGACCTCGGCACTGGCTGATTTGCAGAAGCGGCTTGAGGTGATCAAGCCGGATTTGGTGTTTATCAACTGTCTCGGAGAGGCCTTTGTCCATCCGGATCTGCAAAAGGTAATCGACACGATTCATGCCTGTCACGTACCTGTACGGCTTTTGTCGAATGGCTATTTGTATGGAGATGCACGCTGTGCAGCACTGGCGCAGCAGTGTGAGGAGGTCATTGGCGAGTTGAAAATGGCTAATGACGCTGCCTTTCAAAAGGCCCAGCGGCCACTCGCCGGCTATTCTGTAGACCAGCACGTAGCGAATATGGCAGCTTTTCGCCGCTCCTACACAGGTATCTTCCGCTTGGAAATCACATTGGTCAAAGGGTATAGCGACGATGCAGCTTCGCTGGACTTCTTTGCCCGGGCCGTCCGGGCGTTACAGCCCCAGGTGCTGCAGGTCGTGACACCTGAGGCGCCTTTTGACCGGGTACTCGGTGTCGACGCCGCAACACTGGCTGAGGCTGACAGGCGGTTGCAGGCGGAACTGGCTCAATAACTCATCATATTTTGTTATCACATTTTCGCTTTTTTGTCTGTACGAGGAACGTCTTTGCAGTATATAATATAAACAAGGCTATTTTCACGCAGCTCCATTAAAATCTGCAGCGTAACGTGCTATAATAGACTGTATCTCAACTCATCTAAGCAAAAAAAGGATACCTATGAACGTACTAGAGACGATTTCCTCGATTCTCCACAATAAAAATACGCGCTTTATTGCGCAGTGTATACTTCTCTATGGCGCGTGCTATTTGCTCTATTACTGCACGTCCGTTGGCCAGGATGCCAAGGATATGGGCTTGGCGTCGCGGCAGCTCATTCCGCCCATGCTGATTTTTTACGTTGTCCAACGGGTCAGTGGCAAGACGCTTCTCTCGTGGCTTTGGCTGACGCAGTTCCTGACAGGTATGAGCTGGGCTATGACGACGCCGATCCTCATGTACCTGCAGGCTGGCAGTACGGCAACGTCCCTATCGCCTATGGCGGATATCCTCTTTGGCTGTTATGCGGCGCTCTTCCTCATGTCGGCCCAGCAGCTCACAGCAGGACGCAAGCATTGCCGCCTTTTCCAGTCATGTACGACTATCCTTTCCATGCTGCTCATGTTCATTCCCCTCTGTCAGGTACTCCATTTCCTGCTGTACGGACAGTGCATTACGGAAATGACGATTCTCCTCTTCCGGACACAGGCCTTCTTGCCGCACCTCATGAGCACCATTCAGGATATCGGTATCGTGCCGCTCCTCATCGTCGCCATTATCTATTACTTCATTGGCTACTTCATTTTCAAATTTAACGCGAAGATCTTCATCTCCCTGCCGACTTTAAAAAGTCACGCCAGCGTCTTGATCTTCTTCCTCACCTTCGTCATTCTGGCAGTCTACCTGCCAAACACCCTCATCCGCCAGACCTACTTCTTCGAAGCCTGGCACAACGTATCCATTGAAGAAAAACTACCTGACTTCCAGCCCCCGCAAGGGCCGTGAAGATAAAACACCGGTAAAGACCAAGGTCTTTACCGGTGTTTTTAGCAGCTCTGAACATGGATTTTGTAGATTCAACCTCTATTGGCCGCTTTATTACATCAACGTCATCACCACTAATTTCTCCTCTACCGAGCGCTTCGCGCCCACCTTCCCCACATGGGGAAGGCACAGAGGGAAAGCCTTCGAGCCGTATACTTTCAATTTAATAAGTGTATCATCGAAAAGAATTGATTTTTTAGGATTTGAAAAGCATTGGCTTTCCCCGGCGTTAGACCGGGGAGAGTACGCGCGGCTGGGCCGCGGGGGAGAGAGGCAGTTTGTTGAAATGATATGTTTTTGCATCAACCTCTATCGCCGGCCATTAGGCTTTATCATATCAACGTTATTACTACTAATTTCGACTCTTCCGTCACCCATGGTGACACCTTCCCTCCAGGGAAGGCACAGGGAGAAAGCAGCACAAAGGCCTCACACGGGCAATTGCCAACCCAGTGCGAGGCCTTTTCTTTATATCCTATATATACTTCTTAGTCTTCCGTACCGGCCAACTGCTTGCCCGGTTTTACAAAAATCCAGGCTACGATGGCTACGACGCCAAAGAGGGCCGTATACGTAAAGGCATTATTCCAGCCGTAATTGGTAACGAAGAAGGCCGTTACGATCGGCGCCAGGACGCCGCCAATGTTGCCCCAGAGGTTCATCCAGCCCGATACGGAACCGGTGTATTTGCCGCCCAGGGAAATAACCGTAGACCAGCTGGCGCTCATGGAGAAGCCCAAAGCACCTAAGGAAACGCTCATCCAGAAGATCGTTTCTGCTGCGCCGCTGGCCGTATTGGCTGCGACGAAGAGACCCAAGGAGGTAACAGCAACGCCGGCAATGGCCGTGAGCGTACGCATGGTGTACTGGCGGTTGCTGTCCTTGCTGTGTGCCATTCTATCGGAAATGAAGCCTGCTACAAAGACCATGGCCATGAGTGCAATCCACGGGAAGGAAGCCCAGATCCCCATGGATTTCAAGGACAAGCCGTGTACTTCTGTGAGGTACAGAGGCAGCCAGGCCAAAAAGACATACATAATATAGTCGACAATGAAGAACTGAATCCCAACAGCCCAGAACTGAGGCGAGCGGAGGAAGCGGCTCCACGGAGCAGTCTTCTTTTCGCTTGCAGCAGCGCGGCCTTCGTTGATGTAGGCAGCTTCTTCTGCGTTTACATACGGGCTGTCTTTCGGATCATCACAGGCATAGCGATGCCAAACCCAGGCGAGGACACAGCCGACGAGGCCGAAGATGATAAAGACGGCGTTCCAGCCCAAAGCAGCCATGAGCGCTACTGTGACCATCGGTCCTACGACGGGGCCAAAGAAGGTCCCCAAGAGGATAGCCGAGCTGGCCTTGCCCTTTTCGTCCTTATTGAACCAGTTGAACGTAGCCTGGCCTAAAGACGGAAATACCGGTCCTTCACCGAGGCCAAAGGCCAAACGGACAGCCGCAAAGCTCAGCTTGCCCTGGGCAAAGGCCGTCAGGGCCGTAAAGCCGGACCACCAAAGAATTGCGCCGGCGCCGGTCTTGCGGAGACCAAATTTTTCAGCCAGCATGCCGCCAGGCACCTGCATGAGCGCATAGCCCGCAAAGAAACACGTCTGAAGAAACCCCATGTCCATTTTAGTAAAACCGAATTCCTGCATAATGACGGGTGTTGCTACGGACAGGTTGACGCGATCCATATAGGCGACAAAGCTGATGAGAAAAATAAGAAAGGCGATTTTCCAGCGAAAATTCGTCATTGTACGTTGTTTTGCCTGCGACACAGCCGCAGAGATTGTCTTTTCCATAAGCATACCCCTTCCGATACAGTTACATCGAACCGCTACTCCTCACTAATAACCGCCACAGAGGGTACAAAAAACCCCTGCTGCCCTATATTAGAGCAACAGGGGCGATGTCTCGCGGTACCACCCTGTCATTATACTTCATGCCTTTTGACAGACAGCCTGTAACGCTGGCCAGCGGCTGTACCTAGGACTCCCGGGCATCTTCAGTACAGCGACTCCAGGGTGATGTCGATATGATACCTGTCCACCGGCATCTCAGCTGCGCCGGCTCTCTGTAGGACTATCCCCTACCATATCTTTTCCCTTTCTTCGTCTCTATGCGGCACTACAGATAAGCAGTGCTTGTATTAGTGAGTTGCGCTTATTATCCTCGAAAAAGGGGACCTTGTCAAGCGAATTTTTAAAACTTTTTCGGTTAAACGTTATATATCCTAACACATTAAACGATATACTTAAAATCAGCCCCTGCGAACCGACTATTCGATGGCTGTAATGACACGTTCCTCTGCAGCTTGCCGCAATGTGGCATCGGGTACTTCTTCGTTCCGGTCCATGTATACTTCGAGGGCCTGCAAATCCTCCCGGACCTGTACGTCGTGTACACCCGGTATGGACGCAAAGCGTTCCACCAAGGCCTGGAAGGCGGCGCCATCAGCCACGTGGACGAGCTTGTAATCGAGGCGTTCAATGCGGAAAATGACCGGCCGCGTGCCATCAGAACAGCAGGCGATCATCTGGTGTTCGTCGCGCATCCAGCCGCGCATGATAGAGCCGCCCTGAAGGCCCGTATAAATATAGCGGGCAATGGCGTCCCACGCTTCCGAACAGTGGGGCATAGCCGGACCGCCGGCCACGCCGTCTGCCGTGTAGCTCGTCTTTTTCAGCGTATTAAGGCCCATGTGCCAGAAATCATCCGTAAGGCCATAGCGTTCAAAGACAAACGTATCGCCTACATTGTAGCACGGGCAGGCGCCGGACTGCGGGTCGGCACAGTAGGCTGCCTGTAATTCCGGATAGAGTTTTTTATCGATAACCGTGACTTTGACTTTGTATTGCATGAAAGCTGCCTCCTTTTAGTTCTCTAAGAGCTTCTAACTCACAATGTATTGCCCAAACGATAGGCTTCCTTGGCAAAGGCCGTGCCCTCCAAATGGGCGGCATCGGTGCAGCCGTGGGCGTAGACGGCACCGGCGGCCTGCCAGCCTAAGTAGCGCATATCCGTCTGGAACCAAATGCGCATGCCATCCATGAAGGACGGATCCGGATTGGACCCAGTCACGAGGAGGATGCATTTCTTCCCTGTGCCGCGGATATGATCGTCAATGCCGTGATAGCGGTCGATGAGGGCCAGAAACTGGGCCGACGCGGCGTGGTAATACAAGGGCGTCGCGTAAATCAGGGCGTCTGCCTTTTCTATTTTTTTGTAAATGTCCGTCATAGCATCGTCATAGATGCATGGGTTCTTGCCACTTTCACAATGATTGCAGCCAATGCAGGGATGGACGTCCACAAAGGCCGCATCCACCCGGTCGACAGTATGACCTGCTGCGCGGGCGCCGTCTATGGCCTGTTCAGCCAAGTAATTCGAGCAGCCGTGACGGTGAGGGCTGCCGGTGATGACGAATACGTTCATATTTTTGTATCTCCTCTGTCCCCGCTTCGCGGGACTTTCTTTTGCTTATCCCCTCTATCCCCGCTTCGCGGGACTTTTTTTGTATATCCCTCTATCCCCGCTTCGCGGGACTTTCTTTTGCCTATCTCCTCTATCCCCGCTTCGCGGGACTTTCCCCTAAGGGAAAGCGATTGGATTATTCTATGTAGTAGACGCGGTGTTCTTTGCGTGCGGCTGCTTCGGGATGGGGGCAATCGGCGTAGCCTAAGACGCAATGGCCAATGCCTTCCCATTCGCCTTCGATGCCCAGCTTTTTCAGGAGTTCCTTTCCATAGGGGAGTTCAAATTCTTCCTTGGCCCGGTGAATCCAGCAGCTGCCGATGCCTTCGGAATAGGCGGCGAGCATGAGGTTGCCCATGACCAGGCTGCCGTCGTAGACGTGGTTGACCCATGTCTTGTCAGCCAGGACAATGAGTACGACCGGTGCGCCGTAGAAGGGGTCAAAGCCTTCGTCCCAGCCGCCGATTTTGCAGTTCAGCTTAGACAACTCGTCGCGGATTTCCTTGTTCGTAAGAGCAATAATTTTCGTCGCCTGCTTGCCCATGCCGCTGGCGGCGTAGAGGCCGGCTTCGATAATCCGGTCGACGACGTCACACGGCACCATATCGGGTTTATACTTGCGGATACTGCGTCGTTCTTCCATCGCTTTTATCATGTCATTCATTTCTTTTCCTCCTCTTCGGTGTTAAAATTAGATGTATTATATTTTGCAATCGCTGCGCCCTGTACGGCCTAGCCGGTCCGGGCGTATTTTGCCGTCCTTGCCTGGTACGGCAAAGGCAGCCTAAGGAGCTGATTTCCATGATAGGAATTACAAAGGGCCAGATCGATCATCCGGACCGCATTCTTTCCTATTTTAAACGGGAGCTGCCCATTCTCGGTATCGTTACCGTGACGGGCCTCCTCTACAACCTCGGCCTCGGCGCCGGCCCATACTTCGAAGGCCTCATGGCCCAGTGTCTCTACGATATTCTGCGCCACGACGCAGTCCCGATGGATATGGTAAAAATCGCTGCAGCCTACGTCGTCGTCCTCGGCCTGGTCCAGGCCATGCGCGCCGGCAAGCGCTACAGCGTACGCATTTTTTCCGCCCAAATCAGCTGGATCATGCGCCACACGCTGTACCATTCCCTGGTGCACATGAGCCGCCACGAGCTGGGCCGGGAAAATCTGGGCAACCTCATGACCAAGGCCGTATCCGACGTCGATGCCTGCTCTGAGGGGATGCGGAAATTTACGACCGAAATCTTCGACACGGGCGTCGCCCTCGTAGTCTATTTCGTCATGCTCCTCGTCTACGACTGGCGCCTGACCTTTCTCGCCTGCTGCATGATTCCCGTAGCCTACGTCCTGGCCAACCGCCTGAAGCACGTCGTAAGCCGCGCCAATATCGCCTACAAGGGCGCCGAAGGACACCTCAACCTGATGACCATGGACCGCATCAGCCACGCCCTGACGTACCGCATCAACGGCCGCGAGGCCCAGCGCAACGCAAGCTACGAAACGCAGCTCACAGCCTACGAAAAAGCCAGTGCCAAGGCCAACATCTTCGAAGGCAGCATGATGCCCATTTACAACGCCATCGCCATGGGCGGCATGCTCATGATCTTCTACTTCGGCGGCCGCAACGTCTTAGGCGACGGCTGGACAGCCTGGGATATTGCCAGCTTTACGACATACGTCGCCTGCTTTACGAAGCTCGCCATCAAGACCAGCCACGCAGCGAAGCTCTTCAATGCCGTCCAAAAAGCTCAGGTCTCATGGCAGCGCTTAAAGCCCCTCTTAGGCCTCCACGTCGCCCAGGCTGCTGCGCCCGCACAGGCGGCACCAGCCCCGGCAGCGCCCGTAACCCTGACGCTCTCGGATGTAGCCTGCCGCTACGACGCGTCGTCACCGTCCCTAGCGCACCTTTCCTTTACGGCAAAGCCCGGTGACATCATCGGCATTACAGGCGTCGTCGCCTCCGGCAAGAGCATGCTCGGCAAGCTCTTCATCGATGAAGTCCCGTGGCGCGGGACAATCCGCCTGGGCAATCGCGATTTCCGGGACCTCACGCAGGCCGAACGGCGGTCGTACATTTCCTATATGGGCCACGAGCCGGAGCTCATGACGGCGACCATCGAGGAAAACATCGCCCTGGGTGATCCCATCGACGTCTGGCCCTATCTCCAAAGCGTCTGTCTCGACGAGGAAATTGCCGCCCTGCCGGACCAGGCCCAAACCGTAGCCGGCAGCAGCGGCACCCAGCTTTCCGGAGGCCAGCAGGCCCGTATCGCCCTGGCGCGGACCTTGGCCCACGTAAAGCCCATCGTCGTCCTGGATGACCCGTTGGCCTCGGTCGATCCCAAAGGGGAAGGCCGCATTCTGGCCAACCTGCGCGCCGCCGGCCAGGACAAGGTCATCCTCTACATTTCCCACAGGCTCCTCCATTTCCCGGATTTTGACCGGGTCCTCTTTCTCCACGACGGCACGGGCACGTGCGGCACCCATACAGAGCTTATGAGCCGCTGTCCCGCCTACGCCGAACTCTACCGCAAGCAAGCAGAGGGGGTCGATTACGATGCACGCTAAGAGAGCCGATTACACACCGGTCAAGGCCTCGGTCAAAGCCTCCCTAGAGGCCCATCCCCAGGCCGTCGTCGTCCTCATCGCCCTGATTACGGCGTCGGTCGTGACGAGCCTCTTGCCGCCCCTCGTCTTAAAGGAAGTCATCAACAGCCTCACGGCCGGCCAGGCGATTCCCTTTACGCTGGCCGGGCTCTACCTCTTTCTCGTCGTCGTAGCAGACCTCTTTGAAACGGCGCAAAACAGTGCCATTACCATTTTCGGCCAAAAGATTACGCACGGCCTGCGCTCTGTCCTCTGTGCCAAGCTCGACCGCCTGCCGGCAGCCTATTTTACGACCCACCCGGCCGGGCGCATTACGAGCGTCTTCGTCAACGACGGCGACACCATCGACACGCTCTACTCCGACGGCGTCGTAGGCATGCTGGCCGACAGCTTCAAGCTCATCGGCATCCTCTTTATCATCTTCCACGAATGTCCCGGCCTGGGCATCCTCCTGGTCATCCTCACGCCGTTTCTCTTCGTCCTGACGCGCCATTTCCAGCGTTCTACCCTGTCGGCCCAGCGCGATAACCGCCAGGCCATTGGCCGCGTGAGCAACCACGTACCGGAAACGATCCGCAATATCCGCATGATCCACGTCCTGGGCAAGGAACGCTACATGGAAGACCGGTACGACACGTATATCAGCGAAAGCTATACGGCCGTAAACCGTTCCAATTTCTACGATGGCATTTACTCGCCCATCATCAAGACCATCCAGACCGCCGTCGTCGCCGTCATGATGATCGCCGCCGTGTCGGGCCTGGAGCTGCAGTCCCTCTTTGGCCTCAGCGTCGGTTCGGCTGTAGCCGTCATTGCCTACGTGGCCAAGATCTTCACGCCGATTGAAAATATCGGCATGGAGCTGCAAAATATCCAGACCGCCATTGCCGGCCTGCGCCACATCAGCGAATTTTTGAATGAGCCGGAACTCGTCCCGCCGGCCCCTGCCCGCCCCGTACAGGAAGACGCAGCTATCGTCTTTGACGACGTAACCTTCGGCTACGTGCCGGACCAGCCCGTGCTGCAGCACTTGTCCTTTACGATTGCGCCGGGAGAACACGTCTTTTTCCTGGGCCGCAGCGGTGCCGGCAAGAGCACCATTTTCCGCCTGCTCCTGGGCCTCTACACACCGCAGGGCGGTTCCATCCGCCTTTTTGGCCGGGCGCCCGAAACGATTACGGCCAGAGAAAAACGGCAGCTCTACGGCTGTGTCGAACAGGATTTTAAGCCTGTCGTCGGCACGCTCCGCGAGCAGATCACCCTCTTTGACGCGGCCATTACGGACACGGCCGTATGGGAGGCTTTGCGTCTGGCCCGTCTGGAGGGCGTCGTCCGCGGACTGGCCAAGGGGCTCGACACGGACATGAGTCTGTCCCTTTTCTCGCGTGGACAGCTTCAACTCCTCTCTATCGCCCGGGCGGTTGTCCTTTCGCCGAAGGTCCTGCTCCTCGACGAAATTACGGCCAACGTAGACAGCCAGACCGAACAGGACGTCCTCCAGGCCCTGGCCGCTGCGGCTGAGGGCCGGACGGTTCTTTCCATTTCCCACCGTTTGTCGACGCTCATGAAGGACAAGCGGAAAATTCACCTGACCTAGGAGGCAAGCCCATGTCCCGTACACCGAAATATATCTTTGCCGGCGATTTCCGCGACTTAGAAAGCTACTTCGCCGCCTGTCCCCACAAGGACGTGTCCTTCCGCAAGGGCGACTACCTGTGGGAGCCCGGCGAGCCCTTCGACCGCATCCATTACATCCGCTCCGGCGTCGTCCAAAACTACCTGGTCCACGAGACGGGCCACCGGAAAATCATATCCTTTCACGCCGGCGGCACGATTTTCCCGGGCTTCCACTACCTGCACTACCAAATAGAGGAATCCCTCCTCAGTACGGCCATGACGCACGTCCAGGCCTACGAATACACGCAGGACCAGTTCGCCGCCATGTTCGCCGAAAACTTCACTCTCGTGCGCCACGTCATCGACTGGTTCTCGTCGTATACGAATCTCCTCATCTACGACAGCGGCCACCAGGAATACAACAGCTCCTTTGTGCGGCTCTGCAACCTCCTCTACCTCCTGAAGCTGAGCGATACGGGCCGGCAAAATCTCCTGCACGAGCTGACCCAGGAAGAGCTGGCTGATACGCTGGGCGTAAGCCTCATGAACGTCAGCCGCGGCCTGACGGAGCTGCGCCACCGGGGCATTATCGAGACCAAGCGCAAGGCCATTACCATCTTAGATGCCGACGGGCTCATGGCCCTCTGCTCCGGCGAAACACTGGCCCCGCCAACGCCTACAGTATAGCAAAACCTGTGTTTCCGCTTCTACAACAATTGATGTACAACACAAAAAAACCGGGTCTCCTTATGCGGGAGAACCCGGTTTTTACGTCTACCTGTCTATTCGTCTGTCAGGGGCAGGTCTTTGATTTTCTTGGCCGGCACCCCGCCGACGAGGGTATTGTCCGGCACGTCTTTCGTCACGACGGCACCGGCAGCGACGATGACGTTGTTGCCAATGTGGACGCCGGCGACTATGGTGACGTTGCCGCCGATCCAGACGTCGTCACCGATGACGATGGGTTTGGCAATGCCCAGGTGCTTGCGGCGGCCATCGCGGCTGAGGGGATGGTTCACCGTCGACAAGAGGCTGCCCGGGCCGATCCAGACGTTATTGCCCATGCGGACCGGCGCAATGTCCAGGATGGTCACGCGATAGTTGGCGAGAAATTCGTCCCCCACGAAAATATTCTTGCCGTTATCGCAGTAAAAGCCCGGCAGGATGTTCGGGTTCTTGCCGGCGCTGCCAAAGAGGTCGCGAATAGCGGCATCCTTAGCGGCTGCATCTGTGACGGGAATGGCCTCCAAGCGGGCACAGCCCGTAGCGGCACTGAGCTTGCGTGCGTTTACCTCCGGGTCATTTACATCATAGGGCAGGCCAGCCTGCAGTTTTTCCAATTCCGTCATAGATATCCAATCCTTTCTTATTTGTACGCTTGTTCAAAAATAGTGAGATAATCGTCATCCGACAGAGGCAGCGGGTCGGCTGTAATGTCGCCGCCTAATACTTCGTGGATGCGCTTTGGATATTTCTTCAGTTCGTCCCGCGTAATGCCGGCGTCGCTCATGCGCAAATCGGCGCAGCCTACGGAAGCGATGAGGTCGTCCAGGGCTTTGATGATGTCCTTGCCGCTCGTGGCGTCTGCAACGCCCATGGCCTTGGCCATCTTGATCATCTGCGGTTCGCAGGCCTTGCGGGAGGCGAAGAAATCAAAGTACGCGTGGGACAGCATGATCAGGCCGGCGCCGTGCACGAGGTTATCGTGGTAGCCGCCCATGGCGTGTTCCATCGTATGCTGGGATGTGCAGAGCATGTAGAAGCCGGCCAGCGTATTGGCCAGGGCTACGTTGGCCCGGGCTTCCATATCGTCGCCGTTGGCATAGGCCTGAGGCAGGTTCTGGGCAATGAGTTCAATGGCCTTTAAGGCAAACATTTCGCCCATGGGATGTTCGTTCTTGCAGATGACCGATTCGGCGGCGTGGAAGAAGGCATCCATGCCCTGGTAGGCCGTGAATTTCGGCGGTACGCTGCGCATGAGGTTGGCATCGACGACGGATAAGACCGGCAGCATAGACGGGAAGAAAATGCCCGTCTTTTCCTGGGTGGCTTCGTTGATAATGACCGAGGCCATGTCGACTTCCGAGCCTGTGCCGGCCGAGGTCGTAATGGCGACGATGGGAGCCGCTGCGTTCGGTGCCTGTTTCTTGCCGCCGTTGACGGAAAGGCTGTAGTCCCAAATATGACCGGGGTTGGTCATCATGAGGGCAATGCACTTGGCGCAGTCCATGACGGAGCCGCCGCCTAAGGCGATGACGAAATCGCAGCCTGTCTGTTTGCCCAGAGCGGCGCCGTCCATAACGTTGTCGCTCGTCGGGTTCGGACGGATCTGGTCGAAGACTTCATAGGCTACGCCGGCCTGGTCCAGTTCTTTTTCGAGAGCCGCCAAATAGCCGTAGCGTTTTGCCGACGTGCCGTTGCTGATGACGATGAGGGCTTTTTTGCCCGGCAGTGCTTCGCTGTGCAGTTCCTGCAGTGTACCCGGCCCAAACAACACCTTGGCCGGCATGTGGAATGTAAAATGATACATATATCTTCTCCCCTTTTCTTTGTAATACGTAAGTTTCAGACAGGCTGTATGCCTGTCCTTTCGTGTATTATTGTAGCGAAAGGGGTAGAAAAAAACAGTGCCATAGATTAATATTAATAGTGACAAATATTAACTTTACTAGAGGTGAAAGCTATGCCAGAAGCAAGAAATGAAGCCGTCGCGGCGGCACTAACCGAATTGAGCGAGCGCTTCCCCCACCTCCATTGGGATTTCCGGCCGGACCCGTCAGGCGGTCGGACGGAGCTCATTTCCCAGTGGCTGGGCGAAGCCGACGAGGACGTCATGCTCTGTGCCTTTCGCGGCGCCCACATCAATGAACGGTTCCACCGCCAGGATTTCTTCTTCCTCAACTTTGCCTACGGCGGCGATTACGATGCCCTGAGTGCGCGCTACAACAACCGCATCACCCTGCACTGCGGCGACTGCTACATCGGCCAGCCCTACAGCGGCTACGCTATGAAAAAGGACGGCCCGGAAGAAACGACCATCGTGGGCCTGCTCATCCAAAAGGAAGCCTTCTTCCGGGAATACTTGGAGCCCCTCTCGGCCGATACGGCGCTCTTGCGCTTTTTCCTGGAGCCGCAAAAGAATAAATACGCCGACGAATTTATCCGCCTCACCCTCCCTGACGGCTCGCCCATTTGGCAGCTCCTGGACCTGATGCTGGTGGAATACGTAGAAAAGAAAGAGGACAGCCAAAAAATCCTCAAGGCCCTGACCTTGTCGCTCCTCTTATACGTAGCCCGGAGCTATCACGCCGATCAGGAACCGGCGAGGCCCACGGCGGCAGAGGCCCTGTGCGACTACATTGCCCTCCACTCCGATACGGTGACCCTGCGCTCCCTGGCCAGCCACTTTGGCTATCATCCCGTCTACTTGTCGCGCCTCTTGCCAAGGCTCACGGGAAACCATTTTTCCGCTCTCGTCACAGAGGCGCGCATGCGCAAGGCCGCCCTCTTTTTAGACAATACACAGCTGAGCATCGAAAAAATTGCCGCTCTCCTGGGCTATAAGGATAGCAGCAATTTCTACAGGGCCTACAAATCCTATTACGGCACGACGCCGCGGCAGCAGGCGTAACGCTTAGGCGATGGTATAGCCCGCTGCTGCCAGGACCGAGAGGGCCCGGTCAAACTGTTCCGCCTTCGTAAAGACGTAGTCCGTATTATACGTCGAGACGGCAAAGATGCCGATTTCGTTGTCGGCCAGGATGGTGCTGATCTTAGACAAAATGCCGATGAGGGAAAAGTCCAACACGCCTTCAATGCGGAAGGCCTGCCAGCCGGGATCGCATTTCGTCGCGTTAGCCGGTACGGCGGCAGACGGGCAGACGAGGGAGTTTTCTTCGTCCGTCTTACCGATAAAGCAGTATGTCCCGGTCAGATCGGTTTGGGAATAGTCTGCCACCTGGCAGACGGAAAAATCTACATGCAGTGGTTTTAAAATCATCGTGGTGCCTCCTTTTTCAGGTGTCCCCTGCTCCGTTTTTGCGGCGTATAGGGGCGCTTTTTTTATGATACCACACAAACGAGTTTCCGGCATCTCTATGCGCTGTATTCATTTTTAAATTTTAATTTAATCATCATTATTTTGAAATAAATTTAAGATTACGTGCATTTTACAATATTATTTTTAATTATTTCTCAATTTTTACTTTACAAATTAATTAAGCAGGTGTAAAATGCAAAACATAGTTAAACGCTTCATAGAAAACGTTTAACTTTCGCAAGTCCCTGCGCGTCTGAGGGGAGGCACAGGGACTGAGGGGAATTTGTCTTGCAAGGGGGAATTCACATGAAGAAGCACATTTTTCGAACCAAGTCCATCAACGAGTTCATGCTGGAAACAAAGCAGGACGGCGGCATGAACCGTGTCCTCGGTACGTTCGGCCTGACCATGCTCGGTATCGGCGCCATCGTCGGCACGGGGATTTTCGTCCTCACCGGCGTAGCGGCGGCCAACTTTTCCGGGCCGGCCCTGGTCATTTCGTTCATCATCGCAGCCCTAGCCTGTGGCTGTGCCGCTCTCTGCTATGCAGAGTTCGCAGCCATGGTACCGGTTGCCGGCAGTGCCTACACGTATGGCTACGTAGCCTTAGGCGAATTTTGGGCCTGGATCATCGGCTGGGACCTGTTGCTGGAATACGCCTTCGGCGTGTCTACCGTCGCCATTGGCTGGTCCGGGTATTTCAATAATATTCTCATGAATCTGGGCATTACGCTGCCCCACGCTTTGATTGCCGCTCCCTACGACGGGGGCATCGTCAACCTGCCGGCTGTCCTCATTCTCGTGGCGATTGCCGTCATCAATATCCGTGGCGTCAGCCAGAGTGCCTGGGTAAATAACATCATCGTCGCCATCAAGCTCGCCGTCGTCGGTATTTTCCTGGCCTTAGGCGTGAGCCATGTCGATGCCGCCAACTGGGTGCCTTTCATGCCCTATGGCCTGTCCGGTGTCCTCACAGGCGCTTCGATCATCTTCTTTGCTTACATCGGCTTTGATGCCGTTTCGACGGCTGCAGAAGAAGTAAAACATCCGCAGCGCGATCTGCCCCGTGGCATTATCCTTTCGCTTATCATCTGCACCATTCTCTACATCGCCGTTTCGGCCGTCCTCACAGGCATGGTCCCGTACCTGGCCTTCAAGACGACGGCGGCACCGGTTGCCTTTGCCCTGCAGGCTGTAGGCTACCACTGGGGCGCTGCAGCCGTTTCCGTCGGCGCCATTTGCGGCCTCACGTCGGTACTCCTGGTCATGAGCTTTGGCCAGAGCCGTATTCTCTTCGTCATGTCCCGCGATGGTCTTTTGCCGAAATTCTTTGGCCACGTTCATCCGAAATATAAGACACCGGTCCGCAGCTCCGTCCTGGTTTTCCTGTCGACGGCCATTACAGCCGGTTTCCTGCCCATCAATATCGTCGCTGAAATGACCAATATCGGTACGCTCTGTGCCTTCATCATCGTTTCGGCTGCCGTCATTATCCTGCGCAAAAAGGCTCCGAACCAGTCCCGTGCCTTCAAGTGCCCCCTCGTGCCGTACGTACCGGCCCTGTCCATCATTTTCTGCGGCATCCTCATTTACATGCTGCCCTTAGTAACACAAATCCGTTTCGTCGTTTGGCTGGCTCTGGGCCTGGTCATCTACTTTGGCTACGGCTACAAGCACAGCCTCCTGACGACCCTGCGCCGCAGTACGGCACCGGCTGCGGAAGAGACCGCACCGGTCCTGCCGGAAGGCGAAGAAACGCGCACCATCAGCATGCACTAAAAGTATTTCCTCGAAGTATCCACTTCCGTAACCCGGGCCCAGGCAGCCATCCCCGCTGCCTGGGCCTGGTCTTTTTCTATTTCTATCCGGGACAGCGCAAATAGAGGCCCGGTATGGTTTCTTCGGCCAGGTTGTGCAGGGTGAGCTGGAGGAGGCTGACCTGCACGTCGGCGGCGGAGAGTTTGGTCCTTACGACCAGCTCGTCCAGGGGCCGGGCTTCGCTTTCGCTGAGGGCTTCCCAGACGGCTTTCCCGGCGTCCGTCAGGGCGGCTGCCGCATTTGTTTTTTGCCCGGCTTCTTCGCTCTCCCAGCCGTATTCGTCGAGGACGTCGGCGGCCTCTGTGAGGATAGCGGCGCCCATGCGGATCAGGTGGTTCGTCCCCTGGCTCTGCGTGGAAAAAATACTTCCCGGTACGGCAAAGACGTCGCGGCCTTCTTCGAGGGCAAAGTCGGCCGTAATGAGGGAGCCGCTCCGCAGGGCTGCTTCGACGACGATGACGCTGCGCGAAAGGCCGGCAATGATGCGGTTGCGGGCCGGGAAATTTTGGGCTACAGGCTCGCTGCCAAAGGCAAATTCCGTTACGATAGCCCCGCCTCTTTCACAGATTTCGGCAAAGAGACGCTTATTTTCCGGCGGGTACGTCCGGTCCAGGCCGCTGGCAATGACGACCAGCGTCTGCCCCTGTACGTGCAGGGCCCCCTTATGGGCCTTCGTATCGATGCCGCGGGCGCCGCCACTGACGATGGTCACGCCGTTGCGGGCCAAGGTTTCTGCGACGTGGCGGCTCACGTTGAGGCCATACGGGCTGGCCTTGCGGGAGCCTACGATGGCCACGCGTTTGTCCGTCTCCGCCAGGGTTCCCTGATAAAAGAGGACTGCCGGTGCGTTGCACGTTTCCTTCAGCAAATAGGGATATTCTTCATCACGCCAGGTCACGAGGCGGGCTCCGTAGCGCTTCAGGTCCGCTTCCTGCCGGTCCCAGTCAAAGCGGCGGCGCGCTGCGTCGACGGTGGCGCCCAGCTTGCTGCCTAAGGCCGCGACCCGGATGACCTCGTCTGCCGGTGCCGTCCAGGCCGCCCGGGCACTGCCAAAGTAGTCTACGAGACGGCGGATGCGCCGCGAGCCCAGTCCCTTCAGGGCCTGCCAGGCCGCGGTGTAGCGCTGTTCGTCTGTCCACGTTTCCATAGGCTTACGTCCTCTGCAGTTTATTGCGGTAGCTCACGGCCTCGCCGACGTGCTTGGCTTCGATGTCGCGGTCACCGGCCAGGTCGGCAATGGTCTGGGAGACCTTGATGATGCGGTCGTAGCTGCGGGCACTGAGCTTCAGGCTGTCGAAGACCTGCTGCAAGAGCTCCTGCGCCTCTTTTGTAATGTGGCACGTTTCCCGTAATTCGCGGTGCCCCATGTGGGCATTGCAGACCAGGTGGTACGGTGCCAGCCGTTCCTTTTGGCGCTGCCGCGCGGCGAGGACCCGTTCGCGGATGGCTGCCGACGATTCCTGGGGTACCGCCGAAACGAGCTCGGCGTACAAGGGCCGGTTCACTTGGACGTGCAGATCGATGCGGTCCAAAAGGGGCCCGGAAATCTTACGGACATAGCGGCGGATTTCCCCGGCCGTACAGGTACAGATTTCGTCGGAGCCATAATTGCCGCAGCAGCAGGGATTCATGGCGGCGACGAGCATGCAGCGCGCCGGATAGGTAAGGGACGCGTTGACCCGGGCAATGTGGACCTGGCCATCTTCCAGGGGCTGGCGCATGACCTCCAGGACCGAGCGGGGAAACTCGGGCAGCTCGTCCAAAAAGAGGACGCCGTTGTGGGCCAGCGTCACTTCACCGGGCTTGGGGATCGTACCGCCGCCGATGAGGCCGTTCGAAGAAATGGTGTGGTGCGGGCTGCGGAAGGGCCGTTCGGTCATCATCCGGTCCTGGCGGAAGAGGCCGGCTACGGAGTAAATCTTGGTCACCTCCAGCGATTCCTGCAGATTCATAGGCGGCAAAATGGACGGCAGGCGCTTGGCCAGCATGGTCTTGCCCGACCCGGGCGGGCCGATCATGAGGATGTTGTGGCCGCCGGCGGCGGCGATTTCGAGGGCCCGCTTGGCCAGGAACTGGCCTTGGACCTCGGAAAAATCGGCACTGTAGACGTGCTCCTCCGGTGCTACACTGGCTACGGCAGCGGGCTCTAGTTTCTTCGCTTCTGTCAGGTGGCGGATGACCTGGCGCAGGGACGTGACGGCGTAGACGGTCATATCCTTGCAGAGCAGCGCTTCGGCTGCGTTCTCCTCACTGACAAAGACCGTGTGAAAGCCCTCGTCCATGGCCTGAATGAGCATGGAAAGGATGCCGTGGACCGGGCGGATATTGCCATCTAAGGAGAGCTCGCCCACAAAGAGGCAGCCTTCGGTCTTGGCCGGCGGAATCTGGCCGCTGGAAACCATGATGCCAATGGCAATGGCCAAGTCGAGGCCGGTACTGTCCTTTTTCAGCTCTGCCGGCGCCAGATTCAGGGTAATCCGGCGCATGGGAAATTCATAGCCGCTGTTTTTCATGGACGCCCGGACGCGTTCCTTCGACTCCTTTACGGACGTAGCCGCCATGCCGACGATTTCAAAGGCCGGCAGGCCGTTGGCAATATCCGTTTCTACTGTAATCATATTTCCCTGCAAGCCTAAGATAGTGGCTCCATAGACACGTGCAAACATTCGTCCTCCTCAGCGTCACAGCCAAAAGGCGTTTTTGATGTGATTCAATTTCAGCTCTTGCCGCGGGTCCTGAATAATCTCGATGACGTCAAAGCGGCACGGCCGGTCCCAGCCATGATGGTAATACAAATAGGCCTCGGCTGTGCGGCCAATTTTGCGCTGCTTTCGTTTTTCTACGGCTTCAGACGGCCAGCCATAATAAAAAGACGTCCGCGTCTTGACCTCGATAAAGACCCACGTGTCGCCGTCCTTGGCGATGATGTCGATTTCGCCGGTCGTCCTGCCGTAGTTGCGGTCCAAAATCGTATAGCCGCACTGCTCTTCCAAATAGCGGGCCGCTGCGTCTTCACCGCGCTGGCCCAGTTGTTTTTCCTTATTCAGCACGTTTACTCACCTCGCTGGTTCCACTATAGCAAAGGAATCTGGGAAGCGCCTGAAAAGGAGATGAGAATCGTCTGAGAGAGATGAAAAGAAGATTAAAATAAAATGAGAGGAGCATTAAAAAAACAGCCCTGCCAGGGTGTTCCTGACAAGGCTGTTTGCTTATTTCATGTGCAATATGAGATAGGCCATGATGCCGGCCATAATGGCGATGGAGATGATGCGGATGAGCGTGCCCGAATTGAGCTTTTGCTGCGGGCGCTTACGCCGCGGCGGCTGCTGTGGCTCCGACGGGACCCGCACGATGCGGCGCCGGCGGCGGACCCGCATAGGACGGACATTGGGCTCGTCCTTTATACTCCCGGCCATGCCATTTCCTTACCGCCCAGAATGTGGGCATGCATGTGGTGTACCGTCTGGCCGGCTTTTTCACCGGTGTTGAAGACGACGCGATAGCCGTCCTGGGCCAGGCCCAGCGTTTCAGCTACTTTCTGGATGGCAAAGAGCATCTTGCCGGCTACAGCCGCATCGTCCGGCGTCAGGGCCGCAATGCTCTGAATGTGTTTCTTCGGAATAACCAGTACGTGTACCGGTGCTACGGGGTTGATATCCTTGAAGGCGAAGAAATCGTCGTCTTCGTATACCTTGGTGCTCGGAATGTCACCGGCAATGATTTTGCAGAATAAGCAGTCTTCCATCTAAATCTCCTCCTTGATCGTACCTAGTAATGTATTGCCATCTGTGCCGGTTACGGCAACTGTTACGATGGCCCCCTCCTGATCAGGTGCCAGGCCGCTGACGCTGACGCGTTCGTAGTTTTCCGAAAAGCCTTCGCCTGTCGTGTGGTCTTGTTTTTCAATGAGCACGTGGACCGTAGAGCCGACCATGCTTTCCAAAAGCTCGTGCTTCTGGCGGGCCGACAGTTCTTGTACGCGTTCGACGCGCTGCTTCTTCACGGCCGTTTCCACCTGGTGCGCCATAGTCGCCGCGGGCGTACCGTGACGGGGCGAATAGGGGAAGGCGTGAATGTGGGAAAATTTCAAGCGTTCCAGCGATTCCATCGTTTCTTCAAAGAGCTCGTCCGTTTCGCCGGGGAAACCGAGGATGAGGTCCGTAGAAATGGTGAGGTTTTGAATCTGCTGACGCAAGGTATCGATGAGGTCGAAGAACTCGGCCTTCGTATATTTGCGGTTCATAGCCTTCAAAATCGTATCCGAGCCGGACTGCAGGGGCAGGTGCAAATGGGGGCAGACGCGGTCTGACTCATTCATGACCGCCATCAGGTCCGGATCGACTTCGATGGATTCAATAGAACCCATGCGGATGCGCTGTACGTCCGTTTCGGCTAGGAGGCGGCGCAGGATGAGGGCCAGCGTCGGCTTTTCCTCCAGGTCCTTGCCGTAGGCGCCGAGGTGGATCCCCGTGAGGACCAGCTCCTTAAAGCCCGCCGCGACGAGGCGTTTGGCTTCGGCTACGACGGCATCGGGCTGGCGCGACTTGAGGGCGCCCCGCGTGTAGGGAATGATGCAGTACGAGCAGAAATTATTGCACCCTTCCTGAATTTTCAGGTCTGCCCGCGTGTGTTCTACAGCCGAGGGATACAAGGGAATTTCTTCAAATGTATCGGCCTGGCGCACGTTGTGCACGGCGGTTACGGCGTCACTGTCAGCGTGGCCGCCGCGGCCGAGGAGCATTTCGACGATGGGCACGATGCGTTTCTTTTCGTTCGTGCCGATGACGGCATCGACGTCAGGCATGGACGACAGCAGCTCCGGATCGAGCTGGGCGTAGCAGCCCGTGACGACGACGGCCGCCTGGGGATTCATCTTCTTCGTACGGCGAATGAGCTGGCGGGACTTCTTCTCCCCTACGTGCGTGACCGAACACGTATTGATGACGTACACGTCGGCTGGTTCATGAAATTCTTTTTCTGTATAGCCGGCCTCCATAAAAAGGCCGCGCAGGCTGTCTGTGTCATACTGGTTGACACGGCAGCCGAGAGTGGCAAAAGCGATGGTTGGCATTACGTAAATCCTCTTTCATACATAATAATGGACAAGGCCGCAAGGGCCGCCGTTTCGGCCCGCAAAATGCGCGGTCCCAGAGAGACCGTGGCACAGGCGGCGAGGCGTGCTCCGGCCAGGGCGATTTCTTCGGGCGCAAAGCCCCCTTCCGGGCCGATGCAGATGACGACGTCGCCGGTCTGCACGCTGGCGCACACGTCCCGCAAGGGGCGCGTTTCCCGTTCGTAGGGAATGAGAAATGGCTTATCGCCGTAATCCCGGACGAGGCCCTCAAAGGAGACGACGTCGCCGATCTGCGGGATATCGTTACGGCCGCACTGCTTGGCCGCTTCGGCAGCAATTTTCTGCCAGCGCGCACAGCGATCCTTACGGCGCGCATCATTTAATTTTACAACACAATGGGCCATTTGTACAGGAACGACGCGGCTCACGCCGAGCTCGGCGGCCTTTTGGACGACCCATTCAAACTTGTCGTTTTTAAGGAGGCCTGCCGCCAAAATGACCTCGCCCTGCCGTTCTTGTCTCGCTTCCAGAAGCTCTATAGGCTCGAGCGTTGCCTGACGGCCGTCGCTTGCCGTAATGCGGCAGGAAAAGGTCTGGCCCGTACTGTCCGTCACGGCCAGCGTGTCGCCTACACGGTGGCGCAGGACGGTCATGACGTGGCGCGTATCGTCCGGGCTCAGCAAAAAAGGCCCGCTAATCGGTGTATTCGTAAAAACTTTTCGCATTCAGTCTCTCCTCAGGCGGACGGCATACCAGCCATCGCGCAGTGTGTCAGCCACCCAGGTGTAGCCTTCCTTGGCCGCAGCCTGGCGGATTTCTTCGATACGGTCGTCGATAATGCCGCTGACGATGATTTCCGTCCCGGTCTTGCAGTAGCGCTGCATAGATGGCAAGAGGGCCAGGACGGCGTTGGTGACCAGATTGGCCACGATGACATCGGCTGCAGGGCCGTCTTCGGAAATGGCGTCGAGCAAATCGCTGTTTAAGACTTCGACGACGTTTTCTACATTATTTAAGTCCACGTTGACGACGGCCTGGTTTACAGCCTGGGCGTCGAGATCGACAGCCGTCACGTGGGCCGCACCCAGTTTAGCTGCGGCAATGGCGAGGATCCCCGTGCCTGTACCGATATCGTAGACCAGGGAATCGGGCTTTACGACCTCTTCCAAATAGGCGATACACATGCCCGTCGTCGCGTGCAGGCCGCTGCCAAAGGCGACGCCCGGGTCAATGGTAATCACTGCATCACCGGCCGGCGGCGTCATCGTTTCCCACGCCGGCTGGACCCAGAAATGAGGCGACACCTTTTGGGCGTGGAAATAATCCTGCCACGTATAGAGCCAGTCCTTGTCGTTGGCCTCCTTAGAGGACAAATGCCAATGGCCCAGGCGCGAATCACGGCTCTGGAGCTCGCGCAGCTTGTTGCGGACCTGCTGCTCTGCCCCGGTATCGCTGGCGGAGAAATACGCCGTAATGCGGACGTCATCGCCGCGGTTTTCGTCATCGTGCAAAACCGTACCCTGACTGCCGCATTCACACAAGATCAGTGAAGCCAAGTCGGCATAGTCCTGCGGTACGATGAGATCCATCTCTTTATATTCCATGGTATATTCCCCCGTTTCTATGACAAATCGTTAATAGCTGTTTACAAGAAATATTATACCATATTTCAAGCCGTATAATGTAAAAGAACCCGGGACCACGCCCGGGTTTCTTTTCCGTCTAGATAATATAGAACCACGTTTCATCGTTTTCATCTGCCACAGGCTCCACAGCCTTCTTGTCCGCATCAAAGCGCAGCTCCTGGTTCTTGACGCTGACCTTGGTGCCCGGCGCGACGGACTTGGTAATAAAGACGTTCCCGCCAATGACGGAACCCTTGCCGATGACCGTATCGCCGCCCATGATGGACGCGCCGGAATAAATGGTCACGTTGTCCTCAATGGTCGGGTGACGCTTTTTGTGCTGCAGCTTGCGGCCATCCTTGAGGGACAAGGCCCCTAAGGTCACACCCTGGTAGAGCTTGACATGCTCGCCAATAATCGTCGTTTCGCCGACGACAATACCCGTGCCATGATCGATGAAAAAGTACTTGCCAATCTCCGCACCGGGGTTGATTTCGATACCCGTCTTGCTGTGGGCATACTCGGCCATGACGCGGGGAATAATGGGAATCTGCATCTTGTACAAAATATGGGCAATGCGGTGAATGGAAATGGCAAACAAACCGGGATACGAGAAAATAACCTCCGCCTTGCTCTCTGCCGCCGGATCCCCTTCAAAAATAGCATCAATATCCGTTTCGATGTACTCGCGGATCTTAGGAATCGTCTTCAGCAGCGTCAGCGTCGCCTGCTCCGCCCGGTCCTCGACATGATCGATTTCCACATTCTGCGTCATCCCCTTGTAGCGCAAGGCAATGGCAATCTGCTTCGTCAAATTATACGCCACATCTTCAATCACTACGGTCAGGTTATTGCCAATATCATAAAACCGGTACGTCTTGTCCTTCACATAACCGGGAAAAATAATCCGCAGCAGCTTATCGACAATAGAAACCACCGTCTTCTTAGACGGCTTATTGAAAATATCCAGCTTATCGACCTCACGATTCCCCTCATGCGTATAATCCGCCAAAATACTATCGACAACCCCTTGAATCTGACTCGTCATTAATTCCCCCATACTACCGCTCCTCTTCTTTACCTGATTAGTTAGTAAAATAATACTTTTATAGTACACTTTTAGTCACGTATTGTCAAGATAGGTACTGGTATTGAGAATGAGAGGCAGAAAGAGCAATAATATAATGAAAACAAGGGCTGAGAAGTAACTCTCGGAAACCTTTTGTTGGGTTCAGAGAATGAACACCCTTATGCCGGCAGTTGTGTTTGTTTTATACTTACACTATACAAAGAAATTTAGGGGCTAAAAACGCACACGATACTACTCACTCTTGGGAACAGCGTAAGTTAGGAGAGTTAGTTGACATAGGTGATGTTGATCATAGAATGCCATCTACTGTTTCAGAAGGTATTCCTTATTTAATGACGGGCGACTTTGTAGATAATAATGGATTGAACTTTAACGGAGTTAAATATATTTCTGAAGGTGATTACCATATCTTAGCAAAAAAAATAAAACCAGAATTAGGCGATATATTATTTGCTCGATATGCATCGGTTGGAGCAGTTAGATTTGTGGATTTTCAACGTAAATTCATGATTTCCTACTCATGCGCAATTATAAAAAAAGGCAACAAAATAAATTCTAAGTATTTGTATTTTTTTTTAACGGGTTTGTCAAGTTAAGTGTGTAAGTTTTTTTAGGTATCATAAAAGAAGATGCGT
>ENA-OVGE01000294-OVGE01000294.1-human-gut-metagenome-genome-assembly--contig:-NODE-294-length-49150-cov-30.040595_pt1 | contig 49150 bp, 89 predicted proteins | sample MGYA00237769_ERZ505417 | MGnify/ENA primary metagenome ERZ505417 (study PRJEB26158, sample SAMN06016403) | human gut metagenome | biome: human gut; feature: ankylosing spondylitis patient; material... | reverse complement strand
CGACTCATAAATCTACCCTTAATCGTGTATTGGATGATAGTTGCGGATTTTAGGTTAAGAAGCAAACAGAAGGCATCCAAGCGATTCTTGTCGCTCAGAGCAAACTTAACTTCCTGTATTCCTATTCTTATTCTTTTCATCATTATATATATATTAATGTAAAAACCAAACAGATGAAAGGTGCTAGCAATCATTCCGTTTGGTTTGTATATCGAACCCTTTCACTTGTGTTGATTGGGCATATATGATTCTTTTCTTTGCTTGGAAACTAGCACTTTCCTTTTACGCCGCAAAATTATAAAGAAAAAATGAGATATTCACTTAAAATCTATTAAAAAACTAATAGCTAGTATTAATAAACTAAAAATGGCTATTAGAAAATTTGGTAGTTTGAGAGAAAGTTATTAATTTTGCGGTATCAAAGTTAATAAAATAGCTTTTGATACATATAATTAATGTAGAAATTATTAATAAATTAAAAATAGGAGATACAACAATGCAAACAGAGATTTTAAGCAAGCAGGTCTTAGGTTACATCATCAATGATGTTGAGACAACCATTCATCGCTTGGGCATCAATGCTCAGCTTTCTATAAAGGTTGAAAAAGATTATAGTGGCAACGAGTATGAGAAGTTGGTAAGTACATCGTTTCAGACAATGCCAATGCTCTTCAAAGAGATTCACTTGGAAGGCAATATTGCAATAAGAGATAAGGTTGATGCACCTGATGATTTCTTGGAGGTTCACGTTAATCTCGATTACTATTATCATACATTTGATAATGGTAATAACGGGCATACTTTAGGTAGAATTGTCTTCGAGGTTGATAAGCGAACCAATGAGAAGATGAAGGAGAGCGGTAAGGAGAGCAATTATATTTCAATGATTGTACGCAAGGTTCAGTCACTCGAAATCTAAGAAAGGTAACGGCAGGGCTAACCACCCTGCCACTAATATAGGAGATACGAAAAATGAAAAAAGAGATGAATCCAAGTAACTGGAGAATCGAAGATGTAAAAGATGCGGTACAAGCAGCAATGCTCGCCGCTAGTGGAATTATTTTAGCGTATGCTGTTATCTGGCTCGCTTACTAAAAAAGGAGGTAATATGGAGATAGTAACAACATTAGTTAAGTTCCGTTGTCGCAAGGATAAAATGATGGAGCAGTCAAAGAATGCTCAGATTTTTCTCTTTGAAGGCAAAGAAGGTAAGACAAAGGTATTCGTACCTAAGTCTAAACTAATTATCAAGGATGATGCCTTAGATTGCAACTATAATCTTTGCATCATACCTAAATGGGTATTCCACAGCACAAAGAATCTTTCGCAGAATGTTGAGTTTGTAGGAGAAACGCAACACATGGAGGTTCTCAATGATATTGAAGATTAATAGTATATATAGTAATAATTATTTTGTTTAATGTATTAAAAAATAGGAGATACAACAATGAACACAATGGCAATGAATTTGATGGCACAGCCAAGAGTAAATGAAGTAGCGGTTGCAAAGCAGCCAGAGTTGAAGAGTGATAATATGAATCAGTTCTTGGATTTCGAAACATCTAAGGTACAGATTCTGACAATCGACCAGCTTGAACGCACCGAGAAAGAGAATGATGTGTACGGAAAGCCTTTGAAGGGTATATATCATTTTGACCTCATTCATAAGGTGGAAGACTTGTGTGAGAAGCACGGCTATAAGGCTGAGATTTACGACCTCTTTGCGGCGAATAACAAAGACCGCAATACTCCAGGTGTTACCCGTTTGCCTGAGAAGGAAGCTTTGATGGGTGATAGAGCTGTAGAGGCTCATATCCTTCTCCGAGTATTCTGTAATATTCGCTTGCGTGACTTTGATAAAGGAGAGGGCAATGATGAGATTACAACCAATATGGCGGTATCATTCCATCAGAAGGGTATTCAGTTAGGTATTGGTAGAAATGTAATTATATGTCATAATCAGTGCTTGCTTAATGCCGAACATTATGGTGCTACCTACTCAGACCTCAATAGCAGAAGAGGAGCTTTCAAGCTCGATGAGCTTCTTCAACGTGCTGATGTTTGGCTCGCTAATCTAAGAGGCATCATTGATGCCAATGATGAAATGATTGAGCGTATGAAGAATCGTGAGATTAAGGCACAGGAGATGTTCACCATCATCGGTATGCTGACCTCGCTCCGTGTTGCTGCTGAAACGAAATACAAAGGCATTCGCAATCTTCAGGTTATTCCTCTCAATCAAGCACAGATTGGTCGCTTGACCGAGAAAATGATGATTGCCTACTACGAGCGCAATATTGTTACCGCTTGGGATTTGTACAATGCGGCTACCGATATGTATAAATCAACTCAGCTCGACCAGCCAATGATTCTTTCACAGAACTTGGCAATGAGTAGCTTCATTCAGAATACATTGATTCCAAAAGCATAACTACATATAAGATTGAATATAGAAAAGTCGATAATAAGAGCCTTTAAGCCGCCGTGAGGTGTCGGCTCTTTTTTCTTGGAAGAGTTAATTTAGGTTCTGATATATCTTACCGTGAGGTAATTAGTTATGTCAATTACTAGTTTGATAGATATTGATTATGGTTATTGTTCTTGCCCTACGGCGGTAGGGCTTTTTATCCCAAGGAAAACCAATCGCACGGGTGTGCGTGGGCTGTATGGTAGTGATACCGATATTCTTATCATACCCTAAAGGAAAGAGGTGAATATATATAAGTTCATTTATTCTACTGTGTTAAAGAATATATGCGAAGATACTCCGTAATAAGCAGCTCTTAATAAGCAGAGGTTGGCGAGGGTTCGATTCCCTCTCTTGGGGCTATGTTTTTTAAATATATACAATATGACAGATTTTAACGGAAAATTAAACTTGCTGAAGCTCAAAAGAGCTGGCGTTATGCAAATACCAGGACGAACCGAAGTGCTTCGCTGCTTGGTTATCCCTATTGAAGAGAATAATATCTTCATCAGTACGGATGAGAATAACCGCCCGAAGGCTGCTTATCTCGACCTTACCGCTTGGGAGTTGAAGAACCCTAAGTACGAGGAAACCCACATGATTAAGCAGTCGTTATCTAAGGAGATTCGTGAGAAAATGACAGATGAGGAGAAGAAGGCGATGCCTATTCTCGGTGGTTTGAAACCTGCAAACTTTGAAGCTCAGAATGGAGCATCTACTTGCGATGCTCCTTTTGCACAAGCGCAGGATTTGAGTGATTTGCCCTTTTAGCGTAAGGGCTTTCTTAGATATAGGATTTAAGATAGTTTTAGATTATTAGAAACATGAGAAGTAGACAAAGTAATTGGTTTGAGGTAGGAATCCGCTACCAGAAGACCCAAGAAGATGGTTCAGAGAAATCTGTAACCGAAAAGTATGCGATTGATGCCTTATCCTTCACGGAAGGTGAGAGCGCAATCACGGAGGAAATGGCTGCTTATATTAGCGGCGAGTTTAAGGTTAAGTCGACGCAAGAGGCTTCGTACAGAGAGGTATTCTTTTCTGATAAGGATGATGATGATTGCTGGTATAAGGCAAAACTGCAATTCATTCCCTTTGACGATAAGACCAGTAAGGAGAAGCGAAGTAACGTGACTTACCTCGTACAAGCAAAGTCTATGCACCGAGCAATCAGTAACATTGATGAGGTGATGGGGAAGACCATGATAGATTATGAAATCATCGGTCTCAGCAAAACCAATGTTTACGATGTATTCGAGCATAAGACAAAGGAGGAGGAACGGAAGTCTAACGAAGAAAAGGAGGAGTAAATTATGGCAAGACCTAAGAAAAATGGCGTAGAACAGCCTTTGAATATGGATGGCGATAATATGCCTATGAAGAATGAGAACGCTCAGCAGAGCCAAAATAATGCGGCTCAGCAGCAAGGTGAGGAGCAAATTGAGGAGTTGAATGAAGAGGATAAAGTTCCTTTTGATATAGAGGATGGAGTTCCTTATCCTGTAGAAAATAATAACGGTTCGTTTATTATCTACGCTCCTACTGATATTGAATCCCGTAAAGGAAGAATGAGCGTGTCAACTGGCGTTACACTCAAAAAGGGTTATCGTGGCTTGATAGTTCCAATTACATATAATGCACTCTATGGTCTCCCTACAGAATCAGATTATCGCTTACAGCACTCTGATGTGATTTCCACTCAGGTAGAAGAGGAAGCTGAGATGAAGATTATTCTCTCAATTAATGATGAAACAATGATTCAAGAGCAGACAAATTTTGGTTCACGCTCTCGTAACCTCATTATCCCGAAGGGTGCTCCGCTTGCTATTCTTATGATTTTTAAGCTGTGAAATATATAATTGCGGATGTAGGTCTATTTTATAGTATCTCCTTCCGCTCTATTAAGTAAACTATGACAGAAGTTGAACGTAAAATGCGCAGAAGTAAATACGGCAAGACCTACTATCAGAAGCATCGTGAAGCTTGCATCGAAAGAGCCAAAGCTTGGTACAATGCTCATAAAGAGCATCGTAGGCTGTATATGCTTGCGTATAATGGTAAATAAATTTTTATATGGATGAGTTGGATAAAATTAAAGAGTTGAATACTCAATATAAGCTTTTACGTAATAACGGAATGGTGGTAAAAGTAGACCTCGTAACCAATGTTGGAACTTATGTAGTAAAGAACCCTAACATTATTAGCAAGGTGCTTGACTTGCTTATCCGCGAATCGCAGAAGCAGATAGAAAGTGAGGTGAATACATGATAGGATTGAATGATAGACCAACAAGAGTAAAAAGGGTTGTTGTGGTTCAGTTAAAAGACAAAAAGCCAGAACCTTTCCTTACTTGCCCAGAGATTTATTTAAAGTACGATAAAGAGAAGATTGGCATCTGTCTTAATGCTCTATGGAATGCCCTTGCTAAAGATGGTTGCTACGAGAATAAGAAATGCAAAATCTCTTATCAGAATATAGAACAATTAAAAACATTGGCATGGGAGTAAGAAATAGAGGACGTTTCCCACTAAAATATCCTCATTCTATAGATAATGGATTGTTAGCTCTGTACGCACATGGGCTTACAATACCAGAAATTAGTAGGAAGGTAGGCATACCTTATGAAACAGTACGGCGGCGACTAAAAGAGAATGGAGCTAAACCTGCATCACCACGATTTATCGCTAAGTATGGTGAAATCCGTTATTCAGGGCATTGTCGCCACTGGAGCGAAGAGGAGGAACGGAAATTTATTAGATTATTTCCCTTTCGTACAAATAAAGAAATTGCTGAAATCTTCTGTTGTAAAATCAAAACAGTTAAGAATAAGGCTATGTCTCTTGGGTTAAGAAAAGATGCCGTATGGTTGCATGAGTATAGATTATCTTCCATGAAGATTGCTACCATCATATCCAAATCAAGCTCTAAGAAGTTTAGATTTGAGAAAGGGAACACAATCGGGCATAGGTTTAAGAAAGGGTTTAGGTACGATAAAGAGTTTTGGGAGAAATACAGAAGAGGTGAAGTAGCTTTGCCTTGATTATATTTTTTCTTAGTATATAAAATAAATACATTATGAAATTTAATAAGGATTTGCCAGCAGATATGCAAGTAAAGACAATTATGCAAAACTTCGATAAGAAGCAAGCTGAATGCGATGCTCTCAAAAAGGAGAACGAAGAATTGAAAAAGAAGTTAGAGCAAAAGGATATTCTTTATCGTAATATGCTCAATCGCTTTAGTAATATGAGTACTCAGACAAATATTGACTATAAGGAAAGGTACGAACAGCTCAAAGCTGATAAAGCTGAGAGTGGTATGAGATATAGCCGAATCCTTAACGATTTAAATAAGGCTTATGGAATGCTTGAATCCATCAATGGTATTATGAATAGCGCAAAAGAAAAGATAGAAATATTCTGCTCTGATAATATGGTTGAAAACGATATTCGTTCCAAAGTTATTGAGCCTGTAACAGATAACACTTTCTCTTCTGTGAGCGTTAAAGAACAGAAGTTCGTGAGTTATGTTCGTGAGCTTATTGCTAACTTCAAGGAAACAGGCTCTCTTCGAGGAATCGGCATAATTGCAAGAGAATATGGTGTTAGCTCATTAACAAAGGAGCAGTTCTTTCGTTACGGATTGAATAATGATGATGTAACTGATGAGCATATTATCAGTGTATATGAAAAGGCTAAAAAAACATTTATAACTATGACAGATATAACTATTAAACAGTATGACAATGGCTACTTCGAGGTCTTTCAAGGCAATAAAAGTAGCGGTGAACTTAGTTATGACGAAATGTTAGGACTGATAACGTCTCTTACTATGTCTGAACGCCGTCCTTGCTTGCAATGGATGAAGACCAAAGAGCAGCGTGAAGCCCAAGAAATCGTTATCACTCAGATAGCGAAATATCCTATATTTGAATAAAAAGAAGAATAAGAATGAAAGAAACAAAGTACAATAATGACGTGCCTTATGAGAGAGTGGTATTGCGAGTGTTACAAAACTACTCACAGATGCAAATCAAACTTTATCGCCTACAGAATAAGGTGAAAGAGCAGAGTGATAAACTTGTGTTCTGTAATAACGTTATCAATCAATTCAAAAAGGCTATCAATGAATTGAATAATGATGATTATAAGAAGGTCGTTGCCGAGCGTGATGAGCTTCTCAGAAAGAATAAAGAACTTTCTCGACAGTTGAAGATTTACGAAGGTATGCGTAAGTACTTCAATAGCGAAGTCTCAAAATTGTAAACTGATAAATAATATATGTATATGAAAAAGATTTTATCTTGGTGCGGCTCTCATACTGAGCTGCTGTGTGCATTCTTTTTGTTGGGATGCTGTATCAATAGTGCGGTCAAAGATGGTTGGTCTGCGGCGATATTGTTCTTGCCTTTTATCGCTATGTGGATATTTGCCTATCGCTTACAGAAAGAGATTTTTCGCATTACAAAAAAGAATAAAGAGCTGAATGAAACTAAAAAGAAGCTTGAAAAGGCTTGTAAAAGGACTGAGGATTTAAAAACCTTAATCTATTACAGATACCTCTTAGCAAAGAACGATGTTGACCTCTGTAAGAAGAAGATTGATTGTAATGCTTATCTTTATGAAAGAAGGCATTGTGAGGAAATGATAGAGTTTTATCTTAAAAAAATTTGGAACAAAGATGTATGATAATGAAGTATGATGAGCTTTTAAAGAAGGAGAGCCAGAAGAAAGGCAGAAGCAAACCACGGCACATTGAATCGCAGATTCAGATTCAGATGGTGAAGTGGTTTCGCTTGCAATACCCTCGCTATATCATTGCCGCCATCCCTAACGGAGGACAACGGAGTTCGCTTGAAGCGAAGATTATGAAGGGTGAGGGCGTTTTGGCTGGCTTCTCCGACCTTATTATTATAGCAAGAGAAAATGTCCTATTTATTGAAGTTAAAACTAAGGACGGAAATCAATCTGATTTGCAAGCCAAATTTCAGTCTGACGTTGAGCGATTATGCTTTCAGTACAGCATTTGCCGCTCCTTGGATGAGTTTATCTTAACCATCGAAAAATGGTTAAAAGATAAGTTTTCTGTGTAAAAATATCGGATTTCTTTGGTTTTGTATTAATATCTATTAAAATATTAATAAAATACCACGGAAAATTTGGTAGTTTCAAAAGAAATTATTAATTTTGCGGTGTAAATAATTAATAAATAGGTTTAACAATTAAATTATAGGAGATACGACAATGATAACAATTATCAATAAATACACGGGCGAGGTTATTACCAAGTACTCAGGTGCTTTGGTTAGCGAATCTACAGAAGATTCTTTTATCGCCAACGCAAAGGGTTCGGGTACGTTTAGAGGACGTTGGAATGCAATCGTAGAGGTGTTCATTCCTCTTAAAGGCTTGAATGCAACACAATGCCTTCTTAAAGATTTATACGCAGTAAAGGAATGTATGAAGAAGAAATAATTAACGTTTAAATATAGGAGATACAACAAAATGGGAAATGTAGTAAAATTTAGTTTGTGTAGCAATAATGATGTAAAACAAGAAGTAGCTAACCATCCTGATTATAAAGTTCGCTGGATGGCTGGTTTCGCATGGAAAGGTGCTTGCGGTGGTAGAGAGCTTAAAAGAGAGGGCGAGCGAAAAATTCATCGACCTGGAGGCTCTTTTATGGGAACTTTTGAAGATGAACTGAACCATTGCTTAAATTGGGCTTGCGCTCAGGATATGGAGATAGACCACGATAAGAAGATAATCTTTATCAATGGTTTTAGTGAGAATGATATGTATTAATATATAGGCTTATGTTCATAGAATTTAAGAATTTAAACGTGGCATTCAGAAAAGAGTTCCCTTTAGCTATCGTGTACCTTAATAAGTGCGATGGTGAACGTTTTTTGAGGGAGCAGGGGATAGCGAAATCTGGCTCTTTTAGCAGCTTCATTCCGCTTATTGCAATCGTTGATAACGTACCACAAAAAGCGAGCTGTAAGATTATTTTTACTAATTATCGCATTCTTAATAAGGAAGAAGAGAAAGATGCCTTAGATACTCTTAAAAGAAGCAATCTTACTATCAATGATAAAGGGTTTGTTGCCTTCCTTGATTATAAGCAGATTTGCTTTGAGGTAGATGGAAATATTCTTCCTTATGATGATTTCTGTAAGTATCAGCTACCTAAGAATAAGGTATTCAAACTAGTCTTTGATAATGGCTTCTCCTATCATGGCTCAGAACCTTTTAAGGGTGATGCAAAAAAGTATGCTGATACCGCAATCTGGGTTGCTGAGAAAATTGGTTATCTTTGGTTCTGTTGGACTATGGGTTTCAGACTTAACAATTTTCTTAACGTAGATGTGGTTTACGGCAAAGACGAAAGTTATTCAGTGGTATCTAATACATAATGATTATGGAAGAGATTAAGGAAAAGAAGTTTATCATAGAAGCAAAGGGCGAAGTGCCCTTTGCTCAGCGCACGGGGGATGGTTACGAGTTATTCAATAACGAACGAACAATGAAGTTCTGTGCGAGAAGGCAACAGATACGGAATAATGAAACGGGTGAACAGAAATCTTGCTTTGCCGTTTTCTGCTTCGTTAAAGAGGATGATGGATGGGTGCAAGGTGATAACTATCATCAGACGGAAACCATCACCTCTTTTGTTAAGGATTTGAATATCTCTCCTTATTTTACCAATGCGGTAAAAGAATATCGTGAACAGATGGATATTACGGAAGAATGGGAGGTTAAAAAATGGGAATAGGAGCGATTTTAATCATCATAGCCGCATCCGTTATCGCATTCTGCAGCGTTGTTGCTGTTGGTGTAATGAACGGAAAATTAGAAGGTGTAGTAACTATACAAGAGAAATTCTTTGTTACTATATTCTTATTCATCTTACTCATAATGGGTTGAGTGTTATTGTATAACGGAATATCAATAATTAATCTGTAATAAAATGGGAAAGAGATTAAGCTTAGAAGATAAAGCTAAAATAGCTAACGGCAATGAACGTCATTGTAGTCAATGCAATCATCGTGTTTGCCCAGATGGTTTGCTTGAAGTATGCTCGGAGGCTTTTATTCGAGGGTACAAAAAAGGCTATAAACAAAATCAGAAAGAACAGAAAGAACGTATTGATAAGATACTTCACCCTGTTACTGAGCCTTGTGGCAGTAATGCTATCTTTGTCTTTTTCAGAGACGTAAGAAGTGGTGAGTTACAACCTTATATTGAGGATATGAGAATGCCTGATGCAAAACGTTACCAAGATATAGGTTCAATAAGGTTTTCGCCAGAAAAAGACGAACCGCAGAAACTACAGATTGCATGGTGTTATCCAAAGGATTTGGTTGAGCTTCTTGGATATGACAAGAAGTATGCCGATTTTGAGCGTATAGCTCTTTCTGAAGGCGCATTCTCTTATCCTCGTGAGGAATATGAGGAAAATCTTCAAAAGTACTCTGCTTTGCGCCATGAGTACAAAAAATATTATCGTTATAGGAAATTTAAAAAATAGCTTTTTATGGATAAGAAAGATATTAGTCTAACAGTCACACTTGAACTCGGTGGCGACCTTTGCGGTATGACTATAAAGGATAAGAATGATAAAGTGGTACAGTTCGAGGATTTGGCACGTAGTGAGCAAATTAAGATTCTCAACTGCCTTAGTCAGAATTACAACTGCCTTGTGCGGTTCTTAAAGGAAAAGGAGGGATAAGGTATGGGATTTGTTATTTTTATGGTGGTTATTGTGAGCGTAGGCGTATTTGCCTGCCTCATTCAAGGTAATGGAGATAAGGAGGAGTAGAGTATGGAAACACCTATTTTATTAGGCAATCATAATGATTGTAAGATTGATACGGGAAGATATGTAGAAACGGACGTTATGGGTTGGAAAGCCATTGTCTATGTACCGAGTTGCATTGATAATGAGCAGGTTCAGAAAGCCCTTGATTACGCTTATTCTACTCTCTGTCAGAGTTGCTACATGGAGTTTATCTTGGCAGACAACTTCCTTCTTATTTCTAAGGAGGTCTTTGATAAGAAGAAGGTGTTTAAGTTCAATCTTAAAAAGCACTTTACTGAATGCCAAACATCTATTCGTGATACGATGAAGTTGTATGAGCGAAATATGGATGAAGACTACTATAATGAGTATTCTACTTTTCTGTGGGATTTGATTAAGGATAAGGTTGAGAAGTTACGAAAGATGATTGAAGATAAGCTTCGCAATCTGAAATGCAAGTATAACCCTTATCTCTGCTCGTATGTCATTATGATTCAGAACCTCGTACAGCAGATTAATGATACCCATATACACGTTATGGAGATTACCGAAAGGGAGTATGGAGTTGAAATTGCTCCAAGCTACGAAAATTATCGGGCTAAAATGGCATTTACGCAAGCGGATAATTGTCTGTACGACATCATGCACGATGAAGCAGAGAAATTCCGTGACAATATCGTTAAAGATAAGAAGGTTGTCGCCGTATGGTCTGATATAACAAGAACTCTCTATGACCCTATCAATGCAAAGAAGGCTCGTTTCTCGGCTTTCTATAGCATGCCTAAGGAAACGCAAGCTCTCTATAATTTGAGAGAGGAGGATGGCTTCTGCGAGCCTAAAGACGGTACTAAGAAATTCAAGAAAGGAGCGTAGGGTATGGAGCTAGATAATATTTACTTCGGAGATTGCATTAACCTTATGCGTGATATTCCTGATAAAAGCATAGATTTATGTGTTACGGATGCCCCATATCTCCACAATAAATCGCCACTTAGTCCTACGTATGATGGGAGTGAATGGAATCAGAAAAGTTCCTTTGGAAAATCGGAGCTTTATAAATATGGGGGTGATATGATGGGAGGGATGAGTTGTTTCGGCGAAGAAGAAATAGATAAGTTCCTTGATGCATTAAAGCCGAAAATGAAGATAATGAATGCTTATATGTTCTGTTCGGAAGAACAGGTACCGTATTATTGTAACTGGGCAAATAAGAATAGCCTGATGTTTACAATACTCGTCTGGGAGAAGCCGTTATCTATCATTAACAAAAATCGTTTTTCGCAGAACCTGGAGTACATAGTAAGAGTGTATGATTACGGTACTGCTCTTAATCGGTTAAATAATAACTTGTATTATAATAGGGTAAAGAAAGAAAAACCGATTAACGGGAAAAGTAAGAATCATCCAACAGAAAAACCTGTCTCAATTATGCAAGAGTTCGTTGAACTGAGCAGTAATGAGGGTGATGTGGTCTTGGATGCGTTCTGTGGCTCTGGTACGCTTGCGATAGCGTGCATTAATACTAACAGACATTTCATTTGCTTTGAGAAGAATAAAAAATTCTTTGATATTGCTAAGAAACGGGTTAAAGAACGGAAGCAACAACAAACAATTTGGTAATTAGTTGTAGGTATGGATAGAGAAGATATGCGTAGGCTGATTTCGTATGGGAATGTTTACTCTAAAGATACAAAGAGGAAACTATCTGCGATAACTGTTGAAGAATGCCTTAATTTTATGGAATTTGAAATATGGAATCGTAGAATATATGCTCTACCAGTACTTAATTGTAATCGATTTCTCATTTTACCAAAGTAATATATATTTGTATCTCTTGGGAGTAGCGGTCTCGGCTGCTGCTCCCGATTTAAAAGAATTTAAAGAATATGGTAAATATATTAGAAGATAACGAAATAAAGATAATTCCTGGTATAGGCTCTTGTAAGAGAGTTGGAAAACATTTAGAAATATGTTTTGATAAGCGAGATGAATTGTATGATGAATATGATTTTCTTAGTATTGCAAGCGATATTGTAGATAAAGAAGAGTTTGATGCAATTACTAGATTTTTAGATATGTTTGTTCCTATTGAGAATAAAACATATTTTGATTTAAGAATTGCCGTTAAGATAGAACGAATGTGCAGTAAAAATATTTCAGCACATAATAATCCTACTCTTTCTCCTAAAACATATCTTATGTTAGATAATAATAATGGATATATAAAAATAGGTCGTTCTATAAATCCAAAGAAGCGTGAAACAACTTTACAATCTGAAAAACCAGATATAACGCTTCTAAAAATCTGCCATTGCAATATAGAAACAAAATTGCATAAGATGTTTAAAGATAAGAGGGTACGAGGTGAATGGTTCTCTTTATCAAAAGAAGATATTAGTTATATTGTTGATGCATTTGATTTTAAAGATGTGTAATTATGGGGAATAAAGATAATTCAATTCAGTATTCAGTAAACGATAAGACCGTGCGGTGCATCGACCTTTTGAAGGAGATTGTCGCCATTCAGGAGAAAACTCTTGCATATTTTGTAAGCGAGGGCATCGAGGACTCAAAGGAAGCTGAGACCTTCGCTGAAAGCATCGGTAACGCCGTGAAAGCCTTTGGTGGCGTACTGCCAGAGGGTATCTACAACAATGTAGTCGGTATTGAGGTTTAACGTTATGCGTGAATAGGAGATACGCAATACAACAAGGTGTAAATAATTATAGGAGATACAGCTACTATAAGAAAGGCAGGGCACTATTTGCGCTCTGCCTTTTCTTTTTCTCTTTGCTTTCGTTCAGCCCTTGCGAGCCGAATCTCTTCATTAATCTCGTCCATCGTCATATTGACGTTATTCTTCCTTGCTTCTTCTATGAGAGCATTGAAGTTCTCTAAAGCCTTCTTCCTTTCTTCTTCTGTCATAGTTTATATATTTTGACTAACACAAATATCCATATTTTCGGGATAGCTCTATTAATTCATTAGTATAAAATCCCATTTCTTCTACTATAGATTTGTCGTTAAGCCAATCTTTCTTTTTTAACTTACATAGCTTCTCATTTATCAAGCTTCGTGTGCGCATATACCACTCACGCAAAGCTTTTTGCTTTTCCACGTTTTGATAAAGCTCTTCGATTTCTTCGTCTGTAAAGAGGCGTTCTTCTTTTGTATCTGTAGCTTTATTTATATGCTTCTGTGCTCGCAGCTTCCTTTTATATACATCATCGAAGAAAAGACCAAATCTAGGATTCTCTTCGATTTCCGATAATTGTATAACCTGATGATATTTCCTAGCCTTATATAAGTTAATAGAAAGGCGATTCTCACAATATCCAGTATGATGTCCTTTGATGATTGCTAACTTAGCTTCTTTATTGCAGTTTTCTATATCGCCCTTTTTAAAGTAACTAACCATTAGATTACAATGCACAAAATAATCGTTAGGATATTCTGCTTCAATCCACTTGCCCTCTTCTATAGCCTTATCATACTCCTTGTGAAAATTAAGGTCGCCCAACAAGCATCCTTTAGGGATGAAAGATTCAGCGGCAACCTTTTTATCGCTAAGACTGTCGCTTACTGATGATATTTTTATCGTACTTATGTCGTCTTTGCGATTTAGGTACGATTTTAGTTTATTGATAAAATCTATCATCTCTTCAAAACTCTTATAGAGCTTACAATAGGATTTCGTTCTATAATTATTCTTTGCCCGTCTGCCGATAATAAGCCATCAAATGTTATATTCTTGCCATCCTTTGTATAGGTAAAGCTGATAGCATTATTTGAAATTTCATAATTAGCAGGAATAGTATATTCGCTAACATCTTCATTATATACTTCTTTATTAGAGTAAGTATATTTTGTTTGATATGCTACACATCCCTTGCCATCAAGCGGAATAAAGAGGGTTCCGTCAGCTCTATATATGCCATAGCTATATACAGTAATCTCTTCATATCTATTATAACCGAATCTTACAATATATGAACCTTCGCTAAATTTATAAAGGCTTTCCGTTTTGGTCTGATTAGCCTTTGCTTTGGTTTTTGTAACCTTTACCTTAAAAGTACATTTATTTGCATCAAAAGAAGCTGTTATTGTAGAGTCGCATTCATGTTTATTTTGCTTGCATAAATCCCAGAACCAATAACCTTCTTCTGTTTTGGTCTCCTCTGTATATTGGAAACCGACAACCTCATTCATCTTTGCTTCTATCTTGGTATTTGGCTCTGTTTTATCAACGGCAACCAATGAAGAGTTATGGAACGAAGTTTCGTCTGATACCCAACTTGTATTCTCTAATTTTTTCTTTTCGTTCTCTTTATTATCATCGCTTGAACATGAAAGATTTGTACAAGCTACGATGAGTACAAAGAGTGTCATAAATAATGCTTTTTCTTTTTTTCATAATCTTATATCTCCTATATTAATGTTTATAAATTGCACGATACCTATTTAAAACACGCTCTGCCGCGTTATCTTTTCCTTGCTTGGTATATACTAAGGCAAGGCGAAGATACCCCGTTCTGCGCAAGCAACCGAGGTACATCAGCCGCTCGTAGCAATATGTGGCTCTGCTTGGTATTCCATCACGGAGGTAGCGTTGAGCCATTGCCGCCAACTCCTTTGGTGATGCGTTATAAATCTGTGTCATAACTCGTCTGATTTGGTTCTGAATGCAAAGATAGCAAAAATTCGGTTACTATATATTTATATTGCAATATTTATATTAAAATAACCTTAATTCACATATCAATATATTAAAAGTTATTAAAATATTAATAAAAATACTGAGAAAATTTGGTAGTTTCAAAAGAAATTATTAATTTTGCGGTGTAAATAATTAATAAATAGGTTTAATAATTAAATTATAGGAGATACAACAATGGAAGTTACAATGATTAACGGAAAGGTAGTAGAGGCTAACGTTTTTGATTACGTTGCTCAGATTTACGAGGGTGGCAAATGGCAGACAGTTGCCGTTAGCCCAGATTATAATGAGGCTGAGAAAAAGCGTATAGAATATGCTATAAAGGGCTGCTATACAAGAACCGAGCAGCTTAACTAGTTAATAATATATAGGAGATACGACAATGAGAACTATCAATACATTTATTCCATCAGACTTAGTTGATTCTTTGAAGAAGTTTGCTGATAAGACACAAAAGAACGTTGAAGGCTTTACCTACTCAGTAGGTAAGCCTTACGAAAAGTTGTTCTACCATTTCGTCATTGAGGAAAACGGAATGGCAGGTAAGAAGAGAATGGTATTTCATGAGGTTTGCGACCTTATTATCAACATGCCTGATGAAAGCGATTGGCGATTGATTGCAACGTATATGGATGACGCATTTACCCCTGCTGACCCAACCAAGGAGCTTGTCTTTAAGAACCCTGAGCACGGAGCAGACTATGGTAAATGTGACTTCTGCGGTCATTGGTGCAAGAATGCTTATGTCGTTGAGAACGTGAAGACGGGCGAGGAACTACAGGTAGGTTGCGAATGTATTAAGAAGTTCGGTCTGAAAGGATTTGGCTTCTTGTCAGATTTCACAAGAAAGCTCTATGAACTCTACGACTACAGAATCAGTTATGCTACTGATGATGAATTTGGTGATATTGAGAAATGGGGCGGTAGAAATGATTCAAGCTATAAGAATGCCATTCTTAAATCCGACCTTATTATGGCGGCGAAAGCTCAGTATGATATTTGTCCTGTATATAAGAAAGGAACAAAGGTTGAACACGTCCGTTACCGCTCAGCTACTTTGGATGGCATTGACACCATTTTGAATAGCAAAAAGTTCAAGGTTGATGAAGCTTACGTAAAGGCAGTTTGCGAGTTCGGTGCAAAGATTCAGCCTAAGACCGAATTTGAAGAGGATATGCTTGCGGTAGCAAAGAACTTCTATTGCTTCCAAGCGCAAGATGTATATGCTTTCTTCCTTGTGAAAGCCTATGAGGATAGCTTGAAGCCAGAGCTTAGTGTTCAGAAGGGAAATCAGGTGAAGGTATGCGGCAAAATCATTCAGAAGCGTTTCGAGGAATCCTACTATGGCGTAATGGAAATCAATACCATTCTTACCGATAAGGGTATTGAATGCGAACGATACGGCAAAGTTCCTACAACTGAGGAAAATGGTATCAAGCGCACTACATTCTATGCTCTCGTAAAGGGAGTATTCAATGGCAAGATTAGCTTGGATAGAGCAACCAAGAATCCAAAGAAAGGTATTGAAGTCGTTGAAATCTAAAAGAAATGAGTAAGCAAGAATTTATAAGCAAGTGTTATAACTGTGAGAAGTATAACACTTGCTACACCTCGAAGTTTGGTAGATTAGGCTGTAATGCCTATCTATCATATTTGAATACGAATAATTTTTAAAAGGAGATTATGTATAAAGAAGGCGATATTTTGGTATTGTATAATGATTGGCGTGGTGAGTATTGCGTATTCATTTTACACAGAATATACAATGATGATTGGATAGAAGCTCACGCTAAGTATTCTTTCATATTCGAAAAATTAGGAATAGGGGCAGGCAATACCTCTACGAATGTAAAGTACTCTACAGGGTGTCTAAGGAAAGCAAATAATACAGAAAGAGACTACTTGTTGGGGATAATGAAGGATAAGGGCTATTCTTATGATTTTAAGAAGAATAAACTGCTACATTCATTCAATTATGAAAAAGGAAGAAATTAAGATAAATGAGCATTGTAAGCACTATTTCTTAGGCTTCTGCCACTTCTATTTAGGTGGCTGCTGCTCTGGTATTAAATGCGGATATAAATAATTAAGATTATGACAAAGTTTATTGAGGTAAAGTATAAAGGGCATTGTACCCTTGTTAATATAGATAATATCGCTTACGTTGAACCTTCACGAAATGGCGATATAGTAACATCTATAAAGCTTAATTGCAAGACCACACCAACGGGCGGTCAAGTGATTCTCTGCGAGGATGATTATCACACATTCTTGGCTAGATTAGAAAACCTTGTTGTCGTTGATAAAGTTGAGTAAGATATGAGAGCATTTGACGTACTTTTAGCCTTACATCGCTTGGATATGCGACAGGGCAAGGATTATCTTGAAGCTCCTAAAAAGAATGATTTGGAGCTGAATGTGATAGAAGGTAAGCTGAAACGGAATCATTGGTATTGGTGCGATTTCCATAAGCAACCAATGCTCGGCGAGCCTTCGGTTATCCTCACTCTTGGCGGTGGGGATATTCAATATCTTTATGAAGTAGAAAAATAAATATAGATTATGTATCAGATAAATCTTGTAACATATAGCACAGCGATAAACGTAAAGAACGCTCCTCGCAAAGTGGTGAATAGAGAAAAAGGAATACTTGGTGGTAGTTTTGAAAGCGTAAAGTTAGCAAGAACTACTTTACTGAAGAAAGTCTTTAGAATGGAAGAATGTCTAATAGATAAGGTTAAACCAAACAAAAATGAAACTTATGTTATAGCTACACTTTTCGGTAACGATATGATAGAGAACGTATTCACAATTATCGAAAGTAATTAATCTATGGCTCGTTTCGCTCTTAGAAATCAGGAGAAGATAAAGCAAGCATTCGGGGAAGAAAGGTTGAATGAGCTTCTGAAAGCATTGAAGCTGTATTCAGCCAAGTACCCGAAATGGTCGTTGGACGCAATCATCAAAGAAGGTGAACCTTATCCTTCTTTCGTAGTTGATAAGGTAGCCGTATTATACGTAACTCACTTGATGTATGACGTTTATCACGTTGCTTTGAAAGAGTTCTTATAAAGAAAAAGCACCGCCCTCGGAGATACGAATGAGGACGATGCTAAGTGTAAATAATAATTTTGTTTAACGTTGTGAGCACATAGGAGATACGCACTCGATACAACAATTAATGCAAAAGTAATAAAAAATATTTGGATAGCTCAATATTTCTTCGTATTTTTGCGAATTATTAACAATAAAAAGGAGATATGGATATGAGTAAGGAAGATTTAATCAAGTTCTGCCGATACTTCAAAGGTGAAGCAGAACGACCTAAAGATGCTCCACTTTGGTGGGGATATGAGCAGATTTGGGTAGAATTATCATTAAATTCAAAAGAAGGTAACGCAAACTTTCATTTAATGGGCGAGTACCTTGATAATTATCTTAGAGCAGGGTTAAGAACCTTCTGTGATGATGATAATACTCCTGCGACAATGAAAGCTCTCTTATACGACCGCTATACACATTTCGGTGGTGATGCAAAGAGTTTCAAAGAATGGTATATCAATGAATACAAAAAGGGCAAGGAGTAGCTTCCTCGCCCTTTATTGTTTTATGGGATATTCGTGATTGGTGTAGGCTGGTCGATAACTTCAATATCAATAAACCATCTAAATTCGCCATTATTAAATTGTCTTTGTACCTTTGTTACTCTAAACCTTGTACCTCGTTGTAACACAACCTCTAATTCCATACTTCCACCATAGCTATGTGTTCCATCTTTTCCATCCCATTTGTAGCCATCGTCCCATAGTCTTCCATAACGGCTGTAAGGTTCAGTATAAATACCTTTTGTACCTTTCGGGCAGTAGATATTATAAACGCAATGGGAAGTTACGTTATTCTCTCCGCTTCCAACAAAGCCATAACCTTTCGTATGCGCCGTTGACATAAAAGGCTTATTTAAGCCTTCTTTTCCAATTATCTTAGAAAGGTCAGAAGTGATAATGTTTGAAATATCTACCGAATCGAGCTGTTTTTGTAAATCATCAATTTTTGATTGCAATGTCTTTATCTTCCTATTATTCATTTCCCATCGCAATTCCTCCTTTTTCTCTTTTAATTCCCTTGCTATATTTTCATATTTAATTTCTATCGCTCTATCACTTATCAATCTCTCACCAAACTGCCCAAAAAACTCGTCAATACTTGCACCTCTATTAAGCCATACGTCACGAGTAAATGGTTTTGATTTCTCTATCATACTGGATAGTGTATTTATATCTTTCCAACTATCTCTTATCTCTCCATGAACGCCATATTTTGTACTAAGATACGATTTATACAAAGGTTCATTGATATATGAACTTCCGCTTGTATAATTAAATGCGACCTCTTTCTCGTTCTGTGTCCATCGTTTCCAATCAGCTTCTGCAAAAGGTCGGAAATAATCATCAGCGGTATCAGCATCCCTTGCCCAAAGTGCAACATCCTTTCGAGCCTTAGAGTAAGCATTGGCATCAAAAGGTATAGAACCATTATTTTTATTCACGGCTCTTTTTGTCTTTAACTGAATAAGCGAATCTCTTTTATCCTCTGCTTCTTTAAGAAGCTGCTTCGCCAAGTCTTTATCTTGTGCGACCATAGCATTTTTGAGGTCAAAGAGTATCTTGTGATAGACTTTACTCTGCGTACTATAGCCTTTTACGTCAGCATAAGCTTTATTGATATTTATCCAATCAATCGCCGTATTTACCTCATCAAGCTTTTTGAGATATGCCGCTTGCGATACCTTCCATGTAGCATACTTCTGTTGAACCCCGTGCATATTTCCACCAAGGAAATCAACTGCCTCAAATTGCAATTTGCTTGCCTGCTTTTCGAGTGTTAAGCTTTGCCATTGAGCCAACTTCGCTTCTACGGCATCATATACTCCGTGCAATTCCTGGGACGTGAACTGCTTATGCCACTTATTGACATCAGGAATGAGAGCAGAAAGTGATAATTCATCCTTTTTAATGACAGAAATGGCGTTTGCGAGCGTTTTTGCTTCTTTCCTTGCCAATGTATAGTTAGCAGACTTTAATGCGCTTAGAACGGAAGAAACATCGGTTTCTCCGTAATTAGCAGCCACCTTCATAACATTCATTGCAACCTTGCGGTCAGTCCATGCAAGTTTAGTCTGATAACCTCGTTTGAATCTATCAAACAAAGAAGCTATCTCAGAAGCACTCTTTTTGTCCTTGATTGCGTAGCGGATAGCATAGTAGCGTTCAAAGAGGTCTTGGCTCTTTATATCCGTAACAGATTTGCCACCGAGCAGATTATGAACCAAGCCATTGTAATAGTCACGTCTATGCTTATCCCATCGGCTCTGTATTTTATCTATCTGCTCCTTAGTTCTAAGGGCGTGGCGTTCCTTTGCCTTCGCAAGTATAAGCTCCTTAGAAGAAACCGCCTTTAGCCCTAATTTCTTGCGGTCTGACGGGCTTAAAAGATGTGCCCAATACTTTGTATTATCTTGTAAGTGCCAAGCCAATTTACCCCTCATTCCAGCCTTCACGATAGCTTCGGAGTTATCCTTAATGTATTGATTGTACTTTTCGGGCATAGTAAGCACGGCAAAAGGGGATACGTAGTTGCTCATATCCTCGCCAGCCATCAAGCGTTTATAAAATTCCTTCTTCTCCTCGCCTTGTATGATGATAGGGTCTGAGGTGCATATACATTGAGGATGCCAACTTATCCATACGTAATCTTTCGGATAACGACCTTCAAGGTCGTTGCATATATCATCAATATTGTGCTGTGGTGATACGTGAATATACTGACCGATAACGAATGGCTCGTTCTGCCATCGCTCATTTCTTGCCTTGTGGTATGCAGCATTTATCTCCGTTCTTGCTACTCTGAGAGCGTTCTTTCTCGCCGAGCGGTAAACACCCATGCCTACATTCTCCAATGGCTCTTCAACAAAGCGCACCTTGCCATCAATGATTCTACGTCTGCGCCAAGTCACCACATCTTTCTTCTTTCCGTTCTTCTGAACCTTGATAGTATGATAACGGCGGTACATCATATCGGGGTCGTTGAGATACTTTCGTATGCTCTTGCCTACTTCCTCTGCTGATGAGCCTTTTTTGATTCCGTCCGCAATGGTATTACTCATAGCCATTTCAAACTCACTCTTCGTCTGTTGGCAGTAGTTCCAAACAATCTGAGCGAGATTCAATCCATTCTTTGTTTTCAAGCGATTTGAAATAAACGTGGCTGCGGCGGTATCTCGTGCAACCCTTATAGCTTTATCAGTAAGCACGGAATAACCGCCTATAACCATTTCATCGTGGTTATACGCCAACGCAACGCCATCGGTGATACCGCTCTTATAGCAAAGAAGGCTATTCTGATAGTAATCATTAAAGATGTCGTTCAAACGAGCCTTTAACTGCGGAAAGTTATCAAAGTTAAAAAGCGCATCATCTTCGAGCACATCTTCTCCATAGCCAAGAGAGGTGAGCTTCTTGACATAATCGCTGTATAATCTGCCCAACCGCTTGTTATAGACGGCGAACAGATTATTCAGTTGTTCTTTCTGCTGTTTTGATGTGAGCTTCTTTGACATTATTTACCTAATAATATTTTTATTTTTTTATCACCTTTAAGTATAGCCGCTGCTGCTCTATGATGACCATCAATTATATAAACATTTCCATTACGCTGTACTCCATAAGGAACATTATTTGCATCAAAATTAATAGATGCAATCGTCTTTAGATTATTCGCTCCTATATATTCTTGTGTTGGGTGTATCTTATCAACCGACACATATTCGTACTTTCCTGTTGGTTTGCTAAATGACGATACAGTTTCTACGCTTGCCCTAACTTTTTCTGATTCCTCTTTTTGATATTTCTGCTTAAACACATCATTGGTTTTAATCGCCATAGTGCTTGTATTGCCGAATAAAGGAAATGATAATGAATCAATGGTATTGTTAATGGAAGCCTCTTTATACTTTACGCTATTAATTTTTCTTGTTCCTCCGCTTGCTTTTGCCATAGTTATTCCTCCTCTTCTTCTTCATTTGAAACTGAACGACTTCCACTTGCGGCACTACCAAGTCCCGAAAGGGCTGCTTGCTGCGCCAACGCTTCTTCCTGTTCACTCTTCATTTCTTCCTCAACCTTATCAGGGTCATCATTGAGAGGGTTAAGCTCGATAGCACGGCGATTAGAGGTAGATTTCGCACCACCATTGGATGAAGTGATGAGTTGCAACATTTCAACATCATTCTTTGGCAGATATGGCTTAAAGACTGGCTCAAAGTCAATCTGCTCAGCAACACTCTGGTCGATACCCTTTACGTAAACTCCCGTATTACAGATGCCGTTAGCTACGATATTCGAACGGCGAGTGAACATTTCACCGAACATCTCTGTCTTTAAATCTGCTTTCATATAAGGAGCAGTAAACATCAAACGGATAGCCGCACCCGAGGTGTTGCTGCCCAAAGTCTTCATATTCTCAAAGCTAATATCAGCTGTTGAGGTAAATGAATAGATGATATTGAAAAGATAAGCAATTTCACCCTTCACACTCTCAGGTGATTTATCCCAAGAAAGGACGTTCATACTTGCATCACTGCCACCTTGGAAGACTGCGCCTTGCTCGCCCTTCTCAGCGAAGCCCTCCAAACGACCTTTGATAAAGTACTTAGGCGTGCCGAAATAATCATTCGTATCACCCCAATTAGAGATACAGGTCTCAACTCTATCAATAGCCCATTGAACATCTTCCCACTCAGCTTGGTCTTGTCTATAGTAAACGACAGGAACTTTTGTGAAGCCATGAGGTAGGGCAGAGATAAGCTTCCATCCTGCGCCATCAATATTAGTGTACTGATAGCACAATCTATCTGTATATACATCAAAATGTAGCTCAGATTTTCCAAGCTCATCATATACATAGTATTCACGGGCGAAGCCGTCCATGATATGGAAGTCGTTGAAATGAGGGTAGAGCTTATCACCATTTGAAGGTGAAAGCAACTGAACTCGGATTTCACCTCGGAGCTTTCCCTCTGTGTCTGTTGGCATATACCATAACTCAGCGCACTCACATTCCTTGAAGAGGGTACGGGCAAGTCGCTTATCGAAGTACTTCATCTTGTTGTCGTGATAGCAGTGCATGATGCCGTCATATAGCTTCTGCTGCTTATCGTCCATCTTCTTTATATCAACACCATGTGCTGTAGCTTTATAGGTAACGGCATTCATAAGCAAGAAACCCACAGTAAGATTTACGATTGACTTCTGAGCAGGAATAGCGATTCTTACTGGCTCAACTTTCTTATCCTTATAAATCGGTTTCTGTGTGATAGGGTCATACTGACCCGTAGGTACTTTGATTCGTTTCTTAGGACGGAAATCCTCATCAAAGATTTTATGCTTTGATGGATTCCATTGTTCTTCAAGCGCACTCAGTGGTGTCTTAAAGCCTTTCTTCCTTGCTGTCAATACCGAGCGGACTGTGTTCGCATCTTGTATTGCTACTATCTGTTCTATTGCTCTCATATATGAATATTTTTTGTTATAACAAGGCAAAGTTAGTAATAATATAACTTATATAGGCATAAAGAAGAAACCCTGTGTAAACAAAAGAAAAACGCCTATTTCGGCAATCTTCCAATGTGCCAATGATTGCACTCACTACAAAGATATGCGGTGTAACCGAGCAGCCGCTTTTTCTTTATGTATCTTGCGGCTGCCTTCTCATTATCAAAGGATAATTTGGCTACTCCTCTGCTATTATAGTGGGAGCGTTTACGATGGTGCTCCCTTGGCTGTTTATCATATATTCGTTTCATAAGCATTTCGATTTTAACCCATCAGACCGAGAATGTCGGCGGCTTGCATTCCGCTGCCATAATCGCCCAATAACTTCTCCATGACAACATATCGGCATGCATCTATAGCGTGATTATACATATCTATAGGCTCATTAAGCCACTTTCCTTCCTTGTCTTGGCGGTAGGTATAATTGTTAAATTCCCTTCTTACATTTGTAGAGCGTTTTGTTATATGAATTGTGTATTCTTGCATCTTCATAATACCAGCTTGAATAGAACCTTTGAACTTCTTTACAGGTTTTATATCAATACCAGCATTATAGATTTCATCAATCAGACGAGGGTCGGCACTCTCTGATATTACCTCAATATTTTTTTTATCCTCTTTCAATACCCTAATAATATCAGAAGCAAGCATTTCTGTCTGATAGCATATTTCATCTATATAGATAATCTTTCCGTAGATATACACATCAACAATCGCCGTAGGGTCATTGGAGTACCCGAAGTCAATACCTCTGTATCGGTGTCTGTGCGCTTGTATAGGAATATAATCATCAATGACTACATTCTTAAAAATCAAGCCCTCAACCATAGAGCGCAATCCTAACCCATAGATACGCCAAAGGCTCGGATTCTTCCATTTAAGGCTCTCAATCTCAGCGATAACCTTTGGTTCGAGAAAAGGGTTATCCTTGTATGTGGATATAAACCAATAAGTGCTTTTCTCCTCATTTACCTGATTTATCCAATGGTCTTCTGAGAAGGATGGGTTATAATCAAGGATAGAAAACTCCGTGGTACGCATCTGTAGCTGCTGCCATTCGATGAAAGAAAGCTCATTCGCCTCATTTACGAAAAGTATCTTACGCTTAGAACCACGCACCTTCTGCTCGTTATCGGTGGAGAAGAACTCAATCCAAGAGCCGTTAGGGAAAGTATAAACGAACTCCGATTTATTCATGCACTTATCATCCCACCAACCAAAGTTGAGCATTATATCCTTGAAATCACGATAGACAGTTCGTTTAATGGAAGGCATACCAGCACGAATGATGGAAACGGTCGTTCCAGCATAGTTGAAGCAAAGCATACAAAGGAACTGCACAACACTATACGTCTTGGCACTACGACTTGAGCCTTGAAGAGAGCAAGTTGTGAATCCTGCTTCTTTCGCTGCTTTTACCCTCATGTAGTTCTTTGCTAAATATACGTGCGGCATATCTCTATTATCCTTTATTTGCTTCTTTTATTATTCTGCTGTCCTGTCTGGCTCTGCGTCCTTCTTTTCCTTCTCTTTCTGAATCTCAGCGAGAATCTTCTGATACTCTTCATTATTGGTAACAACGTGTACTTGCAATGGGTCTTGCTTAATCTGCTCACCCTTGCTTGTAAGGTCAATGCGCTGAATCTTTCCGTAAGCTCTATCAATAACTCTTTCGAGCACATCAAGTCCTTTCTTGTCAAGTATTCCCTTGGCAATAATGCGTTGCATCATCGGGCGTGACTTATCAGCCAACACCGCCTTCAATTCGTCTTCGGGCAGCGTAGCGATATACAGAAAAGACTCTGCGATAATCTGAGAGGAAGGCACTTCATAGCCCTTCTCCTTCATTTCCTCGATGAATAATGACATCGTCTTAGGCTTTGGTGGTCTGCCCTTCGGGTTGCCAACTCCACCTTTTTTAAACTTACCTTTTTCAAGGTTTGCAAGCTGTTTTTTACGCTTGCTTTCATCTCTTGATAATGGCATATTAATAACTTTTATTCCTAATTTATTCCCATCAATAGCTTTTATTTAAGAAAAGCACCTTTATTTTCTTCTTCCTCTGCTGCCATATCTCGGCACATTTTCAGTACATTAAAGTACTCTCCAAGATTGTTGTTATAGAGCAGTTTTGCTATCTGTTGAACAAAAACAGCCTTACGCCCATCTTGCTGTAGTTTCACCACTTCGCAAGCTGGCATCATCAAAAACTGCTCCATGATTTCAACCTTTTCCTTAGAGGAAAGAAGCTTCTTGGTAGGAAGCAGAAAACCTACTTCCTCCAAGATTTTTGTTTTGACTGACTTAACCTTCATACTTATCACCATTTACGAGGTTCATAAACTCAGCCCTCACTTGCGGGTCGTCTTTGAAAGCACCTTCAAGGTAAGAAGAGGTCATAATGCCCTTCTTCTTTGCGCCTCTGAACTCTTTGCAAGAATGATGCCCCTTCATAACGAGAGCAATGTTCTCTTTCTTCTCATGCAGGAGAGTTACCGAGTCCATACCTCCTGATACAATAATCAATAAATCTTTCATAACTAATTAAAATTTAAATATTTATCTTTTATAATCTTGCACGAGCGTACTTCATAAAGCGTACCCACTCGCCGAAATTATGTGCAGCAACCAACTTTGAGCGAAGTTTCTTGCCCTCAGGTGCTTTGGTTTTATCCATAGTTCCGTTCTTGGCATTGAACTTATATATAGAACCGCTCATATTGCATAAAGCCAAGCTGTAGAATCCACGGAATCAAAGTGATACGTATGCAATCCTCTAATATTTGTATATCCAAGGGCATGTATCTTGCAGCCATATTTATGTGCTGTCTTTACGAACCAAGGAAATAACTTCTCATATTTATTGATAGGTATCTCTTTAGTCACGATGCCACCAATAGCCACATAAGGGTAATTCTTGCACATTTCAACGAAATACTCTTTCCCTCGTGACTTATGCCAAACGGGGATAGGCTTACGTCCACTTAATCTTTCGAGCTTTTCACGAAGTCTTTCAACCTCCTTGATACCAACAACTGAATCAATATCAAGCTCAAAGAAATTCTTTACGTTCCATTTCTTAATGAATGCAGCATATCCTTCTACGTATTTATCGAAGTTAACTACACCTGCTCCCGACATAAATGTGAAAGCACCACTATCTAATAGGAAATTCTGAAAATTGCCTATCAATCGAGGAAACTCTTTATTATTCTGTAGATAATAGTAAGTTTCCAATATATTTAATCCTTCCCAATCGGCATCCTTGCCGTTCTTTACTGGGTGTTCACCTGCTAAAAAAACTTCCATAGCCTTTTTATAAACATAGGGACGACTTAAAGTCCCTGCTATATATAATTCCATACTAACACTTTTCCAAAACTTACTAAGATTTCCAGTAAGCCCCCCGCAAGATAGACTTCCATATCTCTATTATTTTATTTCCACACCATCGTATTCGGAAACGGCAGACTTGATAATCTCCTTAATCTCATCTACCTTATCTTCCAACTCTTGTGGAATATGGACGGAGAGCTTAATATCTTTAACTTTGCTCTCGGTATTTTGGGCATCCTCGAATAGCTCATCAATATCGGTATCATCCTCATCGGTATTGAGAAAAGAGCAATCAACACCCCAATTCTGCAAATCATCGGTTTCCCATTCACCATTGGCAAGCTCATCCCAATCCCAATTACCTGCTTGCACGTTATCCTTGATAGCATACTCCTTGATTTTCTGAATTGGGGTATCGGTCTTCAAGACGAAACAAGGCAGCTTATCGAAGTTCGTATTTCCACCGATGCGTAACTCGTTAGCCACTCTGAGGCGCATATTACCGCAGATGGTGACGTATGTACCATCCTCCAAGCCATAAACCATCAAAGGCTTGTACTCTAAGAGCTCTGGGCTATCGGCGAGTGACTTGACGAGCTTGTCGTGCTCGCTCTCCTTTAAGTAGCGAGGGTTCTTTGGAACGCCATCAATCTGCCCCTCATTATAGAGGAGCTTTGTAATGTCAATCATTTCACGAAAACCCAGCTTTACAAGAAGCTCATCCTTTGCGATGGATGGGTTCTGTGAGATTCTCTTTTCTCTTGCCATAATTTTATTATTTAATAATTATTATTTGCAAAGTTACGGAGATTATTCGGGTTTTAATAGAAAATAATAGGTTGCGTGTAAACAAATAAAAAAGCTACCCATATAATGAGTAGCCTTTGAAGTTATCATAAAATATTATACCTATTATATATAAGAAAAGCAGCTACCTATCACAGGCGGCTGCTTATAGACTAAAAACTAACTATTATTTTCATTTAACCAAATCTTAACCAATACATATAGTTATGACACCTCAGAACCTATATTCCACAATTTCTGTTTTGCTGATGCAAAGATACAAAAGAAAGCGAGATACAGCAAATAAATGCCATATCTCGCATAAACAATCTTACTTTTCCTCAATCTGTTTAGAGACGTTATCTTCTCGGAAGTCCTCAATCTGCTTGGAGAAAGGGGTGAGCTTATCAAGCTGCGCCTTAACAGAGAACTCTTCGCCGATGAAGGCAACACCCTCGTGAATCTTCTGCAAGGCGGCAAGCTGCTTCTTGGTAGTGACAACGGGGTTAATGTAGATACAACCTCTATGGGTTTGGGCGAACCGCCGACACTCAGCACCGCCGCCGTAGATAACAAATAGCGGCTCTTTGCCCTCTGCCCAATCGCTTGCGATGGAATACTCAAAGGCGAGGTTATTCAGTCTATCCGAATATCCACGGGTAGCGAAGGCACGCCATCCACGAGGTACGCCAATCATATTGAGGCGATAGAATTTCTGCGCCACGTTGAGGTCAACGAAGATACCGATACCCTTACCTTGCATACAACGGGCAATCCAACGTTTCTTGTAGATAGCCTGCAAGCCGAAAGATACGGGCATCTCATTATATAGGGAGAAGTTCGGCTCAACGATAACGGCAGGGTGATGCTGCAATATCTTCTCAGGGTGCTCGTAGATAGCTGAGAAGCGGTAATCATCGGTATAGAAGTGCAAAGAGCCTTCACCATTGAGGTTGAAGGTTCTCTTCTGTTCACCGAAGCAAAGGAAGGGTGACTGACACTCCTTGGCTTGCATATCCATATCGAGTGTCGGAATCTCTAGGTCATTGTCCGTTGGGAAGAGCTGGTCGGGCAGGGTAAGCTCATAATCTGTTCTTTTCATGCTTTGTTACTTTTTAAGAGTTCTACGATTTGGTTATATATAGATAAGGTATACTTATCCTTTGACTGAACGTATTGCATATACTTTCGTGCTTGGTTGATTACGTTTGCTCTGGTACGGCAGAGTAGGCGAGCCGAGCGGTCGGGATGAATGCAATAATCACGGCTTATGAGGCAATATAGTCCTCTAAGGGTGTTGAGCTTGACGGTCTTCACCGCAGAGCAAAGTTCCATGAACGTAACCTTGCCTACCTCACATACCGCTTGCATGATGCGGTCGGAGAGTTCGTATTGCTGATATTGATTGTATATCATACACTATTACTTGTTATTTGGTTATTAATAGAAAATATAATGCAAAGTTATAAAAATCTATTAAAAAGCGAATAGAAACTATTAATTATTTTAAATTTATTAATAGAAAAGTTGGTTATTTGACAGATTTTTATTAATTTTGCGGTGTGTTTAAGAAAGAACACTATCACTTAGCGAGTTTATGGGGAACTTTCTAAAGTGTAAGAGTTTGGATTTACGTGAGCCGCAAGGCTACTAAATACGGAGCAGCAGAGAATCCCCATTTCTTTGCTGCTCTTGACTTTTTAAAGCATCTGTAAAATGGAGATACGCAGAAAGATATTGAACAATATGTATTGCAATCCCGAACTAAGGAAGGCAATCGCATTTTCCCTTTTCATAAAGACAAGGGTCAAGTCTTCTGCCGTGCAAAGATGGAGCATCAATAAACTTCACGAAATCACGGGAGTAAGTGCCTGTGCTGTCCGTAAGCGTATTGATACCTTGAAGGCTCTGGGCTTGGTTGAGTTCACGGGCAAGAATAATCGTTGTCTCGTCTTCAAGTCTCTGAAAAGTCATACCTCTCACAGGAACGTCCTCGTTCCTAACATCGAGTTTATTTCAAGGAATGATTCTAAAAAGAATGCCTATGCACAGAATGTAAAGTTCATAGAAGATACCTTATCTGCTATGCTTATCATTGATGTACAGAATCGAAAGAATTACGCTGAGCAAATGATTCAGCAGTCTAAGCACCCTAAAGGCTTGAAAGAGTTGAAGGCGGCTAAGAAGGTTTGTAATCGTTTTGGCTACGGCGATAAGTTTAGAGAGAATGGTATATCATATAAGTATATAGCTAAGAAGTTAAGCGTAAGCGTACAAAAAGCTTTTGATTTGGTAAAGTTTGCGGTCAAAAACGAGATTTTATGCAAATATAGAAACATAGAAAAGCGTTTTTTATCCTCTATTGACTACATAAAGGATATGATACTCAATAACTATACTTATATCAAGGGAGGGGTAGTCTGTAGGGTGCATGCTAATACCTATGAGGTAATGGAAGGCTCGCCTTCGGCTCGCTTCGCTTCTATCGTGGTATATAATTAGATTATAAAAAACTAAGATTTTATTTAACGTTTAAATAATAGGAGATACAAAAATGTTATTTGAGAAAATTACTCGCAGATGTCTGCTTACTTTGGATGGGGGGGGCAAAGATTCAAGCCGTCCTTACTATGCCGAAGCCGACGAAGCCCATTTTCCCTGAGGAAATGGAACGTCAGTTTATTAATAGTTTTAATGAATCGCAGCCAAATGCGGTTCATAAGGTTATCAAGTGTCACATAATGAGAAATTAGATATGGGAAAAGTAGAAGTAAAGACTATTCCTTTGCATGGATTATTTATCCATCGTAAGCAGGTTTGGCGGTCACTCGGTAAGCTGAGAGCTGAAAGCCATTCTACGTCAGCGCAAAAGGTGTTTATGAATGAGCATAATACTGAGGTATCAACTGAGAATGCTGATTTCATTGATGGATTGAAAGTCACTCCTTATGATGGTGAGCTGCCAAGAATATCAAAATACGTTGGCAGTATAAGTTACTACCAGTATTGTTTAATGCAAAAATTAGTTTAGTTATGGAAGATTTACCTATAGGCTCAGAAATCGTCTTGAAGGTGGTTGAAAGCGAGACAGAAGAATGTAATGGTTGCTTCTTTGACGAGATAAGCAGCAATATTTATGAAAATATCTGCAAAGATATTTGTTGTGCCGCAATCGACAGAAAAGACGGAAAGAATGTTCAATTTAAAAGAGTGAAGTAATATGGAAGAAAAAATTAATATAGCGGAAATATTAAAGAATAAGTCGCAAGGAACTAAGTTGTATTCTATTCTATCTGATGGAGAATGTTTTCTAAACGAGGCTTCCGAAGATAGTATTTCCATTGATATAGATAACAGAAAACGCTTTTGGTGTTTTACTGTCTATGGTTCTACTCATTCATTTCCAAATGGATGCGTGTTATTGTTCCCATCAAAAGAAATGCGTGATTGGGCAAAGTTCGCATGGAAGAAAGGAGATGTATTGTCTTGCGGAGTTGACAACCTCTGTATCTTCGAGAAGTGGGCAAATGAAGAGTACACTGAGTTTTATGCAAAGTTTGTAACTCCTAATTATAGTGGTAATACCTTCAAAACGGAGAAATGGTCTAAGGAGACAAACGAGGCAGTCATCAAGCAATATATCTCCAATATTGAGGAGTTCAAAGGAGGTAAGCTAAACCTCACCACATTGGAGATTGAGAAGCAGCCTGAGTTCAAGGATGGAGATATAGTGGTATATGGAAAATCAGTAGCGATATGCCGAAAGATTTATAAGCATACCCTTAGTTTCTATGTTTCTCTAAATGAAATGTTTGGATTATTGTTTGCCGATGAGGTGGAATCATCTGAAGAATATAGATTTGCTACAGAAGAAGAGAAACAGCAGCTCTTTGATGCTCTCGAAAAGGAAGGCAAGGCTTGGGATAGTGAGAAGAAACAGATTGTGGATTTGCCAAAGAAGTGCGAGTTCAAGCCATTTGATAAAGTTCTTTGTCGAAATTCTAAGGATGATACTTGGGAAGCTGATTTCTTTGCTCGTCTTACACGAAAAGAAATTGATTACACGCAGAGTGATAAGTATTTATGTGTAGGAGATTTATGGATGTATTGCATCCCTTACAACGAAGAGACAGCACATCTACTAGGAACGACTGATGAGTGGAAAGGAGGTGAGGGATGAAAGGATTATGTAGTTACTGCTCCAGATATTTTTTTTGTAGCAAAAGACCCAAACAAAATGAGGAGGATGTAATACTTTGTTCAAGCTTTACCCAGAATAATGATAACGAAGAAACCATTTGGGAGCAGAGAAGATATGAGATAGCCAAAGATGTTGCTGCAAGTCTTGCACAACGTTCCGGCTCTATGTATGACAGTGTTGTTAATTCTGCTATCAAAATCGCAGATAAACTAATAGAACGTTTAAAGGAGAAGTAAATTATGATATACAAGACAAAAGAAGGAAGTAAAGCCTACCAATATATCAAAGGTGTAATGGAGGCTGAGCATAAGGAGGAAGAAGCCTATTCCGCAAGAGTAGAAGAGGCTATAGGTTTTAAGGTAAGTAGATTTTGCGGTTATAGACCTAATACAACTCTTACTAGAGAATATTTGATTGAATCTTTACTTGTTGATGATGACACTTTGAATAGTCTGGATAAAAAGTTGTGGAAGCAGACTGGTATGCGTAATGGTTTCAATGAAATCGTTCCTATCAAGCGAACCAAAAAAGGAAAAGAGATTGCTGCTGCTTTCAAGTCATTCAAATCAGTAACAAGTCATTTCAAGATTTACAAAGCTTTAAATATCACAGAACCTAATGGTAGCAGATTTTCTATCACTCAGCTGATTGGTGATATTAATAAAGGTGTATATCTAGTGTACTTTGACGATTCCATCAGAGCTGATAAGGAAAATCCAGACTTGACTGAAATCACCATGTCAGAGTATGATGAATTAATGAAAGATTGATATATTATGATAGACGACAAGATAATAGAAGCTGCAAAGGAAGAAATCTATGAAGATAGATTTCTGTTAAATGGCGAAGATGTAGTCTTCGATAATGATGATAAAGAGGAAATGTTCTACAAAGAGGACATCAAAGAAGCTATTGGACTAGGTGCTAAGTGGGCTATCAATGAGTTTTTGAAGGATTTGTGGCATCCTGCTGGCGAAAAGCCAAACATTAAGCAAGGAGAATGTTGCGTTACATGTTTGGTTAAGTTCAAAAATGGAAGTACGGAATTATGTGTATATTTCCGTAATCCAGAAGGATGGGTATGTGATGATATGAGTCCTAAAGATTTTAAAAGAAATTTAAAGGGATGGCTTTATATTGACAATTTGTTCCCAAAGAAAGGATGCAACCATGATTAAGCCAGTTACAATGTACTCTGTCGTATGTGACAGATGCGGAAAGCCCTTCATTGATGAGTTTAATGGCATTGGGGCTTGGTTAGACGAAGGAACTGCAAAAGAGCAAGCAATGGAAAGCAAATGGGCAGAGATAGGTGATAAGCACTACTGCCCAGACTGCTATGAGTTTGACGAAAAGTTGGATGAGTATGTTCCTAAAAAGAAAGAAGATTTGAAATGAAAAAGAATAAACACTCATTAAAGATAAGTCGTAGTTTCTTTGGTGAAACTACCCTTGATGGATATCCAATAGTAACATATTCTAATGATGAATTGAAAATTCTAAAGAACCTGTTAACACGGGTTTTGGATGAAGTGAATGAATATATAAAAGACTAGGCGTATGAAAGAGCTTAAAGTTGGAGAAAGAGTAACCATTACTCTTGAAGCTGTTGAACAAGATGGCACCTGCGATGGGTGTTTCTTTGAAAGAGGCGGGTGTATTGTAGGAGAGCAACTTTCATGTTGCCATACAGAACGCTCAGACCACAAGGATGTAATCTTTAAAGAAGTTAAGGAGGAAAGCGTATGGAATTAAAGATAAAAACGCATCATGCATTACCTTGCCGTACAGAGGTATTCACTATCAATGGAAAAAGTGCTGAACAAAATGATTTTGGTGATACCTATGACCATCATTATGAAGACGCAGAGCCTTATGCTTGTGCCGATATGCACTTTGACCCAAAGCCTCCAACAGAGGAAGTGTTAGATGAATACAATTTAACAGAAGAAGAATATTATAACATCTGCAACGAATTGGAATGCAAACTATGTGTAGGTAGTTGCGGATGGTGTGTTTAACTATTTATCCAAAAAAGTAAAGCGTATGGATAATAAATTAGAATATATACCAGGTGATTTGGTGATGACAAATGGAGTACCACTAGGTACAGCACAGAATGTCGTTTACCGAGTAACATCATCAGACCCATCAAAGACTTTGGAGTTGGGCGATGGAACGGTTCTGAAAGGTGTTGTCCGCTTAGAGAACATCGAAGGTGCGGAATTTGGAGATAAAGGTTTTCTCTTAGGTGACTGCTGTGCTTGGGTTAAGGATATTGTTCCGATTCCTATCACTCAGAAAATTCTATGTAAGAATAAATGGGAAGTAAATTCTATTGACTATGATTATAGCATCAATGATAAGCTATACTTTCGTGCGTTCCCAATAAATGAAAAAGCAGGCTGTATTGAATTAGATGTTTATAACAATATTGCTCCATCTGATAGCTATGACGTATGCCAAGATGATTTTTTCTTGGGTGATATTTCATACGTGCATGACTTGCAGCACCTTCTCTTCGGCTTAGGGCTTAACATAGAAATGGAGGTGTAGTTATTATGGCATTAGAAGTTGTAGTTTTAGATAAGGATGAATATAAGGCACTTATTGATAATCAAACTGATGATGATGAATTAGAGTATTTAAAAGCTTGCCAATATGCTTTAGAATCCTTTAATAAAGTCAGAGGCTTATGCCCTAAGTGTGGAAAGTCCGTTATAATTGACGGATGGGTATGTCCTTGTTGTGGATATGACTCAAGTGGTGAAGAATTATATAAATATGATGATTAACCGCCTTCGGGCATAATTTTAAAGATATGACAAAAGAAGAATTAAAAGCAAAGTTTGCCAAGCAACAAAGTATTATCAATGATGCTAACAATCAGATTTGTTCTGATGTGAAGGAGTACATAGAAAGTCTTCCATACAAGGTTGGTGACAAAGTTAGCTGCTCCAGATGTGATGTTTGTTGGATTACAAGCATCGTCCCTATACGAGGTTACAGTGGCTATAATGGTGAGATTGAAGTAAGAATCAACCCTGCTAAGAAAGATGGCACTCGCTCCAATAGAGAGTTTGTACTATGGAGTATGGAAATTGATAGTATCAAAAAGATTAGTTAATCATCCTGCAAAGGATATAAATAGATAGATTATGAGTAATAGACTTTCGTATGAAAGATACGAAATACCAGACATTAAAGGTCGCAAACACGCAGTAGTTCTTTTTTCTGAAAATAGAAGTGTGGTTCGGAACGGAATTCCTAGTACTACAATGGGATTTGTAGCTATTGATTTAGATGCAAATACTTATAAAGATTAACCATCCCTTATGGGATTAAATATAAATAATATGGAACAAATTTCATTAGAAAACAAAGTTAATAATACTTTGAAATGGCTCGCAAATCAAATTGCGTGTACCCAAGTATATAAAAAGTGGGACGAAGAATTTAAAAAGGAAAGTCTCAATGATGCTTGGCAAAAAGTTCAAGAACAGTTTAAGAAAGATATTGATTGGAATGCTCTTACGGAAAGTCAGTGTAAGGCTTTGCATTTTGGAAGTTGGCAATCCGAAGAAGATGTTGAGGAAGAAATTTCTTGTTTACAATCTGCATTAGACAAGGGACATCTTACAAAGGAGGAATTTGACAAGAAGGTTGCCAACGAGAAAAATACTCTTGGACTTCGTTTGATTCCACTATATCTTTATCCTTCATTGCCTATAGGTATTACCCTAACGTCTATTGATGGAGAAGAGAGAGTTTTTGATGGCTCAAACATTGATACAGACATTAGATTTGGATGCCTTGCATGGGGTATTAAGCCGAAAAAAGATTAACTAACCACCCTCTCCTGCAATAGGGAGAGGGTAAAAAGAAGAGAATATGAGATTAAGTGAATATAAAGCAGGTACTATCTTAGTAGATATTTGCGGCAAAGTGTTTATCCATGATGGCTTTATTAACGCTGATGGATATGGTGTGATTATCGGTGAGGATTCTGATGGAATGATTCAGAAATCCAATGGTATTGGCAATTGGATGAAGTGTCACATTAAAGGTGTTGCGACAAAAGAACAGATTAGTGAGTTCTTCGCTAAGGTTCGTAAAACACAGAAAATTATCAATTACTAAGGAGGGTAAAAAGAAAGTATATGGCTGGTATGGAATTTGGAAAGTGTGATATTTGTGGCAAAGAGGCTGCTTTATCACGTACATATTTTAAATACAGAATAGGTAGTTGTGAGTGTTGTGGAAGCAAATTGCGTGATGGCTCAAATGGACATTTTGAGGTTGTGCATCATTGCAATAAATGTGTTCCTCATTTACCTACTGTTATTCATCCTTTATTTAAGGCTTTAGATGGTAAAGTTTATAGAGCAAATATTACTAACGTTTTGCCATTTGAAATTGAAGGTAAATACATTATCGAAGAACCAGTAATTAAGGAGGATAAGCAATGAGCAAAATTAAGGAATTATTAAGTCAAGCATACAATCAGCTTGACGAGTACAATAAGGGTGGGGCTTCTAAACATAACCTTCTTTGGAAGGCAATGGGCAATATTGAGGATGCACTTAAAGAGTTGGAGGACTGAGTATGATACAAAAACAGACATGGAAGGACGAAATCAGAATTTTAATAACTGATGAAGAAAATCTTGGTTCTGTACAAATATCCATTCCGCTTTATGTTAGTGATATTTTCGGCAAAGCTGATGCTCTAATATATGCACTTTGGGTGGATGTTGTTCATAGAAGAAATGGTGTTGCACAACGCCTATTACAACTAGCAGAACAACAGGCAAAGCTAAATGGAGTGAAGACAATCGGATTGGAATTTAATAAAGATGAATCTGATAGATTTGTTCTAGATTGGTATCTCCGTAGTGGTTATAAACCATTTAATAAGAAAAGTAATTTATTAATCAAGAAATTGGAGGATTGAGTATGAATAGAAATCAAGCAAAAGTCCTGCTGCCTATTATTAAGGCATTTAGTGAAGGAAAGGTAATAGAGAGTAGATGTATTAAAGGTGATACGTCATTATGGTACGATGACAAAGACCCAAGCTTTGATGATGACTTTGAGTACCGAATCAAGCCAGAGCCAAAGTACCGCCCTTTTGCCAACGCAAAAGAGTGCTGGGAGGAAATGAAGAAGCATCAGCCGTTTGGGTGGGTAAAGTTGAAAGATACAGAAAGTGGGTATTACATGCTTAAAGGTATTGCAAGTCAAGTAGTAATTGGATTTAATGAAACTCCTTTTAGCTATAAGAAAGTATTTGAAGATTACACCTTTGCCAACGGCACTCCGTTTGGAGTAAAAATTGAGGAGGATTACAATGGAATTAAATAAGATATATAATGAGGATTGTCTAGTGGGAATGAAACAGATTCCGAACGCAAGCGTAGATTGCATTATCTGCGATTTGCCTTATGGCGTTCTTAATAAAAAGAGTGAGGGTGGTGGCTGGGATAGAATTATTCCGTTTGAACCATTGTGGAAGGAATATCTGCGTATAACCAAACCAAATGCAGCCATTATTCTTTTCTGTCAAGGTATGTTTACCGCACAACTTATGATGTCGCAGCCGAAACTCTGGAAATATAATCTTATTTGGAGCAAACAACGGGTAACAGGCTTTCTGAATGCCAACAAAATGCCTCTGCGCTCGCATGAGGATATTGCAGTATTCTATCGGAAACAACCTATCTACAATCCTCAGATGGTAAAATGCGCACCACATCAAAGGAATCATCGAAAGGGCGACGGTTCGCATAGTTTGAAGCGAGGTTGTTATGGCGATAATAAAGAAGTGACTACTATCGTATCAGATGAGAAATTCCCAAAGAGCATTATCTGCTTCGACAAAGAACATTCTGTCAACACCTTCCACCCCACTCAAAAGCCAGTCGCTCTTATTCAGTACCTCATCCGTACCTACTCCAACGAGGGCGACACCATCTTAGACAACTGTATGGGCAGCGGTACAACCGCTATCGCTTGCATCAGAGAGAAGCGGAACTTTATCGGTTTCGAGCTGAATAAAGAATATTACGAGAAGGCTTGTAAGCGCATTCAACTCGAAATGGCGCAGCCGAGCCTATTCTAACAATAGAATTATAATATAGTTATGAAAGTAGAAAATATCAAGTTCAAGGCAAAGCGTCTAGACAATGCCGAGTGGGTGGAAGGAGACCTTTTACACAAAGGGAACAAAGCTTATATCTACTGCCCACATATCAATGAAAGAGGAATTATGGTTCACAATATACAAGTTGACCCTTTAACGGTCTGCCAGTTCACAGGAGAGAAAGATATGAACGGAGACAATATTTATGTTGGAGATATTATCTCTAACCTTGAAACAAAAAGTGTTATAGAGGTGGTATGGAATGATAAGATGAAAATGCTTGATTGCAAGTTCCTTAATGGAGTGAAGTGTTGTTTTGATATTCCATTTGGAACATTTGTAGCAAGGTATCATAGAATAGTAATCTTGAGGTCAAAATTCGATAAGGAGAAGTAGCGTATGAAGAATAAGATTTTAAACTTAATCAAGTCAGCCGTTTGGTTCGTCTTGTGTTTGCTTGTAGGTGCATTGATATTTGAGGGTGTTCGCTCTTTGGCTAATAGCAAAGAACCTGCAAAAGAATTTGGCACAACAGTATTTACTAAGAAAGGGCACGACTATCTGCTTGTGGACACGAAACACGGAGTTTGTGTTATTCACGCAGAGAGCTGCCCTTGTCATAAAAAGAAGTAGAGTATGAAGACTAAAAAAAGAAGAATTATGAAGAAGTGCGAATACAGAGTAAGAGCTATCACTATCAATCCTGATGAGAATATGGCATCTAAGCTAACGGAAGTCCTCAATGAGGAAAGTGGTTGTGGTTGGCAGTTGGTACAATGGGACTTGATTCCTACAACAATGCTGATGACTTCATTGACAACGCCTTGCTTTGGAACTATAATGATTCTTGCAACTTTAAAGAAGGAGAAAGAATATGAAGATTAGACAAGCTAAGAAGATAATGAAGTGCGATGGGGATGTATCATGTTGGTATTGGGCTTACAGATTGGCTAAATATTGTGAACAAAAGATGGCAAGATATTACAATGATTACAGAAAGAATGAAAATACAAACTTTAAAAGTATTTTGCGTTGTGACCACCGCATCACCAAGGCGATAAGTTTAACAAGTAAAAAGAAGAAAAATGGAAAAGTATGAATATGAATACATGGTAACTTCGATAGTTATTGATAAAGCCGATGAGATTGCCAAGGTTCTAACTAGTAGATTCAATCAAGAAGGCTATGAAGGTTGGGAATTAGTACAATGGAACTTAATGCCACCATCTGCATTGATAACTGCATCTACGACACCTTGTTGTGGTTCAATCTATATTCTTGCAACATTCAAAAAGAAGTTATTGGTATAATGGTAAGTAATGATATTGAGCTAAGAATGATAGCTGCACAGATAACTATGAAGGCTTCTGTTGGAGCAGAAGACTTATGCAGCCGTTATAGTAGTGTATCACGTATGTTAGGTAATATGTTTAATGATGTGTATTACATTCTCCAAGATGTAAGATACAGATATAAATACAAGTAGTTATGAGCAAGCTAACATTTGACTTCTCGGAGGCTCTGAGAAGAATGAAGGAAGGGAAGAAAGTTAGACGTAAAAATAGCGAATACATCTTTGCTATATGCGGAGGCGGCTGTTTCCCTCAAACAATATCATACAGAACGTGTGTGCCTAATATGCTCTCTTTAGGTGTTGCAGCTATACCTACTGAATATATTCTCGCAACAGACTGGGAGGAGGTGTAAGAATGAGTGAAGATGATATAGTACGCAAAATTATGCAAGTCATATACGACTTTAACGACACGGACGAGTTCTGTCAGTGCCCACGTCTCTCTTCGCAACGTGAAGCAAAGATGATAGAGTATTTAGATAGAGTTTATGCCCTTATACCTGTATATACAGGGAATGGTTACATATTTTTAAGAAAAAAAGATGAAGAATGAAAAAGAAGTATAGTTTCGCAAACGCTAAGCCTGTTCCTTTCGGGAAGATAGACTATTGGTTTCGTACAGGTCAATGCGGCTGTCACAAGTCAGACTACAAGCCGAATCTGAGGGACAAGCGAAAGTTTATGGCTGAGTTAAGAAGAGACAGTAACATAATGATTAAAACATTCTGAGTATGGAAAAGTATAAATATACAAATAAAGAGGAAAGACCCATTCCAAAATATAAGAATGGTGATATTGCTTGGTATATAGATGGTTGGTTTGAACATCCGCAACGCTGTATTATAAAGGGATGTTGCAACGTTTCTTGGTTCGAGGGGAACGATTTTAATTCTTCGGGTTGGTGGATAGATTACAAATACAAGCCCGACTATTGTGAACGAACTAAACAGTATACAATTAGAGAGGAATCACTTTTTGATACCGAGCAAGAGGCTTTAATTGCATTGTTCGAGCAGTTTAAAGGAAAAGTAAAACGTAAAGTAGAATTCTTTAGCAAAGAGGCAAAAAGGTTAGGCATAAAACAGCAGTTGTTATTACAATAATGAGAGGGTAGGGCGAAAGCTCTACCCCTTCTTATTATATAGAACGTAATCAATGACCTTTCGGTTGACTTCATCAATCAGTTGTTGGTCTTTGCGCACATATATAGAGGTTATTCTATGGCTACTCTTGTGCCCAAGGCAGTCAGCGATAACGTCCATACTGATACCAATTTCATAAGCAATAGTGGCAAAGGTATGTCTTGCCCAATACGTACTGACTTCGGGAATACCGATGCTATTGCAAATCTTAGATAGCATTTTGTTGATTGATACATCATAGTAGCGATACGAACTTTTCCTATCGAATACGCTTAGAAGGTGCTCTTTACCCCTATATTTTTCGATAATTTCGAGAGCTTCGGGTTCTACCTTAATATTATATAATGTGCCCGTCTTTGCTCGTCTATAAGTTATTCTGCCATTTTCAATCTTCACTATCCTAGAGAGGTCAATTAGATTAATGCCCATGAGATAGAAGATAAGGAAGAAAATATCCCTATGCCTAGCACGAAGCGGAGTAAGCTTCGCATCATGCAGCTTTCTTAGTTCCTCAACCGTCAATGAGCGTTTCTTGGTCTCTTCCATTTTGATTGAATACATATTGAATACGTATTCCTTCAATAGCCCTTTCTTTCTTGCGAAGTTTAGCACCGCCCGAATACCCCTTAACCTTACAGCAATGGTATTCTTTGTATTCTTATCCTTTTTCAAGGATTCAACAAATCCATCAAGCCATTCAATATCTATATCCTCCAACCTTAAAGATTCATAGTCGCAATAGTTGCTGATTTTGCTTGCAGTTGTTGTATAGACCAACTTTGTGCCTTCATTATCTTTAGTCGCAAGGAAAGCATCCATCTGAGTTTTGAAAAGATGATTCTTATATTCTTGCTCATCCTCATCATTGGATAAATAGAGCGAAAGCTTCTTGTTTGAGAAGTAGCGCAGTTTGCCTTCTTCTTGCAACTGCACTATCTTATCATTGAGAAGGGAAAGCCTTTTCATCAGCTTCATATTGATTACTCGCTGCTCGGGCAATCCCTTCACCTTTTCATTTTTCGCATCCCATTCATCTTCTTTCAGCTCATAGCCAGTCGGAATATAAATGGCACTATCTTTTCTTGCGACCTTGAATTTGAGCGGAAATCTACCACTATTCAAACGCCGTCTTTTATCTAGCTTGATTGATACCTTAATCATAAGTTCGTATCTCCTTTTTTATTTGCACGGAATTTGCACGTTTTGGTGTAAAATCCGATACTGATTGTTATTTTCTGAGAATCCTTTATATTCTCTTTTAGTGCAAAATTACTTATTTTTTACTGTTTTATGCGCTTTTTTTCGAGTTTTTTAATCAATTAACATGAATTATGCACATATTCTAACAATTTTATGTACTTTTGCAATGTTTTTCAGACAAAATATAGAAATATGTTACGAATAGCAGTACAAAGTAAGGGCCGTCTGTTCGACGACACCATGAATCTTTTAGCAGAGGCAGACATCAAGGTCAGTGCCTCAAAACGCACACTTCTGGTGCAGGCAAGTAATTTCCCACTCGAGGTTCTCTACCTCCGTGATGATGATATTCCTCAGAGTGTAGCCTCTGGCGTGGCAGATATCGGTATCGTGGGCGAGAATGAGTTCGTGGAGCGAGGCGAGAAAGCCCAGATTATCGATCGCCTGGGCTTCAGCAAGTGCCGTTTGAGTCTTGCCATTCCTAAGAAGATAGACTATCCAGGATTACAGTGGTTCAACGGCAAGAAGATTGCCACCTCTTACCCTAACATCCTGCGCAACTTCATGAAGAAGCATAATATCAATGCCGACATCCATGTCATCACCGGTTCTGTAGAAATCAGTCCGGGCATCGGTCTGGCAGATGGTATCTTTGATATCGTCAGCTCCGGTTCTACGCTGGTAAGCAACAATCTTGCCGAGGTAGAGGTAGTGATGAAGAGTGAGGCATTGCTCATTGGCAACTGGAAGATGGATGAGGAGAAGCATCAGATTCTGAACGAGATGCTGTTCCGCTTCGAGGCTGTGCGCTCTGCCCAGGACAAGAAGTACGTGATGATGAATGCCCCTAAGGCAAAGGTAGAGGAGATTACCCAGGTGTTGCCTGGCATCAAGAGTCCTACCATCATCCCATTGGCAGACGATGAGTGGTGTTCAATTCATACCGTGCTCGATGAGAAGCGTTTCTGGGAAATCATCGGTAAGCTGAAGGAACTCGGTGCGCAGGGCATCCTGGTAACACCAATCGAGAAGATGATATTGTAACATTGAACTTTAAACATTAATAAGAAGGAATGAAGGTAATTAAGTATCCTGCAAAGGAGGAATGGAGCGAGATAGTAAAACGCCCACACCTGGATGTATCCAAGCTCAATGCTACGGTACAGGGTGTACTCGACGATGTGAAGAAGCATGGCGACGAAGCCGTGAAGCGTTACGAGGAAATGTTTGATCATGCCCATCTCGATTCTTTGGCTGTGACTGAAGCTGAAATCGAAGAAGCTGAGCAAATGGTTTCCCAAGAACTGAAAGACGCTTTGCATCTCGCCCATCATAACATTGCCGCATTCCATCAGAGCCAGAAGTTTGAAGGCGAGAAGGTTGAAACATGCCCTGGCGTTACCTGCTGGCAGAAGAGCGTTGCCATCCAGAAGGTGGGACTTTATATTCCAGGCGGTACTGCACCGCTGTTCTCTACCGTACTGATGCTTGCTACTCCTGCCAAGATTGCCGGTTGCGAGGAAATTGTTCTCTGTACTCCTCCTAACCAGGAGGGTAAGGTGAACCCAGCCATTCTCATGGCGGCGAAGATTGCCGGTGTCAGCAAGATTTTCAAGGCGGGTGGCGTACAGGCTATCGGTGCCATGGCGTATGGTACTGAGAGCGTGCCTAAGGTATATAAGATTTTCGGTCCGGGCAACCAGTTCGTGATGGCTGCCAAGCAGCAGGTTTCATTGCATGATGTGGCTATCGATATGCCTGCCGGTCCTTCGGAGGTTTGTCTGATTGCTGACGAAACAGCCAATCCTGTTTTTGCAGCAGCCGACTTGCTTTCTCAGGCAGAACATGGTTTTGATTCACAGGTGTTCTTCATCACTACCTCTGAAAAGGTATTGGCGGAGGTGAAGAAGGAAGTTGAAGCACAGCTTGAACGATTGCCACGTAAAGAGATGGCACAGACCTCGTTGGATAATTCCAAGTTTATCCTTGTCAAGGATGATGAGCAGGCTATCGATCTCTGCAATACCTATGCTCCTGAGCATCTGATTATCGCTACTGCCAACTATGAGCAGCTGGCTGAAAGGGTAGTGAATGCCGGTAGCGTATTCCTTGGCAATTATGCCTGTGAGAGTGCGGGCGACTATGCCAGCGGTACCAATCATACCCTGCCAACCCATGGCTATGCCTTGGCTTACAACGGCGTGAATCTCGACAGCTATAACCGCAAGATCACTTTCCAGCATCTTACTGAAGAAGGTATTCGTAACATAGGAGATGCGGTGGTGACCATGGCTGAGAACGAGCAGCTCGAGGCACATGCCAATGCCATGAGATTGAGAGTAGAAAGTCTAAAGTAGTTTGATAGTATGAAAGATTTAAAAGACTTGTGCCGGGAGAACATCTGGAACCTGGCACCATACAGTTGCGCTCGAACAGAATTCGCCGGCAGAAATGCCCGCGTATTCCTCGATGCCAACGAGAATCCATATAACGACCCTTACAATCGCTATCCAGACCCGCTTCAGGTGGAGCTGAAGAAGCAGATCAGTAAGATAAAGGGTGTGGCAGAAGAGAAAATCTTCCTGGGCAATGGCTCTGATGAAGCCATCGACCTGGTTTACCGTGTGTTCTGTCGCCCTAGTCAGGACAATGTTGTTGCCATTGCTCCAACCTATGGCATGTATCAGGTATGTGCCGATATCAATGACGTGGAGTATCGGGAGGTGTTGCTTGATGAGAACTATCAGGTGACAGCCGATAAGATTATCGATGCCTGCGATGACAATACCAAGGTTATCTGGTTCTGTAGTCCTAACAATCCTACGGGCAACCACATCAACCGTGAAGCCATCGTAGAAGTGTTGCGCCTGTTCGATGGCATCGTCATCGTGGATGAGGCTTACAGTGATTTCTCTTCCGAGCGAACCTTCCGCAGCGTGATCGATCATTTCCCAAACATCATCGTCCTGAATACGATGAGCAAGGCTTGGGGCTGTGCAGCCCTTCGTCTGGGTATGGCTTTTGCCAGCAAGGAAATAGTAGATATATTTAATAAGGTGAAATATCCTTATAATGTGAATCTCCTTACCCAGGAGCAGGCTTTGGAGGTATTGAAGAATCCGCTGAAGGTGGATGAATGGGTGAAGAACATCCTGCAGGAACGTTCCAAGGTGATGGCAGCCTTCATGGAATTACCTATCTGCGAGAAGGTATATCCTACGGATGCCAACTTCTTCCTGGCGAAGATGACGGATGCCAATGCCATCTACGATTATCTCGTGGCACAGGGCATCATCGTAAGAAATAGAAATAAAGTGCAACTCTGTGGCAACTGCCTTCGTATTACCATCGGTAATAAGAGTGAAAATGCAGAATTGCTGGGTGCATTAAGACAATATTAGTTTTTATAACATTAGCTTCGGGAGGGAGAAGGAAGCAGCGGCTTTCGAACCTCCCTCCTTTTTTATGTCACTGAACTTTCGCATGTTGTTCAAGTACGGGCTGAAGGTCCAAAAGCTCCTAGCCCAGGGCATCGCCCTGGGTATGATGGCAATCAGCAAGGCGCCCTGTAAGGGCAAAAGCCTTATGCTTTGCCTAGAGTTTTAAAGCTTTTGCCCTTACAGGGCGACAGGTTTGCTTACGTAATTACCCAGGGCGATGCCCTGGGCTAGGGGCTTCTGCCCTTTCTGGGCGTGTGGGGCACAAAACTTGCGAAAGTTAGTTATGTCATTATTCCTTAAGCAAGTCGTCAAGGAATTCATCGAGGTCATGATCCAGATTCTCCATCAGGTCGCCACCCACGATGATGGTATCATCATCGGCAAGGTAGAGTTCTCCCAGATTCTCTTTCTCATCATCTTCCAAGACGAAGCTGTAAGGCTTTAGGATTCCGAGATGGTCTACCGTCTCAGCATTCTTGCGCAAGAGGTCACGCAAAAGCTTCGCCACCTCATCATAGAAGTTTTCATCTTTGTTGTCAATCCATTGCTCAACAACACAGCGGGTAATTTCGTTCTCGTCATCGTCAAAGGCAAGCATCTCGCCGCTGTCCTGTGATACTCTCACATGGATATCGGTCAGCATACATGTGTCTTCTTCAGACGCTGGTACAGGAAACTTTTGAGACACTTTTCTGATAAAGCGCTCTACTTGTTGAATCATTTGTTCTGTTACTTCCATAAATCTACGTTTTTATCAGCCCTTGGCTTTTTGCGAGCTTGAGGCTTGGTTTTTATCTTTCTATTGCAAAGGTACACAAAAAAATGAAACAAACAAAGAAGTTTGGCAAAAAAAGTAACAAAGAAAACGTTTACGCTCCTTTTAATTAAAAAACCTTCTTAAATTGTTTGTCATTTCTAAAATATTTGCTACCTTTGCATCCAAATAAATTGCTAACTAGACTTTGCAAATGAACAAGATAAAACATACTGGTATCGTAGATGGGGTAGAGGGAGAATGTGTGAAAGTTCGCATCCTCCAGGCTTCTGCCTGCAGCGCCTGCAAAGTGGCTGCCCACTGCAATGCCTCTGAAATGAAAGAAAAAATGGTAGAGATAAGAATGGCTGACGCTGCTTCTTATCAGAAGGGCGATTCTGTTGTCGTGGTGGCTGACGCTTCCGTAGGTTACAGAGCCAGCCTTTACGGTTATCTTTTGCCTCTGGTGGCTATGGTGGCAACCTTGATAGCTGTTCTTGCTACTACCCATTCTGAGGGTATGGCTGCCGTTTCGGCGCTGGGAATTCTCGTCCCTTATTATGTTGTGCTCTATCTGATGCGCAACAGGTTAAGAAACCGATTCTGTTTTAAACTCGAACGTTGTTGATTATTAACTAAAACAAATACAAATTATTATGAATTTTATTTTGATTGCGGTCTTGGTACTCGGTGCCATTGCGCTGATTGCAGCGTTGGTGCTCTTCGGAGTATCTAAGAAGTTTGCCGTCGAAGAAGACCCTCGACTGGGACAGGTAGGAGAACTCCTTCCGGGTGCCAACTGTGGTGGTTGCGGTTTTGCCGGATGTTCCGGTATGGCTGCTGCACTGGTCAAGGGTGCTGATGCCAGTAGCATCGATGGGCTGATGTGTCCTGTAGGTGGTGCCGACGTGATGGGCAAGGTGGCTGATCTCCTGGGCTTGGCTGTGGCTAACACAGAGGCTAAGGTGGCAGTGGTTCGATGTAATGGCTCTTGCGAGCATCGTCCTCGCATCGCCGAGTATGATGGTTTGCATACTTGTGCAGCTATGAACTCCTGTGGCGCTGGTGAAACCGGCTGCGGATTTGGCTGTCTGGGTTGTGGTGATTGCGTGGCTGCTTGCCAGTTTGGTGCCATCTCTATCAATCCTGAAACGGGTCTTCCTGAGGTTGATGAGGAGAAGTGTACGGGTTGTGGTGCGTGTGCCAAGGCTTGTCCACGTCACATCATCGAGCTTCGAAAGAAGGGTCCTAAGGGTCGCCGTGTTTACGTTCAGTGCGTGAACCACGACAAGGGTGCTGTGGCTAAGAAGGCTTGTAGCGTTGCTTGCATCGGATGCGGTAAGTGTCAGAAAGTCTGCAAGTTTGATGCCATTACCATTGAGAACAATGTGGCTTATGTAGATTTCAACAAGTGCCGCATGTGTACCAAGTGTGTTGACGAATGCCCAACCGGTGCTCTCGTAAAAGTTAATTTCCCAGTTAAGAAGGCAAAGCCAGCTGCTGAGGCTGCTCCTGTAGCAGAAGCTTCGGTTGCTGCACCTAAGGCAGAGGCTCCAGTAGCTGCTCCAAAGGTAGAAACTTCAGAAGAAAAGAAGGAGGACTAAATCATGAATTTGAGAACTTTTAGAATTGGTGGAGTTCACCCAGAAGAGAATAAGATTACTGCCGAGATGGCTACTCAGGTAGCTCCTCTCCCTAAGCAGGCTATTTTCCCACTTGGTCAGCACATCGGTGCTCCTGCCAAGCCTGTGGTTGCCAAGGGCGACAAGGTGAAGGTGGGTACACTCATCGCTGAGGCTGGTGGCTTTGTGAGTGCTCCTATTTACAGTTCCGTATCAGGAACCGTGTTCAAGGTAGATACATCCATTGATGCTACCGGTTATCGCAAGCCTTGCATTATTATTAATGTAGAGGGCGACGAGTGGGAGGAGAGCATCGACCGCTCTGATAAACTCGAGACTCTGGAGGCTCATGCTGAGCTGATTCCAGAAGAGATTGTCAACCGTATCAAGGTTGCTGGTGTCACAGGTATGGGTGGTGCCGGTTTCCCTACCTTCATCAAACTTTGTCCTCCTCCTGGAGCCAAGGCAGAGTGTGTCATCATCAACGGTGTAGAGTGCGAGCCTTATATCACAGCCGATTATCGTCTGATGATGGAGCATGCCGATGAGATTCTCGTTGGTTTGAACCTTCTGATGAAGGCGGCTAAGGTAGAGAAGGGCTACATCGGTATCGAGGATAACAAACCTGCTGCCATCAAGCTCTTCGAGGAAAAGACTGCTAATGACTCCCGTATCGAGATCGTTCCTCTGGCTAAGAAGTATCCTCAGGGTGGTGAGAAGCAGCTGGTGGATGCCGTTATCCGCCGTCAGGTTCCTGCTCCTCCAGCTATCCCAGTCAACGTTGGAGCAATAGTTCAGAATGTAGGTACTGCCTTCGCTGTTTATCAGGCAGTTATGAAGAACAAGCCTCTCTTCGAACGCTATACCACCGTTACCGGTAAGCAGGTGAAGAATCCGGGCAACTTCCTCGTACGTATGGGAACTCCATTCTCTCAGATGATTGAGAATTGTGGCGGTTTGCCTGAGGGCGACAACAAGGTGTTGGCTGGTGGTCCGATGATGGGTAAGGCTGTAATCAGCCTCGATGTTCCTGTAACCAAGGGTACCAACTCCATCACCGTACTGACCGATGCGGATGCTCACCGCAAGAAGGCTCAGCCATGTATCCGCTGTGCCAAGTGTGTTGATGCCTGCCCAATGGGCTTGGAGCCATACTTGCTCGCTACCCTGAGCGTAGTGAAGGATTATGAACGCCTGGAGGCAGAGGAGGTAACATCCTGCATTGCCTGCGGTTCATGCCAGTTCACCTGTCCATCTCATCGTCCTATCCTCGATAACATCATCAATGGTAAGGCAGCGGTAATGGGCATCATTAGAGCTCGCAACGCCAAGAAGTAAAGAATAAAAGTAAAAACCAACCAAATACTTGATTAAGTAAAATGGGAAAATTAATCGTTTCATTATCGCCACATGCCCACGGAAATGAGAGCGTGGAGAAGAACATGTACGGAGTAATCATCGCTCTCGTGCCTGCCATCCTCGCATCTTTCTATTTCTTCGGTCTGGGTTCAGCAGTCGTACTGCTCACCTCTGTGGCAGCCTGCGTCTTCTTTGAGTGGGCAATTACAAAATATCTCCTGA